>JACCDR012180344.1_pt1 | contig 14120 bp, 12 predicted proteins | sample 7446431 | NCBI WGS metagenome assembly JACCDR01 (sample SAMN15323443, study PRJNA562643) | freshwater metagenome | isolation source: river surface water | place: USA:Blue River Watershed | collected 2017-08-17 | reverse complement strand
TCTTCTTCGCCTTCATGATGTTGGGCAGCGTCACGTAGCGCGGCTCGTTCAGGCGCAGGTCGGTGGTGATCACCGCCGGGATGCTGACCGACAGCGTCTCCAGGCCGCCGTCGATTTCGCGGGTCACTTGGGCTTTGCCGTCCACGATCTCGACCTTGGAGGCAAAAGTCGCCTGGGGCAGGTCAGCCAGCGCCGCCAGCATCTGACCGGTCTGGTTGCAGTCGTCGTCAATGGCTTGCTTGCCCAAGATGATCAAACCGGGTTGCTCTTTGTCGACCAGCGCCTTGAGCAGCTTGGCCACAGCCAAGGGCTGGAGGTCCAGGTCGGCTGGGGTCTCGACCAGGATGCCGCGGTCGGCGCCAATCGCCATGGCGGTGCGCAGGGTTTCCTGGCACTGGGCCACGCCGCAAGAGACAGCGATCACCTCGGTGGCCAGGCCTTTTTCTTTGAGGCGCACGGCTTCTTCGACGGCGATCTCGTCAAAGGGATTCATGCTCATCTTGACGTTGGCAATGTCCACGCCGCTGTTGTCGGACTTGACACGCACCTTGACGTTGTAGTCCACCACCCGTTTCACGGGAACCAAAATCTTCATGTCTGCACCTTTGTGTGGATGGGGCGCTCAGTCGAGCTTGGCGCCGGAGAGTTTGACCAGACGTTCCCAGACCGGGGCGTCCTTCTTGAACTGGACCGCAAATTCCTCGGGCGTGCTGCCCACCGGAATGAAGCCCATTTGCTGGATGCGTTCGCGCACATCGGGTTGCGCGATGATGGCGCGCACTTCGGTGGCCACGCGGGTCAGCACATCCGCCGGGGTTTTGGCGGGTGCGCTCATGCCCACCCAGCCGGTCACGCGAAACACCTCGTCCTTGATGCCCTGCTCGGTCATGGTGGACACCTTGGGCAGCGCGGGCATGCGCTGCGTGCCGGTGACCGCCAGCACCTTGAGGCGACCGGATTCGATGTAAGGGCGCGCCGATTGCAAGCTGGCAAAGGTCAGCTGGATCTGACCGCCCACCAGGTCCTGCAGCATCGGGGCCTCGCCTTTGTAGGCGGCGTGGTTCATGTCGGCCTTCAGGTTGTCCGACAGCCAGGCGCCCGCCAGGTGGGCATACGAGCCCATGCCCCAGGAGCCATAGGCCAGCTTGCCCTTGTTGCGCTCGATGTACTGCAGCAACTCCGGCGCGGTGTTGACCGGCAGCTGCGGGTGGACCAGCAAGACCACCGGGGCCAGCGCGATCTGCGTGATCAGGGCCTGGTCTTTTTGCGGGTTGTAGGGCAGCTTCTCGTACAGGTACTGGTTGATGAGCATGGTGGTGCCCAGCGAAACCAGGAAGGTGTAGCCATCGGCCGGCGATTTGAACGCCTGGTCGGTGCCCGTGACGCCACCGGCACCACCACGGTTGTCGACCAGCACAGGCTGGCCCAGGCGCGTGGCCAGCTTCTCGCCCAGGGTGCGCGCCGTGATGTCGGTGGCGCCACCGGCGGCATAAGGCACGATCAGTTTGATGGGCTTGCTGGGGTAAGTCTGTGCCCAGGCGGTCGCCATGCTGAAGGCCAGCCCGGCCACCAGCAGGGTGCGGCGATTGAAAAGCGAAGTCCGGAAAAATGTCATGGTGATGTTCCTGTGTCAGTCCACGCCAATGGCTTTGTCGCGGATCACGCGACCCCATTTGTCGTAATCGTTCTTGAGGCGTGCGGCCATGCGGTCGGCGCTTTGGTGGTTGGCAATCGCGCCGGCGGTCAACAACCTCTCCTGCACCGATTTGTCGGCCAGGATTTCGCCGACTTCCTTGTCGATGCGGGCCACCACTTCTTTGGGTGTGCCCACGGGGGCCAGCAGGCCGCCCCAGGACACGGCGTCAAAGCCTTTGAAGCCTTGCTCGGCAATGGTTTTGACCTGCGGCAGCATGGCCACGCGCTGCGGCGAACCCACGGCGATCGCACGCAGCTTGCCCGACTGGATGTGCGGCAAGGCCGCCACCAGATCGGCGTACATCACGGGCACCTGGCCACCGATGGTGTCGGTGATGGCTGGCACACCGCCTTTGTAGGGCACATGGCGCATGTCGAACTGGCCCAGCTCCTTGAGCAGCTCCATGCTCAGGTGACCGAAACTGCCGGGGCCGGAGCTGGTGTAGTTGAGCTGACCGGGCTGCGCCTTGGCGTAGGTGATCAGACGCTGCACATCGGTCACGCTGGGCATCTGGCTGGGGTTCACCACCACCACGATCGGCAAGTCATAAACCGTGGCCACAGGCGTGAAGTTTTTCACCGTGTCGTAGCCGGTTTTCTTGTACATGTGCGGCGCCAGCAACGTGGGCGTGGCCAGCATCATCAGGGTGTAACCGTCCGCCGGGCTCTCCATCACCTGCTTGGCTGCAATCGAGCCAGAGGCACCGGCTTTGTTTTCCACCACCACGGGCTGCTTGAGCCGCTCGGCCAGCTTCTGACCAAGGATCCGCGAAGCGGTGTCGGTCGGGCCACCGGCCGGGAAAGGCACGATGAGTTTGATGGGGCGGCTCGGCCAGGTGTCGGCCAGCGCGCTGGCCGCCAACAGCGGCAACAGCGCACCCAGAAAGGCACGGCGTGTGAAATGGAGGATCGTCATGAAGGGACTTCTTTGAAAGAGAAAGCTCAATTGTGGCGCGTGCCAGGCAAGGTCAACACGCCTTTGGCCTGCAGCGCTTGCAATTCCTGCTCGGACAGCTGCAACAGCTGTTGCAGCACCTCGCGCGTGCCTTCGCCCAGGGTGGGCGGCGCGTTGCGGATCGGCAGGCGCTCGCCATCGAGTCGGTAGGGCGGTGCAAACACATGGGTGCTGCCCGCCACGGGGTGCGGCATCTCCTGCAGCAAGCCGCCCTGGCGGGTGCGTTCGCTGGTCAGGGCTTCGTGCAGGCCAGCCACCTTGCCGCAAGGGATGCCCGCTGCGCTCAACCGCTGCAGCAGCACATCACGCGAGAAGGTGCGGATGAGTTCCGTCATCATCGGCAGCAATGTGAGCCGGTTCCTGGCGCGCTCCACATTGGTGGCGTAACGCGGGTCTTCCACGATGTCAGGGCGAAAGATCACCTCGCGGCAGAACTTGTCAAACTGGCTGTTGTTGCCCACGGCAATGATGAGCGGGCCATCGGCCGCTTCAAACATGCCATAGGGCACGATGGACGGGTGGGCATTGCCATAGCGCTGGGGGTCACGGCCCAGCAGCATGGCGTCCAGACCGTAGTAGCCGGTCACCATCAGGCCGCAATCGTAGAGTGACATTTCGATGTGTCGGCCTTGGCCGGTGCGCTCGCGCCGGAACAGCGCCGCCAGCACGGCCTGGGCCGCGTACATGCCGGTCATCATGTCCACCACGGCCACGCCGAACTTGAGCGGGTCCTGGCTGGCTTCGCCGTTGATGGCCATGAGCCCAGCCTCGCCCTGGATCACCAGGTCGTAGCCCGGGCGCTTGGCCTCGGGGCCTGCGCTGTTGTAACCGGCCACCGAGCAATAGATCAGGTCAGGCTTGATGGCCTTGAGTTGGGCATAACCCAGACCCAGTTTGTCGGCGCCGCCGGTCTTGAAGTTCTGGATGACGACGTCGAACTGCGGCAGCAGGTCATGGATCAGTTTTTGCCCTTCGGGCGTCTGCAAATCCACCGTGATGGACCGCTTGTTGCGGTTCATGCTGTTGTAGTAGGTGGTCTCCGTCTTGCCGATGCGCATGCCCCAGTCGCGGGTGTCGTCGCCGCGTCCGGGGTGTTCCACCTTGATGACTTCGGCGCCGAAATCGGCCAGCACCTGCCCGCACAAGGGGCCTGCAAACACGCGCGACAGGTCCAGGACCCGCACGCCTTCGAGTGGCATGTCCATTTTCAATCCTCTGAGGTCAGCGCCATGTAACGGGCCAGGTGGTGGTCTTCGTCACCGAATTGGTGGTCGATCATGACCAGGCGCTTGGCGTAGTGTGACAGCGGCAACTCCCAGGTCATGCCGATGCCGCCGTGCAGCTGGATGCTCTCTTCGGCCACCAGCGTGCCAATGCGGCCGATGGTGTACTTGGCGGCCGACAGCGCACGCTCACGGGTGAGGCGGTCTGCGTCGATCGCCGCTGCGGCATTGATGACCGCCGAACGGGCCTGCTCCACTTCGAGCAGCACATCCGCCATGCGGTGCTGCAGCGCCTGAAAGCTGCCAATCACCTTGCCAAACTGCTTGCGCGTCTGCAGGTATTCCAGCGTGCTTTGCTTGGCCACGTCCATGGCGCCCAGGCTTTCTGCGCACAGCGCCAGCAGACCGTAAGCCACGGCCTGCTCCAGCACCGGCAGGCCCTGGCCTTCGCGGCCGAGCAAGGCACTGGCGTCCACACGCACCTGGTCGAGCACCAGCTCGCAGGCGCTGCCACCGTCGATGCGGCCATGGCTGCGGCGCTGCAGTCCGGAGGCGTCGCCCGGCACCAGAAACAGCGACAGGCCTTCGGCACTGTCCACCGCGCCCGAAGTGCGGGCCGACACCAGCAACAAATTGGCGTGCTGGCCGTGCACCACCACCGCCTTGCGGCCAGAGATCAGCCAGCCCTCACCCTCGCGCTCAGCGCGTGTGCCCACGCGCTCGAGTTCATAGTGGCCTTCGGGTTCATCGTGCGCCAACGCGGCGATGGTACTGCCGTCGATCAGCTCGACGATGCGGGCCTTCTGTGCCTCATTACCAACTGCGGCGATGGCACGCCCCACCACCAGTGCGCCCAAGAAGGGTTCGGTCACCAGGCCACGGCCCAGGCACTCGAACACCACGGCGATGTCAAAGCCCGCGCCGCCAAAGCCGCCGACGTCTTCAGGGAACAAGGCACCGATGGCACCGAGTTCGGCAAACTGCTGCCAGCGTTCAGGCGCATAACCTGGCTCGCCGTACGCGTTGTGGTTGCGAAATTCGATGCCGTATTGCTCGGCCACGAAACGGTTGAGGGAATCCGCCAGCATGCGGCGGTCTTCGGTGTGTTCGAAATTCATCGCATCAACCTCACAGGCCCAGGATCATCTTGGAGATGATGTTTTTCTGGATTTCATTGGAGCCGCCGAAGATCGACAGCTTGCGGTAATTGAAATAGTTGGCGGCCGCCGTGGCGGCTTCTTTGGGCCCCACGGGCTCGTCGGCATAACCCTCGTATTGCGCGGCCTCGATGAAGGGCAAGGCATACGGGCCCATGGCGCGGCGGATCAGCGACAGGATTTCCTGACGGATCTCGGTGCCACGGATCTTGAGCATGGAACTCTCGGCCCCCGGCACGCCACCACCGGCCACCGCCGCGATCACGCGCAGGTTGGTGGTCTTCATGTTCTCCAGGTCGATCTCGACCTTGGCCATGCGCGCCGCAAACTGCGGATCCTGCGCCAACGGCTTGCCGTTGCGCTGCACCTTGCTGGCCACCACCTTGAGTTTTTCGAGTGCGGCCACCGAAAAGCCCACGCCCGCAATGCCGGTGCGTTCGTAAGTCAGCAGGTATTTGGCGCAGGTCCAGCCCTTGTTTTCCTCACCCACCAGGTTCTCGACCGGCACCTTCACGTCGGTGAAGAAGACCTCGTTGACTTCGCGGTCACCGTCGAGGGTGCGGATCGGGCGAAGCTCCACGCCAGGGCTGTTCATGTCGACCAGCAAGAAGCTGATGCCTTCCTGTGGCTTGGCGTCGCGGTCGGTGCGCACCAGGCAGAAGATCATGTTGGCGTGCTGGCCCTGGGTGGTCCAGGTTTTCTGGCCGTTGACGATGTAGTGGTCCCCCATCTCGTCAGTGACCCGCACGGCCGTGGTTTTGACCGACGCCAGATCGGAGCCAGCCCCCGGCTCGGAATAGCCCTGGCACCACCAGTCCGCACCGCTCAAAATGCGCGGCAGCCAGTAACGCTTTTGCGATTCGTTGCCATATTTGATGAGCACAGGACCGAGCATGTTCACGCCAAAGGGCACGATGCGCGGCCCACCGGCCAGCGCGCACTCGTTGTCGAAAATGAATTTCTGCACCGCGCCCCAGTCGGGGCCGCCCCATTCCTGGGGCCAGTGGTTGGCGTACCAGCCACGCTCGTTCAGGATGGCGTGCCACTCGTCCTGGTCGGCCTTGGAGAGGCGCTGGCCGGCCTTGACCTTGCTGGCGATGCGCTGGGGCAGTTTCTCTTTCAGGAAAGCCTGCACCTCGGCGCGAAAGGCCTCTTCTTCGGGGGTGAAGTTCAAGTCCATGGTGTTTCTCAGTAAATTTCAAACAGACCTGCAGCACCCATGCCACCGGCAATGCACATGGTGACCACGGCGTACCTGGCCTTGCGGCGACGGCCTTCGAGCAGCACATGTCCTGCGAGGCGCGCGCCGGTCATGCCAAAAGGGTGGCCCACGGAAATGGCGCCACCGTTCACGTTCAGTCGCTCGTCGGGGATGCCCAGCTTTTGCTGGCAATAGATGGACTGCGAGGCGAAGGCTTCGTTGAGCTCCCACAGGTCGATGTCATCGACTTTGAGGCCATGGCGCGCCAGCAACTTGGGCACGGCAAACACCGGACCGATGCCCATTTCGTCAGGCTCGCAGCCGGCTACCGCCATGCCTCGGAAAGCGCCCAAAGGCTGCAGGCCCAGTCGCGAAGCCTCACCGGCCTCCATCAGCACGCAGGCCGAAGCACCGTCAGACAGTTGCGAGGCATTGCCGGCGGTGATGAACTGGTCAGGGCCTTTGACGGGCTGCAACTTGGCCAGCGATTCGTAACTGGTGCCGGGTCGGTTGCAGTTGTCGACCGTGGCGGTGACTTCGCGCTGGCTCACTGCACCGGTTTCCTTGTCGGTCACAGCCATCACCGTGGTGCAAGGCACGATCTCGTCGTCAAATCGACCGGCCGCCTGGGCTTCGGCCGTCTTGCGCTGGCTCTCCACCGAGAAGCGGTCCTGCGCTTCACGGCTGATGCCGTAGCGGCGGGCCACGATGTCGGCGGTGTCGATCATGGCCATGTACAGGTCGGGCTTGCGCTCCAGGATCCAGGGGTCCATGCCCGAGTTGCCATCGTCGCGCGAGCGGATGCCCGAGATGCTTTCCACACCCCCGGCGATCATGGCCGGGGCACCATCGAGCACGATGCGGCCTGCGGCCATGGCAATGGCCTGCAGACCCGAGGCGCAGAAACGGTTCACTGTGGTGCCGGCAATCGACAACGGCAGCTCACTGCGGATGATGGCCTGGCGCGCGACGTTGCGGCCGGTGATGCCTTCGGGGTAACCACAGCCGAGGATGGCGTCCTCGATCAGGGCCGGGTCGATGCCGGCGCGCTGCACCGCCGCCTTGACGGCGAACGAGGCGAGTGTGGGGCCGGGGGTGATGTTGAATTCACCCCGGTGCGATTTGGCCAGAGGGGTCCGGGCGGTCGAGACAATGACGGCTTCACGCATGGCGTGTCCTTTTCTTGAAAACTGAAAACGGGTGGGTCGAAAGAGACTCAAAGGGGCTTGGTCGATGGTGATAACCAGGTTCTCGCCCTCGCACTCGGTGCGAACGGCTGGTGCTGCAGCAAGGCAGCACAAAACCTCAGGACCATCGAAATGGCTGGCTCAAATTTTCTTTTGGAAAGATTGAATTGACAATTACATTCAATATTGACAAAGCGTCAAATAGAATTTGACAAATGAAACTCGACCAAACCCACCTGACCTTGCTGGTCGACATCATCGACGCGGGCAACCTCAGCCAGGCCGCACGCATGCTCAAGATGACACGCGCCAATGTGAGCTACCACCTGAGCCAGCTGGAAAAAGCCGTGGGCGTGCAACTGGTGCGGCGCACCACCCGCCGTGTCGAACCCACCGAGGTGGGATGGCGGCTGTACGAGCACGGGCGCACCATCCGCAATGAAATCGTGGCCGCCCAGGAAACCGTCACCAATCTGGGGCAGGAGCTGCAAGGGCGCGTGGGCCTGAGCGTGCCCAGCGGCTACGGGCAAATGGTGATGTCCAAATGGTTGATCGAATTCAAGCGCCAGTTTCCGGGCATCGTGTTGGACGTGGTGTTCGAAAACCGCATCGACAACCTGCGCGACGAGGTGGACATCGCCATCCGCATCCTGCCCGAACCACCGCAGCAAATGGTGGCACGCGAATTCGGCACTGTGCGTTACCTGGCCTGCGCCTCGCAGGCTTATGTGCAGGCACATGGTTTGCCGACCGAGCTGGCCCAGCTGCGCACCCAGCCCCTGATCACGGCCAACGTGGTGGGCCGACACCTGTCACTGCGAGGCTACCGGCAAGGTGAACGCGAAGAAGTCATGCTGGCCCCTACCCTGATTTCGGACCACTATCCCTTCCTGCGCGAAGCCATCCTGGCCGGCCTGGGCATTGGGCTGGTGCCCGATTACGTGGTGCACGACGTGATCGCCAGCGCAGAGGTGTTGACAGCACTCAACGACTACCGCCTGAGCATCTTTGGCACCAACATGTACCTGCTGTATTTGCCTAACCGACACCAGACGCGTGCGGTGCGCACCTGCATCGACTTCCTCATGGACAAGTCACGCTCCGGTGAAACTGAACCGCACAGCACTGAGCGACAGGATTTTTTGACGGTGCGTCAACCGCCTTTGTCCTTGTCAAATTGAATGGAATTCGAATAATCCCTTTTGGCCGATCGTTCGGCCAGACAAAGCCCTTGAGGAGTTACAGGTGTCTTATCCATCCATTACACGTCGCGGCTTTGCCCTGACTGCCGCCGCAACGCTGTGCGCCCCGCAACTGCAGGCCCAGCCAACCTGGCCAGCCCGTCCCGTGCGCATCGTGGTGGGCTACCCACCTGGCGGCTTCACCGATGTCACTGCACGGCTGATCGCCCAAAAACTGCAAGAGCGGTTGGGACAGACCTTCATCGTCGACAACAAACCCGGTGCCAACGGCATCCTGGGCGTCGACAGCGTGGCCAAGGCAAGCCCCGATGGCAGCACCTTTGCTTTTGTGATCGCGGCCCACACGGCCAACACATCGCTCTACCCCAAACTGCCCTATGACCCGAACAAGGACCTGGCGGCCGTGTCCCTGGTGGGCCTGTCGCCGCTGATTGCCGCGGTGGGCAACAACTCACCCTTCAAAACCCTGCCCGAACTGCTGGAGTACGCACGCCGTCACCCGGGCAAAATCAGCTTCGGCTCCAGTGGCAATGGCTCGGCCGCACACCTGACCACCGAATTGCTCAAGTCGGTCACCCACACGCACATGGTCCACATCCCCTATCGGGGAGCTGCCGCCGCGCTGACCGATCTGATGGGCGGCCAGATTGACCTGTTTTTTGACGCAGCATCTGGCCTGATCAACCCCGGAAAAGCCGGCAAGGTCCGGTTGATCGGTGTGGCAGGGCAACAGCGCCTGCCGGTGCTGCCCGATCTGCCCACCTTCATCGAGCAAGGCCTCAAAGGCTTTACCGGCAGCACCTGGGCAGGCGTATTGGCCCCGGCCGGCACACCGAAGGACATCGTGCAACGCATGTCGTCAGAAATCGCCCAGATCGTCAAACAAGACGATGTCCGCGCGCGTCTGGCGGCCATGGGGACTGTGCCGGTGGGCAACAGCCCCGAGGAATTCACCAGCTTCCTGGCAGCCGAAACCCGCAAATGGGGCGATGTGATCCGCAACGCCAAAGTCACACCGGATTGAGCGACTTGTCGAGGGTGCTCTGCCACGCCTCTTGTGCGTGACCCGAAATCAAACTGACGATGCGTAGCGCATCGCGCATTGCCAGGCGATGTCGGCCAGGGGCTGCGCCTTCTTGCCCGTCTCGACCGCATCAGGTGAGTTGGCGTTGCCATCGTGCGCCCGCTGGGCAATGCCGTGCAGGATGGCAGCCATCCGAAACAGGTTGTAGGCCATGTAAAAGTCCCAGTGCGCGATCGCGCCACGGCCGGTCAAATGCGCATACTGGCGCACGTACGCCTGCTCGGTCGGCAAACCCAGCGCTGCAAAGTCCAACCCCGCGATGCCCCGCCACAGGGTCGGCGGGATGTGCCAGCTCATGCACTGGTAAGACAGATCCGCCAATGGATGCCCCAGGGTTGACAGCTCCCAGTCGAGCACACCGATGATGCGCGGCTCGGTGGGGTGAAACACCAGATTGTCCAGGCGGTAATCGCCGTGCACGATGCAGGTTTCGTCGCCTGCCGGAATGTGCTGCGGCAGCCAGTCCATCAGGCGCTGCATCGACTCGCCCAGGGGCAGCGTGGAGGCACGGCATTGCCGAGACCAACGTTCGATCTGCCGCTGGAAATACTGGCCCGGCTTGCCATAAGACCCCAGGCCCACGGCCTCGTGATCCACGCTGTGCAGCGCGGCCAGTACGCGCACCATCTCGGCATAAATTGCAGCGCGTTCTGCCGGAGTCATGCCCGGCAAAGACTGGTCCATCAGCACCCGCCCCTGCAGGAAGGCCATCACATAAAACGGCGTGCCCAGCAGGCTGGGGTCTTCGCAGTAGTCCAGCATGCGCGGCACCGGCACACCAGAGCCTTCGAGGGCCTTCATCACGCGGTACTCGCGGTCCACCGCATGGGCACCGGCCAGCAGCTGGCCTGGCGGCTGTTTGCGCAGCACCAGCTGCGTCTTGCCCGCCTGGATGCGGTAGGTGGGGTTGGACTGCCCACCGGACAGCACCGACAGCTGCAGGGGCTGCGCGCCGCACAGGCCCTGCTTTTGCAGGTACGCGTGCAAGGCCTGTGTGTCGATGACCGGGCTCATAGGGTGTTGACCAAATGGCCGCCATCGACCGCCACCGTCGCGCCCGACATGGCAGCACCGGCATCCGAAGCGAGCAGCAGCATCGGGCCGTCAAGGTCACGCATTTCACTGAAGCGCTGGCTCGGAATCCGAGAACGGAGTTTCTCGCCCGGCTCGCTCGTCAAAAAGTCGCGGTTGAGGTCGGTGATCACATAGCCCGGCAACAGGGCATTGACGCGGATCTGGTGGCGCGCCAGTTCCAGTGCCAGTGCTTTGGTGGCCTGGACCACACCGGCCTTGGAGATGGCATAGGGCGCCACGCCCTTGGCCACGCGCTCGCCCAAAATGGAGGCCACATTGACGATGCTGCCACCCTGTTTGGCAGCCACCATGTGGCGTGCCGCCTCGGTGGCCACCAGCCAGCAGCCTTTGAGGTTGGTGTCCAGCACCTGGTCCCAGTCTTCGGGCGTTTGTTCCAGCGCCGCCTTGCCCACCGTCACGCCCGCGTTGTTGATGACCACATCGGGCACGCCACACCATTGCACGACTTCGGCCAAGGCCTGACGCACGCTGGCGGCATCGCTCACATCCATGGCAAAGGCCTCGGCCTGAGCGCCTGTTGCGCGCAGCTCTGTCACCAAAGCCTGCAGCTTGTCCACACGGCGTGCCGCCACGGCCACCTGGGCACCGGCCCTGGCCAGCAACGCTGCGAAATGGTGGCCCAGGCCGCTCGAAGCGCCGGTCACCACCACCCGTTTGCCCTGCAGGCTGAACAGGGACGACAAAAAATTGGCATCCATCATGCTGGCTTTCCTTCGTGGGCCTGAACGATTTTGCGGGCCATGCTCCAGCGGTGCACTTCGCTGGAGCCGTCGTAGATGCGGAAGGCACGCATGTCGGTGAAGATCTGCATCACTTCTTTCTCGCCGGTGACGCCCTGACCGCCGAGGATCTGGACACAGCGGTCCACCACGCGCCACTCGGCCTCCGAGCACACCACCTTGGCGCGGCTGCTCTCGAAATTGCATGGCTGCCCCTGGTCCAGCATCCAAGCCGTGTGCCAGATGTGCAGGCGTGCGGTGTGCAGGTCCATGTCGTTGTCGGCCAGCATGTAGCCCACACCTTCGTGCTGGGCCAACGGTTGGCCAAAGGCCTGGCGCTGGCTGGCATAAGCCACGGCGGTATCGTGGGCACGTCTGGCCTGACCGAGCCAGCGCATGCAGTGCGTCAGGCGCGCGGGAGCCAGGCGCACCTGGGCGTAACGGAAACCTTTGCCCACCTCGCCCAGCACATCGCTGGCGGGCACACGCAAATTGTCGAATCGCAGCACGCCGTGTCCACCGGTGAAGCAGCGGTCCATCGCGTCCATGTTGCGTTCCAGCACGATGCCTTCCCGGTCCATGTCGCTCAGGAACATGGTGGCCGAGCCGTCTTCCATGCGGGCCATGATGATGGCGTAGCTGGCGCCATCGGCCCCGGTGATGAACCACTTGCGGCCATTGATCACGTAATCGTCACCGTCGCGCACCGCCAAGGTCTGGAGCATCGACGGATCGGAGCCCGCACCCGGACCCGGTTCGGTCATGGCAAAACAGGAACGTATATGCCCCTGCACTTGCGGGCGCAGCCAGCGCTCTTTCTGCACCGGCGTGGCCACTTCTTCCATCAGGTGGATGTTGCCTTCGTCGGGCGCATGGATGTTGAGCGCAGTCGGGCCGAGCCAGGAGTAGCCGGCTTCTTCAAACATCACCGCCTTGGCGATGTGGCTCAGGCCCAGGCCGCCCATCTCGATGGACGCATGGGGCGTGAGCAAACCCTCGGCACGGGCCAGCGCGATCAACTCCTCGCGCAGGGCTTCATCGGGGCCGTGGGAGGACTGGCGCGCATCGCGCTCCAGCGGCATGATTTTTTCTGCGATGAAACGGCGGGTACGCGCCTGCAGTTCCAGCAATTCAGGGGAAAGTTCGAAGTTCATCGGGCTGTCTTTTCAGGAATGAAGCGCATCAGGCCGCACGCAACGCTGCACGCAATTGGGCCCCAGCTTCGGGCCGCGCAGCAAACGGGTCGGGTGGGTCGCGCTGGTCCATGATAGCCCCCATGCGTGCCGCCACATGCTGCAGCATGTTCGGATGGGTGAACACGTAAAAGCGTTGACTGAGCATGGCATCGAAGATCTGGCGTGCCACTTCAGCCGCCGTCAGGGGCCCACTGGTGACAGCCGTTTCCATCATGGCCCGGCCCATCAACTGACTTTTCGTCAAGGCCTGGGGCTGTTCGTCATCTTCTCGTTGACGGGCGCTTTGGTGGATGCCCGTCGGCACGAAATACGGGCACACCACGCTGGCGGTGACCTGGTCGGTCACCAGGCGCAGATCGTTGAACAGCGTTTCGCTCAAGGCCACCACTGCGTGCTTGCTGACGCAGTACGCACTCAGGTTGGCCGGTGCCACCAGACCCGCCATGCTGGCGGTGTTGATGATGTGGCCGTGCCACGAAGGGTCTTTCTTGGCCGCGTCCAGCATCAGCGGCGTGAAGACGCGGATGCCATGGATGACGCCCCACAGGTTCACCCCCAGCACCCATTGCCAGTCTGCCGCGCTGCACTCCCAGACCAGCCCCTGGGTGGCCACGCCCGCGTTGTTGAAGACCACATGCGGTGCACCGAACTGCTCGGCCACGGCCGCCGCCAGAGCGTCCATCTCTGAGGCGCTGGAAACGTCCACGCGGCGTGCCAGCACCGCACAGCCCAAGGCCTGCATTTCGGCGGCGCACGCATCCAGCGAGGCCTGATGGACATCCACCAGCACCAGCTGCATGCCATGGCGGGCGGCGATCCGCGCAAACGCCAGCCCAATGCCGGAGCCCGCGCCGGTGATCACTGCCGTTTTGCCGCGCAACGCCTTGATTGCAGATGTGATGCCGTCCATGTGCACTGGCTTCGTGTCGGTGGGCATCAAACGCTCAGCAACGCTCGAAGATCGCAGCGATGCCCTGACCTCCGCCGATGCACATGGTCACCAGCGCGTAGCGGCCGTTCACGCGCTGCAGCTCGTGGATGGCCTTCACGGTGATCAGCGCACCGGTGGCACCAATCGGGTGGCCCAGCGAAATGCCCGAGCCGTTGGGGTTGACCTTGGCCGGGTCCAGGCCCAGCTCGCGGGTCACGGCGCAGGCCTGGGCGGCAAAGGCTTCGTTGGCTTCGATCACATCGAGGTCATTGACTGTCAGGCCGGTTTTCTTGAGCACGGCTTGCGTGGCCGAGATCGGGCCCACGCCCATGATCTTGGGGTCCAGACCGGTGTGGGCGTAGCCCACCAGGCGGGCCAGCGGCTTGGCGCCACGGGCCTTGGCAGCGCCAGCTTCCATCAGCACCACGGCAGCGGCCGCGTCGTTGATGCCCGAGGCGTTGCCGGCCGTGACGGT
>JACCDR011012353.1_pt1 | contig 14122 bp, 19 predicted proteins | sample 7446431 | NCBI WGS metagenome assembly JACCDR01 (sample SAMN15323443, study PRJNA562643) | freshwater metagenome | isolation source: river surface water | place: USA:Blue River Watershed | collected 2017-08-17 | reverse complement strand
GGCGATGGGGCTGGGGGGTGGGTTCGGCGGTGGCGACGGTGGGCAGTTGCTCGACGGCGGCGGGTTCGGCGAGAGCTACACGCAGGAGGAGTACGAACTACTCACCGAGGCCCAACGCGGCCTGCTGGTGAAAAAGAGCGGCACCGACAGCATGGGCCGCAAGTACACGCGGTGGGTGTCGTCCGGCGGTGAAGTCGGCGGCAAGGCGGACGCGAGCGTTCAGCGTGCTCAGATGCTCAAGCCGGGTGCCGGCGTGGGCAAGGCGGACGACGCGAAGGCCAAACCGGACGCGACGGAGCCGGTCAAAGGCGAGAGGCCGAAGGCGACCGCGAAGACCCCCGACCAACTGGCGTACCTGCCCAAAGACCCCAAGCGGCTGACGGTGGACCAGGCCGAGCGGGGCTTGAAGGACATGGGGTACACGGACGTGAAATGGGCGGGGGACGTGACCCACGCGACGGGGCCGGACGGCGAGCGGGAGAGCCTGCGGCCAACGGACGTGAAACGCATCCTGTACGGTGATCGTGCCGTGCCGAAGGCGTCACGGATGGGCATTGAAGACCTGAGCCGGGCGTATGCGGCGGCCGGCGGCGGGAAGATACTGGGGCCGGCGAAAGGCGAGCGGCTGAACAAGCCGAAGGCGTACCGGGTGAAAAACCCGGACGGCGATGGCGAGCTGGTCGTGAAAGCCGGCGAGATTCTGGCGGCGGTGGTGAAGGCGGGGCTGGCCCGTGAGAGCTACCGCGAGGACCAGTACGAGCTGCTGAGCGAGGCCGACCGCTCGCACCTCGTGCGGCGGGCCGGCACGGACGCGAAAGGGCGGAAGTACACGCGGTGGGTGCGGGCTAGCGACGACGCCACCGGCACGCACACCCGGCAGCAGCTCGCCGACATCCGGAGCATCGTGGCGCAGGCGGTGGCGAACCCGAACAGCCCGAACCCCGAGCAGTTCGCCCGGCTGCGGGAGCACCTCGACACGGTGAACCGCGACGAACTGCGGAACCTGTTGCGGCAAGTCGAAGCGAAAGTAGGCGGGAGCAAGGCGGAACTGGCGGATCGGCTGGCGGAGCGAATCAAGGCCGGGCGGGCGGGTGGGGTGGGTGCGACTTTCAAGAACAGCAAGCCCGCCAAAGCGACAACGCCGACTGTGCGAAAAAATGCGCGAGCGTCCGACGGCCGGTCCCTCGCGGCGGTGGTGAAGTCCTACGGCGGCATTGACCCGGATTCACACGCATTCAAGGCCCACTTTGGCGACATGAAAGAGGCGATGGAATACGGGTTGAACTTGGGCATGTTCAAGCGGGGCGGTCGCGGGTTCGACCAGATGGCGCAGGAGTTGGCGAGCGGCGGGCACATTCAGGTAGCCGACGGGGAAGACGCTACGCAATATCTCGCCGATCAGTTGATGAAGAAGGCCAGCTCCGACCTGTACGACCGCAAGGCAGAGTTGCAAAGGGCCGAAGAAGACTACTACGCGGCCATGCAAGCCGCGGCAGACGAACAGGGGATTACATATGAGCCAACCCTCACCGCCGAAGAACTCTTCGGAGATGTCCCCGGCTTTGCTGAAGCTCATCGAAGCGCGGCGGCTGCTGGAACTAAAGCGGCAGCAAGTGACCCGTATGGAATCCGTGGTCGCCGAACTGAACGCACCGCCGATCACGTCCCCTTCTAAGGACGAGCCGAAATGACCGACGTTCTCCTCCTCACCATGCTCCGCGCCATCGACGCGGGCGACACCGACACGGCCGACGAGTGCGTGAGCCTTGCGGCTGACCCGGAGGCGGTGGCGGCGTTGCTCGAAGACGTGAGCGAGTCGTACACCGCCGCCGAGTACGAATTGCTCACCACCGAGGCCCGCGCCGGGCTGGTGCTGACGCAGGTTGGGACGCACCCGCGCACCGGCAACCCGATCATGCGATACACCCGCCCGCGGGACGCCAAGCCGGACAAGGCGGCGACCGTGGCGAAGGCGAAAGCCACCGCTACGGCGCTCGTCCGCGACGGGGTGAAGACACCGGCGCAGGCCCGACAACTGGCGGACAGCCTGAAGCAGTTGAGCACGGCCGACATCGACCAACTGAAGCGGGATTTCGCGGCACGGACGGGCGGGCGGTTGAAGCAGGACAAGGTAGACCGACTGGTGGCGTATGCCCGCGGGCGGGGGAGCGTGTCCGGAGTGTCGCAGCCGCCGCCGGCATTGCCCACCAATCCGCCGACCGTTGCCGAGTTGGAATCGTCCGTCATGGGCGAAGTGGAGAAGGGCTTGAGCGGCAAGCACGCGGCCCTGCGGATGGTGCCGATCCACGAGATTCGGGCGAGCCTCAAGGCCAAGCACCCCGACATGACCGACGACCAGTTCAACGGCTTGTTGCTCGACATGCGACGGCAGAAGAAGGTGCGGCTGGTGTCGATTGACGACCGCAGCCGGGCGACACCGCAGCAGCTCGCAGGCTCGGTGTTTGCGGTCGGGGAAACGTTCTTCTACGTCGAGAGGGCATGACCGATGGACGACGCCGACGAACTGATTGCGGCAATGCTCGCCGTGTCGCCCGACGCCGACGCACTGCAACGGCTGGCGGACCTGGCGGACAGTGAGGAGCAGCCGGATGCCGACGCTGACGCAGGCTGAACGCCGCCACCGCGCCGCCATTGTCCGTGCCGCCCGCATGGGCGGGGCGTTGGCCGTTCGCGTGCGTGCCGGCCTGTCCGCCTGCCTGGACGGGCTGCCGGCGAACCCCGGCCCGCACGACCTGTTGCGGGTGCGAAGTCACGTCGAGACGTGCGTGGAGTTGATGCGGCGGGCGCTGGGCGAGCGGTTCCGGGCGATGTTGTTGGCTGCGGCGGAGCGAGAGCACTTCCTGACGGCGGTTGAACTCACGCGGGCGAGTCGGCGAGGCAAGGTTGAAGAGGGCTGGCGCGACTACCTCCGGCTGATCCTACCCGCCCCTGCGTTGGACTTCCTCGAACGCATCGTCGGCCCGCTGTGGCAGCGGGTGGTGGGGGCAATCGCACCCGAGCGGGCGAGCAACGCCGTCCTGCAAGGCATCGCGGCGGGCAAGGACCGGCGGGAGATCGCCGAAGACCTGACGGAGGTGTTCGACGGGTACTCAAACGCTGCGAGAAGGGTGGCAAGGACCGCAGGTCTTCAAGTCGCCACGTCAACGCAACTCGCGGCCAGTGAGCAGATCCCCGATCTGGTGGCCGGGTACGAGCTGAACACGGTGCTCGACGACCGGGTAAGGCCCGAGCACCGGGCGGCGCACGGGCACAGGTTCTACCGCGTGCCGAGGGAGGGTCAACGCGGGCTGGACCAGTGCCCGCAGCCGCCGATCTGGAACGGGCAGGTGGCGTGGAATTGCAGATGCTTCCTCATCCCAATCATCGAGATTGACGGCGAAGAAGTGTGATCGGTGGTGTATATTTCCGGTCTATGACCACGCACGACGCACTTCTGGCGGCAGTTCTGGCCAACCCACAAGACGACTTGCCGCGGCTGGTGTACGCCGACCACTTGGACGAATCGGCCGGTGGGTACAGCCCGCGAGCGGAGTTCATCCGCGTGCAGGTGGAGTTGGCTGCGGTCAACGCCCGCAACGATGGCCTCCCGCTGCGTGATTATCCGGGCAGCGACTTCACCCGTCGCCTCGATCTGGAACGGCGTGAGCGGGAACTGTTCAAAGCGCACTTTCGCGGGTGGTTCGGCGACCGATGGGCGCTCATGAACCTGAGCAGCGAAAGAGAAGACGCACTCGCCTTTTACCCGGAAACGCCCCATGCATTCGTTGACCGCGGCTTCATCAGCGGCATCAGTTGCACGCTCGCCGACTGGTGCGGGGGCGAGTGCCCGGTGTGCCGCAATCGGCGTGGCCGAACCGTGCCGCCAGTTTGCCCCGCCTGCAACAACGCCGAACGCACCACCGGCATCGGCCCGGCCGTCGTCGCGGCCCATCCGGTCGAGCTGGTGACGCTGACGGACAGGGAGTTGAACAGTCGCGGAGAGTGGTGCGGGGTCCAACTCAGCAGGCACGAACACGATTTGCTATGCAGTCACTTTCCGACACGAGATAGCGATCCATTGTTGCGGTCGGTGATAAACGGCAACACAGTTCGAGTGGAATACAAAGGCTCCAACTCCGCAGAATTCAACATCTCCGCCGCCCTCATTGCCTGGGCCAAGTCCCAACCGCACCCCGCCCGCATCATAGCCTCGCCCGTGTCGGTCGATTTCGTGACGGGCTGATTCCGCAACCGTGGCACGCACTTCCCCCGCCCGGCGAAACTGCCGGGCATGTCCAGCACCCGCACCATCACCGCCGTCGAAGCCGCCCCGTTCGCCTCGTCGCAGGTGAACCGTGAGGCCGGCTATATCGACGGCGTGCTCATCTGCGGCGTCACCAGCCGAAACGGGCGTGACTACCCGCCGCACGTGCTCGCCCGCGATTACGCGAAGTACGAGTCGGCCCCGGTGAACGCTGACCACGGCGACGAATCGACCGTCGGCCGGCGGCTGGGCTGGTTCTCGGACGTGAAGCCGGGTGCGGACGGCCGACCACGCGGCCGGCTGAACGTGCTCAAATCCCATCCGCTCGCCGAATCGGTGTTCGAGGCGGCGGAACGCAACCCCGCCCTGTTCGGCATGTCCCACGTCGCGGTGTGCGGCACCAAGCGTGTCAACGGCCGGGAGACGGTCGAGAGCATCAACAAGGTGCTGAGCATCGATCTGGTGGCCGACCCCGCCACCACCAAGAGCCTGTACGAGTCCTACCAACCCCAGAGGCCGCCGATGCGATTCACCGCATTCGCGGAGTCGTTCGCGGCCAAGTGGCCCGCGTCCAGCCCCGCGCTCGTGAAGTTCCTCCGCGAAGAGATGGGCGAGATGGAGATGCCCGAGCCGCCCGACATGACGGCGGCACCATCCCCCGACGACCCGGTGAAGGCGGCGTTCTCGCAGGCCATGCACGCTCTCGTGGACCAACTCGACGCGGGCACCATCGACGGCCCCGGCCTGCTGGCCAAGCTCAAGATGCTCATGAAAGCCGCGGAGAAGATGGACGGCAAGTCGGAGCCGAGCGAGACGCCCGCCGAGCCGCCGGCCGAGATGGAATCGCTCCGCAAGCAGCTCGCCGACGTGCTGAAGGAGAACGCCGACCTGAAGCTGAACACGCTGATCGGCGACACCAAGCTGACCGACGTGCAGCGGAAGGCGGTGGGCCTGCTGAGCGACGAGGCCGACCGGAAGGCGCTGGTCGAGTCGTTCAGGGCAAAGGCGACCGGCCAGCCGCCGAAGTCGGGAGAGCAGAACGCCCCGACCCGCGAAAGCGGCAAGGCCACGGCGGTCCCGACGGACGGGGCGAAGTTCGCCGAGTTCATCCGCTAACCACCACAACCCACAAGGGGGAATCTCATGGCGAACTTCGCCTATCTTCCGGCAGACTTGGCGAGCGCCGAGCACTCGCTCGGCTTGTTCGACGACTTCACATGGTTCGTGACGGCACACAACTGGACCTCGACGCTGACCGACAGCGGCACGGCGAGCGTCACGGCGGGGACCACGGAGGTGGCGCTCGCGGCGTCCGACGGCACGGTGGCCGACAACGACGAGGCGTATCTGGCGACCACGAACGCATGTTTCCTGCCGGCGGCCGGGAAGAACCTGTACTTCGAGGCGCGGATCAAGTTCACCGAGGCGAACACGGACGACGCAAACGTGGCGGTCGGCCTGGCGTCGTCGGTCGGAGCGAACCTGATCGTGGACGACGGGGCGGGGATGCGGGCGAGCGGGTCGGTCTTCGCCGTGTACAAGGTGGACGGCGGCACGTCCTGGGTGTGCGTCAGCCGCAACGGGAGCACGGTCTCCACGAACACCAGCAGCACCAGCAGCACGAACACCGGCTACCAGACCATCGGCGTGGAAGTGGTCGAACTGCTGGGCACCACCTGTACGGTGGTCTTCAAGGTGGACGGGGTGATCCTGCGTGACGCCACCACCGGCCAGCCGATCCGCCACCAAGTCTTGTACTCCGGCCTGTCCAACTGCCAAGCGTTCGCCGGCGTGAAGAACGGCGGCGGCAACATGGAAACTCTGAGCGTGGACTACATCGGCGTAGTCCAGGCCAAGTGACCGACCCCAACCACCGAACCCTTTCATCGGGAGCAACATGAACTACACGAAACTGGTGGAGGGGTTCAAACTGGACCCCAAAGCCGCGGGCGACGGGCTGGCGGACGGGCTGCGGCAAAAGCACATCCGCACCGACGAGTTCAACGCGACGGAGCTGTTCATCGAGTGCTTCGGGTACGACCGCTTCCGCGAGTACCGGGCGAAGGACAACTACACGACGGCCGAGGTGCTGAAGGAAGCCGGGCCGATCATGACGACCAGCTTTCAGAACATCAGCCAGCAGTTCCTGTCGGCGACGTTCATGGAGGCGTACAGCATCCCCGAACGGGTGTTCACCAGCCTGATCCCGACCCGCAAGACGAACCGCAAGTACGAGCGGCAAGCGGGCATCACCCACGTCGGGGACGAGGCCGACGTGGTGGAGGAGGGCAAGAACTATCCGCTCGTCGGGGTGAGTGAGGACTGGGTGGACACACCGGAAGTCCGCAAGCGGGGCATGATCGCCCAAATCACGAAGGAGACCATCACCTTCGACGAGACCGGGCTGGTGGTGGAGAGGGTGCGGTATCTGGGCGACTGGCTGGGCATCAACCAGGAAGACCGCGCCATCGACTGCATCATCGACGGCAACACCACCGCCCACCGCTACAACTGGCAGGGCACGGTGTACGCCAGCTACGTGGACAGCCCGTGGGACAACCTGATCGCCTCGAACGCGCTGGCCGACGAGACGGACCTCGACAACGCCTATCTCGCGCTGGCGGCCATCCGCGACCCCGTGACGAACCGGCCGCAGAACGTGACGGTCAAGCATCTGGTGGTCCCGATGGGCCTGTACAACAAGGCGCTCTACGCCCTGGCCCCGCAAATCCGGGCGACTATCCCCGGCTTCGCCACGAGCGCGGACCCGAAGCAGATGGCCATCAACAACCCGGTGCTGAGCAAGATCGGCGGGCCGCCGCAGGTCGTCAGCACGCAGATGCTGAACGACCGGATGACGGCGGCGGGCATCGCCACGACGGCGTGGTTCATGGGCGACATCACGGCATACGCCGAGTGGCAGGAGGTGTGGCCGACCACGTTCACCACGTTCGGGGCGATGGGCCAACTGGAATTCCAGCAGGACATCGTCCAGCAGTTCAAGGCGTCCCAGATGGGCAGTTACCGGGTGAAGAACCCGCGGAAGATGACCCGCAACAACGCCTAACACCTTGACACCTGCCCTGTAGGGCACCTTTTCTACAGGGCAGGTGTGGGGGCAACTCATGGCTCTGGACTTCTCGGGCGTTGACACGCAGGCCGGCGTCAACGCCCTGATCGCAAAGCTCCGCACTCTGGAGACCGAGTATGCCGCGCTCACCAGTTCGGCGACAGTCTCGGACCAGGGGCGGAGCATCGACTTCGGCAAGCAGGCCGATGCGATCCTGAAGCAGATGGAAGGGATTCGGAAGCAACTGGCGATGATGGCGGGGCCGGCGTTTGTCACCTCAAAGCAGCGGGTATAGTTGGGCCGAGGTGACTCATGCGACTTGACCAGAACGTACACGGCTGGGTGATGCTCAACGCGGCACTCAAGGATGCCGTGAAGCGGCTCACGCCGTGGGTGGCGCAAGCCGTCGCCGAAGCGGACGCCGAAATGCGGCGGCGCGTCCTTGCCGTTTACGACGATCCCGAAATCCTATGCCCACTTACGACACACAGGCGACGGTGAACGCGGCGTGGGGTGAACCGCTCACCTACACGCTAGCCGGCTCCGGCACCACGTACAACGTCACGGGCACGCGGCACCTGAAGGGCACGGCGGAGGGCATCACGTCCTTCGGCGAGTACACGATTGCCCGCGAGTTGTTCACCATCGCCGTCGACGCCATCCCGCTCGCCCCACGGCTGCGGGACACGCTCACCCCGAGCGGGCTGGGGGCGCGGGTCATCACGAGCGTGAGCGGTTCGCCGTGGCTCAAGTTCTGGACGCTGGAGGCCCAATACCCGAGTCTGGCGGGCATCCTCGATCAGATGGCCGACGTGCTGCGGGCGACGAACACGCCGACCGACGAGGGGTTCCGCTCACCGAGCTTCACCGAAGCGTATGACGACGTGCCGTGTCGGTTGCAGCCGGATTCGCGGCAGCGGGAGTGGGACACGGCCGGCGGGGTGAAGACGCGGAGCCGGTTCGTGTGCGTGTTCGGCAGTGCCGTCACGCTGAACGCGGGCGACGTGATCGACGTGAACGGGGTAAAATACGAGGTGACGGAGCAGAGCGAGATTGAGTCACTGGGCCTGCTCACGTTCGCCGCGTGCGAGAGGATCGACTAGTGGCCCGCACTGACCTGCGCCGGCTCGAGGCCGACATCCGCCGCCGGCTGCTCGCGGCTGCGGTGCTGTTGCAGGCCGAGCACAAGCGAGACCTGAGCAGGACGTTCCCGCCGGCCAGCTCGCCGGGCCAGTACCCGGCGGCCCGCACGTTCAACCTGCGGGACTCGGTGACGGTGGCACCCATTCCGGACGGCTACCGGGTAGGGTACTTGGCGAACGCGAGCTATCTGGTTTTCTTGGCCGCACGCGGCCGGCTCACAATCATCGACACTGCTCGCCGGATAGCGCCTCGACTCAGGAAAATCATGTCATCGTAAATCGCTTCACCGGCATCACTTCACTCTTAAAAACCGAGATAGCAATACCGAACCCGGACGGTATAATTCACACACCGTGAGGTGTGACCATGCCATTCGCTGACAAAGAAAAAGCTGCGGAGTATCGGCGACAGAAAGGAAGAGAGTTCCGCGCAAGGATGATGGAGCAAGGCAGGTGCTATTGTGGTTCGGCCAGAGACGATGTCAGCCAGAAACGCTGTCTGAAATGCCGTGAAAAGCAAAAGGAAAACTACGCAAGAAATCACAAGGCACAGGAGCAGAAGAGGAATTTGCGTCGAGGCGAACGGCGAGCAAAAGGGTTATGCCTTTGTGGTAGGCAGCCGACACGTTGGCCGTCAGGCAAGCTGATGAAGTGGTGTGATCAATGTCGCCAGGTGAGATACAGGGCTGCCAAGGCATGCAAGGAAAGGAGAGACGCAAAAGGGTGCTGCACGGCGTGCGGCGACACGAAGTCAGTAGCAGACAAAACGCTGTGCGACAAATGCCTCCAAGCCAGAAGGGATCACACGCGCGAAAAGAACACGTCTCTGAGGGTGGCAGTTTTGGCCGCTTATGGTTCGGCCTGCAAATGCTGCGGAGAAACGACACCTGAGTTCCTGACCATCGACCACGTCAACAGCGACGGCAACAAGCACAACATGAAATACCGCCCGTGGAGCAAGGCGAAAAAGTCGAGGACGAGCGGGATAGCATTTCTGAAAGACGTTGTCAGTAGCGGGTTCTCGGATGATTTTCAAATCCTGTGCTGGAACTGCAACCTCGCCAAAGCCAAGCACGGCCAGTGCCCGCACCAGCGGATGAAGTGCGAAGTGCCAACTGTGGCGGAAGCGACAGGGTGAGCCGAAGATGACTCCATGCCCGATGTGACCCTCCTCGACGTGTACACCGGCGCTCGCCAGTCGTGGGCGGCGGCGACGACCGTTTCCGCCGTCATCCCGGCGGACAACGTGTTCATGAAGCGGGTGCCGGAAGGCACTCAGATGCCTTACGTCACCACGTCGATCAAGGACGTGAGCGCCTACTTCGGAGGTACGGAGTATTTCAGCGGGGCGAAGTACATCAAGGTCCAGCAGGTCACGTTCACCATCCACTGCCTCGCCTCGTTCGACCTGCCCGGCTTGCTCACGAAGATCAACAACGAGTTGACGTGGAGCAAGGACGACCCGAAAGGGGTGTGGACGATCCCGAACGCCACGGTGTTGTCCGCCATGCCCGAGACGGACGACGTGGACATCGAGGAAGAGAGGGTTAACGGGGTCGATGTCATCGCGTACCCGACCACCATCACAATCAAGCTCGAATGCGACCGGGGGTAACTCGTGGCCATTTCCGTGTTGAGCATGACGGGCGAAATGCGGCTGTCATCCCTGTGGAAGGACGGCACCACCGGGGCGCGGAACAGCGTGACGTTCGGCGGGGTGAACATGCCCGCGCTGAACGTGTCGCTCGCCTACGGCACCGGAAGCGGGCAGGCGAATTGGGTGTACTACGCCAGCCGCACGGTAAGCGCCACGACCGCCGACAACCTCGACTTGTCCGGCTCACTCACCGACGGACTCGGCAACACGATCAGCGCCACGAAGCTCAAACTGCTCGTGGTGGCGGTCAGTGCCCCCGACGGCACCAAAACCATCCGTGTCGGCCCCCGCGGGGTGGCGAACACGTTCCAGGGGCCGTGGGGTGGCACCGGGGCGACGGTCTACACCGACGTGACCCGGTGGGGCGTGTGGTACGAGCCGACCGCCGGGTGGACGATCACGAACAGCACGGCGGACATCCTGGGGCTATTTAACCCATCCGCTGGCAGCGTGACGTACTCAATTCTCATGGCCGGTGTCTAACCGTACAGTTCCCACAACCCGAAAAACCGCTACCCTCCCTGACGAACACCGTCACGGGAGGGCGTCGTCATGTTCGGCAAGTGGTCTGGAATCGCACTGGTGGCCGTTTGCGGGGCGATCTGGTGCGCGTCGGGCGTCGGGTGCGGGCCGGTGAAGGGGCCGGGAAACGCGGGCGTAGCGAAGAAGACATACACCCGTGACGAGTTCACGAAGGCGGTGGTGGGCAAGACGGGCGAGCAGGTGATTGCCGCAGTCGGCAAGCCGGACCACACGAGCGGGGTGGATTCCAGCAACTGGTTCTATCGCAACGTGACCACCGACGCCGTGACCGGCAAGGCCGATTTTCAGGTGATGATCGTGTTTCGCAACGGGGTTGCCGACAGGGTGGTTTACTAGCGCGCACCGAACAGGCTCACGAGGCCGGTTGCGAGGCCGGGCACCGCGTTGGCGATGGTGCCTTGTGCCGATGCGGTGGGGTTCGTGACGGCTTGCGTGACTCCGCCGGACAGCGTTTGGACCAAGCCGACAACGGCGTCGAACTTGGCGACAATCGTGTCCACCTGCTTCCGGATCTCCTGCAACTCGGTCAACTGCTGCTCGGGCACCTCTTTCGGCCCGCCTGCTCGTAGCACCGCCTGCTGAATCCGCTGGAAGGTGCTGGTCGCGTCCTCGGTGCCGGTCTGCTGTAGCGTCACCTGCCGCCGCTGCTGGTCTGGCGCGTTGAACAGCGGGTTCCGCAACAACCCGAACGCACGAGCGAGGGCGAACGTGCGTTCGGCCAACTCTTTCATCAGCAGCACGGCGACGGTGAGTCCTTTGGTGAAGAGGACCAGCGGTTCAACGACGATGGCCTCGATGAGTTTGGTGCCGATGTTGGCCAACAGGTTGAGCAGCGGTTGCATCACCTGGACCAACTGCCCCACGGCGGCCATCAGCCCCTTGAACGCGGCCTGAACGCGGCCGTTCGTCAGCACCTCGAAAACCGGGCCGAATGCGAGCATCGAAATCAACTGCTGGCCGGCCGCGCCGGTGCTCTGGAAGATGCCCACCATCTGCTTCAACAGATCGGCGGCGAGTTGGACGGCCGGAGCGAAAAACGCGGCCAGCTCGCGGGCGATCATCTGGACCGCCTGCCCGAACTGGTCCATTTCGGCGGTGCCCTGGAACCCCTGCGAGACCAGGGCGAGACCGGCACCGACGACCGACAGGGCGGCACCAACGGCGGCCAGTGCGATCCCCACGGGGCCGGCGGCCGTCGCCACCGCACCCAGAGCGCCGGGCAGCATCCCCGCCAACTGCTGCATCTGGCGGAGCGCGTTGACTTCACCTCCGAGACCGGCGGCACCACCGGCCGGCCGGCGCATCGGCCCGGCGACATCGGGCAAACGAACCGGCTGGGCGGCCTGTTGCGCCGCCGGCATCACCGGCCCGCTCGCCTGCGACCGCATCCGCTTGAACGCTTCACCCGTCGCGTCCGCCTGCCGCTGGATGGCACGCAATGCGTCCATCGTCTCCCGCAGGTTGCGGGCGACGATATCGACGTACTGCTCGGTGAGGACGCTACCCGCCATTGCCTGCCCCCCTGTTTCTCTTGGCCCGCAGTTCGGCCATGACCTTCTTCCACTTCTCCGGCGTGCTCACGTCCACGGCGTCCTCTCGCGGTTTCACGCCGTCGAGGAAGAACACGGCGAGCACGCGGGCGAGCGGCCAAGTGAACAGGAACGACGGATCGACCGCCCCCATTTCGCGGTTGAGCAGGTCGGCGGCCAGCTTGTGCCACGGGATGCGACCGGCGAGAATCAGCCAGTCGCCGCAGCTTTTTTTGGGTCGAGGTGGGCCATGCCGTCGATCTCCATCAGCCGGGCGAACACCTCATTCCGGGCGGCCATGTCCGGCACGTGCTCGGCCACCCACTCGCGGGTGACGGTCGGGTCACACCGGCGGAGGCGGTGCCACACGAGGTAGCGGCTGCCGTCGAGCGTGTTCAGGCGGGCGAGAATGTCGGCGTCACTCGGCTCGGCCCGCCCTTCCGCGCGGCCGGCGGACGACACGGCCGACCGCACGAGGGCCTCGATCACGGTGGGGCTGAACGGCCGGCCGGCCTTCTCCGCGGCGGCGATCCGCTCGTTCACCAAATCGAGCGGGTCGCGGGACGACGCCAGACACTGGCGGCGGAACTCGGCGTGGACGGCGAGCATGTCCGGCCCGGTGACGGGGGCGAGTACGAACGTGCGGCCCCCCAGCTCGAACACGGCGGGCGAAGCGGCTGCGGCGTGGTGCGGCTTGCAGTCGTCGGGAAGCATTCAGGTTCTCTCAGGTGACGGGCGCGGTGAACACCCCGCCTTTCGTGGTGACGCGGAAACGCCCGATGTCCCCTTGCGGGTCGTTGATGTACGTGGCGTTTTCCACGGTCGTGTTGGTGAGGGTGCAGGTCTTCCCGCTACCGCCCATCTGAAACACGATGGTGACTTTCGTGCCCCGCACGAGGCCCATGTCGGTGTCAGGCAGGGCAACGTCATCGACCGGGATGTCGATGGTGGACGAGTTGTCGAAGACGACGGCTTCGTAGTTCGTGCTGCCGCCGGTGCCGCTGTGGGTGTTCTCGACGAGGCGGGCGTTGCTGTTCACCTCCCACTTGCCGACGTTCTGCTCGCTCCCGCCGCCGACCGTGATCCCGCCGCCGTTCCCGCTGTAAAAGGCCATGACCACACCCCCGTTGGATGCGGCCCACTGTCGCAACCGTGGCCCGTTCGCTGCCACGGTTGCGACACTCGGCACATGGCACTCGCCACCACAGCAACGACCACACAGGACAGCATCCCTTACGCGGTGCTGCTCGACCTGGCCGACCAGATCGACCAGACGACATCCTCCGTCGTCGTCACGGTGGCCGTGGCGGACGTTGAAGCGCCATCGTTCAAGCGGGCCATGCTGGGCTATTCGGTGGTTGACGCAGACGGGAAGCTGATTCGTTTCCTCCCCGAAGTGTGCAAGTGGGGCAACGAGCGGAAGCACTACTGCGTGAAGCTCGATCCGGTGATGAAGACGCCCGACCTGACTGGTGCGGACAGCACGCTGCAACTGAATAGCGACGGGTGGCCGGTGTTCGACGTGGCCCACTACCGCGCGACGTTCGTGATCCCGCTGTACGACATCCTTCCCGACGAGGACCGGGACAGCGAGCGGGAGCGGTTCTGCGTGTGGAAGCGGCGGACGACATCCACCAACGAGAAAATCCCCGGCGGCGGGTTCAAGTGGGTCGATGACGCTGTAGCCGGGAACCGCACGCCGGTTCCCGAGGTGGGCGTGCGGGTCGGGCGTCAGGTCGAACTCACCTGCAAGTGGCTGGACGTGCCGCGGGTCGATTACGAAACCCTCGACAGCTACTGCAACAAGATCAACGACAGCGATTTCGAGATGAACGGCACCACGTATCCCACGGGTACGGTGCTGTTCACCGGGTACGACGCCGAGCCGAAGGTGAACGGCAACGGCGACAAGTCGTT
>JACCDR010892571.1_pt1 | contig 14123 bp, 16 predicted proteins | sample 7446431 | NCBI WGS metagenome assembly JACCDR01 (sample SAMN15323443, study PRJNA562643) | freshwater metagenome | isolation source: river surface water | place: USA:Blue River Watershed | collected 2017-08-17 | reverse complement strand
GGTGCCCGACTCGAGCGTCCACCAATCGGCGAACGTACCGTCATCGTCTTCGCCCTCGACGACGTAGCGGAGCCTCGGCGCGCTCGGACTGAAGTAGGCCGCGAGCTGCGCGAGCAGCGTGCGCGCGTTACCAGCAAACTTCCAGGTCGGGAACGCGTTCTTGAGTCGCGGGCGATACCCTTCGTCGCTCTCGCGGAACCCTCTCAGGATCTGACGGTCCGCCCCGATATACGGCAGCGCCTCGGAGCGGCAATGATCGGGGAAGCGCTGAAGCACCCCGAACCGCAGGTACTCGCTGATAGCGTCGAGCTGGATGCCGAACGTGTAAAGAAAGCGGTAGCCCTGCTCGCCCTGGAGCCAGGGCGGGCTGATCTTCTTGATCGAGCCGCGGAAGTTCGCGACCTCGGGCGGTGACTCGAACCTCATGGATTCCCCAACGCGATAGTGATGGTATCGAGCACCGCGACCTCGTTCGGATCGAGCGCGACGTCGCCCGATGGCGAGCTCAGCACGACCTTGATGATATCGGCCGGCGCCGCTTGGAAGATCTCGCCGACGATCGCGCTCGTGAAGATGAAGCCGCCGGAGACCTGGTAGCCCCCGATCGGAGCGACCGCGAAGTAATCGCCGAGTCGCTCTTCGACCGCGCTCTGTACGTCAGCGAGGCTCAGCGACGAGCCGGTCACGAGATATACCGTCGCCGATACGGATACGTCGACCTCGGTGGCGTTCAGCACCGTCGCCGTGAACCCGGTCGGTACGACGTTCTCCTGGATCGTCGTATCGACGTACTCGAGGTCATCGTCGTCGATCGGGCCAGAAGCGTCGGCGACGTAAACGACGACCGTCCGCGCGCCCTGAAATAGCGACGTGCGCGTGACGCCTACGCTCGTCCCATCCGGCCGCTCGGCGCTCTTCGCGTAGAAGTTATAGGCGTCCTTCGGCCCGTTCGGCGACGCCTTCGCCATCGACTCACGCCCGCGCGTAACGAGCTGCGCGTCAGTCTCCTCATCGTTGCCGACGAACGCCGTCGTGTTAGTCGCCGTGACGCCGAAGAGCGGAGTCACGAGCGTCGTGATATCGCCGACTACCGCATTCGAGTCGCTGCCGGGCTCGTCCGCTACGAGCGTGATATCGAGCGTGCCGCCGGCTGCGAGCGTCCCTCCGGTCGTCGACGTGTAGGTCTGGCCGGTATCATCATGCGCAGCGCGAATATCGCCGGCCGCGAGTACATGGGCGACGGCCGAGGTATTCGTAAGCCGGAGCGTACCGGTCGCGAACGTCGCCTCGATGCGCTCGACGTCGTAGATCTGATCGACCGAGAGCGTAAGCCAGTCGCCCTCGGCGAAGTCGAGGAGCCCCGCCGCCGCCGCGAGCGCGCCCGTCTGGCTCTGGTCGGAAACCTTCTGCCCGGTGATCTCGAGGATCTCTCGCCCTACGCTCTCGGGCTGCCATGCCTCGATCGGTAAGCTCAGGTCCTCGGCGACGCTCAGCATCGACTCGACCACTTCTTCGCGAGTGATCGGCGTGAAGAGCTGTTCGAGAGTGGGGACCGGCATTCGGCGTTCAGCCTGGGCGCAAGAGTTCGACCGTGAGCTCGGTCACCGAGAGCGTGAGCGCGAATGGACCGAAGGCTCCGGTGCCTACGATATTGAGGGTGAGCCGCCGCTCCAAAGAATCGAACGTCGGGGTGACGACCGCCGTGAAGATTCTGGGGTCGGCGACGAGCGCCTGCTGGCACTGCCCCTTGATGCGGGCGAGGCCACCCTCGCTCGCCGCGATCCCCTGCCCTACGAAATCCCTGGCGTCGAGCGTCTGATCGTTCGGGTCGCTCAGCAGCCGCCCTTTTCGGCAGTAAAGCCGGCGTAGGCATACCTCGCTCATCATCTCGGTGCCCGAGACGAGCCGGAAGGTCGTATCGAGATCGGTCTTACAAGAGATGTCGCGGCCGTAGTTCGGAGGTGTTGCCATGGTGCTTAGCTCGTCCGGTACGTGGCGTTCACCGCCGCGACCGCGGGTGCGTCCGACTGAAGGACGAAGATCATCGGCGCGTAGATTTGGGTTCCCGGCGGCACGCCCGTCGCCGCGAGCGCCGTATTCATCTCGACGCCGAAGTCGCTGAGCGGCCCGCTGTAGATAAGCGCGTAGGCGCCCGCCGTACCGAGCGTCGCCTCGATCGCCGCGAACTGGGTAAGCGCTGTACTCGCCGCCGCCATCGCCGCGTCGAGCGCGATCGATATCGCGTCGAGCCCATCTACAATCAACTCGATTGCCGCCGCCGCCGTCGCTACCGCTTCGCCCTGAACTTCGAGCTCCGCCGCCGGGGCGTCGAGTAGCGCGAGCGCGGCGTCGATGCCCGAGACCTTCGCCTGTAACGCCGCGAGCATCAATCCGGCCGCTGTGATCTGACCGGTGATCTGCGCCGCCGGTACCGCCGCCTGAAGATTCGTAATCGCCTGCCCAGCTCCCGCGACCAGTCCGGAGATATAAGCGCTCGGGTTCGCGAGCGACGCCGTAAGGCTTACCTGCGCCTGCGTGATACCGGCGATCTGAGCGTCAAGATCGCCCGCCGCCGGTATCCGAATCGACGCCTTGACGTCGAGGATAACGGTAGCGAGCCCCGCGACCGCCTCGCCTATATTCGCGAGCGCCGCCACCTGGGCTTCGAGATTGGTAACCGCCGCGTCGATCGCCGCGGTCTGCGCCTCGACTACTGCGTGAAAGTCCTCGAACGCCGTACCGACCGCCGTGACACCGGTGCTGAGCCCGATGAGCGCGCCGCCGATTGTTACCTGCGCGATGTAGGTCCCGGCCACGCGCTTATCCCTTCCAGAGCGGGCTGCCGCTCGAGATCAGCATGTAGAGCTGCCCCGGGCCTACTCCCGGCGTAACGCTCGGGAAGGTCGCCGGGATGCCGGGAACCGTGCCGAAGCTGATGAAGTACGGCGTCATCGTCGTCAGCGGTACCGGGATGCCCGGCGGGTCACCCGTCGGCAGTACCGCGAACATCACCTGAGTGCCGAGACCGCCGCCCGCCGCCATGTCGCCCTGCCGCGCGCCGGGCAGTACCGGGTTCGCCCCTACCTCAGTGAGCGTCGTGCCCATCACGCGCGCGCGCGTCGGGAACGCGCCGCCACTCGCCGAATCGAAGAAGCCCACGAAAGGCTTGGTAAGGTCACCGTTGCGGAAGCCGACGAGCAAGCTCGTCCCCGCGACTAGGTCGAGCTCCATCCCGGGCGTCCGGATCGGAATGCTCGGGAGCTCCGGCATATCCGGGTCGGAAAGCGGGCGCATGCTCGCCGCCTGCGCCGCCGTGTCGTAGCTCACCACCTGGTACTCGTAGAAGCCGAGGTAGCGGGTCGGCACGAGCTCTCGCACGAGCTCGGCGAGCGCGGTGCGCAGCCGGTCGTCGAGCTCAGCTGGCATAGACCACCGTTCGTAGCTTGCCCTCAGTCAGCCGATGCACGACGAGATTCGCCTGCGCCTGCTGGATAGTAGGCGCCGTGAAGCGCGCGCCGGGTAGGAACGACTCCGGCCGCTCCGTCGCGATATCGTAGCGACCGAGCCCGGCGTCGTAGCGCATGAGCTCGAACGGAGTCGCGACCGTCGTCGTCGGCCGCTCGGAGATCTTCGTCGTCCCGTCCGCGGCCATCCACCAGTTCGGGTAGAGGTAGTTCAGTACGTCGCGCGCCGGGCCTCGCGCGCGCGGATAGAAAAGCCCGATGACGCCGTCGTCGGTCACCTCGATCGACTCTCCCACCTCGCGCGCCGCGTCCTTGAGAATCGGGCCGCGCTTAAGCCCCGCCGTACTGCGGTACGGCTTCGGCCCGATGACGCGCCGCCAGCCCGCGGCTCCCCCCACCATGCGCGCCTTGTAGCTCCCCTGAAACGCCGACCCCCGGACGACGGTACCCATCAGCGTGAGCCCCGCGATGGTCAACGCGACTTTACCTTCGATACCGTTCGCGGGCGCGTCGGTCAGCATGACGTCGGCCGTCCATAGCCCGCGGCGCGGGATCACCACCGAGGCGACCAGCACGCGGTTTCCGGCGAGCTCGGCGTAGAGCGTCATACCGGCAGCGGCCTCCGCGCCATCTCAAGCTCCTTTTCGATCTCCCGGTCGATCTCGTCCTGAACGCTCGGCTTCGTCTCGCCCGCGCCCGCGGGCGCCGCCTGCGCCGCGTTCGGCGTCGCCGTCGCGTTCTTCTTCGCCGCCGGCCGGAACTCGCTGAACTCGATCGTTACCGACCACATCTGCTTCCCACCGCTCTCGTCGACGAGCGGGCCGATGTCGTCCACCTGGATCGCCGTGACGCCGTTTGCGTTTAGCGCCGGGTGAAAGATATCGACCGGCGACGGCGACTGCTTGTTCGCGTCGTATTGAAGCTGCGGCAGATAGGTGTCGTAGAACTCGTCGATCTGCGTCGCCTCCCAAAAGACGAACTTACCCTTGATGCCGCTCGACACATCCCAGCCGCGATACGTGCTCGTTGCTCCCTGAGAGCCCGCCGCTGACTTTCGATCCCACTTGTACGGGCGACTACCACCAGAAATCAGAATAAAGACGCCCGGGTTGTCGATACCCGCTGCGTTCAGCTTATCGTAGAACGCCGGCACGCGGAGCGGGTTGACGATGAGCGGCATCAGGTACCGGTCCTTCCTACCGAAGCGCCGCCGCCCTGCCCGAGCAGCATGAGCTCGACCGCGTCGGCGAACATCTCCGGGAACTGCTCGCGTACCTCCTCCATCGTGAGGTTCGCGCCGTTGATGACGACCGCATTCTCTCCGAGCTGAATCGTGATGCTCGTACTGCCTCCACCGCCATTCGAAGCCATCGGCCGCACGCCCTCCTGCACACGAGCTCGCGCGCTCTCGATGCTCACGACGTTCGCCATGTTGTCGTTCGCCGCCTTCGCGCCGTTGTCGATACCGGTCGCGAGGCCGCCCGTCAGGTGGCCGCCAAGCTTCATCATCTCCTTGCTATCGGAGGCGATGCCGAACGTGCTCTTGAACGTGTTCAGCGCGCTCTGAGCTAGGTTCCTTACCCCCTCCATAAGCACGCCCGCGCCGTTCTTCATCCCCGTGATGAGCCCCGTCACGATGTTCGTACCGACCTCGATCGCCTTCGACGCGAACCCGGTCATCATGGTCGTCACCGCGACCCCGAGCGCGACGAGTGCGCCGAGCCCTAGTACGACCGCCCCGATCGCCCCTACGAACGCCTTCGTTACGAACCACGCAAGCTGGAACGACGCCACGATCGAGTCGATCACGAACTTATTCTGAAGCAGCGCGGCGAGCTGGTTAGCTACGAACCCGATCGAATTCGCGACGAGGATCATCATCCCCGAGAACGTCCCGGCCTGCTTCGCCTTATCGCCGCCAAATGCCTGGGCGAGCGCCGCCCCTACCGGCCGGAACGCGTTCCAGACCTTGAGCGTAATGAGCACGAGCCCGCGTAGGAGCGTCGAAACGTACGGCAGCACCTTGCCCGCCGCCGCGAATAGCCCGTCGAATACCGTCGTGAGGATGTGGCTGAGCGCCGCCCCCGTAACCGTCGACTTGTCGAAGAGCGCGACGATCTTCGCGAAGCCGTCGAGGAACGGCCCCGTATTCACGTCCTCGAAGAGCTTGCCGAAATTGTCCTTTAGCCGCTGCATCTGAGCGCCGAAGTCCATCGCCTGCTTCGAAGCGAGCGCGCCGAACTTCGTATCGATAACCTTGGTGAGCGCCGCAATCCCGACCTCGGCGGAGATCTTGCCGTCCTTCAGCTGCTGCTCGACCTCCTTTACGCCGACCCCGGTCTGGCGCGAGATCTCGGCATAAAGCGCCTTTACCTGAACGCCGGTGCTGGCGAGCTGCTTCGCGTTCACCGAGAACTTCCCGGACTGCGCCGCCTTCTCGATAATCGCCTGTACCTTCGCGCCGCCGCCCTTCAGCACGCTATCCACCTGCGCGATGGCCTTTACCGAATCCATCAGCATGTCGCGGTTCGTGACTCCCGCCGCCGCGAGCTCCTGCGCCGACATGCTCACCTGCTCCTGCGAGACAGCGAGGTCACGCGTCATGTCGTTCAGCTCGGCGAATACCTGGGTCGCCGCCTCCTGAGTCCCGAGCATCGCCTCGAGCATATCGAGCGTGTCGTTCTTCGCCTCCGCCGCCGCGATAGCGAGCTCGGCGCCCCTCAAGAACAATACCCCTAGCCCTGCGAGCGCCGCCGCGAGCGCGAGCACCGCGGTCGTCGCAATCGTCACCGGGTTTACGAGCGTACCGAGCCCGGCACCGAAGACCTCGAGCCCCGACGCCGCGTCACTCGCCCCGGCGAACGCCTTTTCGAACGCGCCGACCGGCGTCTTCTCGAATGCCTTTTTCTGTAGGTCCGCCGCCTTCTGCGCCGCCTTGGCGTTCTTCTCGACGTTTCGCTGCGCAATCTTCTGCGCCTTCTCGACCTCTGCCTGCCCGCGCTTGGCGACCGCGATCTGCTTCTTCATGGCGCGCTCGTGCGCCGCCCCGGCCCGCGCGAGCGCAGCCTCCTCCTGGCGCTTCGCCTTGTCGATCGTCGCCGCGAGCTTTACCGCGAGCGCTACCCGCTGCTTCTCGCTCTGCTCGAATCCGCGCGAGCTTAGAGGCGCCGGCTGACCGGACACCTTCGGCCCGACCAGAGACTTCACCCCCCCGGCACCGACGAGCTTCGGCACCTTGATCTTGATCTCCGGCATCGCCGCGAGCTCACCCACCGTCCGCTTGAGCGCGATGAGGTTCGAATCGAGATGCTTTACCGCGAGCGACGCCCGCGTCGCCGGACTCGTCATCCGGTCGACCATCTCGATCATGAACTTCAGCGCGTCGGCCATCTCTCACTTCTCGGGCGAGTTAGCGAGCAGCCATCGCGCTACTAGGTACGCGCCGACGTTCGCCTCGTCCGTGTCTTCTCCCTTGGCGAGCTCGTGGATACAGAGCGTCGCGTAGTTCAGGTCACCGCGAGCCCGCTCCCGGATTTTCCCACGGCCGCCTCCGTATCGAGCCCGCAATGCTCGAGCAGCGGATTCACGCACGTAGTAATGATGCCGGGGAACCGGTCGACCGCCGAGTTGAACGCTACCTGGTTCGGCCAGACGATGCACATCATGCAGAGCGCCTCGCCCGCCTTCGGCCGCGTCTTCTCGTTGAAGAGCAGCGCGTTGTAGCGGTCGTACTCCTGCCTGCGCGCAATGCGGAACGCGAACACCCCGCCGACGGTCTTCACCGCGATGACCGGGCCGTGCGCCGCTTCGAGCTCGGCCCTCACCTTCGGGTCGATGAGGTCGAGCGTCACGCTCGCGTCGATGGGGACTACGTTGGACTTCGATGCTGCTGATTCGTCGGGCATAGGACTCTCCTCGCCCGAAACTAACGAGCAGCCGCCCGCTATCCAAACAATCGGCCGAACCTGCCGTTTTCACCGCGCGCCACCGCCCCTTACTGGGGGATGGTCGGCTGCGGGGGTAGGGGCGAGACGCCGTCGTCGAGCAGGTCGAGGTACTTGATGGTGCACTTCCGCGTGCTCGCATCCGTCGAGCCGCTCGAGTTCGAAGCCTCGATCTTCGAGATGCGGCAACCGATCAGCGTGTCCACCACGGTCGAGAGCCCGCTGCCCTCTTCGTCGTAGGTGACGATGATGTCGAACACCTTCGTCATGAACGCGTCCGCGCCGACCGCGGCCTTCAGCGCCTTGTACTCTTCGAGCAGGATGGTGAAGTCGCCTTCGAGCGTCGTCTGGCCGAGCGTGTGCGCGATGACGCGCGGACCTGCGCCACGAACCTCGCCGGGTTCGAGCGTCGGGCTGTAGTTGATCTCGGTGATGCCGAGCACGATGAGCCCGGCAACCCGGATCTCGATGCTCGACCAGCTGTGCCGGACGCCATTGATCAGTGGATACGAAATCGCCATGCGTCAGCTCCTCATGCCACCAACCCGAGCGCCGGGTTGAAGAAGGTGATCGTGAGATCGATGGTCTTCAGGTAGCCGAGCCGCAGCGTCTTGATGGTCACCGTGAGCGGCTTGGTGGTCGTGATGTCGTCCGTCCGGCTCACGATCGTCTGCACGAAGCTCGCGTCGCCCCGGTCGACGACGGCGCGGTTCAGCGCCGAGTCGCAGCCGCTTTCGAGCGCGCGTGCGTCCTTCTCCAGGATGAAGCCCGTCGTGCGGTTCAGCCTCACGTCGGTCGAGAGCTTCGGCGCGAAGAATGTGTTCGCCACCCGGCACGCCTCGTCCATCACGCGGCCGAGCTGGAGCAGGTCGAAGTCGCTCGTAGGCGACGTCATAATCATCGGGTTCACGACGTAGTAGCCCGTGAGCCCTTCGATGGTGCCGATGGTCGCGAAGCGGTTCTCGTTGAGCCCCGGGTTCAGCGTCTCGTCGTGATAGACCGTATCGATGGGGACGCCGCCGAGCGGGCCCGTCGTGTTCGTGCCCGCGTACTTCGGGCAGAGCGCGCCGTCCTCGCCCGCGCCGATGTCGCGCGAAACGCTGCGCCGGCCAGCGCGCGGCAGCATGAGGTGGCCCACGCGCCGGAACTTCGTCCCGCTGATAGTGGACTGTACGCGCGCCGGGTCCGCCATAACGATACCGCGGTCGTTCGAGAACGCCGCGAAGTCGTTCGACACAGAGGTCATCCACTCCGCCTCGGTCTCGTCGTTCACGGTATCGATATCGCGCGTCGAGAGTAGCGTACGGATGAACTTCTTCCGGCCAAGGTAGTCGTTCACCGCCGACATGATGGTGTCGGACTGAGCCTTCGTGCACGCACCCTCCACCTGGAGGATCGCCGCGTTCCGCGCGTCGGCCTTGAGCGCCTGAATCGCCGTCGCTACGTCGGCCGCCGCCCACGTCGGAGCGGTCGTCGAGAACGTGTACGTGTCGCCTACCACGAGCGTCGCCGCCGTGAAGGTCAGCGTGAGGCCGGTCGTCGCCGCGAGCCCGGAGTAGATCCGGTTCGCCGGCATCCTGATCTCACGCGACTCGGTCTCGCCGCCGTCGAGCGAGATGGTGAAGCCCGGCTCCGGGTCCGTCCCGGCCGTGCCCGAGCGCACCACCGTGACGATGATCTCGTCGTAGTAATCGAACGGGGCGCCGCTCACGGTCATCACCGAGGTGCCCGAACCTTCGAACGTGACAGCGCTCGACGCCCCGGCCGCGTTGGTTGCGACCTTCACCCAAATCACGGGGATGGCCGACTCGATACAGTTCGCCGCGAGCTCGATGCCCGGGCCGTAGCCGTAGTCCGTCACCAGGTTATCCACCCGGCGGTACGGGCCGGAGACCACGTTCGCCGTGCCTCCGCTCGATACGCCGAACAGACCTACCGTGCCGGCGACGGACGGGGGGACGTTGCCGAGGCCGTTGCTCAGGACCGTAAAGTTGACGCTCGGGATTGCGACAGGCATCAGCTCATTCCTCCGACGAAACTGTGAAGGAGACCGACTCGATCAGCGTGCCGGTCGGAATCGTTGCCCGTTCCTCGACCGTGACCGCGACCGAATCGATCGGCTCCTCGGCCCACGTGGTCGAACTCACGCCGAGTTTCTCGCACGGGAATGCGCTCACATCGACGAACGGGATCTGGATCTGAATCGGCATGATGTAGACGAACCCCCGGCGCACGTTGAGCACGCTCCTGAGGTTGCCCGCCCGCCGGAGCCGCATCCCCGGAGGAGACACGAGCTTGTGAAGCGCGAGGTAGGTGTGATTCACCAGCGCGTCGAGCACCGCGTAGTCCTTCTCGACCTGCCGGTCCGGCGCCTGCTTCTGCACTGGCGCGAACCCCCAGATATGAAGGTCGGCCGACGCCCAGCGCGAAGCAATCGCCCGCGGGTTCAGCCCCTCGTACGTCGACGCTATCGGCGGTCCGCCCGTGAACGTCGGCGGCCCGAACTCGTCGGCCATCACCGGCACCCAGATCACCTGGAGCTGCTCGGTATGCGTCGCGACGTGCTCCTCGCCGAAGAGCACGGCCGCCGGACACGCCGTCTGCCGAAAGAACTCCTGCATCGCGCATGCGACATCGAACAACATCGGTCACCGCCGTACCTCCCCGATGACTTCGCGCGCCGCCTGCGAGACCGCACCCGCCCAGTTCGGCGGTAGCGCGTCGCCCACCGGCGCGATCGGGCGCTCCGGCATGCGCCGGGAGCCGTCCTTGTTCTTCGTCCCCGACTGATGCCAGCCCGCCGGTCGGTCGATGGTGAGCTTCACGCCGCCGACGCCGGAGACCCGCATCGAGCGCTTCATGTTGCCCGACTTCTGAAGGTGGGACGGCGAGCCGTCCGCCTTGTTCGCCCAGCGCTCGCCCTCGGCGCTCTCGCCGCGCGCGAACTGCCGCTCGATCTGCTGATGAATCGCCACCGCGGCGCGCTGCTCGATGTCGCTCATGCCCTCGGAGGCGAGCCGTTCGAGCTTCTCATCGAGCCGGACGAGCCGGTCGAAGTGGCCGTTCATGCGCACGCGCATCAGAAGCTCCACCCGCCGAAGCCGCCACCGACCTCGGGCACCGTGGGGTAACCACGCCGCTCGTTCGAGGAGATGTCGGGCTGGAGCGATTCCGGGTTCGCCTGCTGGACCTGTACCCGCGCTTGCCCGTTCGCCACGCGCGTGAGCCAGTCCCGCGCGTCGATAAACCCCTGGCGCACTACCTGGTCGCCCGGGTTCTCGGGATTGAATCCCCGCCGGCAGAGGAGGTGCCAGGCGGCGATCCGGCATACCGCGTCGACCAGCGCCGGGTCGTACGGCGCCGAAAGCGGCATCGTGTACTTGTCGCCGAGGTAGGTGGCGGCGAACGCGCTGTCGCGCTCTAGCTGGCGCAGAACGTCCAGCTTGCTGACCGACCCGAGAGCGCTGAGCGGAAGCCCGGCGCTCTCGAAGTCTGCGATGGTCGCGAAGGTCGTCGCCACACTACTCGCTTCCTCAGTACGCGCCGGCCGAGGTCGCCGCCGCGCTCAGGAACCAGACCGACTCGGTCGCCGCCGCACGGCCCGAGATACCGTAGATGAACTGCCTCGACATGAACACGTTCGGGTCGGACGGGTTCACGAGCTGCGTGAACTCGATCGCTTCGCGCATCTGCCAGATGAACGGCATAATGACTTGCGACGTGTCGAGCAACCACCAGTTGTTCGGCTTATACGAGAGCTGGGGCACCACCAAGATCTCGGCCGTACCCTTCAGGAGGTTCGTCGTCGGTGCGTTCGAGGTCACCGAAGACGCGAACTGAGCGAGGTAGTCGCTCTGGAGCACGAGCCGCGCTTGCTGCTCGAGCTGCGGCGGTACGACTAGGAGGTTCGGTCGGATGCCGAGCGGCTGCCCGTCCGAGCCGTTCCAGCTCTCCATCGCCGTCTTCACCGTCCAGTAGTTGGAGTAGGTGAGGTCGGTCGAGACGAAGAGATTCGACTGCGTGACGCCCGTCGGCACCCCGTTCGCTCCGTTCAGGAGCGGGTGGGAGGTCGAGTAGACCGGTACGCCGTCGTAGCCGTTCACCGTACCGAGCGTTCCGAAGAGCGTAGCGAAGAGCACGTCGGGCCACTTCGCCGCCTGCTGCGCCTGCATGCGCACGACGTTCGAGAAGATCCCGAGATTGTCGTCGAGCACGTCCTCCTTCTGGAGGGCGCAGGTCTGCTCCCAGTACTCGTGCAAGACCGTCTTTTGCAGGGTGCTCGCCGCCGTGATCTGGCGGTTGCCGAGCCACTTGCGCATGACGGGCAGTCGGTCGAGCCACGCGTAGGTGACGCTCGACCCGCCGACGTTGATGGTACTCGCGATCTTCGAGTACCAGGTCGGCGTGTTCATCACGACCTCCTGGAACTGCAAGTTCGCAGAGCGGAAGATGAGGTCCAGATTTGACTGAATCAGTTCCATGGGTCGTTCGCTTTCCCTTGTCCTTCAGGAGATCAGTAGGTCCCGGTCGGCACGTATTCGCCGAGTGCGACCCATGCCTGAGTTCCGGTGGGGGAGTACTGTTCGATGCCGACGAGCTTGCCGGCGAAGGGCCGGACGCCCGAGGCGACACGCGCGATGGTGTGGTCGTCCACGAGGTAGACGGGCTTTCCGAGATCGGCGTCCGTCACCGGAGAAGCCGAGCTGATGTCGAGCGCGAACTCGCCGACGCCGACGTTGGCGACGACCGTTCCGGTCTGACCACCGCTCGCGAGCGCGATAGATTGCCCGGGCGCTTGCTGCCCGGTCGCCGCGCTGATGGCCACGCCGACGACGCGGAGGCCGTTCGTCGACGCGCCAGGGACGCCGTAGCCGTCAGTGTCCCAGCAGACGACGCCGCCGATGTAGAGCGTGTAGCCGTTTTTGACCTTGACCTCGATGAGGTCGTTCGCCTGGCTGTTCAGCCGTCGGCGAGTGAGTCGTCCTGCGCTGAGAGTCATGTTCGTTTCCCTTCTGCCCGGTTACCCGGGTCAGGAAGCCTTTCCTTGAATTTGCTGGCGCTTCAGTTCGAGCGCCTTCTCCGTCGAAATCCCCATCGTGCGCGCGATCTTGATCTCGTCCTGCGAGAGCGTGACCGCTCCGTTCGGGTCGAGGTTCGCGAGCTTCAGCGCCGCCTGCGTGTCGGGCTTGAGCTCAGACGAGACCTGCACGAGCTTCACGCCGCCGGTCGCCTCGAGATAGTGGTCGAGCGCCTGCTGCGAGCAGCCGAGCGCCCACGCGCGCCTGGTCGGCAAGAGCTTGCCGTCGGAGATGAGCTTGTCGACCACCTCGGCGCGGGGCCTACCCGACGCCTTCGGCGCGTCGGCGAGCGCCATCAGCGCGCCTTCGAGCTTGGCGACGTCTTTTACGCCGGTGAGCTCCATCGCCGCCGCGACGACGGCCTGAGCCTTCTCGTCCTCTTCCTTCGGCGGGAACTCGCCCTTGCCGCGCGCTTCGAGGGCGCTCTTCAGCTCGGCGATCTCCTTGTCCTTCGCCTCGACGGCCGCCTTGAGAGACGCCATCTCCTTGTCCTTCTCGGCCACCGCCGCGAGCGCTGCCTGCGCGTCAGCGAGAGCCTTTTCCACCGCGGCCTTCATCTCTTTCTCGTCCATTGCTGACTGACTCCCGGGCGCTTCGCCCTGTTCGCACGCCGCGATGGCGGCGAGTGTTTCCTTCGCCTGCTCTGCGAGCAGGGCCCTGATCTTCGGCGGCGCTTTCGCGATGTCGGCCGGCACCGCTGCCGCCGCGAACTTCGCTTTCGCCGGCCTACCGGTAAGCCTGGTCGCGAAGCCGAGGTCGAGCGCCTCGTCGCTTCCGATCCAGGTCGTCGCGTCGACCATCTTCGCGACGCGCGCGGCCGAGAGGCCGGTGCGCTTCGAGTAGATCGAGAGCATCTCCATCCGCTGCCGGTCGAGCATGTCGGCGATGCCGCGGAGCTCGTTCGCCTCGCCCTCGGCGATCGCGAACGGGTTGTGAATCATCACCGTCGAGCCGTACGCCATCTCGCGGTCTTCACCGGCGAGCATCACGATCGAGGCCATCGAGCCGGCCATCGCGTCGACGCGGGTCGTTACCTTCCCGGCGTGCTCCATCAGGTGGTTGTAGATGCCGAAGCCTTCGGTCACGCTGCCGCCCGGCGAGTTGATGCGCACGAGCACGTTCTTCGCCTTCGTGTTGCGGAGCGCGTTCAGGACGTAAGCGGCTGATACGCCGCCGCCGAAGAAGGCGTCGCCCTGGCCGATGACGTCGTAGATGTCGAGCTCGAGGTCGTAGCCCTCTTGCGCGGCCTCCGGCTGTTCGAGGCCGAAGAGCTGGTAGCCGAACTTCGGTACGTGGCTCACGAGCCCCCCAGGTTCTGGGCCAGCATGAGCCCTTGGTTCACTTGCTCGACGTGGCCGAGGTCGTCGCCTTCGAGAATCGGGCTCTCCATCACCGGCACGCCTTCGGTCGCGAGCGGGTGAGAGGGCCGGCACTTCGAGCAGCAGAGCTCGCTCTTGATGCCCTGCGTCGGGTGGATGATGCTCACCTTGCGGGTGGCGAAGCAGCCGCAGCGGCAGCGGGCGAGCAGGTTGCCCTTCGAGTCGCGCGCGCCGAAGCTCGAAAAGACGAGCGCGGCGACCGTGGCTTCGAGCTGCTTTACGCGTAGTTCGAGCTCGGCCGACGTATCGGTCGCCGTG
>JACCDR010051528.1_pt1 | contig 14123 bp, 25 predicted proteins | sample 7446431 | NCBI WGS metagenome assembly JACCDR01 (sample SAMN15323443, study PRJNA562643) | freshwater metagenome | isolation source: river surface water | place: USA:Blue River Watershed | collected 2017-08-17 | reverse complement strand
GGTTATTGGATTGTTGACGCCTCACTTCGATACAATTCAATATATACAGATTGAGGGCTACTCTATGGGTAGTACCGGAAGTCGAGTATTTGACATTGGAGAGAACACTGGAGTGCTGAAAAACAAACTCTACAAGTCTGGGTTGGGACATCTGATAAAGATAATGTCTCCGACATCAGTCAAGAAGGGGTTTGCCGGTAAAGGTAACGTTGGTAAGCCTGAAATGTGCGAAGCTTTCAAGACCCAGACGGGAATTGACCTAGCCGCTCTATTTGGTTGTCCTCCAGCTAAGGCTATGGATAACGACATCGCAGATGCCTACGCCAATTTGAGGGCAGCAGACACATGAAATGGTTCATAATCGGATTCTGCGTTGTTATGGGTTGGATCGAAAGAAAAACCATAGCAGATAAAATTAACAAAACCATCAAAATTTGGGGAAGTCGTAAAGTGAAAATTGATACTTACACCACCATTAACGAGATAGTTCAATACATCGAATCGTTCGATGATATTGAAATGAGAGCAAAGGCTCTGTTGGCATTGTGTCAGAGATTGCCAGAATTCAACATTTTGGTGCAATCTCAATTCTCAGGAACAAAGGATACATTCAACAGAACTTCCGAAATCTATGAACGAGAGTTGAAAGAAGTAGTCGGACATGACGATTTCAAGTTACATTTTGGAGATATCGTCAAATATCTACATTCACATTGCAGAGATGCAGTGACTAAAGATGGTTGTCCGTCCATCAGAAATCTCACATTTTCAGCTTATATGAATTTGTGTGAATCTCGTTCTGTGGATATACCATATATATTGAGATATCTGAAGGGTGAACCAATATTTACTGGGTTGATCAATCAGCTGGTATACAATTTGGGGTTTTCAGAGACAAAAAAGTCAGTCTGAGATTTCAATTTTTGGAAAGGTTGATGAAGTCTCAGTTCTGTAGAAGAATCATCAAGAACAACCTTCATATCGTGAACAGAATCTTCAATTCATAATAATTTCCTTCCCGTCTTCTAATCTTCTGGGCGACACAAAGCCAATCTCTGTCATGATGACTTCAACAATCCACCTAGCCCTTGATTTCTTCAAGGGCTTTTCTTTTTCTAAAAAATAAGGTATCATGTGTACAAGAAATGAAGGAGAAACAATGACTGATACCAATACAGTAAATTTCTTGATACGCACCGAGGATGCCGATTATGTATATATCGATGATTGCTTACAATTCCATCCAGAGTCCGGAGAGCCTCTGACTACTGAAAAGTTCCCTGTATACTTCGAGAAGTGTTTAGGGGATGGGAAAGCTAAGTACTGGACCAAAGATATAACCAAAGCATTTCGTTTCGATAAATTGAATGATGCACTATCTATGCTGACTAAATTCTCAAGATCAGAAGAATGTGAGATAATCACACTGGATTCTATGGAGGGGCTGTAATGGCACTATCATTTTTTGAAGGATTCGTTGCCGCCATGATGTTATCTACGGGTCACACTTCAGAATTACCAGCATCCCAAGTGAGTTGTTTAACTGAAGCAATTTTCTTTGAAGCGGGTAACCAAAGTCTGAAAGGTAAGACGGCTGTGGGTCATACTATCATGAATCGTAGTAAGTCCAATAAATATCCGACGAATGTTTGTTACATTGTAGGAGATAAAACTCAATATCACTATCACCAACGGAAGAAGCGATTCAAATTCGACCCAGACAACAAACGTCTAGTCAAACAGATTGAAGATTCCGCGAGGGCCGCTCTCAAGGTGACGAGTAGAGAACGAAAGGTGCCTGATTTAACTCTTGGAGCAACTCACTTCATCAATCCCAAAATTGCTACTGACGTACATTGGGTTCCTGCATTCAACAGAACAGCATTGATAGGTGATCATCTGTTCTTGAAGGAACGAAAGAAGCAGGGGCGATGACCTCTTAACAAACTACAAACAAAGGGCTGATCTTAACGGATCAGCCCTTTTTCTTTACTATTATCCTAATTTAATGAAATGGAGACTGAATATGTCTTGGCAAGATCACGATCATGTTGATGATCAAACTGATATAGAATTAGCAGTTAGTAATGTCTGGTCCGTTTCTGAACGTGCAGACAAATTGATTCGCGGTACTATTCACAAAGCTGGCACTATCAAGGACGTTATGATGCACGCTATGGAAGAATTCGGAGAGCTGTCCACTGAGGTGGCTATTCTGAATGGAACCAACTTTAAACAACCGAGCGTTGATGGAGTTGCTGGAGAAGCGGTGGACGTCATTCTTTGTATGTTAGACATCATCAAATTACATAAACCGGATATCACTCCGAATGAATTGGCTCATTTGATGCAGAACAAAACAGCCAAATGGGCCAGACATGTCGAAAGAGCGGGAGGTGGTCAATGACTGACATCAAGCGTGGGATGAAACAAATTACGATCAAGAAAGCTATGCGCTGGAAGATGCGTAATTGGTTGAAGTCAATCACTGATGAGAATCTGCGACGTGATATCGCCAAATCGGCCTATGTGACTGGCGGTTCGATAGCCTCTATGTTGCTTGGTGAGAAGGTCAACGACTTTGACATCTACTTCAAGGATAAAGAAACCTTGGTTAAGGTCTGTGAGTATTACATCACTCAGTTCAAGAAGAACAACCCAGACAACAACGTCGAAATGAAAGTCAGAGACAGCAAGGAAGTCAACCTTAACGGAGTCGAGGAAGATGTTGTTGATATCTTCGTGAGATCAAGCGGCGTAGCTGAATCCACGATACAGAAGGCCATTAATATTGATGATCTTCTGGCTGATATTAACGGGATGTCTGATTCTGTATCTGACCCAGACATCGGCGATGATGACCCAGCTATTCTGGATGATCTGGACGCTACGAAGACAAGAATTTCAGGCGGTGGAGATACTTATCAACCGATGTTTATCACGAGCAACGCCATCACTCTGAGCAATAAGATTCAGATTGTTGTACGTTTCTATGGGGAACCAGAGGAAGTCCATAAAAATTACGATTTCGTACACTGTACGAACTGGTACGATTTAGCAACAGATCAGCTGGTATTACAGAAAGAGGCTCTAGAGAGTTTGATGAGTCGTGATTTGAAATATGTTGGTACTTTGTTCCCGATTTGTTCTCTGTTCAGGATACGCAAATTTGTGGAGCGTGGTTGGCGTATTACTGCTGGCGAAATGGTTAAGATTGCGATGCAAACTCGCAAGATTGACTGGGACAATGTACAAGTCCTCAAATCTCAGTTGATGGGAGTGGATACGACCCATTTCAGAATATTCATCAAGACTCTTGAGGATGATATTGCCCAAAAGAAAGCTCTGAATAATGCATATGCTTTCAAATTCGATGAGACTTATGTCTTTGAATTATTGGATAAAATCTTTGATTGAGGTAAATGTATGGGAAATGTAAGTGTTAGATACTCAGCGTTGTCCCCGTTGAGCTTGTTTTGTGTGCTGTTATCTATCGTGTTGATCACTTTAGAACTTCTCGGACACATCAACATCGGTTGGTTCTTCGCTACTTTACCAATGTTGTTCGGCTTATATGTTTGGGCGTTCCTCATGTTGTTATCGGCGATTGTGTTCATCGGAGCTAAAAGCGTTCAGTTGACCATCGGATATTTGGAGAGACGGCGTGCCAAGAAATAGTATCAAATATCAATCTCGGAAACATGGAGAGGTTTGGTTGGCTCCAGGTTCTAGCGCGATGGAATTGTTCAAGGAAAGAAAAATCAATACGCTCGAAGAACTTCTTGATGCGTCGATGGTAACTTATAAGAAGCTATCTGGTAAATAGAAACAATGGCTGAATCTTAACTGACTCGGCCATTTTCCTTATAATATTACCACCTAAACAAACGGAGTTCGAAATGGCGTTTGAATATAAATGCTCTGCTTGCTTGTCAGTATTCGAGATATCAAGATGGAAAGAGGCTAACGAGGTCGAGTGTCAAGATTGTAAGACAATAGGCTCTTGCTCCAGACATTTTTCTGCTGCACCTACTATGGTGTATGGACATGGAGTCGATATGAAAAAGGTTCCTAGTGATTTCAAGAATCGACTTGAGAAAATGAAGAGTGATTATCGTGGTTCTACGATACAAGTGTAATGGAGGACTAGATGTCCACGAAATCAATAGTTGATACAAATGAAGATATGGATTCTTCATTTCAAAATCTCAGTCCTCAGGCTTTCTCTGAGTTGGTTGAGAATAAAGTGAGGGAACACGGAGACAATGATTATGGTTATTTGGAAGCAATAACTGATGTGTTGTCTGACGTACAGATTGAACCCGAACAGGCCAGATCAGTGATGTCTTTGACTCTAATCGCAAAGCTTGAAGCTGAGTGCGATACGCGAGGTCTTCTAAAAGAGAAATCCAGTACAAAAAGTCTGAGCAATTTCTTCGCATCTAAGTAACCTGAAGGCAAGAACATAGCCTGCTACGGCAAAGTGTAAACAACTCAAAATAAATCCTAACGGAGAACTAAAATGATCGATTTTACAGCATTAAAAAATAACAAAGGCAATAACACTCAAGCAATGCAAAAGGCATTGGAAAAAACGGAGGGCGGCAATTATGATGATCCGTTGATCTGGAAACCTACTCGTGATCCAGTGAAACAAATCTCCATGAACGTCATTCGTCTGTTACCGATTTCTCGCGCGGACATGGAAGGTGCGCAAAGTGGCAAGTTTCCTCAAGAAGATTTGACGCCGTTAGTTAAGCTGCTGCGTTACTCTTTCAAAGGCGCCAATGGCTGGTTAAACAGTTTGAGCCCTCTGACTTTCGGTCTTGAAGACCCGATCAAGGAATGGTCGATGCCTCAATGGAGTGAGTTGAAAGGGAAGGACAAAGAAGACCCGATCATCAAAGCCAAACGTGAGCGACTGAAGGAATTCATCGCAAGTTCTGAATACTACGTCAACATTCTGGTGATCAGCGATTCGCAGAAACCAGAGAACAACGGCAAAGTATTCAAGTTCAAGTTCGGCGAAGCGGTTCGTAAGATCATCGAGACGGCAGCGAATCCTAAGTTTCCGACTGATCCAAGCTTTGATGCTTTCTGTCCTTGGACCGGAGCGAACTTACAATACAACCTGAGCTATGAAGAGCGCAAGTTCAATGGTAAGGATGTGTTTGTTCCTAAGTTCGACGCCGTGAAATGGGCTGCTGTTGCTCCGCTGGGAGATGATGCTCTGATCGAAAAAGTCTGGGGAGAATCTCACCCGCTGATGGAATATTTGGATCGCACCAAATATCCAACCTATGAAGGTCTGAAAGAGAAGTTCTGTAAGGTGATGAACCTGAACGCGAACTTTGAACCAGTAGCTCCAGGCTCCAACATCAGTTCTCAGGCTCAGAGCTTCATGAATCAGCAATCTCAGCCGCAGACCCAAGCTCAAAGTCAACCGACAGCGACTAATGTTCTGGCCGCTGCTCAACCTCAGAGTCAAAGTGTTGGCGCTGCTGTGGCTATTGCTCAAACTCAGAACTCAGCAAGTAGTTCAGATTTGGACGACTTAGAAGCCATGTTAGCCCAGTTGTGATAATCAAAACCCTGAAGAGAAATCTTCAGGGTTTTTTCTTTTCTAAAATCTCAGAAATTCAAAATTTCGCACCTGTCTCGACTGTACCCCTAGAGCGATAAAATCGATGTTGTGATGAGGTGGTCACAACATAGATTTTCATATGTTTTTCGGGTATACTAGGACAACTAATAATGGAGGTTTAAAATGTCGGAATTTATACAAAATTTGTTCGTGATAATTGGTTGGGGCGTTTTAGTTTGGTTATCAATTTCTCTCACTGCGATCAGTTATTTTATCATAGCTATCGGTGAAAGTAACGGGAAGGAGAGGATACTCACTATTTCATTCTCTATCTTTCTTTGGTGGTTGGTCTTCATCTCTTGTCCTTTAACTGTTGAAATGGGAGTTAATTGATATGAGCGTAATAGCAATTGATGTAGATTTAACCGTTGTTGATAGTTTGAATCCTTGGTTGGATTGGTTCAATGAGAGAGTCGGTGCCGATTTAGAGCATGCTCAATTATTACAATACAACCTCGCGCCGATTATGAGACAACAGGCCGCGAAACAAGGTCATTTCGATTTCGACCCTTATGTCTATTGGAAACAACCTGACTTGTATGATAAGTTGGAGCCGTTGGGCGGAGCCGTCGATATTATCAAAAAATTGAATCGACTTCATACAGTTGTTTGGGTCTCTCACTGTTTCCCAGAACACGAAAACAGCAAGATCAATTTCCTGAGAAAGTTCGGCGAGAATATACCATTCATCTCAACTCAGACAAAGAAATTGGTGGCATTTGATGTTATCATCGACGACAATCTTGATATTCTGAATACGATACATGACGGCAGATTTCGTATTCAATATAACGAGCTGAGCAAGCCTTGGACTAGAAACGAAACAGTCGGAGATTTGCTGATCGACAAGTGGGATAGTCATATCGTTGATGTGATTCGTGCTGAAGAGCTTGGTAGAAATAGAGGTCGAATGTGGAGGTGATATGAAAAGTTGGCTTTCGGAATTAAAAAAGCTTTACTTTCACTTGTTTAGTAGGTATAATGGTTCTCATCTAGCGGGTACCATCCGAAGATTAACTCACAGAGAGATTTTTATTATGTCAGAATTGAATCCAGATTTACAACGTAAGTTTGATGAAGCTCGGGAACGTATGGGGACGAAACATTTGATTCATCCTTCTAACCGAGTTCAACGCAAGACTCCGATGCCTAGTCCTATCGCATTGCGTAAGGCTCTTGGCGTAGGTTTAAGCGGTTGCGTTGGAGTCTGATCATGAATCGAAGTGAATATCCTGAAGAAATGATGGGCGAGAGAATCGCCACATTAGGTTCTGTGCTGAACAGAGTTTGTAATGACGAATCGGTTTATGTTGTAGGTATGCGACGCACTCAGATTGGTATTGATCTGAAATCTCATCCGAAGTACAAACTGTATACGGTTGTATCAAAATCTCATAGTCATCCTCTGTTACATATCAGTCTGACTGGTATGGATATGGATTCTTTGATGACGCAAAGATCAGACATGTATAACCATGCTGTAAAGTTGTTTGGCGTAGATTCTCAGCGGTCTAAAAAGGTTTCCGTTTCTCAATGCAGCGGAACGAATATTATGTTCAGAATGTCTTTCAATAGCAATGAAGACTTAGCCAGCGCCGTAGAGCACTTTGCGTATGTTGGTGTAGACCACGCTGATAAATACGCCTTGTAGTCTCCTTCCAAATAAGAAAGCCCTGTCCTAGAGACGGGGCTTTTTTGGTTTCGCGTATACAGATTTCCTAATAGTTGATTGATTCGGCGTCGAATGATCATCAACCTTAACGAATTGTTGAATTTGAAGAAATATCGCAATAGGCCAGTCATTAGCCGGAATCTGAACCATCTTTGATCTGATTCTATCCAATCGATATGCGTGCACCGCTTTCTCATGTAACCCCGAACCGCCAACGCTCTTTATCAAATCCCACTGAAGTTTCAGCTTAGTCCTTTCTGTGATTCCCTTCGTCGTCTTCAATCTCAACAACTCTTGAAACATCACCAATCTTTGAGTTGGGCTGAGATAATGCATATTCAGTCCATACAACAACCATTTACCTTGTTCACTCTTTACCAAATTGAAAAAGAATACTACTGGGTATTTGTCATATGTTCCGGTTGCTGCATGACCAGCCTCTTCTGCCTTATATTCGAACAGATATAAACGTCCTATAAAGCCGTCTTTAGGAGTCTTTGCCTTTGTTTTGTAATCTCCTGTGTCCTGTAAGATTCTATCTGCTCTAAGGTGTAGAGATTTGCTTACAATGGTCCTAAACCATTTCAAAGCTTCTACTGAATATTGGCTGATTGTTACTGGATGGGCTGTTTTGAATTTGTTCCAGAATTTATTCACCATCTCTGGACGCTTGAGGGTTTCGTCGTCCAATTGTAAGTCTTGTTTGGCCATCTCTGTTCTCTAAATAACACACATTGATCTATTTAGAGGAAACAAGTCATGGCACTGATGGATGCTATCATGAACAAAGACTCCAAGGGTATAGCTCAGTCAATCGGTGACGCCTTGTTTGGTAAAGCCCTTACTCTTAGTGACGTCGAACAAGTTGAAAGATATAAACCACAAAGCCCAGTGTTGACTATCCAAGATTTCTTAGCTCACATCAAGCGAGACGGAATCCAGAAGAACAACACTTGGCACATACATATAACCGTACCGCAATTAGTCCTTGCTACAAACAAAGTCTTATTCGAGAAGACGAAGGAAATTTTGAAGAGTAGGGACTTGCCTAGTATGTACACAGCTGGAGCGACTTTAGGCGGGTTGAATATAGAACGCACAATATCGTTGATGGCCACAAATGTAGACATACCAGGCACCAATGTGTCCTATGCTGAGATGCATGTGGGCACAACTAGAAGAATAGCATTTGATAAATCTACAGGCGATTTGAACGTCACTTTCCGTTGTTCCGGTCCGTTATATGAACGTAAGTTGTTTGAAGCTTGGGTGAAGGCTATATTCAAAAAAGACCACTCAGTGGAGTATTATTCCAATTATATTGGTAACGTGAACATTCAATGTTTGAGTCCAAACAACGAGATTACTTATGATTGCGATTTGGACGAGGTTTATCCTCTGGTGATCACTGATTTGAATCTGGATAGAACTCAAACAGATCAAGTTCTGGAATTCCAAGTTACGTTCGCCTATCGGAAATATAACGCAGACATTGAATTCTTGGAGCAGATCAAACGTAGTCAACTGCCTTGGTTCGACGGCCAGACTCTAGCTTCAAGTTACGTTCCGCCTCCGGTGCCAACAAAATATGATTTGGGTTTTGGTAGTAACAACCCCATAGACTGGGTTGAGAATTTGTTGTTTGGTAAGAGTGGAGTCATCAGTGATTCCCTTAGCGAATTTGCTGGACAATTCGGGATATTACAATATCCTATGAAGAAATACTTCAACAAGTTGGTCTACAAAGTGGAACACAAGTATGGAGATAAGGCTCACCCAGCAACACAGAAGCTGAACAAGGTTTTGGACAAGTTTGGATTCCCAGGAATTCGGAAACCTGTAATCGAACTCCCTAAAATTTTTATTGGAGGTTAAAGCATGATTAATTTACAAGGAACGGCCTTCAGGTTGTTCTTCGTCGCGTTCGTCGGTCTTTCTTGTCTAACTCTAGGTTATGTCAAGGGTAAGGCTGATGAACAAATAAATACTCTTGAAAACAAGATTATTGAAACAAAGATTATCAGAGTAGTCGAAATCAAATACCAAGAGAAAGCTGATAAGATTGCTCAAGAAGTCAAACATGAACAAGACAAGATCAAAGTCGTCTATAAGACTCAGATCAAAGAGGTTATCAAATATGTTAAAGAAAACCCAAACGGTAGTGCTAGCAGGCCTGTTGATGTTGATTTCGGCCTGCTCTTCAACGCTTCAAGTCAAGCCTGTGACGCTTCCGAAACCGCCTGTAGAATTGCAAGTGAAATTTCCTCTGACCCTACCAAAGCTCCAACCCAGGCAGATTTGCTCGGAGTCATCACAGAACAACACGACATGTACAGACAATGTTCTGTAGTGGTTGACGGTTGGCAGAAATTCTATGAAGTCTTGAGACAACAATCTCTGGAGAAAGTTGAATGATAACATTACAACAACTCAAATCAGTCTGTCCTATGGCTGACGCGAATTTACACAAAGCATTGATAGACTGTATGAATAAGTGTCAAATTAATACAGTAGAGCGGGAATCGATGTTCTTGGCTCAGTTGATGCATGAAAGTAACATGTTCAAGGCTACGTCCGAAAACTTGAATTATGGAGCTGATGGCTTGATGAAGACTTTTGGGAGATACTACCCCAGTCGATTACTCGCCGAGAGCCACGCTAGAAAGCCCGAACTGATAGCGTCCACAGTCTATGCTAACAGAATGGGCAACGGCGCTCCTGAGACAAAGGACGGGTGGAAATATCGTGGCAGAGGATATATTCAGATCACCGGAAAGAATAACTACACAGCTCTGAGTAAATTCTGTGGAGTCGATGTATTGACTGATCCAGATAAAGTCTCCCAACTTCCTCTGAGCGTCATGAGCGCAGGTTGGTTCTGGACGGCTAACAAGTTGAATAACTTCTGTGATAAAGGTGATCTGAAAGGATTAACCAGAGCTATCAACGGTGGCTTCATCGGTCTGGACCACAGAACTAAATTGTATGAACAAATCAAGAGATTAATATCATGAGGGGAGGTTCGTTTGTTCAGGGTAAATTTCAACCTTCTCAACCTCAGAAATACATCGGAGATTTGAACAACATAGTTTTCAGATCAAGTTATGAGTTAGCTTTCTTCAAGTTCTGTGACAACACAGAAGCTGTTCTGAAGTGGGGTTCTGAAGAATTGGTCATCATGTATGAGTCTATGGTTGATCATCGCATGCATCGGTATTTCACTGATGCCATCATGATGGTCAAACAACATGATGGGTCAATCAAGAAAATTGTAGTCGAAATCAAACCATATGATCAAACTCAGAAACCAGTACAGGGTAAGAAAGAGGGCGACCCTCAATATGCTGAGCGAGTGAGAACCTATCTCGTTAACGTGAGCAAATGGGAAGCGGCCAAGAAGTGGTGTCAACAAAATAATGCAGAATTTGTGATTTTGACTGAAAAGCAGCTTTTCCCATCCCAACAGAAACAAAAGGCTCTTTCTGGTTATAAAGTTCCAAAAGATAAATCCAAAATCGCTCTAAAGAGAGGTAAACAATGATAATTGATAGAAAGGCTAATGTTGTATATACAGATACTCAATCTTTTGATTTGGGTACGATTGACGTCAACAGAACTATAGTAACGACTGGGGCACTCGATATCTTCGCTTTGGCTCCTGATGGTACTGAATATTTGGTAGAGAAGATAGTTGCTCCGGTAGCTCCTTTGACCGCAGTAGTGAAACAGATTCAGACGAGGGGCTTAAGTCTGAAATTGACTCCGGTAGGCGGCGGCTCTTATTGGATCAGTGCTTAAACAAAGACCAACAGAGTTAATTCTCTGTTGGTCTTTTTCTTTATTTGGTCAGGCTATTGAAGGACCGTTTGGATCATATTCTGGACAATCAGAGATGACTTCTTTCCCAACATACTTCGAACCTGAGTCAATGAGCACGAAGGTCCGTTCCGGTTTCTGAATTCTGTCCTTTGATGGTTTACCTTGGTTGCGCATTGACATCAACTTCGAATTCATATCGCCAGTGGTTAAATCTTCAAGTCCGTCATCGTCAACCCGTCCTTCAATCCTTGTAAGCAACTTACCATTAGCGTCATAACCGAATACAGCAATCAGAGAAGTGTCATCAGCGATATCAGATTGAATCTGCTGAGAGGTCATTTCTTAGTCCTTGAACACTGGTTCTTTGAAACCAACACGACATTTCAGGAATTTGTTGTCTGGGTATTTCTTCCCGTCCTTACCAATCTGAGTACCGCTGACTTTCACGATGTGACCTTCAAACGTTGGACAGTCTTCAACCCGAGTCACAATCCCAACTTGTTCGAAGTAGTGACGCTGCGTCAATTCGGCGTCTTCCAGAGTCAACGACACTTTGGACAGATTTGAAGATGTGACAGCAACCATGTCGTTGAAATAGTCGAAACGCAGAGTAAACGGCAGAACCAGATTTGTCGTCAACACGAACAACACGCCGTCTTGTAAGGCTTTGATATCCTGATGAGATACTGCTGCATTCAAGAAGCCAAGAGCTTGTTCGATAAGCTCTAGCGCAGGAGCAGTTTGTAGCCATTCTTCACGCGGAATCCGAGGGGCGCTACTGGCACGTTCATCGGCTAACGCAACAATTGGTTCGCCATCAAAACCAGCCAAGTGAGGGATGCCCAGAACTGTTACGATGATATCGGCAACACCGTCACGGACTTCTTTGAAGTTTTGTTCACCGAAACCATCATCTCGCAATTCTTCAAATTCAGAAATGACCAGTTGCACTTGATCGCCGATCAGTTTCCAGAAGTCTGGATGGTCTGAAGGGATTGCGTCCTTACCGAATGTGCGATTGATATAGGCTACTTGTTGTTGTAAAGACATACCGCCTGAAATTGCCGAACAGAAATCTTCGAAGCCGCGAGGTTTGATATTTGTATCCATGATGTTTCCTTGAGGGAGATGGGGAGTTCTATTACTCCCCGAGTTGAATTAGGAGACCAGAGCGTCAGGGTGTTCTTTGGAATAGACTTCGACAGATGTTTCTTCAAAACGTCTGGCAATTTTCTCAGCAACTGTATCGATCAACCAAGGGTGTTCAAAGTCCCAGACGTCAAAGTCGTAGTTACAGACTTTGATGGGTAACTTTTGATAACCTTGTAAAATCTGATTCAGTTCAGATGCTTCGAAGACTTCGGACAGATAACCCATCACGCTATCACCTTTATGTGTTACCAAGTTGGCCAGACGAATCAGACAGATGTCGTTAGCCAACTTCCGGTCGAATTGCTCATCGCCGCGACAGAACGTCATTGCTGAATAAATGCGATTGTTATTGTTGTCGATTAACAATCGAACCGTCGCACCGCCGTGGTTCGATACTTCTGAATTTAAACCGCGTTTTGAGTACATTGGACGGAAATGGCGAGTGATGATTGGTTGATCATCAAGATGGTGGTCAACCAAAATCGCTTTAGCTTCCTTCACGCGGTTTTGGAAGTCTTCTGTACGCATCGGGTTGGTTTGCGGAACGCGAACCCGTTTAGTTTGTTGTGTCATTTTCAATTCCTTCTTAGAGGGTTGTTTGTAGTCTGAATTTATAGTAGTCTAATTTTATTTGTTAAGCTACTGATTTTTATACTTTATTCGTAGAACATTACAACAAGTAGTTCGAGGTAGTCTTCCATCTATTGCTCCACTCATAGTCCAACATACTGGAAAGGGCCATCTTGAGCAAGAATGTACATTTGACATTCTTTAGATCAAATTCGATGTTATTAACAAACGGGTAAGTGACGTTGTCTTCTACTAATTTTGCTGCTGCATGCTTAATCTCAGACTGAATAAAAGTCTCAGACATGTAGTTGATCACATACTGTTTTTGTAAGTGAATTTGATTGACCAGCCTGATCAAACAGATATCATTGGCCAATTTCTTATCAAAGTTTTCATTTGAGCGACAGATCGCAACAGCAGAATGCACAACTTGATTGGGCAAATCCACCAAAATGCGAACCGTCTTACCGCCTTTCGGATTTTTATCAAACCCCCTGACGCAACCATACTGACCACAACGACAACTATTATCGCGAACGTGCATAGTTTTGATGTCGCTCATTTTGAAACCCATTATGGTGAGAGAAGCTTTCGCCGCTTCCACTTTTGCTTGAAATTCTGGAGTTCTCATTTTTCTAATCCTTAAACCAATGGAGGCAGAAAGGTTACGCCATTTGAGCCACGAGAACCGAAGTCGTGTAATTCAATATCAGACTTTTGCTCGGAGATACAAACTCGACGATTGATTTGTAATTCCGGCGGCACGAATTCATAATATGCAATTGGAATGTCCGGAGTTTCTTCATTGATGATCTTCTGGATCAATTCCCAATCACCGCCAGCAAGCCCCGCCCCGATTTTATTAATTCCGAGGTTGAACTTCTCGACTTTAGCGAGTTCGTTGAGTTGTCTGAAGCAGAGACGCAAGGCTTCATAACTTAAAGGGATATCGTGACCTGGCGCTGCGCGTCCAGGGAACATTTGCGTATACAAATTGAACACACGCTTCTTCGCATGACGGTCCAATTGTTTATATACAGACATGGTACCAATCTTTTGATAGACAGTCATGTCTTTGGTTTCTAAATCTGCTTCATAAGCCTTTGGAATTTTCTGAGCGATTTCAGCAGCAATACCTGCTCCGAAACTACAAACGCAATTACAACCGTGAGCTATAGAATCAATCTCGCCTCTCAGATAGGCATCGACAAGATTTCCTTTAATCTTAATTACAATAGGCATAAATGTCCTCATTAATGTGTTGTC
>JACCDR010009533.1_pt1 | contig 14127 bp, 16 predicted proteins | sample 7446431 | NCBI WGS metagenome assembly JACCDR01 (sample SAMN15323443, study PRJNA562643) | freshwater metagenome | isolation source: river surface water | place: USA:Blue River Watershed | collected 2017-08-17 | reverse complement strand
CTGAAACTCCTCTAGTACCTTAAAAAGCACTTTAAATTAGCTTCATTGATTTTGAGAAAATGAAGCTAATTTTTTGTTGCGCCCGCAGAAATTCTAGTGTCATTTGGTATTTGAATTTAATCAAAAACTATAATTAATCGTCACTCCAAAAAGCCGCGGAGGATCGTGCGATAGGTGTCTTGATCCGCAATGGCCTCGCCTTTTTTAGTCTGCAAGGGCTGCCAATCACTGTCTTTATTTTTCTTTTGCCGGTGATGCATTGCCTTCACGAAAATCGCTCGCAACCACTTGCTCGGTTTCAGCTACATGCCCATCCATCGGCATGTAACCTTGATTTTTGTTGTAGGTCCATTTGGCATCGGCTTTATTCGCGATAATGTCGGTCACATTAATATCCAACGTGATGCCTTTATGGTTATGTAAAGCTGATTTTAAAATGGCTTTGTTGATTTCGGTTAACGCCGAGAAGCTTTGCTCGCTATCGCCCATGCGTCTTAACCAGGCACCGAGTGAACTTGCTTGTGGTATGTTCTTTAAATCGAGTATTGTTCTCAGTGCATTATCGTCGCGCAGATGCCGCACATCATCCAAATGAAAACTGCCTTCGTGTTGCATGAGCATGAAGGTTTGCACAAACTCCGAGAACTTAAAACCGCGTTTGCTTTTGGGTTTCGGAACGTGCTTATCTATCCGCTCAGCCAGCCGCAATGACTCCATGAGTTGTGCTATGTCTACTCATCCATCCACCTCGTGAGGTAAATTTGTCATTAGTTGTCGCGAGTTTGTAGGGTGGAATTTTCATAAGCCTTGCGCTGTGCACCTCTTGGGTGATGGTCTGTTTTGTCGCTAACCATTATACAGCCAAGGCTTCTTTTGTTTTTGGGGTTTCTAAATTGGGATTAGGGTACTTCTTTTCTAGTTTAAGATGAGTTTAAATTATGCAAATTTCTACTGATAAAGTCGTAATTTTTCACTATCAAATTACTGATTCAAATAATGCGGGTGCTGGGGTGTTTGAATCATCATTTGATTCTGAGCCCACACTTTATTTGCATGGCTACCAAAATATTCTGCCTAGTCTTGAAGATGCCTTGGAAAGTAAAATCAGTGGGTACAAGCTAGTGTACTAAATTAAACTAACTGGTGTGATGCGAGAGCTTGCCGAGCTCGCTGTACTTTTGCCAAAATATCTTCCGCAGTCTTCGTCCAAACAAATGGTTTTTTATTTTCATTGTGCTGCTCAATCAATTGCATCACTTTTTTCTCTAGCTCTGCTACCGATGTAAAAACACCTCGACGTAATTGTTTCTCTGTAAGCAAGCCAAAAAAACGTTCCACCAAATTTAACCATGAGGAACTGGTTGGAATAAAATGCATATGAACCCGCTTATTTTCCTTTAGCCATTTTGTTATGGCATCGTGCTTGTGCGTTGCGTAATTATCAACAATCAAATGTAGCTCCAGCCCAGCAGGAGTTTATTTCTCAACAGTTTTTAAGAATGCTAAAAATTCCTGGTGCCGATGTTGCTGTTTACACTCATCAATAACCTCTCTCGTTAAGTTGTTGAGTGCCGCAAATAGTGTGCTTGTGTCATGACGTTTGTAATCGTGAGTCATGGTTCCGCAGCGGCCTTTTTTCATGGGCAACCCAGGTTGACTGCAATCCAGCGCTTGTATTGACGTTTTTTCATCAACACAAAAAACGACTGCACTTTCGGGAGGTGATAAATATAAACCCACAACATCGTGAAGTTTCTCTTCAAAGTGAGGGTCATTGTTCACTTTGAATTGCTGCGACAAGTGCGACTTTAACCCATTTTCTTGCCAAACACGACTTACAAATGATTGATTTAACTGCAGGTGTTTTGCAAGACTGCGTGTGCTCTATTGCGTTGCATCAGCTGGCTTTTCTTGCGTGGTGACTTCAATAATTTTACTGCGCAACAACGGTGTCCACAAACCCTCATAAATACTGCAGAAATAACAAGGCAGATACGATGGACGAATGCATAGGACTGATATTCACTGATTGATGAGGAATCAAAGGATGTGTTGATGTTGCCAGTATTCAATTACGGAGGGAAGGCTTATTGTTTGAATTGGATTGCGTTTTGATCAGCTTTGCAGTGATTGTCTCATAAATACCCCTTTTTTTGTGGGCTGGCCCACACTTCCGGCTCTTTACCTTCTAATTGGTATGCAAAAGTAATGATGTAAGCAACAGCCAAGTAGAGCGTTTCTGGAATTTCGTCGCCTAATTCGAGTTGCACCAATAATTCCACTAATGCACTGTTATCGCACAGCGGCACCCCATGTTTTTCAGCAATCGCAATAATTGAATCTGCAACAGCGCCTGTCCCTTTCGCCGTAACTGTCGGTGTATTATTACCGTCGTAAAATAGGGCGACTGCCTTTGGTAGTTCGTTGCATTTTTTCATGACTAGGTTGAAATATCAATAAGTGAATAACTGAGTTTGCGTGGTTTTTGCGGCGGCTTGCCATGAATACACTGTAATTGTTTAACCACAATGCCCTCACTTTCCAATTGCTTGCGCAAACCTTCTATATGTTGTCTGACTTCTGTGAAAGTGTTTTCTCGTTCTGCCCAAAGTACAGCGCGAACGTGCGTATTAATAATAGAAAGTTGTGCGGAAAATTCTCCTAGTGTTGGTAAATCAAAACTAAGAGTGACGGACCATTGTTTAATTTTCTCTCCATTTTTTTTATTCTCATGTTCTTGCGGTGATTCTATCCACTCTCGTTCAAGGTATAGGTGAAGATGATGTATATCGTTATGGTGTTTAACCGGTATATCAAGTTGCCATGAGCTAGTGGACTGTGCTGTTTCTTTGACCTCCAGCTCTTGGCTTAGCGATTGCAGTTGTTGTAATTGAATTTTATTGAGGCTGTGAGCCGTGTGCTGTTGTAATAGAGCTAACAATTGTGTGCGCAACTCTTTGTGCGTAAGTTCCCTAAGCGGTTTATTGAGCAAGTGTTGGATAAGTTCTGTAATGGTTTCTGAAGAGAGTGCTTTGCTATCTTTAGCTGCACCTGGAATAGCGGATGTAAAAACGCTTGCTAAGTTTTTTTCTAAGGGCAACTTGTTTGTTTGAATAGCGTTTTTTTCTGTTAACTCTTCGGCAAGATCTATCGTTACTTTATTGAGCAAGTTTAGCGTCGCGCCTTTTTTATCCTGTGCATAAAAAGCAGTAAGATTTTTTTCTGAATTATTCGCGCTTGTTGTTTTTGGATTGTCAATTTCCTTGTTTATACTGGCAAGTTTGTTTTCAAAAAAGAGCCCTGAATTTTTTATGATGTGGGCGAGTATTTTGGGGTTGCTAAGTTGATGCGGTGTGCGAATGTGTTCTGCCGCACTTTTTAACGCCTCTTCAAGGCTTTTCCCCAATATCTGCTGTTTTTGTGCGCGCGGAAGTTGTTCCAATTTGTTAATAACAGCGAAGAGTAAATTGCGGGTATCTTGCTGGGGTAGCAACTTGCGCAGATTTTCAGTAACGACAACTTGTTCACGGCGGATCTCTTGTTTCGGCGGCGAACTCGATAGTGGAAGTGGTGTTGGATAGGTCGGCCTTGCCGCGTAAGCAGCTAGATTTTTATCCATTTTATTTGTTTGCGGTAGATCATTTACGTTAGCGCTAGTTGTGAATTTTGCTGCTGATATTAATCTAGCGTCTTCAGATTGATTTGTGATTCCATTTTGGTTAGCTGTAAGCGCGCTACTGACTGCTTGCGCCATTCCGGATGCTGAGGGTGTTGTAACGGAAAAATTCGATGAGGGATTGATAGTTTTGGTATTAGTTTGTGATCCACTTTCCACAATGACCAGTTTCTGCGGGGTTTGCAATTGAATTTCTAGTGCTTTTCCTGGCTCCAATGGTCTATCTGAATAGGTTAATAGAGCTTGATTGTTAATGATGAGAGTAACCCATTTTAAAGCGGGTGATTGAATCAATTGTTGCTGTTGAATTAATCGACCAATTTCATTTGTTAAGGTGGGTGGTGGGTGATTCAGAGTAACAAGTTGCTGTTTAAGTGCTGTTAATGCTGCCGTTGTTTGTTGGAGTAATTGGTCGCGTTCTGCTGGGGTTACCGGTTGAGTGGACGATACTGTTGCGATAAGTGTTTTGCCGACAATTAAATTCAGGGTGCGACTGAGTGCGATCAATTGATCGTAATTTTTTTGTGCTAACCCCTTGAGTATATCTTGCGTGATTGAGGAAATGTCCATTGATCAATGTTTTCCACATAGAGTTGGGCAAATGTCAACAGGCTTTGTAGCAATCTAAAGGTGGCCGCAGATGTCTATGGCTATGTTTAGAATTAACGTACCTTGTTCACTAATATCGGAATAACTCGTGAAAGAGCCTGAACCTGACGCTATAATCCGGCTGCAAAAAAAATAAGTCCTCAGTGATTATAGCGACCTATCATTGTAATACCTGAGAAGTTTAACTTTTGGCACGGAAATTTTCTTTTGACAGCGGCTCTTGCTTTACTTGAATTGCGTAATCTGGCCTGTGAACGTGACGAACGTTTTTTATTTGCTAATTTAAACGCATCATTTTTCGCGGGCCAAATTGTCCAAATCCTCGGCCCTAATGGCAGCGGAAAAACCACTTTGCTACGTCTGTTGGCCGGTGTCACGCAGGATTATTTTGGGGATATTTGCTTTCGTGGGAAACTCTTTGCCTCTGTTAAATGGGATTATGCAGCTGAAGTTTTATATTTGGGGCATTTGCCCGGCATCAAAAAATCGCTCACCGCAATCGAAAATTTGCGCTGGTATGCAGCAATGCAGGGTGGTGTTTCCGAGGCAGAGCTTAAAGCAGCGCTGGCGCAAGTCCAACTGGCTGGCTACGAGGATACACCCTGCTATCGTTTATCAGCGGGGCAGTTACGTCGTGTCGCTTTGGCGCGATTGGTGTTTTCAACTGCGAAGATTTGGATTTTAGACGAGCCTTTCACCGCGTTGGATAAAAATGGCGTCGCTCAACTAGAAGCTCGATTGATCGCCCATGCAGCTAAAGGAGGTTTGGTATTAGTTACTTCACATCAGGACATTCAAGTGCCTGAGTTACATCTGTTGAATTTACAAGATTTTTCGGCTGCGTGTCTTTCTCAAGAAACTCAACATAACCACATGAAACAAGAGGCTCATTCGCATGTCTAGCACCTCTTTGTTTAGTGCAACCTTTAAGCGCGATCTAACCTTGGCTTTTCGCAATAAGGGCGACATGGTTAACCCTTTGGTTTTTTTTCTTATCGCCATCAGCATGATTCCCCTTGGGCTGGGGCCAGAAAAAGCGTTATTGATGCGCATTGCACCCGGCATCATCTGGGTTATGGCTCTCTTAGCAACCTTGTTATCCTTAGATAATTTATTTCGCAGTGATTTCGATGACGGATCTTTGGAGCAGTTGCTTATTGCCCCTGATTCTTTATCCTTGAATGTAGTTGCCAAAGTCTGCGTGCATTGGTTGGCGACAGGTTTGCCACTCACGTTGCTATCTCCTTTGCTAGGTGTGATGTTGTCGCTACCTGAGAGTGCTTACTTTGCACTATGTTGTACACTGTTGATGGGTACTGCGGCCATGAGCTTAATCGGCTCAGTTGGTGCGGCCTTAACAGTTGGTTTACGTAAAGGTGGATTGTTGATCTCGTTGATTGTGATGCCACTTTATATCCCGATTTTAATATTTGGCGCCAACGCAGTTCAGTCTGCTTCCTTGGGTCAAGAATACAGCATGCAACTTGCGGTATTGGGTGCGGTTTTGGCGTTGGCATTAGTGTTGGCCCCCTTGGCAGCGGCCGGTGCGCTACGCGTCAGTGTGAACGGTTAAGTGGTGAGTTAAACACTCAGAGGTAATTTATGGGTTGGCAATGGTTTCATCGTTTAGGATCACCGCGTTGGTTCTATGAAAAAACGGACGCGTGGATTTTTTGGCTTGGCCTAGCCACATTCAGCTTATTGATAGTAGGCGGCGTCTGGGGGCTTGCATTTGCTCCCATGGATGCCAAACAGGGCAACAGCTATCGAATTATTTATATCCATGTTCCCTCCGCATTTTTAGCCATGGCGGGTTACTACACCATGGCTATTTGTGGCGCTATTGGTTTGATTTGGAAAATGAAACTCCCCTATATGGTGATGAAATCTGCAGCGCCTATAGGAGCCGCATTGACCTTCACAGCTCTTTGTACTGGCGCTATTTGGGGGAAGCCCACTTGGGGCACCTGGTGGGAATGGGATGCGCGTTTAACATCCATGCTGATTTTGTTTTTTTTATATCTAGGCGTGATTGCACTGCAACAAGCATTTCAGCACCGCGATACAGCGGACAAAGCGAGCGCCATTCTTTCTTTAGTTGGTACTGTCAACATTCCCATCATTTATAAATCAGTCGATTGGTGGTACACCTTACATCAACCGGCAACCATTAAATTCGTGGGTAAATCGACGATTCATCCGTCGATGTTGTATCCATTATTGGTTATGGTGATTGGGTTTTACTGTTTTTATGCATTGGCCTTATTGATGCAAACCCGCGTAGAGGTTTTGCGTCGCGAAAGTCGTAGTCAATGGGTGAACGATTTAGTTGCTAGCGAGTCTAAAGGCACAAAAGAGGGGCAAAAATAATGCAGTTTCAATTTGAATCTCTCGAAGCATTTATGCTAATGAAAGGCCACGGCCCTTACGTTTGGGCCTGCTATGCAATTACATTTTCGGTGATAATCGGGCTTATTGTGAGCACCTTAGTACAGCGACATTCGTTTATTAGGCAGCAACGAAAATGGTTACAATTGCAGAAAAGCTCTACACAAGATCGATAAGTAAATAATACCTTGCTGGTTCTTAGTCACGAATTCCGGTATTGGTTGCAGTAACACACATATTTTCACTCACTTTTAAATGATAAATTTCTATGCATCCCATTCGTAGGCAGCGTCTTTTTTTAATACTCGCCGGATTAGTGTTTACTGGTGTAGCTGTTGGCTTGATTGTATATGCCATGCGCCAAAATATTAATCTTTTCTATCCACCCAGCAAAATTGCTGCGGGAGAAGTTCCTCATAACCGCGCCATTCGCGGTGGCGGATGTGTAAAACCGGGAAGTATTGTTCGTTCAAAAGAAAATTTAGATATTCGGTTTATTCTTACCGATGGTAAAGCAGAAGTCCCTGTAAAGTTCTCGGGCATATTGCCGGATCTATTTGCAGAGGGCGAGGCCGCAGTCATTAACGGAAAAATCGATAACAGCGGTGTGTTTATTGCTGAACAAGTCTTGGCGAAACATGACGAAACCTATACACCTCCTGAAGTGGCTGATGGTATGAATGTGACAAATGATGGGCAGGCGAAAAAAGAAAGAAATGGAAAAGATGACCAAATGATTTGTAAGGAGATTAATTATGGTTCCTGAATTAGGTCATTTCGCCCTAGTGCTAGCGCTCTGTCTAAGCATTGCGCTTTTTGTATTGCCTTTGGTAGGCGCCCATTTTGGCAATAAACTGCTTATGCATACTGGCCGCTCACTTGCGGCCGGTTTTTTTGTCTTCGTTAGTATTTCGTTCATTTGTTTAACCTATTCTTTTGCTAACGACGATTTCTCTGTGAAATATGTCGCAAGCAATTCCAACAGCTTGTTGCCCTATTATTACAAGCTCTGTGCGGTCTGGGGTGGTCATGAAGGCTCACTTTTATTGTGGGTGCTTATGCTCTCTGGTTGGACACTTGCTGTAGCTATTTTTAGTAAATCATTACCTTTGGATATGCAAGCTCGTGTATTAGCTGTTCTGGGTTTCGTTGCGGTTGGTTTTTTATTGTTTACGTTGATTACCTCTAACCCATTCGAGCGAATTCTTCCCATGTCGCCGCAAGACGGCAGTGATTTAAATCCGCTTTTACAAGATCCTGGTTTCGTTATTCATCCACCTGTGTTGTATATGGGTTATGTAGGTTTTAGTGTCTGCTTTGCATTTGCTATTGCCGCTTTATTGACGGGTAAATTAGATAGCGCATGGGCGCGATGGTCACGGCCTTGGGCCACTATGGCTTGGGGATTTCTATCGGTAGGCATTGCCTTAGGGAGTTGGTGGGCTTATTACGAATTAGGCTGGGGCGGCTGGTGGTTTTGGGATCCCGTCGAAAACGCATCCTTTATGCCTTGGCTAGTGGGTACAGCCTTAATTCATTCGCTAGCAGTAACCGAAAAGCGCGGTGTTTTTAAAAATTGGACAATTTTGCTAGCCATATTCGCCTTCTCATTAAGCCTGCTTGGAACATTCTTAGTTCGTTCAGGGGTGCTCACATCCGTGCATGCATTTGCGAATGATCCTGAGCGCGGTGTGTTTGTACTTGGCTTTTTACTCGTAGTGGTTGGTGGCTCCTTTACACTTTACGCACTTCGCGCGCCAGTTGTTAAAAGTGAAATTGGTTTTAACGGGTTGTCTCGCGAGACCTTGTTAATGGGCAACAATATTTTATTAAGTGTTGTGATGATCACGGTATTGCTTGGCACTCTTTATCCCTTGTTTGCAGATGCGTTGCATTGGGGAAAAATTTCTGTTGGCCCTCCTTATTTTAATTTTTTCTTTTTACCTCTCATGGGGATATTGGCCTTTTTAATGGCATTTGGCCCAATTGCTAATTGGAAGCGGACATCACCTAAAAAAGTATTTGACGCATTGTGGAAGCCTTGGGTGGTGAGTTTAGTTTTTGCCTTGTCTTTCCCGCTGTGGTATGGGGAAAACTATCAATTCCTAGCAGCTATCGCTGTGTTTTTAGCGAGCTGGATATTCACCGGTTTATGTGCAGATGTTTTCCACCGTTTGCGCAATTCAGATTCGTTGTTGTCTGGTTTGAAAAAATTAAGTTTAAGTTATTACGCGATGGCTATTGCCCATTTAGGTATTGCCGTAACGCTCACAGGTGTGTCCTTGACTAGCATTTATAGTATCGAGCGGGACTTGCGCATGGAAGAGCATCAAACAGTTAATCTCCTAGGTTACGAATTTACTTTGGAGTCGCTCAAAAAAGTCGATGGCCCAAATTATGTAGCTGATGAGGGGTTTATTAGCGTGAAATACAATGGCAAAGCCCTTGCCGATATGCACCCCCAAAAGCGTCGTTACACAGCGCGCGGCAGTGTGATGACTGAGGTAGCCTTGGATGCAGGATTGTTCCGCGATATATATGTTGCCATGGGTGAACCTGTTGGAGAAAACGCTTGGGCTATGCGAGTCTATGTGAAACCTTTTGTTCGTTGGATATGGCTGGGGGCTTTAATGATGGCGTTTGGAGCCTGTTTGGCGGTTGCGGATAAGCGTTATCGCAAACATCTTGCTAAGACTGAAGTGATTCCCAAACAAGCAGGCATTCCCGCTGGAGCCATGACTCATGAGTAAGCAGCGCGTTTTTCTGTTTTTACCCTTAGTGTTTTTGGGTGTGCTCGGCGTTTTTTTTTGGCGTGGCCTATCACTGAATCCAAACGACATGCCCTCTGCATTGTTAAATAAACCCGTGCCGTCGTTTTCATTGGCTCGCCTAGAAAACCCTGAAGAACGTCGCACCGAGTCAATATTGCAAGGCAAGATAACCCTTATTAATGTTTGGGCGACTTGGTGCGTCACTTGTCGTCAGGAGCACGCTTTTCTAAATCAGCTTAAGAATCAAGGGTTCAATATTTTAGGCATAGATTACAAAGATAACACACAAGATGCGCAGCGTTGGATTGCTGAATTAGGCAATCCCTATACCGATATTCTCATAGATCAGGATGGTCGCTTCGGATTGGACTTGGGTGTATTTGGCGCCCCCGAGACTTATGTGGTCGACAAGCAGGGCATCGTTCGCTACAAACATATCGGCGATTTAAATCAAACTGTGTGGGATAAAACTCTATTGCCTGTGATTCAAGGGATTCAGTAATTAACCGCAAAATTGTTTGATTCGCATCAAGAGTAGTAAGCCTAGTTATTTGTAGACTGAAACTATCCTAACTTAATGGAGGTTTCTATGTACATCGATACTGTTGTCGCGTTTGGCTTACTGATTGTCGCCTTGACTTGCATTATGATTGGTTATGTCGGCTACTACGCTTACAAACACATCAAGCAAGATTCTGAGGCGGCGGATAAATTGAAATAGAGGTAGCTAAATTGCTTAGCTGGTTATTTTGGCTGCGCCTCTACATACCCTAGTGTATTTCCTTGCAGTCTATTTACAGCAATTCACCTAGATTCTAATTTATGATCAGCTATGTGTGATGATTGATCATTTTCTAGCTCCTTGATTTTCAACATAAATTTTTTTTTACTTCTTTTGTGAAATTTGAAAATAAATGCTTGACGATAAGATAACTGATCAATAGAATGCGCGCCTCAACAACGCACTCATAGCTCAGCTGGATAGAGTACTCGGCTACGAACCGAGCGGTCGGAGGTTCGAATCCTCCTGAGTGCACCACATTACATATCTGTAAAATCCGATATGACCCGAGACCCCGCGTAATGCGGGGTTTTTTGTTTAAGACCTATCTTCATCAATTAAGATAGGTCACTCACCTCACCTGACAGTCTTAGGGGCGCACTTTTGACTTGGCACTTCAAATGTCTGTTTTAAACAATGGAATTTGTAAATGCCACTACGCAGTTTCGGCCATTTCGTTTGGCCTGGAAAAGGGCATCATCGGCGTTCAGAAGGAGTTGTTTGTGATTTTCTGGGGCGGCGGGCACTATTGCAGAGACTCCAAAGCTCATAGTTATCTTGAGAGGTTCGCCCTCGTAGTCGAGGGTTTGAAGTAGCATCATATGTCGAATCCGTTCGGCGATAACGCAAGCGCCCTCCAAATTGGTATCAGGCAATAATATGGCAAACTCTTCGCCGCCATAGCGAAATACGGCATCTCCAGGACGCTGGACTGATTGCATCAGTGTGACGCCTACGACGCGCAGGCAATCATCTCCGATAAGGTGCCCGTAGCGATCATTAAATTGTTTGAATAGATCCACATCGCCTAGAATCAGTGCGAGTGATGACCGCGTGCGATTCGCACGTCGCCATTCCAATGATAGGACTTCATCAAAATATCGACGATTTAAGAGGCCCGTTAAACCATCCTCCTTGTTTTGCTGTGAAAGCTTGTTGTTAATAAAGGCTAACCTATCCAAGGCTAAGGTTAATTCGTTGGTTCGTTCGGCAACTTTTTGTTCCAGTTTGACTGTTGCATTCAATTGCGCTTGTTCCTTTTCTTGCCGCAAGACTGAAATCCGATGGGCGAGTGCAAATGAAAGCAAGAGTACTTCCATAATGGAACCAATTTCTTGCGCGTTTTCTGTAAAGATGTTGCGAGGTAATAACCCGAATTTACTCAAGGATATAATGAATGTCCCGAGAAAAAGTGATGCATAGGCGGCCGTAAAATAGCTTGCGGGTTTGAAACCGTTTTTCCAAGTTAGTATTCCAGCAATTAAGCCTACAATGGCGTATAACATTGTTAATCCAACGCCAGCTCTTACTGAGAACGGATAGCCGGTGAGAGGGGATAGCAGTGCATTTAAGGTGAGCGCATAGGCCATGCCTAAAACAATCCTATACAGCAGACGGTGTTGCTGTTTAAGGTCAAGAAAAAAAATAGAGAAAAAAGCAACTGATGCCGCGGATAAACTCACAATCACAGGCATGTGGTAGTGCTCAATAAGCGGGGAAGTGGGCCACAAATACTGATAAGAATAACCGCGTAAGGTGGCTTGTACGAGCCCTGTTAATCCGACGCTCAAAATGTAGAGCAAATAATTTTTGTCGCGAATAGAAATGAATAAAAATAAGTTGTACAGCATCATGCTGATAATGATGCCAAAATAAATTCCTTGCCCAAGTAAAGAGAGTTCCTGATGTTGTAGCAGTGCCTTCTCGGTCCATAGGTACAGCGGCACTTGCATAGAAGAATCCGTTTCTATGCGAATAATGTAGGTAAGTTTTTGCTCGGGAAGGAGTTCAATGGGAATCAAGAAATCTTGATGGTCTATGGGGCGTGATGCGAAGGGTAATTTGTCTCCAAGCGAGATTTTTTTGAGTATTTCCGCGTCGCGTATTTCGTAGACTTCTATCTTGTCCAAAAGTGGGTATGCAATAGCGAGAAGGCGATATATGTGGGTGTTGCTAGGGTTGCTCAAGGTAAAGCGAAACCAATAGATGACTGGCGTGTAACCAAAGTTGAGGATGTCTTGATGATTTTCAGTCCACTTGGCTTGCGATGGTGAATTCAGTAGATCGGTTACCGACAACTTACCATCGGGATCTGCAATAAACTGAGTGAAGGGGCCGACCTTAATCATACCTTGTGATGGTTCAATAGCTAACTCGGCAGCTGCTGAGGCACATACCGACAGGACGATCGCCATAGCAAACGCGATTTTGCGAAGACGTATCATAGATCTGTGTTACCCGCGCCGTTTACTAGTGATCCATTGAAGTTTAGCAGCCCTGAATGCTTTGGCATTCATGCAGAGCATTTGTTTTTGGGCGGTTTTGATGGGTGTCGTCGAAGATGGGTGCCGTAAAGAAAGGACTAGGGTAGTGGGGCACAACGAACAGAACTAAAAAGCCATTGAGCTTGATAATGGGCGGGCCTGCCCCAATCCTGATATTAGCAAATGTCAACAGACCCTAACCATTTTCTGGAGAAGATGATGCGTAAATTGTTCGTATTTTTGATTATTGCAGCAGCCTTGAACTTATCGGGTTGTGGCTACAACAGCTTGCAAGTGAGCGATGAACAGGTAAAAGCCAGTTGGTCTGAGGTGACTAACCAATATCAACGGCGGGCAGATTTGATTCCTAATTTAGTGAACATTGTGAAAGGATTTGCCGCTCAGGAGCAAACGATTTTGCTCGGAGTCACTAACGCTCGGGCAAAAGTGGGGAGCATCCAAGCAACGCCGGAGCTAGTGAATAATCCCGAAGCATTTGCAAAATTTCAGGCCGCGCAAAACGAACTATCCAGCTCACTCGGGCGTTTGTTGGTGGTATCGGAAAATTATCCCCAATTGAAATCTGATGCTAACTTTCGCGAACTCATGGCGCAGCTGGAAGGTACTGAAAATCGTATTACCGTTGCACGCAATCGCTACATTAAAGCGGTGCAAGAATTTAATGTGACCGTGCGCTCCTTCCCGTCCAACCTCACCGCAAAAATGTTTGGTTTTCAACCAAAGCCCAGTTTCACCGTAGAAAATGAGAGTGAGATTGCGAAGCCGCCCACCGTCAATTTTGATACTGCTCCCAATAGCTCGCCGAGTGAAGCTCGCTAATGGCTACCTATTTCTATAGAGCTTCTTGGCTGCTACTCGTCTTGTGTGCGAGCCTTTGCGGGACCTTGGTAAGGGCTGAAGTTCCCGTACCCGCGTTGACTGGTCATGTGATCGACCAAACCGGGACGCTTTCCGCAGGGGAAAAAGCAGCACTAGAGCAGACGCTGAGCACTTTCGAAGCGCGGAAGGGTAGTCAAATCGCTGTGCTTATTGTCCCAACCACTAAGCCAGAGGCGGTTGAGCAATTCAGTATTCGGGTTGCTGAAGCTTGGAAGTTGGGTCGTAAACAAGTTGACGATGGCGTTATTTTGTTGATTGCAAAAAGTGATCGGACTCTGCGCATTGAAGTAGGCTATGGCTTAGAAGGGGCATTGAGCGACGTGGTTAGCCACCGTATTATCAACGAAATCATTACGCCACGCTTCAAACAAGGCGATTTTGCTGGCGGAATCAATGCCGGTGTCAGCCAGATGATTCGCGTTATTGACGGTGAACCACTGCCTGCCTCGCGTTCGAAGTTGTTTGATGTCGAGGGTGGCGCACAAAAGTACATCATTATTCTGATCATTTTTGCTTGGGTAATAGGACATCTGATGGCTTCATTGTTTGGACGGTTTCCCGGTTCCATTGTTACTGGGGGGGCCATAGGCTTTTTGGCGTGGATGTTAGTGGGTGCAATGTCTATTGCAGTGCTTGCGGGCTTTCTCGCGCTGTTATTCACCCTATTTAGCACCAGTACGGCGGGCGCAATTTTATTGGGCAATTTAGGCCGGGGCAGAAATGGCGGAGGTTTTGGCG
>JACCDR012423049.1_pt1 | contig 14131 bp, 26 predicted proteins | sample 7446431 | NCBI WGS metagenome assembly JACCDR01 (sample SAMN15323443, study PRJNA562643) | freshwater metagenome | isolation source: river surface water | place: USA:Blue River Watershed | collected 2017-08-17 | reverse complement strand
TCCGCATCGATCCCAGCAATAACTTCCTGGTCAATGCGGCGGGCCTTGTGGATCAAGGGCCGGATCTGGTCGGTCCAACGAACGGGGTGTTTTTCGCACATATCGAAGGGTAGCCTCTTAGTTGGCCTGTTTGCGATGGGCAGGGATGCCAGCCTTAGTCCGAAGTTGCCACACCAACCCACGGCTGACGTTGTAGGCTTGTGCGATTTCCAGGTCAGACTTCTGACCGAGAAGGGAATGAAAGGGGTAGCTATCTGGGGTCTTCAAGACCCGTCCGGGAGGCTTCTCCGGCTTTGCGCGCAGCTTCTGTGCCCAGTTCTGCGAGCATCCAAGCTGGTTGGCGATTTCCCTGTCCGTGTGGGTGGGAAGCAGGGCAAGGATCTGGTCCCGCAACCGTTCCGGGTCGAAGGCGGGGATGTGGCGCACAACCCGGTGGTGACGGACGGTGCTGTAGTGAACGCCGTACTCCTCGGCAATTGCGGTGTCCGGGAGCTTGCCGAGAAAGGGCAGGTACGCCGGTTCTTTGACGGGTCGGTTGGGCTGAATGGTGTAGACCTTCTTCCGAACCGACCCCACCGACCGGCGAAAGTGAGCCGCAATCTGGGGGACACTTTCGCCAGTCTCAATACGGCGCTTTAGCTCGGATACTTCCGAGGCAAGCCATGTTTGCATCGGGCCTCCTGGGGAAGGGTAGCCCTATGCACCTCCAAACGGAGTCGAGGCGATCCAGGTGTCGAGGGCGATCAGGGCGCGGGTTGCATGTCGGGCATCTTGGAGCCTACTACGAGCCATGAGGTATACCCCAGATTCTCCGGTATCTTTCCAAGTCAGCGCCTCTAAAATCGCCCAGTTAAGATTGGGTAGTAGCCCGGACTGGTACCTCATCCCCAATTTATAGGCCCGCAATGCCGCCTCAGCATCAAGGCATCGCCGAATATAGGGCGGGGACTCGTCATTTTCGTTGTACCTGAGTTTTATTTCAGACCGGTATTCCTCTCTTATTTCGAGGTCGAGCGCATCACAAACTATGTTGTAGTGCCAAGATCCTGGCCCCCAAACGCTGGTTTTCCAGTCCAGGGTTACCGGCTGGTCCTGTGCCACCACCCAATCCCGCGCCACCTGCACACCCTCTCCCATCAGCGGAGAAAGTTCGCGAAGGATGCGGCGTTTACGGTAGTCGTTGGGGCGTGGGTCGGGTTGCAGGTACGCGACCACCTGCTCAGGGGCGGCGGTGGTGCCAGCGAGGAGACGGGCGAGCCGTGGAGGGATGTGGGGGTTGGTAATCATGGCTTCCCTCCAAGGTCTTTCCGAATCGCATCCAACACCTTCCCCACCGGCACCCGGAAACGCGTCGCCGCTTCTTCGGGCGTTTCCCCGTCGTAGAAGGCGGCAATGGTAAGGGTGAGGCGGGCGGCGAAGGCGGGGCGGATACGGGCGGCGATGCGATGGAGGCGGGGGCTACTTGTCATCGAGGTTTCTCCGGGCGTCATCCATGGTGCGCGGGGGCTTAGGACGCTCGGGTAGTTGGATAAACCGGATCTCGGCAGGGTGGGTGGCCGCTCGCCATTCCCACCCCAACCACACTCCAAGCAGAAACAATGCAACACCCCCAACAAGCAGGGCGGCATCGCCGGGAATGGTGAATGTAATTGTTTCGGGAATCATGGCGCCTCCGGGTCGTCAGGCAGGGCCGCAGCGAGGGCGAGGCAATGGCATTTCTGGGCTGTCTGGAGGCGGTGCTTGGCTTGATACTCCACAAGGGTATGAGCGGCACGCTTGTAAAACATCATGTCAGCCTTGCGGCTTCGTATGTCAGCGATGGTCGCTTCTTCTTCCTGGATCAGCACTTCAAATTGCTTTGCGAGGGATAGCAAAGCGTCTCGGTAGCCGCGTTGGTAGGGGGTCATAGATTCTCCTTTGCCCATTCGGCACGATCAAGCCGTTCAATCTCCGAAACAATCAAGGCAGCGGCAGCCACCAACTGTTTGCGCCGGTCGCCTTCGAGTTTCTTTCTCAGGTCTACCGCCCAATCCTCAGCTATGGTTGGAACCCGGATCGGGGCAGGAGACGCCAGGTAGGCGGCGGCCTCGGCAATTTCCCCATGCGTGTGATCGTCATCGTGACTATCCCCCCCCACTTGCGCTTCTGCTTCTCGCGCTCCATGCCGATTATTTCGAGTACGATTTTTGTTGCTTCGTTCATTGTTGCTCCATTACGATTCTTCCGGTTTCCAGGCTGACAGCCCATTCAGACGACCCGCCCTGCCACTCAGCCCGGACACGCTGACGGTCCCAATCGGCATAGGCATCGGTAGCCAGCTCGACGGCCTCGCGGTCGATTGTGGCGACCATGCCGCATGAACCTCCACAATCGAGGAAGGTGATGGTGTGGTAGGTGGTCATTCCCCACCCCCACAGTCCTCTCCCACCAGGAAGGCGGGGAGGCAGGGGTCGGGGCCGATGCAGGGGATAGGCCCCCACCCGTCCCTGTGGAATTGGTCTGCGACTTCGCCGCACGCAGGGCAACGATGGAGATCCAGAAGAGCATCGCGATACAGCGAACTGTCGCAGGGCGCGAACCATCGCGAGAGGCGCGGCCCCTTCTGCCCAGAGGCGTCGCACTCCCCCTTCACTTCGGGCATGAGCGCGTTCATGCTTCCGCCGTCGGGCCGCGAAGAATCTCGTACTCGTAAGGCGCCAACTCAACGAGCCGAAGCAGGGCAGGTGGGAAGCCGGGAAGGGCTACTTCGACCGCGATCCATGCCTGGTTGGCGACGAGGTACAGCGCCTCGGTACCAACGCTCGTTCCTATCGGGAGAGCACAGGCGGCGGCGTCAATTGCGGCGTCAAACCTGGGGCGAACCTCAGCCACCAGGATAACGTTGTCTAAGTCCACCTTTCGGGCGGGCATTGTTTGTTCAGTCATCTTGAATCTCCAAGGTTAGAGCGGGTCAATGGCGCATTTTTGACAGTAAAATACCACTCACGGCCCCGTATATCTACGAGCTTCAGCCGGAGGTTGGTTGTGTGCCCTGGGAGTGGATATTTACCAAGTACAAGGCTATCTCTCTCAGGAATATCGTAAGCGGTCGGCTTGAACACTTTCCCGTCCCACCGTAAATCAAACAGAATCATCTGTACCAGGGAGCGCCAATCCTGGCACTCCTCAACGACCCGCTTTGCTTCTGGCAATAACAGGTGTGTTGAAAATCGGAAGTTGTCGATGTGAAGGGTATTATTTACAACTCTGGCCTCAAATGTGGGCGTTCCTAAAATGCCCTCCTCGCGCCCTTGGTGGAGTTCGATAAAACTCCACTCAAAGCCCGGCACTTGCTCTTGAAGGTACGGAAAGAGGCTTGCTTCCGCGTGGTGATAAACAACCACTATCCCAGGTATTTTCTCCTTGTCTTCCTGGATGCGCTCCAGAAGCCACAGAATGTCCGCGTCCTCTTTATGCAGCACCTTGTTCAGACCGAGGACAACGCATGGCCAACCATCGGAAACGGCGTGCCACCAACGCCCTTTTGCTTTGGGGTCCAGGCCCAAAAAGGCGATCACATCCTCACGCCCGACAACCGGGTTTAAGAGTGCAGAATGTGTGGCCTGCATGTGGTAAACATCGAAGCCTGTGTAGAACTGGGTTGGGCCGCCCTTCGCGGGTGGCAGCTTAGGGGGTTTTTCTTTTTTAGCCACGATGCGCCCCCAAATTTTCACGGGTCAAAGCAGCCATCACCTGAGGAACAACAGCGTTCCCGATGGCGGCAATCTGGTCGGCTTTCGTGCCTTCCAAGATGTACGAGTCTGGAAACCCCTGCGCTCTCGCGAGTTCGCGGGGTTCGAGCATCCTCATTCCAATGTCCACGATGGCATAAGGCTCCCCGTCGATATGGACCGTCACAAGCCCAAAGCGGGCCTTGCAAGTGGCGGTGTCCAGGGGGCGGTCTATGGGCTGGTTCTGGCCTTCCGCCCCATAGTACTTAGCCAGGAAAGCAGCCACGACCGCGCTTTTCCCACCGCCACCGGAGGCCATGACGGTTGGGAATGGCTCGTTGAGGTCCGTGCCGACAGCCGTCCCAAACTGGCGTTGAAGGTGCGCCGCAACGAGGCTGTGGTGGTCCGTGGTGGTGACGGTGCCGAGGGGGCTGGTCAGGCTGGAACCGACGACACCCGTGTAGTGCTTCGCAAGAAAGGCAGTCACAAGCCCATGCTTTGCCCCTCCAGACACCACCGTACCAAGGGGCCGCTGCAAGTCCAGGGCACGGGGTTTCTGGCCTTCGCGCTCGCCATACCCGACCTGTACCAGTGTCGGGGCTACAAGCGCCCTTTCCCCACGTTTGGCGGTGGTAATCGTGCGCATCGGCTCAGTCAGGGGTTCGAGGCGGCCCCCGTGGGTCAGGCAGAGCAGGAAGGGGCTGCTGCTGTCGATGACGTACTTCTGGATACCCTGCGCGATACGCCGCAAAGTGGCCTCTGCCAGAGGGCGTTTGCGGTCGAATATGCTGGTACAGGGGATTGACCAGTCGATACATTCCGCCGCCGTATGGTGGGGGATCAGGCCGGGTCCGTGGGTGGGGGCAGGCCAGCGGACTGGTTGACCGTCGCAACGAGCCACGACGAACAACCGGAGCCGAGAGGTTGGGGCGCCGTAGTCGCAGGCCCGAAGAAGGCGCCACTCGACGACGTAGCCGAGGGCGCGCAGCTCATTGGTCCACGCCTGGGAGAACTCCCCGGCCTGGCTCTTGACCGGTTGCCCTGCCTCATCCAGCGGCCCCCACGTCAGGAATTCGCGGACGTTCTCCAGGATGATGACGCGGGGCCGAACCTGACGCGCCCACTTCACAAACACATCAGCCAAAGCCCGCCTTCCCGCACGTCGAGGCGCGCCACCCTTGGCAACGCTGAAATGGGTGCAATCGGGACTACCAACGAGAAGGTCGATTGACAGCCCACGAGCTGCTACCCAAGGTTCAACCTCAAATACGTCCTCGGTAAAGTGGAGCGTTTCGGGGTGGTTTCTCGCGTGAATCTGGATCGCGTATGGCCAATGATTGACCGCTGCGACCGGAGGGACACCAAGACCCATCTCAACGCCAAGGCTGGTTCCGCCGGCGCCGCAGAACAGGTCGATGACGCGGGTGGACTTGAGGGGGCCAAAGAGGGTGCCGTCAGCCATTGGTTCCCTCTTGCGCGTCAGGATTGCCCCATGCAGCGACCAGCGCGGCGGCGATGACTTCCTGAGGCGTGGCACCCTGAGGCAGCCTGGGAATGACCAGGAACCGATCCCAGCCACCCTCAGGGATTGCGCCCATACATAGAGAGGGGGAATTGACGTTGTCCGACTCATCCAGGATCCAATCGAACAACGCAGAGGTAAGAATCAGCGTTCCAACTGCCGTATACTCTGGGAACGCCCATTTATACAGCGCATCTACCGCTACCAGGAAGGTCAACCGGTCGGACAGGTCGATGCGCGTCCATCCAACCGCTTTGGGGTCGCCTCGAAAGGTCCGAACATGGGCGGGGTTCGGAGGGATTCCTCTTTCAAGCATTCCCGGTTGAAGCTGCCGGGCAGGGATTGGAACAAGCATTTGATTCTCCTGTCAGGGAGTAGCCAGACCCGGGTTCTTTTTCGGGTATTTTTGCACGGCTACCGCATTCATCGCCTCCCGGTCAAAGACCCACGCATACACATGGTTGCCCGGATGTGCGACTTTCTGGAAGCATCCTGACTGCAACACCCGCGATACCCACGCATCGGGACTTTCTCCGGGGTGTCGCACGGGGGCGCCAAGGGCAACCAAGGCCCGTGTTGCGGCCTCATGGCCCTTTTCCTCATGGCGGATCTTGCTCAGCCCGCGCTGGGACACGAAACGCCCATCTACGGACAGGTAGTGTTGCCGGGGTTTGCCCTTGCCCAAGTACCATGCGTTGCGAGACTGGTAGATCACCCCCACATGGCCGGGGGTGATGATGCGCCCACTTGCATCTTGACGGGGCAAGGGGTCTGAGTAGCTCAGAATCGCCCGCAACCCAGGAAGTTCCGACCGAACGACACGCTCAGCACGGGCAAGGAACCAGCTTTCTGCATTGAAAGGCACCTCGTCTAAGAGAACAAAGCGCCCAAGCTCGATGCCTTCCTGGGGTGTCAGGTCGGGGAAGTAGTGGGGCACACTCGCTTGCTGCATGGGAACCGAGAAAACGGCCACGCCTACCAGCTCGGAGGTGAACCAGCCCGGTCTTTTGCGGTACAACCCGACCCGACAGCGGGCGGCTGGGTAGCTCCCGCTGTAGTGGTGTTGCTCCACAAAGAGCTTAGCGGTGCGGTCAGAGGGGATCGGCTCCACTCCATACTCGCTGGGGTGAAAGGAATCCCCGCGCTCTCGGTACTGGTCGCGACGATCCTTCCATCGTTGGGTGCGGGTGGTCATAGTTCCCATCCAGAAGTTCCAAGGGGCGGCCTGCCTCGCGTTTGTGCGATGGTCAGTGTGCGCCCATTTTTCAGTTTGTAGGTCACAACCCAATCAATCGGGGGAGAAGGCCGGTAAGGAACCGGCTCAGCTGGTTCTTCCCCGTGATGGATACACTTGGGGTCATGTCCGGTAAGCGGCTGGGTACAGCAATTAGGGACTCCCGGCATAGCGGAAATACCCCGGTTTGGCCGTCGTAAGGTCACACACCAGCCGGTATCCCTCTCGGACTCGCTTTTCGTCCTCGGCATTGGCCCCAATGGGGAGGGTTTCGTAGGCCAACACAAGATATGCGGCATTCCGAAGGCGGGCTTGGTAGCTTGTCGCTTCTTTGAGGTCTTGGATAAAGCAAGGAACGGTTCTTCCGTCAGTTATAACGCCAAAGGAGGCGTAGCTGTTCGCCTTTTTACGGACAGCCGCCCATTCCAACACAGGCTTATGCTTTTTGTAGTGTTGTTCTACAGTTTCTTGCAGGGTGCTTGTTTCCATGGGGATTTTCCTTTGGGTTTGGGGGTAGAGGATACAAGAGAAACGTACAAAGGCGCACAGGGAGCGCACGAGGTCAGAATCGGGTCCAACCGCTCGATTTGATGGCGCTCGATGAGCATGATCAACGCCTGTCGGACCTGGGAAACAGGCATTCCAAGGCCCCCTACATCGGCAAAATCACCACACACCGGCTCAGGCCCCTTTGGAGGGCTGGCAATGTCAGCTACCGTGACGGGCTTGTGTTGCTCGTTGAGGTAGTTCAGCACCTTCTTCGCACGGGATTCACGGTCCATGATGGGGGTTGCCGATGGTTCCTGGGTTGGGGTGGGGGCAGGAGTAGGGGCAGGAGTGCCCAAGATACGGGTGAGATTCGCAAAAAGCGGGAGTTCATTCATCGGAGGTCTCCAGATAAGCAACGGTAGTACGCTCCCACTTCGCAGGGGAGCCAAACTGAGCTTTGATGCGCGCTTGGATTTCCCGCCACACCGGCTTGGTCATGTAGTGCGACGGGTCCAGGTCCTGATGCTCGGCACAATGCCAGGCATCGGTCGCCAGCGGAAGGGGATCGGGGTTGCCGATCTTGGGCAGGAGCATCAGGAATGCCCGGGTTTTCGTCTGAACCCCACACACCTTGCAGTAGTGGAGCTTGTGCGGGGTGGAAACTGCGACAACAGAAGGAAGCGGGGAGGCTTCTTCGATGCGCTGGATGCGTTCCCGGATACGGTCCAGGGCTGGATCATCAGGGACAGGCGAGAGTTTAGGCCCTGGATCGGGTTGTTTGTCGTCGCGGGCTGCGAGCGCACTGGCGAGGAAAAGCGGGAACAACATGAGGCACCTCTTTTTGCAGGTAGCCCTATCGGTGTCCAGGACGCCGGCGAATTACGCGCGCGGGCTTTTCCGAGGGTGGTTCGATTTCGAGCTTCTTGACCACCTTGGGCGGTCGGACCCATGCGAGGTCCATCGTGTCGAGTGCAACACGAGCTGCGTCCAGTGCCGTCGTCACGCGCACGGCGCCTTCGTCATGCAGGGCCATGAGCAGCATCTGTGCGGGCTCAGGAAGCGTAGCCGGGGTGACTTCGCTGGCACCCGCTCGCTGGGTCACCACCACGGCGATGCCCGCTGGCCAACCCGGGGTGTCCTCGTTGGGGCGCTCTCGGAGGATGTCAATGAGGATGCGAAGGCCCCGTAGATAGTCCTCTGGATCCTCGCTGTAGGTCTCTGGCAAGGGCTTGTAGGTTGCCCAGAACACGCCTGTCATTGTGACCCAGAGTGCAGCTGGACAGGGTTCCACGGGGTCTGAGGGGTCTGGTTCGGGAAGGATATAGGCCAGACACACCCCGTCTGGTTCCAGCACCATGCGCCACCACGGGACGCGGTGAAGCTGGGGGCGTAAAAAGCGAAGCCCGCGCTCAGTCAGGGTTGGGCGCGGGCCTTGGGGGGATGCAGGTTTTTGGAATCGGCTCATACCGATGGGTAGCCAGTCAGTCGAGGACTTCTTTGGTCAGCCTTGCCGTCAGTTCTGCTGACTTGCGTAGGATTTCCCGTCCTTCCTCACGGGTGATTTTCTTTCCGCCGGGACTGTCCGTCCGGAGGGCAGCGGCAACGGCCATTCCAAGGTCGATCGCATCGGCAGGGAGGTGGTGGCTTCGTCGGGGGAAATGGGCATGGGTGTCCTCAGTTGGGTTGGGGGGTTTGTGCGGCAAGAGCAGCCGTCACAAGGCGGCGATTGGTGTCGTTGCGGTCGATTTCCCCGGCCTGCGAGACCGGGACCAGCACGGTCAAAACATAGGCCGGACCCTGGTAGTCCGCCGTTTCGACGTTGACGGGGGTGGAGGAGTCGGGGGGAGAGACGACGATCAGGGGGTCAGACATGAGACTCCTATTGGGCCGGGGTCATGCGGAAGGCCCGGATTTGCAGGATCTTAAACACGACTGCCGTCGAGGAGATTGTCCCGTTGAAGACCAGATTGCAGGCAGAACCCCAGTAGTTCGGGGCGGTATCCGAGGGGGTCTTTGCGCTGTAGACGCCGCAAGATCCCCGGTATGTCGTAATTGAGAATGGGGCGCTGACCGCCGCACCCATGTCCGCGAGCCCCATATAGTTGTAGCCCATCCCGATAAGCTGGACATGCAGGTAGGATGGAAGGCTTGTGCTGAGGGTGGAACCAGCCGAGTTTGAGGAGCTTGTCAGTTGCCGCCCGCCAACCTTGGTGGTGTAGTTCGACGAACTCACCCTCGATAACCCAAGGTAAAACCCGGGACTCGCCGATGCCGATACTGGATTGTCCGCGACCTCGAAATTGAAGAAGTCGTTGGTGGTGCTCATCGTGACCGGCTGGATCAGTGCCTCAAAGCACCACATATTTAGATCCAGCTTCGGATCGAACCCGAGAAACGCCGCTAAATCCAGGCTGATTGTGGCGTTGACGATGGTTCCCGAGACCTTAGAGACTGTCACTTGCAGCCCACTGGAGTCAAGCACGAATGCACCGAGGGGGGTGCCGCCACTGGAGTTTGAGATCTGCAGGGTGACGTTTCCTGCGGCAAGGGCGAGAGTATAGGTTCCAACTCCAGAACCAGACGACGGAGTGTTTCCGGCGTCCGTAAAATCCCAGTCTGCGACCAGCTCCCACCCGTCAACAGTATCAGCTCCTACCGTCACAATCGCCGACTGGTAACAGACCTGTCCGTCGGACGCCGTAAAAGCCAGAACGACCCGGTACGCCTCCCCGTCGGCCATACTGCTGACGGCGACCCGCCAGGCAGAACCTGTGTCGCTGACGCTGACGCTGGCGCTGGATCCGCTGGGCTTGTCGATAGTTGCGGCTGGCGTGCCGCTGGTAGTCTGCCCGGTGGCGCGCCCAAAATCGACGTTGGCGCTGGTTGTCCCGGCAGTCAAATCCTGGCGCGTGGGGGCGGACGGCGGGAGGTAGTCCTTGACGAGCGAGACCACTCCGGTTGCGGTGGTCTCGAATCCAACCCCGTCAGTGACGGTCAGGACGACTGCGTATATCCCAGTTGCATCCGTCGTAAATGAGTATGCACCCAAGCCAGAGCCAGAGAGGGTCGCACTGGACCCGCCCGGCTTATAGAGGGTCGCTGAATAGCTGTAGCTGCCATCCCCCCCGGTCGGACTGGAAAACGTCACCGAGGCAGCGCCAGCGGCGACCTGGGTTTGTGGGGTTGGATCGGTGGCTTGAACGGCGTCCGCTGGATTGGGGGCGGATCCCGCGCTCACCATCGGCAAGAACGCCGCGCTCATTGCACATACTCAATGAAGTAGTCGGCATTGGATCCGAATACCAGCGTGGGCGCACTAAGGGGCGTGGCAGGCTTGAAGCTGAACGATACCCCCGACCGAACGGTGATGGTGTCCCCGCTGTTGATGGTCAGGGTGGTATTGCCCCCGTTGGCATAGACCGTGACCGAAACGAGCTTCTTACCGGTCATGGTGACGGTGCCTGAGCCAGAGGCAGCGGTATATCCAGGGGTGCCTGCCGGGGTCAGTGCGCGTTGGAGGGCTTCTATCGCTTTCAACAGGCGGTCCATGGGTCGCTCCTGGCCATGGAGATAGCCGGGTTCCTATGGCGCTGGCGAGGGCGCGGGAGGCGCTGTTATCCAGCCCACCCGGTAGCCGATGACGGGGCCAAGCGTCGGGGAGTTTTCCCCAAGTTCTCCACAAGAAAGCGTCAGGGTATCTTGCGTGCGAAGGTAGCTTGTCGGCTCGTAATCCCCAAACGCATACCGAAGCTCCACGGTCAGGCCAACCGGGTTGGGGATAACCAGGTCTACCGCTTGCCCAGGCAGGCAGGCGCCTTCCTCCACGCTCAGGGTCGGCTGGGTTGGGGTGGGGATCACGGTGGGGGCACATGCGAGAAGGAGAGCTACCATAGGGCACCTTTACGCCATTCGACGTACTCTTTGTTGGAGGCGGGTCTTTTCATGGCCAGACCTCTACGCTCAATGCGGGTCTGATTTATGCCAGCAATCCAATCGTAGATCAGAAAAGGATCGGGTTGGCCTGCATAGCTGCACTTGACCACGATCAGCCCGCACTCAACGTCCTTGCGAGCCATGTGCTTCCTCGCGGCCCGAAATGCAGCTCGCTTGGTGCGGTGGCGTGATGTCTGAGCGAAGGCAGCGACGGTCCAGACAGCGGGCTTGCGTTTCATATGTTCCTCTTTGCCTGTCGGGCCATCTGCCATGCAGCCGCATAGGCCATGTTGCGTTGTTGGCAGATGGCGAGCAAGGCATGTCGCTGGTGGTGCATGTGGTCTTGGCAGTGAAATGGGTTGCAGGAGCACACTTGATCCCAGATCGAGTCTGCCACCTGTTGATGGTCACGCGATACCTGAGCACGAATGGCCTCAGGGATGGCGGTGCGTGCAGCTGAGTCCCAGTCCATTTATTTCCCCATCGGGTGATCGGTGGTCACGGTCCAGCCGGCTTGGCGCAAGAACGGCGCCGCCCAATAACGGTGGCATTCCTGCCCCGCACCACAGGCACAGCACAGGTAATCCCCATCCCGGACCAGCTCAAAGCCCGTGCGCGTGCAAGCTCGGAGCGTGCCGGGCCGGAGGGTGTCGAGTTCCTTTTCCCACCGTCCGGTGATGGCTCGCTCGTACTGGTCGGTATTGTTCCGTCCGGCGAACAATGCACCCCTGGATCGTTCGGTGAGCGCGGCGTCTAAGAGCCTGCGTTCCGCTCCCGTAGGTTGCAGAGCCGGGATGGTGCCGAGGGAGTGTTCGCGCTCAAAGGACCGAGGGTGCGCCATGATCGTAAAAACCCGCGCCCCGAAGATATGGGAAGCGCGGGCATGACTGAAAAGGTGAAGGGCCATATCCGGGGAGTAGCCCGGTCAGTCCTTGGACGGCGTAAACAGGCCCTCAGGGGACAGGGGGATCTCTCGCAGGCGGTCAAACTCAGCGTCGTAGAGGCTGTGAAGCTTTTTGCAAAGCTCCTCATCGACCGGGAGAGTTACCCCACCGTTGACAGTGACTTCGCCCCCAATCGCAATCCGGGCTTGTTGCTGAGCCAACATCAGGCATTTTGCCGCGAGCACTTCCAGCGAGACCCTGGGCATACGGTAGTGGGTATGCTGCGCCTTGTGGGTGGCAAGAGTCGTTTCCAGGGCCTGATTCTCGGAGGTGAGCTTCTTGTTGATGTGCTTCAACTGCTCACGCTCCTCGTAGATCTGGTCGTTGACGTCTCGCGTGTCCTTCCAATCCTTCTCGGTCCTGACCAGTTCGACACGGACGGTTTCAAGCTCGGCTGCCAGCGTTTTGCTGGTTGCCTTCTCCGCTTCAAGCTCACGGGCTGAGGCATTGGCAAGCGTGTAAAGCTCTCCGTTTACAATCTCCACTTTCTGCAAGCTTTCCTTTGCCTCAGTGGCTTCCTTGGTGGCGTCGGCAAGAGCTTCTTGGACTTTCCGCAAGTCCACTTCCAGCCCCTTGCACCGGGCAAGCAGGTCTATTTTGTCCTGCTCTAAGCTGGCGATGATGGCGGCGTGGTCAGTCGTTTGGGTAGGCATGGGTGCTTCTTCCTTTGGGGGTTCGGGGTCAAGGCGGGTGCCGTAGCGGTCAAGCTCGCCAGCGGCCTCAGCCATGTCGTAATGCTGGACACACAAGCCGCGTGCGTGCTGCCGGTTGAAGCAGCTTTTGATGCGGCAGATGCCCTTGTGGTGCTTGAGGTTGACGGTCAGTTTGAGAGCCATGGGTTTCCTGAGGGTTTCGTCGTGGTTGCGAGGACCGAGGATCAGCCCGGTCGTGGGTTCGGGGTCTTTCAACAGGCCGTGCTTTTCCAGTTCCGACTTGTGGATCGAGCAGAAATAGGTGCCTTGGATCTTGCGTCCGTTTGCATCCAAGGGGCGCAAGAGGTGAAGCCCAGGGGCGAAGCAGCCTTTCCAGCTACATTGGGTCATGAGGGTTCCTTTCGGGACTTAGTAAGCTCTCGGCTGGGGTGTTCCCAACAGGCTTCAAGCCTCACCCACCCGGACAGGCTTGATTTCGTCCCCATGCTCGTTGACGCGGACGGTCTGAATGTCCACGCCGGGAGGCAGGTTCAGTCCAGAGAAGTCCGGTTTGCCGTCTTTGAGGGGAACCTGCTCAATGGTGCTGTAGTACACCCCCTTGTCCCACGGTGCCCCGGCTTTCTCTTGGAACGTGATCCAGAGCTTGAACGTCTCCCAGCCCAACGCACGGCCCGCATAGGCCCCGCCTCGGATGGCTTGCCAGAAGAACTCCCCGTTGAAGGGGAAGGGGTCCGGCTGGGAGTAAGGACGGATGCCAACGCCCGTGGTGTCCTTGAACCACTCGGCAGCAGCAGGCTCAGTCGGGTTGCTCTCGTCGATGATCACGACTGGAGCAGTCGCAAGGGAAGCCAGGAACTTCTCCGGGTGGGCGCGACGATGGACCGGGCATGACTCAGCGACAATGGCCAGCGCGCGTTTGCCGTCGTTGGGCTTCATTTCCAGCACGGGGTAGTGCCCCTCTTTGTCGAGCAAGGTCAGTTTGACCAGTAGAATACGCATGAGACTCCTTAGAACAACCCGCCTGTCTTGCGGGGCTGTGGGGGAGTAGCCACAGGCTGAGCCGGGGTGGGGTCTGCTTTGGGTTTATGGCGCCGTTCGCAGGCGGCTGCGACCTCTTCAGCCACGCGCTTGACCCCTGCGGGGGTATCGTACCCGGTGATGCCCCGTCCACGCTCTACGCCGGGCCACTGGCCAGCCCAGGGGAGGGACACGGCGGCAAGCTGGATGCCCTGGCTATCGAGTGCAGCCCAGGACGCTTTGAGGTGGTTTCGGGCAAGACTAAGCTCTTCGTCGGCTGCATCTAAGGCCGCGATAGCAGACAGGCTCCGATCTAAGGCTTTGTCGAGCTGCTCTACCTGGCCTGTGTAGGCAGGAATGTTGCGCTCGATCAGGTCGGCTCGGAAGGCTTCCCCATCTTCCCGCGCCTGGCTTCCCCGCTTTCGTGCGGTTTCCAGACGGGTGGTGATGATCTTGTTGAGCAAGGCAGATTGGAACTCGTTGGAGGCTCCATCGAGAAGCGCATTGATTTTGCGCCATGCTTCGGCTTCGGGTCCAGTCAAGGTGTCCTCCCAGCGACGCCAGCGGTGGGTATCAAGAAGCCCCCGATGGGATGGCACCGGGGGCGGGGTGGGGCGGGTCCGGGGTGG
>JACCDR011479871.1_pt1 | contig 14135 bp, 29 predicted proteins | sample 7446431 | NCBI WGS metagenome assembly JACCDR01 (sample SAMN15323443, study PRJNA562643) | freshwater metagenome | isolation source: river surface water | place: USA:Blue River Watershed | collected 2017-08-17 | reverse complement strand
GGTGTAGGTCGCCGTGGTGGCGCCACTGCCGCCGGTGACGTTCGTCCACGTCTCGCCGCCGTCGCTGCTGACCTGCCATTGGTAGGAGGTGGCGCCCGTCTCGGTGATGCTGTACGTGGCCGTGCCGCCCACCGCCGCAGCGTTGCCGACAGGCTGGCCGGTGATGGTGGGCGGGCTGGCACCAGCCGCACCGTTGATCGACAGCGCGCCGATCACCCATTGCCAGTTGGAAATCGTGCTTTGGCCGTTGATGCCCCAGCCGGTGGTAACCGTTGCTGCGCCGGCTTCCCACGACGATCCCGCCTGAAGCACGCCGCCCTGGTTCGCTTGCTCAAGCTGAGTCTGGCCGCCCGTGATCGACATCGCGGCGACTTGGAAGCGGCCGATGAAGTCGAGAACGATCGCGTCAGTGCCGCTTGACACCGAGCCGGACGCCGCGTCGGCCGTGCCGTTGCCGTCAGCGAAGACAACCGACCCGTTCGGCGTGCCGGTGTCCACGCCAGCCACGGACACCGCGATGACCGCAATCTCGCCAGTCGAAGCGGTCGGCGTCGCAGACACCGTGACCGTGCCCGACGTGGGGCTTGTGCTTCGCCACACATGCAGGCGAAGGAACGACTGCACGACGCCAGAATCGGCAATCGAAGACAGCGCGCCACCGCCGCCGCTTGACGTGACCGACGCGACAGTGCCGGGCGACCCATCCGACAGGATCACGCCGACATAGAGCACATCGCCGCTGGCAATGGTCAGGTTGCCCGTGGTAACCGGCCCGGCGCCTGTGCCGGTGACGATTACGCTGTCGGTGATGGTCGGCGCTGCCACTTAAGGCCCCCCGAGCAGCGTGGACGAGACGCTGAACGATCGGAAGCCCATGGCCTCAGCCGTTGCGCCTGACTGCCACAGGATGCCGATCCCGACGCTATTGCCCAGGTCGTTGAGCACCGCTTGCGCAGCGGACGTGACCATCGTGGTGTCATTCCACTGGAAGTCGATGATCTGCGTCGATCCCTGCCAGACCTTGATCGTCTTGCCGGAGCGGTTGAACTCCATCGTCAAGACCTGGAAGTCGGCGGGCGCGATGTCGGTCCCAAGGCGCGCCAGGTTCCACGGGCTGGACATGACGCCGAAGGGCGGTGCGTCCCACGAGGTCAGACCGCCGTCAAACCCCGCGAGGAACGCGCTGCCGGACGAGTAGTTGATACCGAACTCGACGCCGCGCTTGCCGCCGTCCGAGGTCACGCGAGTGCCGACGAATAGCTCAATCTCGTGGTTGTTCGGCGACGGGTTGTAGCCCGAGCGTCGGTAGACGACAGCGACGATGCGCTGATTGCCCGGATAGCCCGGCAAGAGTCCGACCGCATCGTTGTAGCTGACCGTTGGCCCGTTGCCGAAGCAGTGCCTGACACCCGTCGTGGCATCAACGCCGACCTTAAGGTTCAGGTTCGGGTAGCCGGTCGGGCCGAGCGCGAAGTTGTCGCCCGTGCCCTGCGTGTTGTTGGTCCATAGGCCGCCCAGGCTGAGCGGGTCTTCGTCGGCGCCGAGCGCCGTGAAGTCGACCGAGTAGTCGCCCGGCAGCCCAGGCTTCCAGATTTGCCGGTTGAAGCCAATCGCCCCGCGCGCGACTGGCATGGGTTACCCCTGCGTTTCTTGGAAGACCCCGGAGACGACGCTCGCGGTCGTGGTGTTCGGCACGAAGACGAGCCACGGCACGGCGCCGTCATAGATCCGCTGGCCGGTGCCGGTGGTCGGACCGATGGCGCCCGGGATCAGCGCGCCGACCGGCACCGACGCGATGCGGCGATACGCCACCAGGTTGATGGTGCCGCTGGTCCAGGTGGCCGACAGCGTGAGCGACTGCACCGAGCGAACGCCGGTGTCGCCTGCCTGCAGGCCGATGAAGTAGGTGGCACCGATCGCCGAGGTGGCCACCGTGCCGATGATGTTGGTGCCCGTGCGGCCCGACGTGCCGGCCTGGTTGGTGTAGCTGACCGTGATGGTCGGCGTGCCGGCGCCCGTGGCGGCGCTGACCTCCACCGCCAGCAGCACGCCCAGGCCGTTGGTCGACGGCGTGTCGTCGGTGCCGCTGGTGGGGCAGCGCGCCGGCCAGGTTGGCGACGTGATCGACTGCGCCGACGTGCTGGTGATGGTGAAGCCGCCGTTGTGCCACAGGCGGTCAAGCAGCAGCAGCCGCCCAGCCTGCGTGGCCTGCGCCTCCAGGTAGTGCAGGTAACTGTTGCCGCTGGCCGGGTTGTAGTGCGGCAGTTGCCCGTTGACCAGCGCCGAGGTGGAAGACAGCACCACGCCGTTCAGCGTGCTGTCGTAGCTGCCCGCGCCGGGGTTGCCTGCCAGCGACCAGAGCGAAGCCGGGCGGCCGGCGACGAGCGTGGCGGTCACCGCCTTGGTGAACTCCACCGGCGGGCGGACGCCAGCCCAAGCTTGGTCGATGGTAAGCACAGCCACGGATCAGCCCCCGATGTAGATGTCGACCGAGCCGGCGTGCACCTGGATGCTGTTGGACGCGCTGGCCACCGACCAGGTGCCGAACAGGGCGATCAGCTGCGACGTGCTGAAGTCGAAGCCGGAGCCGACCGCGGGCGCGGTGTTGTAAGGCAGCAGGTGCTCGCCGGCACCGCCGGCGGTGGGCGCAGGCGAGCCGATCACGGCGTGCGACGTGAACCGGCACAGCTTGGGGAACATCGTGGTGCTGGTGCCCGTGCCGGTGGCGCGGCACACCAGCTCACCTTCGAGCTGCCAGTGCACGTTGGTCTGCGCCGTGGTGTTCAGCGACATCGCGCCGGAGCTGAACACGTCCACGCTGCCGAACCGCAGCGCCAGCGTCAGCGTGCCGGGCGTGGTCACCACCGTCGAGATGCGGCCGGAGAAGGCGAACGCGATCACGGCGCCCGGCCGCAGCTGGCCGGCGCCGACGTATGCCTCGGATCCGGAGGCCGGCAGCAGCGCTGTCGGGGTCGTCGTGTTGGTCAGCGCCGCCCCGTCCTCGCGGAGTTCGAGGATGCGCTGACGGAAACCGTAGGAGGCCATGGCTTACCCCCTCAGGCCGGAGCGCTGTACGTCAGCGACGAGCACGACACGGTGTCGCCCGCGCCGATGGTGAGGCCGCCGGTCATGTTGATGTCCGAGCCGGACGCCGCGACCGCGCAGTGCACCTCGACCGTGCCGCCGCTGGTCTGCAGCGTGGCGGTCGCCACCGGGCTTGCGTTGCCGGTCGCGTTGGTGTCGCTCGTGATCGAGTTCGCCGTGATCGTGCCGCCGGACGCAGCGCCGAACGGCGTCGCGCTCATGATGAGCGTCGCAACCGCGGTGCCGGGCGCGCCAGCGGTGCCGCTCAGGCGGAACACGAGGCGGGGCGAGGTGCCCAGCCGCGTCGTGATGAGATCCGCCAGCGCGTTGCGCGTCGCGGTCGGATGGGTGACGGCCATGGGTTAGCCCTCCTGCTTCGGTTGCTCGCCGTCCTGCACGGGCGTGAAGGTCAGCGTGTAGTCCTCGACCTTGCCGGTGCCGGCGCGGATGATCTGGATTTGCGCGGTCGCGATGGCCGGCTGCGATTGCAGGGCCGGGCCGGCGGGCGCCTGGGGTTGTTCGTTCACAGCACGGTCCTCGCTTCTTGCTCCGGCGGCGCCGGGTCGATGTCGGGCACGCCGCGGGCGCGGTTGCAACGCGCGACGATGTAGTCGAGCACCTCGCGGCGCCCGGAATTGCGGTAGGTCTGCAGCACCGCGTCGATGCCACCGGTGACGACAGCGCCGCCAGCGAACCGGCGCAGCAGCACGTCGAACACCTCGGCGCCGCGCTTGTCCGCCTCGAACAGGTCGGCGAACAACTGGTCGACGCGCGCGCGCTCGCGCTGCTGCTCGTGGTCGATGTCAGGCTGCATTCGCCACCCTCTGCGCCATCGCCGACTGCATCTCGGCCTGGCCCTGCGCCGCCGCCTGCTGTTGCTGCATTTCGGCCTGCGCAGCCTCGCGGCCCTTGCGCACTGCGGCCGTGGCGCGCTTGTCGCGGATGAGCTTCTGCGGCACGCCCAGCAGGTGGCCGCGCTCGCGGGCAGCCGACTCCAGGTCGTACACGTCGATCACGCTCGGGTCGACCTGCATCTCCTGCGCGAGCGCCAGCTCGAAACGATCCATCGCGGCCACGTCCTCCAGTCGCTGCGAGCGCGCCAGCGGCGACAGGTAGCGGATCGAGAACGTGCGGCCGATCAGCGACTCGGGTGGCTTGCCCACCAGCGCAAAGCCCGAGCGCTCGTTGGCGCGCCACGTGATGCCGAAGGTGCGCTCGACGAGCACCTGCAGGAACTCGGCCTGAAAGCGCGCGAACATCGGGCCGAGCATCTTCCGCAGCGTCTCGACGCGGACGGACCACTCGTAGGCGGTCTTGACCGGGCCATCGGCCGGCGGCAGCTGATCGGCGAGCAGCACCTTGCGCACCTGGCCCTGCAGCCGCTCGGCCTTGACCTCGGCGAATTCCACCTTCGCGCCGGTCACTAGCGGCTTGATGCTGTCCACGTCCGCCGCGACGATCAGCTTGCGCGGACCCATGCGCACGTTGCGGGTGTTCAGCACGCCATCGTCGACCGCGACCATCGGCGGCGCGATCGCGGTCTCGGCGCCCATCAGGCCCCACTTGACCACCTCGTTCAGCGTGCGCACGTCCGGCAGCGCGTCCGACATCGGGCCGGTGGCGTAAGGCGAGCCCGGCAGGCGCGCCCAGCGCGGCACCATGCACGGGAACTCGTGGTAGCCCGACTCGCGCAGCACCAGGTTGGCGGCCAGGTCGAGATGGCACGACGCGAACGGCAGGTTCTTCGCCATCTTGGCGCCCACCGCGTACACCGACCGCGGCTCGATGGCGTGCACGAGGCGAACCTTCTCGTCGAGCTTGCCGGTCTGGAACTTCTCCCGCGTCGCCTGCGACACGCGCTCGATGCCGTACTCCGCGACGCACTGCGACACGCTCAGCTCGAACTCGCGGTAGACCGTGTCGATGCGCCCACCGCGCCGGCTGGCCTCGATGTAGCACTCACCCAGCGGCCACAGCTCGAAATAGTAGCCGCCCTCGGGCGCCTCGTCTTCGTAGAGCACGAACCAGCCCGCGACCATGTTGTCGAGCAGCCCGTCGAACGCCTCGGCGTCGAAGTTGCTGCTGTGCAGGTTGATCCACATGAAGCGCGACATCTCGTCGAGAAACGCGCGTTCTTCGTCGGTCGCCTGCTCGCCGAGGTCGATGCCGAACCACAGCGCATTGCTCGGGATCATCGAGCCCATCAGCGTCGCGGTGCCGGTCTTGCAGGCATCGGGCGCCGTGCCGTCGTAGATGATGGCCTTGCGCTGCTGCGCGTCCGTGGCGCCGACGATCTGCGCGTTCAACCCGTGCGCACGCGCGGGGAACGTCACGTCGAAGCAGTCCTTCCAGACCTGCTCGTGCTTGATCCGCTCGGCGCGCATGTCGCCGAGGCGCCGCTTGATGTGCTCGATGTCGGCCATCAGACGCCCAGCGTCGCGCGGCCGGCAGCAGGCGCCATGGCCAACGAACCGCCACCGGTGAACAGAGAGTTCCGACGCAGCGCCTCACGCTGCATCGCGATCTGCGCGCTCGCACGCTGGGCCGACTGCGCCTCGGCCTGCTGGCGCTCGGTGCGCGTGCGCTCGGCCTCGGCCTTGGCGTCCTTGCGCGCGTTGTTCGCGTTCACGGCGCCACCGACCGCAGCGGCAGCGCCGGCGGCCTGCACTGCGAGCCCGATCTCGGCGCCGGTGCACATGGCGTCAGCCCGAGAAGGTCTCGCCGGCCGGGCGGCCGTAGTGCGTCGGCACCACATAGCCCTGCTTGCTCAGGGTCGGGCGCTCGATCTTGTCCGGGTCGATCTCGCTCGCGTCGGGCAGATCGGCGTCCGGGTTGCGCGGGTTGGACTGCGCCACCCGCTGCGCCTGCACCGCGCTGGCCGCGGCACGGTCGAGCATGGCCTGCAGCTGCGCCTGCGTCAGCGTCACCAGGCCGCCCGCGTTGTCGCCATCGTCTGCGGCAGGCGCCGCGTCGGGATCGTCGGCAACGGGCACGCCGGGCGGGCGGACAGCAGAGGTGCGGGCCATGCGGGGATCGCCGGGGGTTGAACGCGCCGGAGTGTCCCGAGCGTGCGTCACAACTTCCTGAACGGATCTCGCAGCGGATCTCGCACGCGCGGCGCCTCGGTCGCAGGCCTGCCGGTTCGCTCCGACCACATCGCCAGCAGCACCACGCCGTCGCGGTGTCGCGGCTCTGTGCCGGGGATGTTCTTGAGGTTGGACACCCAGCCCACGGAGCGCAGGCACTCGGCCGCGATGCGGGCCATCGTGACGCCGTTGCGCTCCAAGTCCATGATGACGCGCCACCAGTCGATGGGCTCGATCTCGACGACGGTCATGCGCTCACCTCCACCCGTGCCGCGTACACCTTCGGCGCGCCGCGTTCTTGCCCGTAGTCCCACGACACGCGCGGGTCGCGATCGTCCACGCCCAGCCAGTCGGCCACGCCATCGCGCACGGCCTTGAACGCGCTGCGCAGGTTGTCGTCGTCCAGCGGTCGCGGCGCGATGCGCACCAGGCGCACCGTGATCTGCCCGATCGGCCGCTCGCAGCGCTTCAGCTCGGCCCACGTGGTGAGCCGGTGCTCGCTGGTGCGCTTGGCCTTGGTCGCCCAGTGCTCGCGCAGGTTCGCCACGCTGACGATGCGCAGCGGCAGGGTGGCGGTGACGCGGAGCTTTGGCTCAGGCATCGCAATCCAGCTTTGCAGCTGTCTCCGTCGAGAACCCGCCGGCCACCAACGCAGCCCGAAACACATCGAGCATGTGATCGAGTCCGCCGTCGCCGCTCATGGTCACGCTGGCGTGCTGTCTTTCGCCGTGCTGATAGCGGCCCACAATGGTCACGGTCACGCTGTGCGTCATGTCGTCATTCACAGCTTCGCCCCCAGCTCGAACACGCTGGACGGGCCCAGCTTGGGCAGCGGCTGCGCTGCGGTGGCAGGCACGCGGCGCTGCACCATCACGTCCAGCGGCAGGTGCTTCGGCATGGCCTTGGCGCGCTTGCGGCTCTTCCGCTTGGCCGCGTCGTAGCGCCGCCGCTGCCGCGTCTTGCGGCGCAGCTCGGACGTGGCGCGCAACGCCTGGTCCAGCCGCTCGACCTGATCCGGCATGCAGTACCGGTGGTTCACGGTGCCGCCGACCGACGCGATGCGACCAGCGGCGATGAGCCGGCGGCCCAGGTCGCGCACGGTCTGCGACGCCAGCCCGAGGTGCTTGCACATCTCCGCCATCTTCACGCCGTCCGGGCTGGCTTTGACCAGCGCAACCGCCCGGTCTGCGTTGCCCTTCGCGTTGGCGAGCATCTGGCTGCGGGGCGATCTCATGCGGCCTCCGAAACGCACGCGCGCGTGTCGTGCTTGTGATCGACGAGGAACAACACCGGCTCGTCCCTCCCCTTCTCGCACAGCCGCTCGGCCGGCGGTTGCGTGGTTCCCTCGCGGTAGTGCAGGCACGACTCACGCCGCCCGCAGAAACCGCCCATGCACGACACGACGGGGGTCATCACGCGCCCTCCCGCACCGCGCCCGCAATGCGCTGCATCGCGTCATGGCCCAGCAGGACCGGCTGCTCGCGCTCGCGCTTGGCGTACACGCTGTACGCCTCGAGGAACCGCTTCTGCAGCCATTGCGTCTGCTGCGAGTCCGCGCGCTGAACGGCCGAGATGCCGCCGATCGAGCGCACCGCCTCGAAGGCTGCCGCGTCGTCGAGCCGGCCGCGTCCGCCGTTGCTGGCGATCTCCATCACCTTTCCCCACGCCAGCTGCCCGTTCGCGCCGTCGTCGCGCCCCAGGTGCCGCAGGATGTCCGCGGTCTTCGGCAGCCACTGGCCGCGCTGCGGATCGCGCCGGTGGGCCGTGAACGCGGCGCACACAGCGTCGATCGGGTGGCCCTCCAGGTCGTCCAGCCACACCTGCACGATGAACTCGGACAGCTCGCGCTCGTAGTAGGCGTAGGTGGCTGCCAGCGTCTGCAGCAGTCGCTCGCGGTCGGTCATGTCGCGGTCCTTTCGGCGAAAGACCGCACGACGGCGATGTTCGCCTGAGCGATGCGGTCGGGTTTGCTCGTGGCTGCGGCCTGGCGCGTCGACCGCAGCAGCGCCTGCAGCCACGGAACGGGCTGGATCGGCTGCTCGACAGCGCAGCGCTCCAGCGCTCGCCGGACGGCCGTCTCGCCGTGCTCCTTGCACTGCATCGCGAGAAAGCTCCGGGCGTTCTTGTCGCTGATCCCGGCGGCCGTCAGCAGGGTCACGCCGTTGGCGAAAACCGCGTCTCGGTCGGTCGGCGGCGGCGCGGCAGCGCCCGTTCCGTTAGGAACGGAAGGTATTACTTCTGAGGATGTAGAGCTTTCGCTCTGGGTTCCGCTTGGGTTCCCACTGGAAACCCGCTGGGTTTCTGCTGGGATCTTCTTGGGTCTCCCGCCCTTGGCCCCGTTGGTTCTCGCCGCGTCGATCTTGGGTTTCGCGATCAGCAGTTCCGATGTGACGCGCTCGTTGCTGTAGCCCGCCTCCGTAAGCGTGAAGAACTCCGCCAGGACAGAGGCAACAGCGGCACGCTCGGCCTTCGATGCAGCGCCAGCGATACGGCAGCAGCGGTCCACGTCAGCCGGAAGGGGGGCCTCGGTGGCGTAGCAGTGATCGAGCAATCGGTCATAGGCTCCCATCTCGGCCAGCGACAGGTGGCTCGTCTTCTTCTGGATCGAACCGATCCATCGCGGCCAGTAGTTCACGCCTGCACCTCGACGCGCGCCCAGTACACGCAGTGATCGCGCAATTGCTGCCGACGATTGATGGCCCCGCCCGAAGGCGCGGGCGTACTGACGAAATACATGCTCGCAGGCAGGGGCGGAAGCTTCCACGGGTAACCGCACATGCCAGATCCGCTCGGGTGCAGATTGCCCGCGGCGTTGCGATTCCAGACCGCGTGACGGCAATCGGTGCAGTTCTTCACGCGCTCACCTCGATTCGATTCGGGCACGCCCAGCGCTCGCCGTCGTGCTCGATAGCAGGCGCGAGCTGACGCGCCGGGTCTGTGATGAAGGACCGACGCGCGCACGTGCGGCAGTAGGTCAGCGCCACGCCCGAGCGGTACGGGTTGACGCGGCCGGCGCACGGGTCGGTCGGCCTAACGTCGTTTGTGCGTCCGCTGGATGATTTCTCACACCCACGCTCGCAGGACTGGCGCGGGTCATGTGCAACGCCTACCGTGTGGGGCATGTCAACTCACCGAACGCCGGGCAGCGTGCTTGATCGCGGTAACGGCCTCGCCGAACCGCAGGCCGTGGAACCACTCTTTGCCGACCGTCTTCGCGGCAATACTCCGGCACGCAGCCAGCGCAACGCGCTCAGTGAGGAACCAAGTGCCGCCGGGCAGCCCGACGTATGCGACACGCCGAACGCCGCGCTTGCGATGGGTCACCAGCTGTCGCAGCCGCTGCTGCGGACTCCAGGTGCAACCGACCTTCACAACGCCGTCAGCGAACTCGGCCGCGTACAGGTAGTGGCTGAACTGCCGCGACTTGTAATTGGGCAGATCGGGGAACGATCCGGCCCGCCTCATGCGGCCACCTTCTTCCGGTTCGGCCGCTTGTCGAAGCAGTCCGCGTCCGCCTTCAACTTGCCGCCCGTGATCCGCTCAAGCTGGATCTGACGCAGCGGCGGAACGGACAACCACTTGTTCACCGTGCTCTGGTCGACACCGAGAGCGCGGGCCAACTCCGACTGATTGCCGGCGTAGTGCTGCAGCGCTTGTTCCTTGGTCATACCGCAGATTATGGCGCTACCCATATGGCTGTGCACATAGCTTTCTTCAATCAGGAATGCACAGTTCAGTGCATGGCGACTATCGGTCAGCGAATCCGCGAGCTACGCAAGGCAGCGGCACTCACCCAGGTGGCGCTTGCGAAAACCCTTGGAATTGACCAAAGCACGCTTTCCGACATAGAACGCGGTCATAACGACGCGTTTTCAGGGAAGGTGTTGCTGGCCATGTCAGAGGTGTTCGGGAAGTCGCCCTTCTACATCGTCTACGGGGTCGACGTTGACCTGCAGGACCTGTCGGAAGACGAGGCCGAGCTTCTTCTAGCCTTCCGATCCGCCGCGCAAGAGCAGCGGAACGCGCTGCTCACCATGGCGCGCGCACTGGCCGCCAAGCCCCCCGCGAGTTCATAGGCCGAAGCTATCGCGGCTGCGCGCTGCGATAGAAACGTTTTGTCTCTGCGTATGGCTTTACCCATTGCTATTTTTATGGGGCTGTCCATAATCCATCCCATGCGCTGACCACCGCGCCCCGCCGGGGCCCGTCAGCGCGAGGGGATGCAGATGGCGCTGATCGAATCCGTCGCCCGCGCAGAACGCGCCGAGGCACGCAACGCCGCCGCGCAGTTCGAGCGCACCGACGCGCGCCTGACCGCCGCTGACACCGAGATCGCGCAAGAGCGCGTGCTCTGCGACATCGACCGCTTTTGCGACGAGGTGGGGCACCTGGCGTTCGGCAGCCCGGACCAGCGCGACAGCGCGGACCGCATGCTGCGCATCGACAGCCGCAGCGACGAGGCGGACCTCGACCTGCTGCTGGCCGGCCTGCTGCTGAGTCTGCACCGCGGCGACAACGAAACGTCGCTGGCGATCGGCAAGAAGCTGGTCGCGCGCTACCTGCAGGCGCAGGACGGCTACGTCGGCAAGCTGGCGGAAGGCGCGCTGTGATCCGCTACCTGCGCGCCCTGCTGCTGCGATACCAGATCTGGGAAACCGAGTGCTGGATCCGCGCGTGCGAGCGCGACGGCCTGTTCGACGGCGTGTCGCTGCGCTACATCCGCGCCGACCTCGCCGACATGCGCGTCCGGCTGGCGCTGCTGCAGGCGCCGCTGGCTCGCGCCACCAACCACCGTGAGGCTGCCTGACATGGGAGTCATGATGAGCGAACACGAATGGCCCGCGCGCCGCGCATGCGCCGGCGACTGCAACCAAGGCCGGCGCGAGTGCACGACGCCCGACGCGTGCCGGCTGCCGGAAAGCGAAGATCGCGACATCCAGGCCGGCGCCCTCTTTTGGCCGCTCGCCGTCGTGCTGGCGCCGCTGGCGCTGGTGCTGCTCGGCTACCTCGTGGCGGTGCTGCCGTGAGCGGCTTCGACACCTACCCCGTGCTCATCGGGGACCACAAGCAGAGCTGCCAATCCGTGGATGACAACCCGCCTGGACCTCCACACGCAGACTATCCGTGCAGGTCGGATGGCCGATGCCAGTACGCCATTGACCACGGCGCCGAAGGCCTGGGCCATTGCCCGCGCGGCAAGTGCGTCATGGCCGCCGAATACCAGCGCGACGCCATCGCATCGGCGCAGTCCGAGCAGGCGTTTGCCGACAACCAGCGCGCATACAGCGCGCGCACCTGAGAGACCACATGGACAAGATCGCTGCTGCACTCGTGAAGGCGCAACGCGCCTTTGCGCCCGCCCTCAAGACCAACACGAACCCCGCGTTCCGGTCGAAGTACGTCGCGCTCGATGGCTGCATCGAGGCCGTCATCGACGCCCTGAACGCCAACGGCATCGCGCTGATGCAGCCCACGCACGAATGCGAGACCGGCGTCACGGTCGAAACCCTGTTCGTGCACGAGTCCGGGCAGACCATCAGCGGCGGCAAGCTGCACGTTCCGGCCGCCAAGCAGGACCCGCAGGGCTACGGCTCGGCGCTGACCTACGCGCGCCGCTATTCGCTGATGGCCGCCTGCGGCATCGCGCCGGAAGACGACGACGGCAACGCTGCCAGCCGGCCGCAGTCCGCGCGCACCGCCGCGCCTGCCAAGCCCGCCGGCATGACGCCCGCCCGCGTGACCGAGTTGTCGGCCAAGCTCAAGGGCTGCGCCGATCTGGACGAGCTGCGCACGATGACGGCCGAGGCATGCGAGGAAGCGCGACAGGCCAGCGACGAGACCGCCTATCGCGGCTTGCGCGGCGTGGCCGCTGCGCGCGCCAAGGAACTGGAGAAGGTGCCCGCGTGAACGCAGTGCACAGCCTCAGCCCGCGCGAGCGGCAAGCGCTGTCGGTCATGGCGACCGGAGTGCAGTTCAAGGTTGGCGCCCGTCAACTCGGCGTCAGCTACTGGACGATGAAGGACCACATCGCCAGCGCTCGGAAGAAGCTCGGCGCGCGCACGACGGCGCAGGCCGTGGCCGTCGCCGCGCGCACAGGGGAAATCGACATGCGACCGCTACCCGACCTCACGAACGTGGACGCGATGGCCGCCAAAGGCCGCCGCTCGGCGCTCATGACGGCCCGCAACGAAGCGGCCGAAGAACTGCGCAACGTGATGGTCGCGGTGCAGAGCGCGGACCCTGCGACGCTGGCCGAGTTCGAAAAGCCGCTCTACGACATCGCCGCGCGACTGGGCGAAATCGCGAAGCTGTGGGAGAAGCTGTGACCGCCATCCGCGCCGCCAGCATGCGCTGCAAAACCCTCGCGGACGGCACACTGCGCATCGAACTCGATATCGAACCGCGCGACGCACAGGACGCGTTCCGCCTGTTCGGATCGCCCGGCACTGCCGTCGCGCTGGCCGCGATCAAGCCCGACGCGCCGCAGCAGGAGCGGCCCAAGGGTGGCGCGGCTGCGAAGTGGCTGGGGCAGATGTGCAACGAGGCAGCGTTTCAGATGTGGGTGGCGGAGACGTTCGAGCAGCTCTGGCGCTTCGCCATTCGCTCGACAAGCGTCGACCCGCCCAACCTTGCCGCGCTGGCGGCCGATGTGGTGCGCGACGTCTGCGAAGTGCAGAGCCGCGCCGAGATCGACAACAACCCGGCGGCATTCCAGCGGTTCGAGGAGCGCATCAGGCGGCCTTGGCTGGAGGCGACGAGGGAGAAGGCCTAACGTGCTGGTAAGCGGCGCCGTCAGGCGTCCGCTTGAGTAGCGTGTTATGGCGCACCTGAGGCGCTTGCGTGACACGTCACGATATGCAATGATGCAGCCACTGCGGCACCGTGCCGCAAGGAGCAAACTGATGATCTTCCTACGAGTGAGCATCCGCGAGCTGAGCCGCGAACAAGTGGCCGACTTGTTTGACGATGCACAAAGCTTGCTGGAGTGCTGGGACGAGTGCGGCCACCAGGGCGACGACACCGACAAGGCCGAAATGCTGGAGGACAACCTCCGCAGCAACGGTTGGGCGGTGGACGAACTGGACGAGATGGCCTTCCGCATCGTGACCGAGGGCATTGAATCGGAGCGCGCACATTGGCTGCACTGAACGTCAGCAGGGTTTGCGAGCACGGCTCGCTGCGCCGCCAGTGCGCTTTATGCGATGCGCTGGAAGAACTTGCGGAATTGAGGCCAAAGACGCCAGCAGAGCGCAAAGCCGCCGAGCGGCAGCGCCACAAGGAAGCCGGGCGCACTGCGGTGACGGTGCATGTGCGCCCTGAGTACGTGCCCGAGGTGCGGGCGCTGGAAGCGAAGTTGCAGCGCCGCGAGAACCGCAAGCGTGGCCCTGCGCCATAACGTTGGAGGTGAGGACGCGCCTTGCGGCACCGGCCTCCCGCGAACCACAACCGCGACGCCGCAAGGCGTCGCCTCGACCGACTAGTTGGGCCGCTGGCCCCGAAGCGAGACAACATGAGCGTAAACCTCACATTGGCCTTTGACCGCTACGGCTTGAAGGGCCCGATCCTTTGCTACGAACGCCACCGCTTGGACTGGCAAGACTACGAAGCCTTCGACCGCATTGCGGCCGAGGCCGTGCCATTGACAGAAGGAGTGCATTGGTACGAAGACAAGGGCCTGAAGGAGCAGAAGGAAGATTGCTACGGCAAGCCGCTGACGTTCCTGCCTGCGCACAGCATCGCGCGCCACTTGAGTAAAGCGCCGCTGCGCGGCTTCGATGCCGCCACGCTGAGGTACATCAATGCGCTGCCGCCGGAAACGCGCGTGGTGCTGTGGTGGAGCTGAGCAAGAGGCCCAACGCAGAGGTAACCGGCTTGCGCCGAACGGAGGAACGATGAACGACCATGCTGCCGGCGCAAGTCCGGTTGACCGAACTGTTAGGCCCGCCGCCGAAGCGCGGTGGTACT
>JACCDR011793599.1_pt1 | contig 14137 bp, 14 predicted proteins | sample 7446431 | NCBI WGS metagenome assembly JACCDR01 (sample SAMN15323443, study PRJNA562643) | freshwater metagenome | isolation source: river surface water | place: USA:Blue River Watershed | collected 2017-08-17 | reverse complement strand
ACTTTGGTCACCAAACTCGCTTCTGGAACCCCAAGATGTCACCGTTCATCTTCGGTCACCGCAACAAAATTCACATCATCAACTTGGAAAAATCTTTGCCGATGTTCCAAGATGCCATCAAGTTCGTTAAGCAGTTGTCTGCGAACCGTGGCACTGTGTTGATGATCGGTACAAAGCGTCAATCACGCGAGATCGTCGCCGCTGAAGCTCAGCGCGCTGGCGTGCCTTATGTTGACCAACGTTGGTTGGGCGGCATGTTGACCAACTTCAAAACGGTCAAGACATCGATCAAGCGTTTGAAAGACAGGAAAATCCAGCAAGAAGCCGGCTTGGACGCTTTGTCTAAAAAAGAAAAACTGATGTTCAAGCGCGAAATGGAAAAGCTTGAGAAAGACATCGGCGGTATTCAAGATATGGCTGTGTTGCCTGATGCGATTTTCGTGATCGACGTTGGCTACCACAAGATCGCCATCGCTGAAGCCAAAAAACTTGGCATCCCATTGATCGGCGTGGTGGACTCTAACCACTCACCTGAAGGCATCGACTACATCATCCCAGGTAACGACGACTCGTCGAAGGCTGTGACTTTGTACGCTCGCGGTATCGCTGATGCGATCATCGAAGGCCGTGCTAACGCTACCAACGACTTGGTCAAAGCTGTGACTGAAGGCGGCGAAGAGTTTGTTGAAGTCGCTGCTTAATCATGCAGCCCAAGCTTGAAAAGGGGCTTGTGTAGCCCCTTTTTCACACCTAAATTATTTTGAATTGAAGACGGAGAAATTAAATGGCTGCAATTACCGCAAGCATGGTCGCTGAACTGCGTGGCAAAACCGACGCTCCCATGATGGAGTGCAAAAAAGCATTGACTGAGGCCGATGGCGACATGGCCAAAGCGGAAGAGTTGTTGCGCGTCAAGCTCGGCAGCAAGGCTGGCAAAGCTTCTAGCCGTGTGACTGCCGAAGGCGTGGTTGCTAGCTTCATCAGCGGCAACACCGGCGCTTTGTTGGAAGTGAACTGCGAAACAGACTTTGTGACGAAGAACGACAGCTTCTTGGGCTTGGCTCAAGCTGCAGCTGAATTGATCGTCAAGCACAACCCAGCGTCTGTGGATGCCATGGGTGCATTGCCTTACGAACAAGACGGCTTCGGTCCAACGCTCGAAGACGTGCGTAAAGGTTTGATTGGCAAGATCGGCGAAAACATGAGCTTCCGTCGCTTCAAGCGTTTCGACGGCGCACACAAGTTGGCTGCTTACTTGCATGGCACACGCATTGGCGTGTTGGTCGAGTTCGACGGCGACGAAACTGCCGCCAAAGATGTGGCCATGCACGTGGCTGCCATGAAGCCTGTGGCTTTGACCCGCGCTGATGTGCCTGCAGATTTGATCGAGAAAGAGCGTTCAGTTGCTGCAGCCAAGGCTGCTGAGTCTGGCAAGCCTGCCGACATCGTCACCAAGATGGTGGAAGGTTCTGTGCAGAAGTACCTCAAAGAGGTGTCTTTGTTTGACCAAACTTTCGTCAAGAACGACAAGCAAACCGTTGAGCAAATGCTCAAGGCTGCTAACACAAAGGTGGCTTCTTTCACCCTGTTTGTGGTGGGCGAAGGCATTGAGAAGAAGGTGGACGACTTTGCAGCCGAAGTGGCCGCCCAAGTCGCTGCCGCTAAGCAGTCTGCTTAAAACAAAGGGGGGCTTAGGCTCCCCTTTTGATATCCCCCGTACATAAATTTCACCACACACATCAAGGAGCCTTTTCATGACCTCACCCAAGCCAGCCTACAAGCGTATTTTGCTCAAGCTGTCCGGCGAGGCGCTGATGGGCGATGATGCGTTTGGTATCAACCGCGCCACGATTGTTCGCATCGTGGACGAGGTGACCGAGGTCATCAACCTCGGCGTTGAGGTGGCCATCGTGATTGGCGGCGGCAATATTTTCCGCGGTGTCGCGGGTGGCTCTGTGGGCATGGATCGCGCCACGGCCGACTACATGGGCATGTTGGCCACAGTGATGAACTCACTGGCCTTGGCAGATGCCATGAACAAAACGGGTCTGACCGCGCGCGTCATGTCGGCCATTGCGATTGACCAAGTGGTCGAGCCTTATGTCCGCCCCAAAGCTTTGCAATACCTCGAAGAGGGCAAGGTGGTGGTGTTTGCTGCTGGCACGGGCAACCCATTTTTCACCACTGATACCGCTGCGGCTTTGCGCGGTGCAGAGATTGGTGCTGAGATGGTGCTGAAGGCTACTAAGGTGGATGGTGTGTACTCGGCCGACCCCAAGAAAGACCCCAACGCCACACGCTATTCCGAAATTAGTTTTGATCAAGCCATTGGCCAAAACCTCGGCATCATGGATGCCACTGCTTTTGCCTTGTGTCGCGACCAAAAACTACCGATCAAGGTGTTCTCTATTTTCAAGAACGGTGCGCTCAAACGCGTCGTCATGGGCGAAGACGAAGGCACTTTGGTGCACGCGTAATTTCTTCATTTTTTCGAACCTCACACTGCGCTGCCTCAGGAGCACAACATGACCATCGCTGACATCAAGAAAACCACAGAAACCAAAATGGGCCAGTCCATTGCGGCTTTCAGCAACAGCTTGACCAAAATTCGCACAGGCCGTCCTAGCCCTTCATTGTTGGACACCGTGCAAGTGGACTACTACGGCTCCATGGTGCCGATCAGCCAAGTGGCTAACGTGTCTTTGTTAGACGCCCGCACTTTGAGTGTTCAGCCTTGGGAAAAGCCCATGGGTGCCAAGATTGAGAAAGCCATTCGCGACAGCGATTTGGGTTTGAACCCTTCGTCGATGGGCGAACTGATTCGCGTGCCTATGCCTCCGATGTCGGAAGAGCGCCGCAAAGAGCTGACCAAAGTGGTTCGTACCGAAGGCGAGAACGCCAAGATCGCTGTGCGCAATTTGCGCCGTGACGCCAATGAGTCAGTCAAGAAACTGGTGAAAGACAAACTTGCTTCTGAAGACGATCAAAAACGTGCGGAAGCTGACATCCAAAAAGTGACCGACAGCCACATTGCTGAGATTGACAAACTCATCGCCAGCAAAGAGCAAGAAATCATGGCGGTCTAAGCCAGATGTTGAAGCAACGCGTCATCACCGCGCTGGTTTTGTTGGCGCTATTGCTGCCAGCTTTATTGGCTGATACGGCAGAGCCTTTGGCGGGGCTCACGCTCGTTTTAATTGCAGCAGGGGCGTGGGAGTGGGGCCGCCTGAATGGTTTTGCAATGCGTGGCTCTTTGCGCGTCGCTGCAGTGTGTGTGACTCTTTGTTTGTACGCATGGTCTGCACGCTGGGCGTATGAAGCTCCTGCCAATGTCTGGACCATCACAGGCGCTGCATGGGTTTTGGTGGCCAGCTGGTTGATTCGCCATGGTGTGGAGCGCTGGGCTCATATTTCTCGTGCTTTGCGTTTGGTCGTGGGTGTGTTGGCGCTGTGGCTCACATGGGTGGCCATGTATCAAGCCAAGGTGATGGGCGTGAACTTCTTGTTGTCGGTGTTGTTCCTTGTTTGGATGGCTGACATTGCTGCGTACTTTTCTGGTCGAGCGTTTGGCCGCCGCAAGTTGGCGCCTGCCATCAGTCCTGGCAAAAGCTGGGAAGGTGTTTGGGGTGGCATGGTGGGTGTGCTGTTCATGGCTTGTGTGTGGATTTGGATTGACACGCAATATGCCGTCGACAGCCAAAGTCTTTACAGCCGTCTCTATAGCCGTGGTGCGCCGTTTTTGGTATTGGCCGTTTTGTTTTTGACCATGATGAGTGTGGCCGGTGACTTGGTTGAGTCCTTGGTCAAGCGCAGTGCCGGCATGAAAGACAGCAGTCAGTTGTTGCCAGGTCATGGTGGCGTGCTTGACCGTGTGGATGCTTTGCTGCCCGCTTTGCCATTGGCCATGATGTTGGCGCAAACGGTGTGATGCAAATGGATACAGGCGCGCATTCTGATGGGAAATTGCAGCGCATCACGGTGCTGGGTTCAACGGGCTCCATTGGTACCAATACCCTAGACGTTATTGCGCGTCACCCTCAACGTTTTGAAGTATTCGCGCTTTCTGGCGCTACCCAAGTGGACTTGATGTTGCGCCAATGTGTGCAATTCACACCCCGCTTTGCGGTGATGGTGCATGCTGACGCAGCCAAACAACTCAAAGACAAAATTCAAGCTGAAGGTTTGAGCACAGAGGTGCTCAGCGGGACGGCGGCCTTGGATGAGGTTTCGGCGCACCCCGATGTGGATGCTGTGATGGCTGCCATTGTCGGGGCGGCTGGTTTGTCGCCCTGCTTGGCCGCGGCGCGCGCAGGCAAACGTTTGCTCTTAGCCAACAAAGAGGCTTTGGTGGTGGGGGCGGAAGTGTTTTTAGATGCTGTGAAGCAAGGTGGTGCTACGCTGCTGCCGATTGACAGCGAACACTCTGCCATTTTTCAGTCCTTGCCAGAAGACGCATCGACTTGGGATGCGCGTGTGGAAAAAATCATCCTCACCGCATCGGGTGGGCCGTTTCGCGCGCGCGATCTAGCCACACTGAAGGACGTCACACCAGAGCAAGCCTGCGCACACCCCAACTGGGTGATGGGGCGCAAGATTTCGGTGGACTCGGCCACCATGATGAACAAAGCACTCGAAGTCATTGAAGCGCGTTATTTGTTTGGCATGCCGCCCGAACGTTTAGAGGTGGTGATTCACCCGCAAAGCATCATCCACTCCATGGTGCTGTACCGTGACATGTCGGTGGTGGCGCAGCTGGGTACGCCCGATATGCGTGTGCCCATTGCCTACGGGTTGAGTTGGCCAGAGCGCATGGCATCAGGCGCGCAAGCCTTGGATTTTCATGCGCTGTCCGCTATGACGTTTGAAGCTTTGGATGACCATGGCCATCCCGAACGTTTTGCAGGCATTCATTTGGCGTGGGACGCCTTACGCGGTCCGCGTGGCACCACAGCAATTCTGAATGCGGCCAACGAAATTGCCGTGGCCGCTTTTTTAGAGCGCCGTATTCGCTTTGACCAAATTCATGCGGTGAATCAAAGTTGCATGGCGCACCTGTCGCCTGGTGTTCCGCGCAGCTTGGATGACTTGCTGGCCTTGGATGCGCAAGCACGTGCCGTGGCACAAGACGCTGTGCGTTTGTTTGCGCGTTAACGTATGACTGTGTTGGCGTTTTTGCTGGCACTGGGTGTGCTCATCACGGTGCATGAGTGGGGCCACTACCGAGTGGCGGTGGCGTGTGGTGTCAAAGTGCACACGTTCTCGATTGGTTTTGGCAAGCCTTTGTTGCGCTGGAAGTCTCGCAACCCGCATCCAGGGCAAGACACAGAGTTTTGCATCAGCTTGATCCCGCTTGGCGGCTACGTCAAGATGCTCGACGAACAAGAGGGCGATGTATCTCCACAGGATGCGCCGATGGCGTTTAATCGTCAGCCGCTGTGGGCCAGGGCGGCCATTGTTTTGGCTGGCCCGATTGCCAATTTGGTGCTGGCTGTTTGTTTGTATGCCGCCACATTTTGGTGGGGCCAATACGAAACACAAGCCACATTGGCTGCGCCGATCGCAGGCTCGGTGGCCGATGTGGCTGGCTTGCGCAGTGCAGACACCGTGCTGCGTGTGGGCAAGTCTGCCGATGACTTGCAAGAGGTGGTTTCACTCGATGCTTTGCGTTGGTGGCTGTTGCAGCACGACACGGATGCTGTTTATCTAGATGTACAGCAGCAAGGTTCACAACACATTCACACGGTGGTGTTGCCCGCGATGCAGGAGGGGGTTGTTACCCAAGACAGCAACGCTTGGCAAGCGCGAGGCCTCACGGGGGCTTGGAGCCGTCCGGTATTGGGCGATGTGCAAACCGATGGCGCTGCGTATGCAGCGGGTTTGCAGCGCGGCGATGAAGTGCTGCGTATCGATGGGCAGCTCGTTCCCGATGCTGTGGTTTTGCGTGCTTGGGTGCGAGCGAGCGGTGAACAACAGTATCCTTCTGCGCAACTTTGGCATGTTGTGCGTGATGGTCGTGTGTTGCAGTTGGAAGTCACGCCCCACCGTGTGGCAAATGGCGCGCAGTTCATAGGGCGCATTGGCGCACAAGTGGGCGAGTCGCCTGCCAAGGTTTGGGTGCAGTACGGCCTGTTGGACGGTATCGCACAAGCGCTCGCAAAGACATGGGAAGTCACAGCGATGACGCTTGACATGTTGTGGCGCTTGCTAGGTGGTCGTGCCTCGCTAGATAACCTCAGTGGCCCCCTCACGATGGCGGACTACGCTGGACGTTCGGCAAGCTTAGGACTGGGTGCTTATTTGAGTTATTTGGCCTTGGTGAGCGTGAGTCTTGGCGTGTTTAACCTGCTTCCTTTGCCGATGCTCGATGGCGGACACCTGTTGTATTATCTTTATGAGGCTTTGACTGGGCGTCCTCCTTCGCCTCAGTGGCTCGATGTAATGCAACGCGTTGGTTTGGCAACTCTACTAACGCTGATGGTGTTTTCTCTTTTCAACGACGTGGTACGCCTCGGTTGGCTTCCATGAGTCTCTTCTCCCAACTTTCATGACTATGCAAATTTCTCAATTTCGTCGTACCACACTGGCTCAAACGACGGCATTTATTGCTGGTGCGTTGATGGCATTTAATGCACTGGCGGCAGACCCTTTTAATGTGCGCGACATTCGTGTGGAGGGTTTGCAGCGTGTCGAGCCAGGTACTGTGTTTGCTTCCATTCCATTTCGCGTTGGCGACGATTACACCGATGAAAAGGGTGCAGCCGCAATTCGCAGCTTGTTTGCCTTAGGTTTGTTCAAAGATGTGCGCATCGAGGTCAACGGTGATGTATTGGTGTTGATTGTGGAAGAGCGCCCCAACATCGCCGCTGTCGAATTCATTGGGACCAAAGAGTTTGACAAGGATACCTTGAAAAAAGCCTTGAAGGACATCGGTTTGGCGGAGGGGCGTCCGTTTGACAAAGCCTTGGCCGATCGTGCCGAGCAAGAACTTAAACGCCAATATGTCAACCGCAGTTTGTATGGTGCTGAAATCATCACCACCATCACACCTGCTGAGCGTAATCGCGTCAACTTGTCTTTCACCGTTGTTGAAGGCGACTTGGCCAAGATCAAAGAAATGCGTGTGGTGGGGGCCAAAGCATTTGACGAATCTAAATTGTTAGATCAATTCGATCAAGGCACAGGCAATTGGCTGAGTTGGTACACCAAGTCGGACCGTTATTCACGCACCAAGCTCAATGCTGATTTGGAAACCTTGCGTGCATGGTATCTGGCGCGTGGTTACCTAGAGTTTCGTATCGACTCCACGCAAGTCGCGATTTCTCCCAACAAGCAAGACATCAGCATCACCATAAACGTGACCGAAGGTGACCGTTTTGTGGTGTCTGAAGTAGCGATGGAAGGCTACTACTTGGGCAAGGATGATGAATTCAAATCCTTGGTCGAGATACAAGCGGGTAAGGCCTATAACGCAGATGAAGTCGCGCGCACCACCAAAGCTTTCAACGAGTACTTTGGTAACTTTGGCTTTGCGTTTGCGCGTACCGATGTGCGTCCAGAAATTGACCGTGCGACCAATCGAGTGAAGTTGGTGTTGGTGGCCGATCCTGCGCGTCGTGCGTATGTGCGACGCATCAACATCGTGGGCAATAACCGCACGCGCGATCAAATCGTGCGCCGTGAGTTCCGTCAAACTGAATCGTCGTGGTACGACGGCGAGAAAATTCGTTTGTCACGTGACCGTGTGAACCGACTTGGCTACTTCAAAGATGTAGAGATCGATACCCAAGAGGTTCCATCAACGCAAGACCAGGTCGATCTGAACGTGAATGTGGTTGAAAAACCAACGGGGATGTTGACACTGGGTGCAGGTTTCTCTAGTGCTGAAAAAGTCACGTTCTCATTTGGCATTCAGCAGGACAACGTGTTTGGCTCGGGTCATAACTTAGGGCTCCAAGTTAGCACCAGTAAGTTCAATCAGTACTATGTACTCAATACGACAGATCCCTATTTCACAGAGGATGGCGTTTCAAGGACCTTCGAGTTGTATCACCGTGCTAGCAAGCCTTATGTGGAGCAAGGCGGTAACTATCGCATGATCACGTCCGGGGTTGGTTTGCGTTTCGGCATACCATTTAGTGAGTTAGATCGCGTATTTGTGGGTGCTGCGGCTGAGCGAACCGAGCTAGTACCGGGTACCAATATGTTGGGTGTTCATGCTGATTTGTGTGAGCAGTTTGGTTGTGTTGCACAGAACGTTCCAATCACCGCTGGATGGGCGCGTGACAGTCGTGACAGTTATCTGAATCCCAACAGCGGCAAAATCATTCGTTTGAATAGTGAGTTGGGTGCCTTAGGCGATGCACGTTACACAAAGTTAGGTGCGCAATACCAACAATACATTCCTCTGACCAAGCAATACACTTTTGCATTTAATGCTGATTTAGGTATTGGTAAAGGTTTGAACGGTCAATCATTGCCTTTCTACAAGAACTATTATTCTGGTGGCTTAGGGTCTGTGCGTGGTTTTGAACAGGGTACTTTGGGTCCTCGTGACATCACAGGCCCCGTCATTGGCGGTGCTAAAAAGCTCACATTGAACACCGAGTTCTTGATGCCATTCCCAGGTGCTGGTAATGACAGAACGCTTCGCTTGTATGGCTTTTTCGATATGGGTAACGTCTACGGTGAGCAAGAAAAGGTTGACCTCGCGCAGCTACGAAGCGCCTACGGTGTTGGTTTGAGTTGGGTTTCGCCGATGGGGCCATTGCGCTTTGCTTGGGCACGCCCAGTGAGGTCGTTCCCTGGGGATAGAATTCAACAATTGCAATTTCAAATCGGGACATCCTTCTGATGAACATGTTTACTCGTCAAATAATTTCGGTTGTTTTATTGGGCTTGGCTGCAGTTAGTGTGCAAGCTGAAGAAATCCGTATCGGCTTCATCAACACCGATCGCATCTTCAAAGAGTCAAATACCGCTAAGCAAGCTCAAGCCAAGTTAGAGCAGGAGTTTTCTAAGCGTGAAAAAGATTTGATTGATGTCGAAAAGACGTTCAAATCTGCCGTTGAAAAGTTTGAGCGCGAAGCGCCAACGCTGTCTGAGTCGCAACGCATGGCTCGCCAAAAACAATTGGGTGAGCAAGACCGTGATTTTCAGCGCAAGCGTCGCGAGTTCCAAGAGGAGCTCAATGCACGTAAGAATGAAGAGTTTCAGCAAGTGCTTGAGCGCGCTAATCGTGTGATCAAACAAGTGGCTGAAGCTGAAAAATTTGACCTGGTGTTGCAGGAAGCTGTCTACATCAACCCTAAGCACGACATCACCGACAAAGTGCTGAAGGTCATCAACGCGGCTAAATAATCCGCCGTGGCACTGAGTCTCGGCCAGATTGTTGAAAGTTTGGGTGGCCGCCTCATGGGCGACCCCCAGCATCTGATTCAAAAACTCGCGCCGCTTGACACCGCTCAAGCCGACGCGCTGAGCTTTTTAAGCAATCCCAAATACCAGTCGCAACTCGCCACCACGCAGGCGGGTTGTGTCATTGTTTCGCCTGCAGTTGCTCAAACTGCCAAGGTCAATACTGCCCTGATCGTGGCAGACAACCCTTATCACTACTTTGCACGTCTCACGCAGTTGTGGCGTCAACATACGCGTGGGAGCGATGGCCCCTTGATTCACCCCAGCGCCGTCATTCACCCCCAAGCTTATGTGGATGCCACTGCCCGTATTGGCCCCTTGTGTGTGGTAGAGCGGGGGGCACATATCGGCGCAAACACTTGGCTCAAATCGGGCGTCACTGTGGGTGAAGATTGCCGCATCGGTGAGCGTTGCATCGTGCACGCCGGTGTGGTGATTGGTGCCGATGGTTTTGGCTTTGCCTTGTTTGAAGGCCGCTGGGAAAAAATAGAACAACTCGGCGCAGTTCGCATTGGTAACGATGTGGAAATCGGGGCCAACACTTGCATCGACCGAGGTGCGCTGGACGACACCATCATTGAGGACGGCGTCAAGCTCGACAACTTGGTGCAAATCGGCCACAACGTGCACGTGGGTGCAAATACCGCCATGGCCGGTTGCGCCGGCGTGGCGGGCAGTGCACGCATTGGTGCCAACTGCACAGTCGGTGGCGGCGCAATTGTGTTGGGCCATTTGGAACTTGCCGATGGTGTGCATATTTCTGCCGCATCGGTGGTGATGCGTTCTATCCGACTGCCTGGTCAATACAGTGGCGTGTTCCCGATCGACGACAATGCGTCGTGGGAGAAAAACGCCGCCACGCTGCGCCAATTGCACCGTTTGCGCGACCGCATCAAATCTCTTGAATCCGTTTTAGAAAGTCAGAAAAAATGAGCATGGACATTCACCAAATCTTGAAGCAGTTGCCACACCGTTATCCATTCTTGTTGGTGGATCGCGTGATGGACATTGAAAAGGGCAAAAGCATCAAGGCCCTCAAGAATGTGACCATGAACGAGCCATTTTTTGGTGGCCACTTTCCGCATCATCCCGTGATGCCTGGCGTGTTGATTCTCGAAGCTTTGGCGCAAGCCGCAGCCTTGTTGGCATTTGACACCTTGGGCGCTGCGCCCGATGACAAGACGGTGTATTACTTTGCTGGCATTGACGGTGCGCGCTTCAAGCGTCCTGTTGAGCCAGGCGATCAGCTCATCTTAGAAGTTGAGTTGGACCGCATGAAGGCTGGTATCTTCAAATTCAAAGCCCGCGCCAAAGTGGGCGATGTGGTGGCGACCGAAGCTGATTTGATGTGCACCATGCGCTCTATCGCTTAAAGATCAATCAACAAGCCGAACAGCAGACGATGAGCCTCATTCACGCCACCGCCATTGTTGACCCCAAGGCCGAGCTCGATAGTTCGGTGCAGGTGGGGCCTTACACCATCATTGGCCCCAACGTGCGCATCGGCGCGGGCACGACAGTTGGCCCGCATTGCGTGATCGAAGGTCACACCACCATTGGTAACGACAACCGCATTTTTCAGTTCAACTCCTTGGGAGCGATTCCGCAAGACAAGAAGTATGCGGGCGAGCCTTGTGAGTTGATCATTGGCGATCGCAATACCATTCGCGAGTTTTGTACGTTCAACATTGGTTCACCCGGTGATGCTGGCGTGACCAAAGTGGGCGATGACAACTGGATCATGGCCTATGTGCATTTGGCGCATGATTGCGTGGTGGGCAACCACACCATCTTTGCCAATAGCGCGCAGTTGGCAGGCCATGTGCATGTGGGCGACTGGGTGATCTTGGGTGGCTTTACTGTGGTGCATCAGTTTGTGCGTATTGGTGCGCACAGCTTCTCGGCCATGCACTCACTCTTGTTTGCCGATGTGCCACCATTTGTGATGTGCCAAGGCCAACCCGCAGAGCCGCGCTCCATGAACTTCGAAGGACTGCGCCGTCGCGGTTTCTCTCCTGAGCGCATCAGCGCCGTCAAGGCCATGCACAAAGCTTTGTATCGCGATGACTTGACTTTGGATCAAGCCAAAGTTCGCATTGCTGCTTTGACCCAAGAAAAACCAGAAGCCGCACCCGATGTGGCCATGATGCTGGATTTCTTGAACCACACTTCGCCGCAACGCGGCATCATTCGCTAAACCTCATGGCCGAGGCCCTGTCTTTCTCGCTCGTTGCAGGCGAGGCCTCGGGCGATTTGCTGGCTGGCCTGTTGCTAGGTGGCATGCGCGAGAAATGGCCTGACATGCACAGCGCCGGCATTGGTGGCCCACGGATGGAAGCTCAAGGTTTTGAGCCTTGGTGGCCTTACGAAAAACTCGCTGTGCGTGGCTATGTGGAAGTGCTGCGCCACTACCGAGAAATTGTGGGCATTCGCAACCAGCTGCGTGAACGCTTGCTGGCCAATCCACCCAGCGCTTTCATTGGTGTGGACGCACCAGACTTCAACCTTGATTTAGAACGCGACCTCAAAGCCCAAGGTATTCCCGCTATTCACTTTGTGTGTCCCTCCATCTGGGCCTGGCGCGCAGACCGTGTAGAGACGATTCGCCAAAGTGTGGACCACGTGTTGTGCATCTTCCCGTTCGAGACGGATTTGCTCGCACAGCACGGCATTGATGCCACCTATGTGGGACACCCCTTAGCCAAAAACATTCCTGATGTGCCAGATCGCGCCGCAGCAAGGACTGCGCTTGGATTGCCGCAAGACGCCACAGTGGTGGCCTTGTTGCCGGGCAGTCGCAGTTCTGAAATTGAGTATTTGGCGCATCGCTTTTTGCAAGCTGCGCAGCGTATGGCCAAGCAGCAGCCCGGCATTCACTTTGTGTTGCCCGCCATGCCAGCGTTGCGCGCGCGCATTGAAGCCATCTCAAAAGACGTAGGTGAAGTGCCCAATCTACTGGTGCTCAATGGCCAATCGCACACAGCATTGGCAGCTTGCGATGTCACGCTCATCGCGAGCGGTACAGCCACGCTAGAAGCTGCGCTGTTCAAGCGCCCGATGGTGATTGCCTACAACATGAACTGGCTCAGCTGGCAAATCATGCGCCGCAAAAAGCTGCAACCTTGGGTGGGCTTGCCCAACATTTTGTGTCAAGACTTTGTGGTGCCCGAGCTGCTGCAAGACGCAGCCACACCCGATGCGTTGTCGCATGAAGTATTGCAATGGCTGGCCAACCCTGCGGCAGCTGCCGCCGTTCAACAACGCTTTGCGACGCTGCACGACACGCTGCGCCGCGACACACCCGCACTGGCGGCCCATGCGATCGAAAAAGTTCTTGCGCGCTGAACAAGTCGCGCTCATTTGGGATGCCCCAGGTTTGATTGCTGGGGTGGACGAGGCTGGCCGCGGCCCGCTCGCTGGACCTGTGATGGCTGCCGCTGTGATCTTGGATGACTTGAACCCCATCGCAGGCTTGGCTGATTCCAAAAAACTCACAGCCTTGAAGCGCGAGCGTTTGTATGACGAGATTCGCGCCAAAGCTTTGTGCTGTTCCATCGCCGAAGCGACGGTGGAAGAGATTGACGAGCTCAACATCTTGCAAGCCACGATGCTCGCGATGCGTCGTGCCGTAGAAGGTTTGCGCCTGAAGCCAACCAAGGTGCTGGTAGATGGCAACCGCTTGCCCGTGCTTGATGTCTTGGCCGAAGCCATCGTCAAAGGCGATAGCAAAGTGCAAGCCATTTCTGCAGCATCCATCTTGGCCAAGGTTCATCGTGATCGCTGGTGTCAAGAACTGCATGCGCAGTATCCGCAGTATGGTTTTGATGGCCACAAAGGCTATGGCACAGCAGCACACTTGAAAGCTCTCAAAGAGCACGGTGCTACGCCTTGGCACCGTAAATCGTTCTCGCCTGTGGCAGAGGTTTTGAAATGAACTTGATCACCTCGCGTGACAACCCCTTGGTCAAAGACCTGCGCCGTTTGTCGCAAGACAGCACCGCTTACCGCAAACTGGGTCGTGTGTGGCTAGAGGGTGATCATCTGTGCCGCGCCGCGCTCACGCGTGGCGTGAAGCCTGAGCATGCGGTGTTTGCTGAATCTTTGTGGGCCACTGCACCGCGTGAGTGGACGCAAGCAGCAGAACGCAACACCGTGTTACCCGATGCGCTGTTTGCCGAAATCAGTAGCTTAGAGTCGCCCGCCAAGATGGGTTTTATCTTGGCCGCTCCCAGTGCCTTAGGCGTGCAAGCCAGCACCCCCACGGTCGTGCTGGACCGCGTGCAAGACGCGGGCAATGTGGGCTCGATTTTGCGAAGTGCCTCGGCTTTTGGCTTCAAACAAGTGGTAGCCATTAAGGGGTCAGCTGCTTTGTGGTCCCCCAAGGTTTTGCGGGCCGGTATGGGCGCGCATTTTGGCTTGCACCTGGTCGAAGGCTTAAGCGCCGACGATTTGAATGCCTTGGACATACCTTGGGTCGCCACTAGCTCTCACCAGGGCCCGTTTCTGCACACTTTGCTGGCGGAGGCCAAGCTGCCCATGCCTTGTGCGTGGCTGATGGGCCACGAAGGGCAGGGCGTGTCACCTGCGTTGGCCGAGCGTGCTGCCTTGCATGTGCGTATTGCCCAGCCGGGTGGGGAAGAGTCGCTCAATGTGGCCTCGGCTGCTGCTATTTGCTTACACGCCAGCGCCACCTGTCATTTGGCCTAATTCGCTTACTTGTATT
>JACCDR012511710.1_pt1 | contig 14138 bp, 23 predicted proteins | sample 7446431 | NCBI WGS metagenome assembly JACCDR01 (sample SAMN15323443, study PRJNA562643) | freshwater metagenome | isolation source: river surface water | place: USA:Blue River Watershed | collected 2017-08-17 | reverse complement strand
CGCGGGGGCGGCCGCAGGCACGGCGGCGGGCGTCGCGGCGGGAGATTGCCCGGGCGCGAGCGAGAGCAAGAGACCCGCCGCGGTCGTGATTTCCGCCGCCATGCCCTCGGGCAAGACGCCGTTCGACTCCTGCACCTTTGCGAGCATCGCCCCAAGGCGCTCGTAGACATCGGTCAGCACCTTGGCCGCGTCGCCCTCGGGCGCCTTTGCGAGCAGGGCGTCAAACTTCGAAAACAAGGCCGTCAGGCTCATAGGCACCTAGCGATATCACGCAACGGCGAAGTCGTTAGTAGATAGAAAGCCCCGCAAAAGTACGAGGTTGCCCTTTTTTTTTCACCGCGCGCTCGGAACGAGAAGACCGCCCGGGGTGCGGCGCGCACCGGCCGTCCACGTTCGACCTGTTGCGGGCGCGTACGAAACGCCCTCCAGCTCGTAGACGAGGTATTCGGGAACGTGATCGAGCGCGCGGGGCAAGCTCCACTTTAGGTCGCCCTTAAGGCGCTGCAAAAGCGCGAGGCAGATCGCAACGCGCTCGGCCGCCGCACGCTTGGTGAGCGCGCGCGCCGGACAGACGACGAACGAAGCCTCGACGATGCTCGTAAGCGCCGCGACGACGCGCGGCACGTTCTCGCGGCCCACAAGGCGCTCGATCGCGCAGGTGTCCATGCGCGCTCACGCTACCACGCGAGCCGGTTACGGCATGAAAAGAGCTGCTTACAACCAGGTCGCGTCCGCCTCGTTGAGCAGAAACTCCAAAAGTTCCTCCTCGCCGTCGGCGGCTTTTTTCGCCGCGGCAAAGAGCTCCTCAAACGCGGCGCGGTCCCACGTACCGGCGTCGATGCGCGCCTGCGTCACGGCGGCGAGCCGTCGCAGCTCGAGAAAGTCGGGTTCAGGCTCACGCCGTCGTTTTGCGGCCACGCGGAGGCTTCTCCTTCGGAAGGGCGAGCTTTAGCACCCGCTCGACGAGCTTCGCTCCTTCAGGGTCTTGCGCGCGCAGGGCGGCGTTTTCGAAGTGAAACGCGGCAAAGCTCTCGGCGAAGTATTCCCCCGCGCTCGTGCCCGCGTACTGCGTGACAAACGCGTTCTTCTCGAGCGCCGCGGCCCATGCCTTTTTGATCGCCGCGTCGACGGCGTCGCCGCCCGTGCGATGCGCGTGGTGCGCGAGCTCGTGCACGAGCGTGCGCTGCATCGCCTCGAGCGACGTCGTGGCCGCCGACGACACACTCCACGACGCGCCCGCGACGAACGGCTTGCCGTACGTGTGCGGCGGGCGCGACGTGCGCACGCGCAGCTCGGCGTGAGGGGCGCCGCCGCGGCGCGAAACGTACGTGCCGTTCGACCCCCCGATGGTCTTTTTGAGCACGAGATTATCGAGCGGGTTCGCCCGCAAGAGCGGCTCGAGCCCCGCGTCGCTGACGGCGCGAAGGAGATCTCTCGTCGCGCTCTTGGAAAGGCCCCTTCCGACGAGCGCCTTAAAGTGCACGCCCTCCTCGAGAGAGGCCAACGGCGTCGCGGCGGCGCTTTGCTCCGGCACGGTCGCGGGCAGGGCGACGGGCGCGGCTCCCGAAGGCGCCGCCGCCGAAGGGAAGGCAACCGGTGCGGCTCCCGAAGGCGCCGCACGAGGACGCGCCGCAGACCGCGCGCTGCCGAAAACAGGCCGCACGGTCGAGCGGCAGTTGCCATGCAGCGGAGGGCTCGAAAGTCCGGCACGCGCGAGCGCATCGTTTGTGTGCGCGGTCTCGAAAGCGCCCGCGTCGTCGAGCCGCCCAAGCGCATTGTCGGTCACGGTCGCGACGTGTTGCCGCGCGCCTGCGGCGTCGACGTAGTGCAGCGCGGGCTGGCCGTTCGCGTCCTTGGCGACGCGCAACCATGGCTGAAGCGTCGTGACCGCCTCGGGCGCAGTCGCCGCCGCCACGTCGGCGTACTTTTCAAGCGCCGTCGCGACGTCAAAGACGCGCCCGTGCATGAACCGGCACTGGAGCGTCGTTACTTCGTCGAGCACGGCATCGAAGCGAAAGCGCGATATCTTCGCCTCGGAAAAGCCCGCGAGACTGCCGTAGACGCGCGCGCGATTAACGAACACGCCCGCGGCCATGTTCCAATACGCGTCGCTTCGCGCGACCCCCTGGGCCGCGAGCCCGTCGCGCAGGTCCTTCGCGAGGTCATAACGCCCGAGTCCCTTCGCGAGCCCGTCGGCCACGATCTTCCGCGCGTTCGCGGCGAGGGCGTCGGCGCGCTTTCCGTATTGGTCACGCACATAGAGCGCTTGGCTCGTCGCCGCGTGCGCGACGATGCGCGCGTCGGTCGCCGAGAGCGAGGCGTCGATCTTCGCCCCAAACGTCTCGACGAACGAGGTCTTTGCCCCCTTGACCGTGCGCACGCCCGCGGCCTGAAACGTCGCGGCGACCTGGGGCAGGTTCGGCGGCGGCTTCGCAAGCACGGCGCGCGAGGCGGCGATGACCTTTTCGCGCCCGGCGGGCGTCATCTTCGCCCAGTCGACGTCGAGCGCGCCGAGCGCCGCGCGCATCGCCTGCGCCTCGGCCTTTCCCGTAAGGCCCTTAATTGCGCTCGCGAGGCGGTGCTGGATGACGAGAAAGTCCTTCGGGTCTTGCGGGTCGAGGGCCTTCGCCACGGCCATGCGAAAGACGCCCTCGAGCAGCGCGTCGGCCGCCTCAAGAGCCTCCGCCCAGAGCGCCTCTCTCATGCGAAGCCGTCAGCCTCACACTCCGCGCCGCAGCGCGTGCACCGAAAGCGAAGGGGCACGGCCGGCACGCTCAACCGCGGCGGCGCAGGCACGATCACGTCGCGATGAAAGCCTAGGCGACAGAGCACAAAGCGCCACCCTCGCCGCGGCGGTGCCGCGTTGCGCGGGGCCGGCACGCGGTAAGGCCCCCCCGCGCTCACCGCTCGCTCTCGCTTTTCAGCAAGTCGATCGGCACAAGCGCGCGAATCACATCCTCGGGCGCGCGCACGTCGCCCGCGCGCAGCTCGCGCACCTTGTCGCGAAAGAACGCGTCGGCCGCCTTGCGCGCTTCGGCCTCGCGCATCGTCTCGCGCAACGCGAGAAGCCGGTTGGCCTCGTCGGCGAGCGAGGGCGCCGAGGCGGCGCGCTTGCGCGGCATGCGCCGAAGTCGTCGTCCCTGCGCGAGGGCGAGCTGGCCCTCGGGCCGCTGCAAGTCGGCAAGCGAGAGGTCGCCCGCCTCGCCCGCACGCGCCGGATCGCTCGTCCCGGCGAGCACGTCGTCGGTCGGCGCGCGCCGCCCTGACGGCGCCTTCGCGCGCTCGACCCACTCGGCAAGCGTCATCTCGCCACTCGGCCCGGCCATCGGCGGCAGGCCGTAGGCCGTGCGCGCCTCGTTAACCGTCGTCACGTAGCCCATCGCCGTGCGCGTGACGAGCGGCGGCGCCGCCGGCGCGTCCTTCGTCGTCGGCTCCTCGTCCTCTGCGCTTTCGGCGTGCGGTTGCGCCAGCGGCTCGCCCGTCGACGAGTCCACGGGCGTAAGGCCCGCGAGCGTGAGCGCGACGGGCTGGTGCACCCACGGTGCGTTGATGTTTTTGAGCTCGCGGTTGAAAACGCCCTCCGAGAGCTCGCGCGCCTCTTGGGGCGTAAGCACGTTGGCGAGCACGAGCGCGGTGATGACCTGACCGAGCGCCGTCGGATCTTTAACCGACGGCGCGTTGCTCTTAAACTTCCAAAACCGAATCCGAAGCTCGGACAAGACCTTTCGATTCACAAGAAAGTCAAAGTCCTCGCGCTCGGGACCGAAGACCTGCTGCTCGGCAAACTCGAGCGCCGCCTCGGCGGTCGCGCGGTTGAAATCGCGAATGTCCCCCCGAAGCAGACGCGGCAAGCGAAACGCCTGCCCCACCTTGTCCATGTTGCGCTCGTCGTACTGCATAAAGAGCGCGTCTTTTTGCTGCGCGTCGGTCAGGGGCACGATCTCCACCTTCACCGTGCCGTCCGAGCCCCCCGTTAGCGAACCACCGCCGCCCTGCGCCTGCGCCTCAATGACGAGAATCTTGTGGAAGTTGCCCTTGCCCTTGATCTCGTTGTTGATGTGGTCCTCGATCGCCTTCACGCAGTTTTGCGTGAGCGTGCCGCCCGAAACCAAGATCGCCATCGGAGGCACGCTCTTGTTGTCGAAGTAGGCGTAATTGACCTCCTCGGCTTGGCGATTGCCCAGCACGGGAAGCATCACACCCATCCAGCGAGGAATGCCGTACGCGCTTCGCGACGAGTGCACCTTGAAGTGCATCACCTCGGTCGCCGGACCGTCGCCCTCTTCCCACGCGCACCCGGCGGGCATCACAGCGCCGGTCTTGCGCGAGATGGTTCGCGGGTCGCCGTATTCCTTAAAAAAGACAACGTGCTGCTCGAGCACCTGCAAAAAAAGACGAAAGCGCTTTCGCTTTTCAAGCGTCTCGTAGTCCGTGTCCGACACCTTGCGGTGCACCTTCACGGCGACGAGCTCTTTCGACAGCGGCATCAAGCGCATGCTCGTCGCGGGCAAGTAGACAAACTCCGCGAGCCGTCCGGCGCCGTTGCGCAGCGTCTCGAAGTACCCGTTGCCCGTCGTCTCAAGGTCTTGCCGAAGCTTTCGCCGCAGCGACACAAACGACATCTCGTCCGAGCAAAAGTCGAAGAATTGCTCGAGAGCGACCTTCTCCGCGCGCATCATCTCGACGAGCAAGCCCTTGCGCGCCTGCACCTCTTCGGGCGTTGGCGCGAGTGCAAGCGAAACGACCGCCGCAGGCGCGCCCGGCAGCTCACGCAAGCGCACGCGCTCGGCGATGATGGTCTGGGCGACGCGCTGGTCGACGTCGGCGGCGTCCATGTCGATGACGGGCTCGAACCGATGGCCAAAGCCGTCGATGTTGGTGGCGTACGCATCGACGTTCTGGCGCAAGGCGGAGCTTTGCTCAAACAGCCACGCGAGCCGGTCAGGGTCGTAGGGCGGGGCGATCGCTCCGCGGTCCTGAAACACCTTGTTTGCGCTCGCCTCGTCGGGGCTAAGCGCGTTCGAGGTTTGGGCCGGGCGCTTGTCGGCGCCGATTGAAACGACTTTGGCGACGAGCGTTGCGCCCGTCGCCTGGTTTGCCGCTGCCGCTGTCATCGAAGACGCATGCTCTCTCGCTTCGCGCGTTTACGCGAGGCGCACGAGCACGATGCGCGGGCCGGACGGCGGGGCAGGGTCGCGAAGCCAAAAAAGCCCCTCTTCGTCCATCTCGCCCGGGTCGTCGGTCGAAAGCCGCTCGCGCCAGTCCGCAGGCCAAGCGCCTTGGGCAAGCGCGCCTTCGGCGCTTTCGTCCGCGTCCAACGCGGGCACCGTCGCGTCCTCTTCCACGCGCCAGTCGGCGTAGATCAACCCCGCCGTTCGCAGCGCCGTCACGGCCTCGTCGTAGATAGGGTTCTCGCCGCCAAAGGCGTCCGTCGGCACGAACGCCAAGACGAGCACGTGCGTTGCGTCGATCGCGCCCACGCGCACGACGACCACGAGACGATCGGTCGCCTCGTGCCGGTACTCGTAGCCGTCAAGCGCCCCCACGCGGCACGGCGTGCGCGTGTCCCAAAGGGGCACCGACGTGCCGTTGATCGTGACGGTTTGGGGAAGAAGCGGCTGGTTGTCTTCGCTGCCCGGCTCGGGCTTGCACAACACGACTCGAGGCGTCATCACGCTCATGCGGCTACCGCCCAATCTGGGGAAAACCCCGCTCGATACGCTGCCATGGCTCGCAGCATACCCGTCGTATGCGACGCGCCCGCGGCGCTCAGAAGGTCAAGCGACGGTCCGCTCAGCGCGGCCTGCGCCGCGGCGCTCCCGAGATTGGTCACAGCGCCCGCGTTCACGCGCGCCGAGCCGACGGTAAGGGCCGCGCCGCCGCCGGCCGCGAGCCACACCTCAAGCTTATCGCCGCGCGCCCAGGTCGGCAGCGCGCCGAGCGTGCGCGTCGTGCCACCGATCGTGACGGTGACCACGCGGGTCGACGCCGACCAGCGCGCGTGGTTGTTCGCGTCGAGGTACCAAAGGTAGGGCGTGCCCGGGTACTCGGTCGACGCGCCGAGCGGATGCACGGTCAAGTGCAAGCCGAGACGCCCGCCGTCGACGATCGCCCCGGGGCTTAGGTGCCGAAGCCGGTCGGCCGCGCGCGTGACCGTGCCCGTGCCCACGTTGTCGACGTAGCTCGTTGGAAACTTCCCAAGCTCAAGCTGCGTCATGTCGGCGTAAACGTCTTCAGTGTGCGCGGCGAGACCGCCGACGCTCGTGCGGTCGCGCGCCTCGACGACGCCAAAGCTATGGCCGCTCGTCGTCGCCACCACCGTGCGCTGCATATCGAGCCGCGCCCAGCCCGACGCCGCCAGCGTCCACGTCTTCGTGCCGAGCGGCGACGTGTCGTAGAGCAGCGACTGATGCGGCTGCGTCGCGCCCGTCGCGGTCACGATCCAATACGAAAGCGTGATCACTTCGCCCACCGCGGCAAAGGCCGTGATGCCCGTCTGCGTAAGGCGCGCGGCGTTGGTGATGGTGACCCGGTCGGCAAGCATTTGCCCGTCCGGCCCGGCGAGCGCGTTCTGCGCGCTGATGCCCGAGCTCCACCCGACCGAGGTCGTAAAGCGTGTGTCGCGCGCCGTCTGGGTCGCGGCGTGCTCGAGCAAAAGCCCACGCGCTGAGCCCGAATACACCTGCACGCGCGCCTGGTCGACGGCGGCGAGCGTGGCCGAGACCGCCGCAGCGCTCGTCTGAAACGACGCGCTGCCGCTCGAGCGAGAGAACGACAGGTTGCCGTCGAGGGCCGCGAGGTCGCTCGCGCTGAGTGCGCCCGCCGCGACGGCCGAGAGATCAAGCGACCAGAGCAGCGGCCCGGACGCCACCGTCGCCGCGTAGTACGCGCCCGACGGCGCGACGGCAAAGCACCCGAGCAGGCTCACAAGGGCCGGCGCAGCCAGCCGCCGTAGACGGTGGCGTTGTTGGTGACGGCCGTGACCTTGCGCGCGGCGAGCGGGTGCCACACGCCCGCCTTAAGCGGCAACGCGAGCGCCGCCGTGTCCTCGTCGGCTTGCACGGTCACGGCCGCGTCCACCGAAAGCAAGAGCGCATCGCACGGCCCGTCGGTCAGGTCCGACGCGCCCGGGGTAATCGCCCGCACGTAGCGAAGACTCGCCGCGACGAGCGTATTGCCCGAGGCGTCGACCTCACCGCTGCTGACGCTTTGGGTCGCGCCGCGCCGCTTTTTTCCGCCCTTCGAGTAGTCCGGCATTTAGCTCTCGCTCCTCTCGTAGACGACGGCCGCGAGCGCGCTCTCGCCGCCCGCCAAGCACGAGATCGCCCGCACGTCGTAGTGCCAGGCGTGAAGACGCTCGGCGCACGCGATGCGCGCGCCGTCGATGTCTTCGGCGTCGACGGCAAAGCCCGGCACCTCTTTCGGCGAGGCCGTCGGCGTCGCGGGAGGCAGCTCAAAAAGTCGAACCTTAAACGTACGCACGGGCGCGCCTCTTCTCTCTTCTCACACTCCGGCAAGCGCCGCGCGCGAGTGATTGGTTAAAAAGCCCGCGAGCCAGATCACGATCCAGATGGCCGCCAAAAGCCACACCACCCACGCGATAAGCTGCCGCGCGCGCGGCGAAAGAGGCGCCTCGGGCATCTGCACGACCCAAGACACGACGCCCGCGATCGCAAGCGGCACCACGACGTTGACGACAGCCGACCAGAAGAGCGTCATGGGCGCGAGACTATACGCGCGCCTCGACGTTGCTCGCGGAAAGAAGCGCGTCGACGGCCGGCCGTCCGCCAAGGACCTTGGCGCTCTGAAGCGCGCGCCAAAACGCGTCGTCGGCGAGCGCGCGCCGAAGCCCGTGTTCTACCGCCTCGCCGAGCGCCCTCTCATGCAGCGCGGTAAGTCCTCGATTAATGTCGCCGAACACGAGCTCGAGAAACAGGCCGGCGCGCAGGGGATACCACGCTTGTCTCCCGCGCAACGTCACGGGCACTCCAAGCGCCGCGAGTGCGCGCCCCGTTTTGAGCGAGCCCCAAATCTCCATCACATGAGCAGGCGCGCGACGGCCTCAAGCCCTCCGAGGTCAAACGCGCTCTGGAGCGCGCGCGGCACGTCGGGCCCTCTCCAGCACGCGCGCCGCGCTGCCAATAAGCCCGCGTTCGCCGGCAGCACCGTCGCGGGCGTAGCGTGAAGCTCGGATAAGTAAAAGTGATTGATAAGGTGATGCGCTTCGAGCACGTGCCCCGGCGCAAAGCACTTTTTGCCCGAACGAACGACGCCGTACATAGCGCGCACGTAGTTCTCTCGCGCGCTAAGCACGCGCGTTAGTGCTCGCCAGTACGCATCGTCAAGCGGCGATGCCGCGCGCGGCAGCTCGGGGTGAGCGGCGCGCGCGTCCTCGAGAAAGCCGTGAAGCAGATAACCCGGCACCGGCTCGAACCCCTGACGACGAAGGCTTTTCTGCGACGGCTGCGGCATCTCTCTCCGAGCGTCTTACGCGCCCACGTGGCGTTTTTGCTCGAAGAACGGCAAGCGCGCCAGCGCCTCGGTCACGCGTACGCGCGCGCGGGTGTCTAGGCGCGCAAGGCCGTCCTCCTCAGAGACGTGCAGCCGTCCGAGCACCATGCCGCAGCCCGCGCACGCGGCGTCGGCCGAGACCTCCCCAAAGGCCGGACCGAGCTCCGGATTAAGTCCGCGCACGCGAAGCTCACCGCCCGGCGTGCAGCACGGGCACGTTCCGACGACCGCAAGCTCGCACGTCCCTTCCGACGGCGCAGGTATCGGCAAGATTGCTCGGTTCTGCTGAAAAAGAATGCGCATGGAGCCCCCCTCGCACGCGGCGCAACCCGACGCCGCGCTCACTCGTCGTTGCCGCCGTCGTGCCCGCGATCGGCGGGCGGGGCAGGGGGGAGAACCGGCATGTAGACCTTCGCCGCGCGCAAAGCGTGCGAGGGGGTGTCTTTCGGCCGAAGGCACCACACTTTCCCCTCCGCCACGAAGCGCTCTTCGTCGGGTGGCGTCGTGGGCGCGAGCCGATCGAGCGGCATCGGATCGGGCGCGTGCACGACGGCGTGCTGCGCGACGCGCGCTTGCACGGTGATCGGCACGCGGTCGTCGGACTCGATCGCCGCGAGCAAGTCGACGAGAAGGCGCTCGAGCGCCACTTTAGGATCGGACCCGAAAGCGACGGCCGTTATCTGCGTGGTCCGCACGAGCGCGCAGCCTAGCAACCCCTGGAAACGTACTCGGGCGGATTGTCGCGCAGCCACTGCGCAACCGCACGCGCGACGAGGCCGAGCCCAAGCTTCGCCTCGGACGTATTGGCCGCCGGCAATGTCGCGCAAAACGTCGCCTCCGCGAGCGCAATCACCGCGAGCAACGCGTCGCGCCACGCCGGGTGCTCGCGCGCGTAGAGCATCACCGCGCAGAAGAACGCGTCGTCGACCACGCCCTCGGCAAACGTCCACCGCTGGCGGTAAAGCGCAATCACCCACCGCGGCGCGCACCACGCGTTCGCATAACCGCACCCCGCAAGCGCGCGCCGCGTCAATCGTCGGTCGAGCGCCGAGAGCGCGACCCCAAACTCGGCGTTGATGAGCACTTCATCCTCCGGTGTTTGCAGGTCATGACGCACCATGTCTTCAAGCACACTAAAGCGGCGCGGAAGAGGACGAGTGCTCCACGGAGTCACGCGCCTCGACGCCTCGCAGCAAGGTCAATCACCGCGGCAGGGTGACGCATGGCCGCGCGCGGCACGCGTGCCGGAACGGGCACGCCCTCCGCGCCGGGCGCTTTGCGCACGCACGCCGGGCACATCTCGGGGTGGTCCCAGGCGACGACGACGGCCTCGAGGCCGATCTCGACGTCGCGCAGCGCCCCGCAAAGCGCGCGGTGCGCGTGCTCAACCCCAAGAGGAGCTGCGAAAAGATGAACGACGTACGCGTGCGAGGTAGGCATCTTCTTTTTTACGCGTCTTCTTTTGCCGTTTGCGCGCGCGTCGGCAACAGCGCCAACGCCGCCGCGGGGCCGCCCGTGTCGTACGCGGCGGAAACGGCGCGGCTCCAAAGGTCGTCGCGCGCCGCGCGCGCAAGCGCCTCGGGCCAGACGACGTAAACGAAACGCGCAGCGTCCTCGCCTCGCGCTTGCGCGAGCGCGTCGCGAAGTTCCCACACGCGCAGCACGCTTGGGCAAACGGCATAAAAGCCAAACCAGCGCCCCGGCGCGGTGACGCGCGTCACGGTAACGCCGTTAATCGCAAGCTGCCGCGCCTGCGCCGACGTCACGCGAACGCGAACGCGCCCGTCGACATCGACGAACTCGTCGCGCGCGCCGCCGGTCACGTCGCGGGCTCTTTCGTCGTGTCGAGTACCCACGCACACTGGAGCGCGGGGGGTTGCAGCGCGCGCACGGTCAAAAAGGCATCACGCCACGAAGCGTCGTCGCACGCGCGCCGCCAAACCGCATAGCTCGCGCGATCGGCGACACCGCCCGCCTCGAGCGCGTGCGCGAGATAAAACGCCCACGCAGGAATGTCGCTGTTTTTTCGCCAAGGCGGTGCGCCGAGCGCCGCGCGCGTGCGACGCCAAACGACGGTGGAAAGGCGCTTTCGCTCTTTCCACGTAAAGTAACGATCGAGCGACGGCGCAGCGCGTGGCGCATACCGCGCGTCTCTTTCTGCGCACGCGAGGGCACTTCCCGAAGGGGCGCACATGACGAGCACGCGTGGAGTCTCGGCGAAAAAGTCCACGCCGTTTTGCTCCGCCTCGTCGAGCGTCGCCCAGACGCCAAGATGCTGAAGCCGCGCGCCGAGGCCGCGCGCCGCGATCCATCGCCCATTAGGCGTCGGTCGCAGCACGAGATAACGGTCCGCGCTGCTCACGACGCGCACCGCTTCCGCGTCGTCGACTTATCGAGCCACGTCGCGATGCGCTTTCCAGTTTCGAAATACGAGCCCGCTTGCCCGCGAAGGTCTTTCGCACGCACGTCCTCGAGCGCGCAAACCGCCTCAAAGGCGCGCGGCCAATCAGGATCGCGCACCGCGCGCTGCCAGATACGCGGCCAGTTAAGGGCCTCAAAGTGCCGCGCGCCGCAGTTCTGAAGCTCCGAGAGATGCAGCGCCCACGAGGGCGCGCTCTCGTTTTCGAGAAACACGTGCCCGGCCTCGAGCAGCGATCGGTACGCGCGACCGCGTTCGTTCTCGAGGCGCCTCAGCGTCTCGCGCTCCTCAAAGTTCACGGCGCACGCTCCGAAGAAGAAAGCTCATCCCCGAAGCACACCCAACCTGCTCTTTCTCGACGCGCGAAAAGCTCTACGTACGGACCCGCAGCGAGGCTCTCGACGAGGGGCGTAGAAAGCCTCAGGCTTTTGCGAGTGACGCGTGACGGGCGCGTCGAAAACCGAGCGCACGGCGCGCGAGAGAAGGGCAGGGCGCCCGCGGCGCGCGACGATGCACGTCTCGTGTTCGGCGCGAAGAATGCGCCCCATGCCAATGTGACGCTTTCCGTGCGTCGTCGTCTTGCGCCAGACAAGCTCCGTCTTCGGAACAAAGCCCCACGCGCGCGCGACGGCGTAGGCCTCCTCCACCATTGCGCTCACGCGCCAGAGAAAAAGCAACGCATCGGGCGCTATTGGCGGCAGCGAAAACGCGCATATTTCCGCAAGCGAAAGCGTCGCGTAGTTACGCGCCGCACCGCGCGTAGGACCGGGAAGCAAGTCGTTAAAGGCCCAAGGAGGATCCGCCACCAGCACCCGAGCCTCTACGACGCTCATGACTCTTTCTCCTTGGCGAGCGCGATAAGCGCGCGCAATCCTTCAACTCGCGCGCGCCACGCCTCTTCATCGCCACGCGCCTCGGAAAGAAAGCGCACACTTTTTTTCGTCGGCGGAGTGCGCCGCGAAGCGACGTGTTCCGCCGTCTCAAGCGTCAACCGGGCGCACGTCAGGCGGCGCTCGGCATCCGCCAGCTCGCATTCGAGAAAAGACACCACGCTTGCGCGCGTTTCAGCGGGAAGCTTTTGCCACGTCATCGATGGTCCCTTTGCACCTGCAGGTCATAACTTCCCCGCGGCGCGCAAGGCGAAGAGCGCAACCCAGATATTTGAGTCTTCGCTTCGAAGCCAGCGAAGCGTCGCCGCCGCATAGTGCATGCGAAAAAGACGAGGCCCCGTTTCCCAGGACATGTTCACAAACGCCACGTCAACCAGCGAAACGTAATGATGAAGTCGAAGGCGCTCAGAAGGCCCAAAAGAGATCGCTAAAAACTGCGCAACGCGCGCGAGGTCCTGAAGACTAAGGGTCAAAAGAAACCGGCAAAAGCCGCAGAGTTCCTCCGTACTTTGCGTTCGATCGCGCAATTGATCGCTCGACGGTCCTTTGCACGTGCACGGCCCGGGATCGGCGCTTTCCGCGCTCTCAACGAGCGTGGTGCTCTCAGGTGCAAAGAGGCTTTCGTACCGCGCGCTCAGTTCACCTAGCGCTTGGTCGCTCAAACGCGGCGTCATAGGCACCTCAAAGGCGCGAACTTATCAACCGTATTGATAAGCGTATTCACCGCCCACCAAGACTCTGACTCGAGCACGTCCAAAATAGCGCCGCCGTACCATTCAAGTGTTTCGCGCGTCGTAAGGTCCTTACGACCCACGTGGACGTTGGGGACAATACCCACCGCACGAAGGCGACTGATCACGACGGGTACGGCGGCAATCTCTTGAACGCGCAACTCCGTAATAACGTCGCGTAGAAGACACGCGAGATCGCCGTCGGTTAATCGTCCTTCGCAGGTCATGAGCGTTCTCCCTTGTGCGCGTACGCACTCACGCGTTTCACCACGCGCGCAGCAATCTGCGCGTACGGAAGCTCGCCTAGGCACTCCCAGCCACGCGCGCGGCGGTGCGTGCGCGCGCAAACGCGCGCGGGAAAAAGCTCCGCGCCGTGGCCGTCCGGCACATCGAGCGAAAGCCCAAACCACGCCATCTCGGGCGTAAAACGCCCTTCTACATACGAGTCGAGAATCGAGACGAGGCGCGCTTGCACGGGCACCCACGTCGGGGCGCCGGGCACGCGCACGGCAAAAAGACCTGGAAGCTCTGCGCGGGGGCGCGCCTCGAGACCCGCCTCGACAAGCGCCTCGGCAACGTGCGCAAGCGCGTCGGGGGTGGCCGCCGCCAAACGCGCGCGACGCTCGGCCCGTTGCTCGGCCGACGTGCGGGGGGCTCGGCGGAAAAAGGCAAAAAAGTTCACGGCGCCTCGCTTTCTGCCACGCTCGGCGCGGTAGCTTCGGCCGGCGGGTCTTTGTCTTGCGCGTTTTTTCGCGCCGTCGCGGGCACGACCTGGCGGCGAATCTCCGTGAGCGCCTTGCGCGCCAGCGGCGCAGGAAGGGCGGCAAGAATCGCCGCGCACTGCGCGACGGCCTCGTCGAGCGTGGTCGCGGCCTTGGCGTTTTCCGCCTGCGCGGGCGTGCGAAGCTCGACGGTACGCTCGTCACCCTCGCCGAGAATGACGACGATCTCGGCAACGGCGCGCCCGTCGTCGAGCGCCTTGGCGATCGCCATGGCCATCTCTTTCGAGACCCACTGCGCGCCCGCGCCGTCGACCGAAACCCAAAAGTCGCTGCTCTTGCCGTTTTTGCGCGAGACGTTGCACTCCTCGTACAGCCCCGGCGTGTCGACGTCCGCGGAGCTAACGCCGCCGCTCTTGCCGCGTTTGCGTCCGAGAAACTCGCGCGCAAAGGTGAACTTCGCGTGCCGCCCGGTGATGCGGGCAACGTACTGCCCCGTATGTCCGTAGTCGGACTGCGCCTGCAGGTTGAACGTCATGGCGTCACCGCCGCGCACCACACGATCGTGCGCATGGCCATCGAACTGGTTGCCGACGCGAGCGTGAAGCGACACATCCAGCCGGCTTTTCCGACGCCGCGCGAATTGAGGACCGGCCGATTGGCGGCCCACGTGCCGGGGACGGCGATCTTGTTGTTCGAGAGCGTCGAGTCAAACTGCTCGCAACCGCCGGCAACGAGCACGTCGTCCTTGTCGTCGCACTCGGCAACGCGCTCTTGGGTGGAGTTACCCGCAGCGAACACCGCCGTTTCCACCGTACGCTCGTAGATAATCGCGCGATCAAGCCCCTGGCCCGTGGCCCCGACGGGG
>JACCDR010152992.1_pt1 | contig 14139 bp, 13 predicted proteins | sample 7446431 | NCBI WGS metagenome assembly JACCDR01 (sample SAMN15323443, study PRJNA562643) | freshwater metagenome | isolation source: river surface water | place: USA:Blue River Watershed | collected 2017-08-17 | reverse complement strand
AGCACATGGACTAACCTTAGTGGATCTGAACTTACAGCTCGTATTCAAGGAGATCGAGTTACGTTGCAAGGTGTAGTAAAAGGAGTTGTTATTACAAGCTCTGGACCAATAGATCTATGCACAACTTTACCTACAGCATATCGGTTAACTTTAGGAGGGTTTACTGCTACGGCAGTAGTAGATGGTGTGCTTTATCCAGTAGCTGTTCAGATGATTCTGGGTAGCATAAGCGTTCAGTCACTATCAGGTAGTAACATTGACCTTACAGGTGCAGATGACTATTTGATAATACAGAATACATATTTCAAGAATTAAACTAACTTTGCCCGTATGAAAAACTTGATTCTAATTGTTTCATTGTTGTATTCAGTACTTGGTTTTAGTCAAGGTACTACGATCAAGTTCATTACAGAGCGAGAGGTACGACCTTTGTCTACAATGCGGCAACTTGAACCAGATACCGTAGACGTGTACATATTTACAAGTCAAGGTGTAAGTGCAGGTTACAAGATTACTCCTAAGTACAAAGTCCTGATTTGTACTGAGAATGTCGCACTGGAAGGTAAAGTGTTTGATGCACCTCCTTACTTTGTAGTAGACAACAAACGTGTAGACGCAATATGCCACTATGAACTTGAGCCTATTGCAGTTAGTATCCGAAATCTTGCTCCCAATTGGGAATTTCTTCCTTTTAGATCAAACTAGACAAATGCGAGTACTTGTCATTATTCTCAGCTTGTTGTTTTACTTTGCTGCTAATGCTCAAAGTAACATCGAAGTAATTACCATTAATGATTCCTTGTTCGTGCAAGAACGAGTTGAGTCTGGTAATCCACGTACCATCACCACTACGCAAACGTATGTTGGCGATAGTACCACTTTTGCACAGAACCTGTTGAACAGTTACGCTAACTTGTATATTGAGTTAGCTGCTTCAAAACAGCGTTTACTGCGAGAAAACCAAATCAACCGCACAGGTAACCAATTGAAAGGGCTCTTTGCTCGATTTGGTAAAGAACCGTTAGCTCGCGTAATTGCTCGTAACCTTGTAAGCCCCTTACTTGAGGGTAACACACGACTTGAAGTTGGGCAGCGTGTAACAGATTTGTACTTCCGCCAAACTAATACAGGTAATTTGCGAGTAAGTACAGATTCTACTGGTAACAATAACACAGTTATTTCAGAGCTCGTTGTATTCAACAACACAGTGGGTATTCTGAAGCTTACCGTCAATACCAGTACCACAAACACACCTAATGTTCAAGAAGTTGAGTTTGTGTTGTACGATGTAAACACCAACAGTGCTGGTGCAACTGTTCGCAGAGAGTGGCGTGTAATTGGACTACCAGATGTGAAACTGATCCAACGTATACCTCAACGCAACGCTAATCAACAATCCCGATGAAGCAGTATTGCGTAAAGGTTGGACAAACTAACTTCAGACCTATCGACAACCCTTTGCCCCGATTTCGGTGCAAGGGGTTTGCCGTACAAGTGAGGTTTACAGAAGATGCTTGGTGGAGTATTGATGAGGTAGGTGGTGATGCAGATCACTACGATGAACTAAAACTCAAAGGTCTTACCAACTTCTTCAGCGCAAACAATGAAGACACGGTATGGTACACATGGAGACCACTACCTGAAAAGTACACTTGGAGAGTTACACCGTATCTGAACTACCCTAAGAGCAAAGCTGTCTTTGGAGATCCGGTAACAGTGACACTACAAGACGTATTTGACGGTGTATGTGGGTTTCGCAGTGGGGGTAAAGTAGAGTACACTTCTACTGTAATCTCAAATACAGGGACTAAAACTACGCTTGTACAAAGCTTTGACTTCAAACCAGCTTATATTATGCGCGAAACAGGTACTTACTTTGGAGGCGCTAATAATGCAGAAGGACCATTTGGAGGTAAAGCACACAAAGACATGTGTTTATTTATTGACTTCAACGTACTACGATGAAGAATTACACTTACGTTTATCTATTCGCTGGCATTTTGGTACTCTGCTTTCTTGTAGCAGTGTTTGCAGATGCCGGTGCGTGGTTACAAAAATGATACTTATGCTGGTGGGTGATTTCTATGATCTGATTTGGGGACTTGTTTGGTTTGCTCTGGGAGTAATGATTGCGTCTGTTCTCTTTAACCGGGAACGCAAACAGTCTCGTATTACAGAGATAACAAAAATGGATATTGAGGTAGAAGCTGTCTTGTACCAAATTGAGCAGGAGACTGCGGGAGACAGAGCGCTTGTACTCAAATTCCACAATGGAGGAACAGTTATCTACTCAGGAGTTAACAAGTACACTTCAGTAATTGCAGAGTCTCACTCACCAGCATTAAACAGCATACGGCAACTTGTTCAGAACTTTCCTGTAGATAGAGGTTATTTACCCATAATGAACAAATTGTCAATTGAAAAGCAAGTTGCACTGGATGTCCCTCAAATGGAGGAGAGCGCCGTAAGACGCAGGTACATACAAGATGGTTGTAAATCAGCACTTCTTGTTGAACTTATCCAAACTGAATCCGGGCTGTATTTCTTGGATGTATCAAGTAAGAAAGAGAACTTCGTCATGGACGACACTTACTCGAAGCTTGAACAACTTGCTAACAGACTTCGTAACATTTACCGTGCAGGTAAGAAAAAACAACTGGTCCACTAATGAGCTGTATTAAAAACATACGAACAGATCTTGCTCCAAGCTTCCCACAAGGAGGTACTTGGACTTATGTTGGTTACCACGCTACAAACCCAAGTGGACCATTTAACGGAGCTCCTGCTTCTCCGCTTGTACCTGTTACACCCTCTGTGCTTACAGGTTGGGGTGATAACTTTGTTATAGATACAGACGACAAAACAGCAGGATTCTACCGATTTACTTACAATGTTAATGGGGTAACCCATACACTGACAGTAAGTGTAGAGTCTGATTTGATCTGTGCAGGTGTAAGTAAGGTTATCTACGTAGCTTCTTCCTCTTCCACTCCCATAAACCTGTTCTCTGAACTTGCCGGTACACTCTGTCCAAGTCCTGCATCTGGTGGTACTTGGACTAACCTTGATTCTGCAAGTGGGTGGACAGCTCCAAATTTCACACCTTCTACTGCCGGTGCAGGTACTTGGAGGTTTAAATACTCGCTTTTTGAAACAGGATTCGATGTAGTAACTTGTAACTGTGCACACGAAGCCATCATTACGGTAGAAGTTGCAGCAGGACTGGAAGTGAACATCTCAACTGCTGCAGAACCTTGCACATATACCATAGAGATTCAACGTCCAAGCGTAGGTACAGTTAATACTGTGAACTTGGTAACCCCTACAAACAACAGTAGCGTGTACGTAGAATACAATCGTGTAGTAGAGTGGTGCAACGGGTCACAAGAAGTACTAAAGTCGTCGCCTTCTTTACCTATTGGTACAAGCCTTATCACTTCTCAAGCGCTTGGTACGGGAGGATACATCGATCACTTTACACTCAAGACAACTACAGGAGGTACGATTACTGTTCCTCTTTCTCCAAGTACTGCTGTACTATCTGGTGTGGGAGGCAATGTAAGCGCAAGTGAGTTAGCATTCTTGAGCGTAAGCCCCAACATCTTTTCTGCAGCAATAGCCAAATGTATACGGAATTACTTGGGTACATTGAGCTATACAGAAGGAGTGCATTACAGTCTCATTCAAGTGAACTATACATCAGGTACAAAACTGCGCATCACTTTTGCATGTAAAAACAGCCCTACAAGTCTTTGGATTGGGATTTCAACTACAGACAATGAAATTGAGTACTTGGTCAACAAAGCCGCAAGCGTACCTGTGCTTGATGAAGATGACTGGTCTCCTCACGCACCTGCTCTTGTCATCAGTGACAACTACAGCAACGCTCCCTGTCCAAGTGGACAGTATCAACTCACTCGCCAATTTGCAGTAAACATTATGGATGCACTTGATCTTACAACACTCGACTTCAACAACATAGATCTCGACTATACCTTTGTTGCTGTTACAGTGACAGGAACTGCTACTTATGACTGTTCTGCTTATGAGCTTACAGCGAATACTACTGGTTGTGGTGGAACTTTGTCGTATCTTTGGAGTACTGGAGCTACATCACAATCGATTGTCGTAACACCCGGTTATTACAGCGTAGAAGTGACTTGTAGTAGTCCCAGTGCAACTGCAGAACAAGACATAACTATCTAATGGACTTACAACTTGAACGATTTTCACACATACACTTCGATGACCTAACTCACACCTACACTATTGACGGTAAGAAGATTCCCGGTGTGTCTTCTACCATTGCTCGATACAAACCAGAGTTCAACAGAGAATACTGGTTGACGCGCAAAGCCGAGGAGCTTGGTGTTACAGAAGAAGAGTTGTCCCAAACGTGGGACTATCTTAGAGATTCAGCTTGTGAAAAAGGTAAGTACACTCACAGCTTTATCGAGACATCACTACTCAGAGAAGCGTGGGATAAACCTCCAGTCGAGGTTGTACAACGCTACTTGGACTCTTGTACAGATGAGAGTTTAGCTTGCGAGGTAGTAATGGGTAATGCTCTACTATGCGGTACTACAGACAATATTGCACTGCGTAATGGAGAGCTTATCATCAAGGATTGGAAGACAAACAAAAGATTCCGACGAGATAGTCCTTACTACTTCAAAGCGCCATTTGACTACATTCCTAACTGTGAGTTTTGGATATACGCTATTCAGCTCAATTTGTACAGAGTTCTTCTGGATCTACCTGTATCAAAGCTTGAAGTAGTATGGTTTCACGAACACGGTTGGGAAGAGATTGAACTACCTATAATGCACCGAGAGATGCGTATAATCTTTGAAGACTTAAACCGACTGCAATGACCATAGGACAACATATAGGAGCGATTCGAGGTGTAATTCGTCAGTACTCTGAAACTGAAGCTCCATTTTCTGACGAGTTTATCTATACTCACTTCTCTGCAGTAGCTGCAATGCTCACAAAGCAGAAGTATGATCGCAACAAAGTAATCAACGCATTCAATTGGCGCTATTACTGTATCGGTCTTGAAGTAGGCTCTATACACGGATGTGGTTGCATTCCAGCAGGATGTGCGGTGCTCAAGTCCAAAGTTCGTATCCCCAATCCAATTATGGGTAGGTCTGCTCCATTCTTGCGCATTATGTCGGTAGACCATAAGGATATTGGCTACATTGTTCCAAGCATTGCAGGTACAATCTCCTTGGATCCTATCCGCAAACACGAGGTACACTACAGCATTGTAGATGGGTACTTGATATTGTTCGGAGCAAACGTAACCTCAATCATACCTCGCGCAGTGTTAATTGGAGGATTCTTTGAAGATCCTACAGCGTGGGCTACTATTAATGCTTGTTCTCCAAGCACCGGAGACGATACCGAAAGTACTTGTTTCTCTGTGCAAAATGACGATTTCCCATTAGACGCAGACCTTGTACACAATGCTTACAGTCTTACCATACGTCAAATGGGTCTTACACTAACCATACCAGAAGATCGACAAAATGAAGCAGGTAATACACAATCGTAGGAAACACTCTCGCTCCCTTCACCACCTCTATGCGCTGTACCATAACAGGTGCATAGACCAAGGTATCGAGCCTGTAGATAAGAAACATTGGATAAAAGTCTGTACACAGTTTACAGAAGACTTGTATGATTATCTCTTGGAAGGATATACATACATCATACCTGCAAGTATCGGTACGCTTCGTCTCACTAAGAAGTTGAACAATCGTGTTCGTTTTCCAACTGAGCAAGAGTACACGAAAGAAGAGTTACAAGCAGGTGCATACAAGGAAGCGTACAAAAAATACGTTCCTTGGGATGTAGAGCGCTATACACCTATGATAGCGTTTGATACTACAAAGCAGAAGTACCCTAACCGTACTATGTTCAGGTTTAGACTTGCACAGCGCACGTTCAAGAAGATCAACCAAGCTTGGGAGAAAGACAGGAATCTTCTGTTCAACTACCCCAACTACAACCACGTACCCAAATGATAAAGTATACTTCCATTGATGCTGTGCTAAACTATATACCTGCTCCAATGCTGGCAGAAGTTGATGTTGTACAGATCAAATCTTGGGCATACCAAGCCTACAGAGACTACTCTCTACCGTTTACCGAGAACACCAAAAGCGCACTGGTGAGCATCAAGAATCACAAAGGCTTGCTCCCTGATGACGTGATGCGCATTGTAGAAGTACGTTACACGGAAGAGAGCTACCCTAAAGAACCCGGATATGAAACGATTGAGATCGGTGATGATCGATACCTGATCTACCAACAGATTTTCTTTAGCGACCCTACAGGTTACTTTCAACGCATGAAGCCACTGCTATACATAGGTCAGATGCGTGGAGAACTGATTACGGAAGAGCTCTATTGCAACGAATGTAAGTACGGGTTTTCTGTAGACGCTCGACTTAGGTGTATCACCATTGACGCGCAAGATGGTAATGTACTTGTAATCTACCGCAGTCCTGTAACGGACGATGGGGACTTTCTGGTCCCAGATGATCCTACACTACTTCAAGGACTTTCTGCATTTGCTCAGTCTCATTACTGGCGCGACAAGACATTTTCACATGAGCAAAATGCAGTAAACTTGCAACAGTCTAATATGCAAGAAGCAACTACGCTGCTGACCAAGTTTAAAGGTAAACGACTACTTGCATCTGTAAACCCTGCTAAACATCGAGAGTTTGTATTTACTCGTAACAGAAAACCACGTCGATAATGATTCCAAATAAAGGACTTTTTACAGACACTGTACCTCAAAACCAACCAGAAGGTACTTGTAGATTTGCACTCAATGCGCTCTATGACAGCCCAGATGGTAGTATAGGCGTACCTGTTGGAGAACACGGTAACAGACTTTTAGCAAGACTCGATGGTGCTCTGGTAGGAGAAGTACCTTTGTTTGACAACCAAAGTGTTTTGTTCACTGAACCCGGTACCATCTACCTGTTGCAAGATGAAATACTTACTGTGCTGTACACCGACCCTGCTTTCAACTTCACTCGCAAATATCCCATTGTAGGCGCATCGAATATAGTCAATGGTTGCGAACGAGTTGTTTATTGGTGTGATGGTGTAAATCCTGATCGCTTCTTCAACATAGATAAACCTGAACGCTTTACAACTCTGAATGACTTTAGGTTAAATCCATTGGTAGGCCACCCTGTAGTCTCTACTGAAACAGTGACGGGGGGAGGGTATATCAAGTATGGCGCATACACATTTGTCATAGAGGTATTGGATGAGACGACAAATGTAATCCTTCGCACTCTTCCTTCCAGTGTCCACTACATTGGTTCTGCTCTGAACATAGACAACTTTACAGAAGAGACAGGAGGTCAACCTCCGAGTTCAGATGCTATATCTCTTATCATCTCAAACCTCAATGAAGACTTTCCCTTTGTTCGCATAGGGGTAATTGGGTACAATGCAGGTAATGGTGTAACGCCTATTGCACATTACATCAATGATCTTGTATCTGTGACTGGCGACACCATAGAGTTTACGTACAGAGGTTATAATCCACAAGCAGGCGATACACTTACAGACTTTCGACAACTACTTACAAACAACCCTATCTACGAGACATGTGAAGTAATGCGATCTGTGCAAGGAAGTCTGTTGCGATTTGCACCTACAGAACAGGTAGAAGACTTTTCAGCATACCAACGTGCAGCTTCTGCTATCGAAGTCCATTACACAACAAAACTTGTTGATGCGGATGAGATACTTGATGTTAAGTCAGAGCAAGGAGATGAGATCAGAGCGCTCGGTATTGTCTTTGTAAAAGCTAACGGTTCTGTATCTCCAGTGTTTCACATACCGGGTAGACCAAGACTTGCTACCGATGTGTTACCGGTAGAGAATCCTGTGTACGGAAGTGTGCAGCGATGGAGAGCAGAGAATACAGCTTACAGAACTTCAGAGACAGATGACACTACTGAAGGTAAATGTGGGTACTATGAAGTAGATGCTGTGTATCGTAGACCAATAAACTTCTGCGGAGAAGACTATTGGGGTACAGATTATGCGGGCAATAGCTTACTTGAAGCTAACATTAGACATCACAGGATTCCGTGCAGGACATTGGAACCTCTGATGGATGGAGATCGTCTACGAGTCATTGGGTTAAAATTCTCTAACATCAACTACCCTGAAGGTGTAGTAGGTCACTTTATTGTAAGTAATCAGCTCAGCAAAGCCAGCTCTACGGTACTGGCATCTGGTTACATGCTTCCGTATAACACTCAAGCGGATGTGTCGGGAGATAAGCGAGAAGGTCGCTACATTCACTATCTTCCCAACCCCAATGACAATGAGCAGTTTTCTAACAGTGTACGTCAGAACTTCATATCCTTGGAGTACCTTACTTCAGGTAAACCCCCACAAGCACAAGCTGTAAAGATCAATGGTTATGTTGCTACCAATCACACACAGAATCGACCAGAGTATGATCGGTTCTTTGAAAACGGAGATACGCTGTTCTTGTATGGTAAACACCACGATGTAACCAACTATGTCCCCCAAAGTGAACTTATAGGTATACTTTCTTCCAGAAGTGTTGCAAGAGGATCTACTACAGCTAACATTCCAAACAAGTCATTGTCCAGTGACTTCAACATTGTAACGCTTCCTGTTGAACCTACAGTGTTTGCACTAAACAGATCTAATCTCAACTACAGCTATCTCAAGCGCAACATCATACCATTCCCGTCTCTATTCTCTATAAAGTACAGGGTCTACGGTAAGCTTAGTGAAACAGAGATCTACGACGGTGATGTGTTTATTAGTCGACTTGATCTAACCAATATTTCAGACATCAATGGCTCTACGGTACTACATAACATATTTAGCAGAGATCGAACGTATGTTGAGTATGAGTTGATACGAGGACTATACCTTGAGTCTCCTATTAACTTCAATCGTCGTCACGAAGGTAGCGAACCCTGCAATCAGTTCTACACTGCAGATAAAGACATTGACGGTGTAATTGCTAACAAGATTGCACGCAGGGTTGATGAAGGAAATACTCGTGCATGGGTGCTTAGAGAGCGACCTTGCAAAGAGTGGTATGGATACAACTTGGACTATACGCTTGAGTCTCCAAGACTCTTTGTTGCACTAGTGCAAGTATTTGACTATTGCTCAAGGTGTTTGAACAAGTATCCCAATCGAATCATCTATTCACAGTTTGCACTTGCAGAACAAACACAAGACGCATGGAGAGTGTATGCAGCACTTGACTACGTAGACATTCCTGCAAGTAGAGGTGGTATTGTAGGAGCGGACTTGTATCAAAATGATCTACTTATTCGTTGCAAGAGAGGTGTGTTTGTAATGAAACCCAATGCGCAGGAACTACAATTCTCAGGTACAACCGCTTACTTGGGTTCTGGTAAATTCTTGAGCATTCCTGTAGTAGAACTCGATAGCTCTCCTAATGGATATGGTGGGCAACAATCTAAGCTTGGAAGTTGTATGACTCCACACGGAATTGTATGGGTAGACCAAGGCACCGGTAAAGTGTTCATGTTTAACTCGAAACTCACGGAAATATCCAGAGCAGGGTTGTATCAGTACTTTACACAAAATATGAAACCTTCTAAAGCCGGGTATTTCACTGGTGCAGTAGTCGGGTACGATCCTATGTTTGAGCGTGTAATTGTAAATTACAAGGAGTTTGAAGGAGATGCTACAGAGGGCTTCTATGAAACCATCGATGGTGAAGTTGTACCTTACACAGATGATCGACTTGTGCATAAAGGTTTTACGCTAAGCTACTCACTCAAAACACAGTCTTGGACTTCTTGGCACAGCTACCATCCAGCATTTATGTTGTACTATGGTAACAAGTTTCTTACAACCAAAGCGCTCGATAACCAAGATGAAGACTTGGGATTGTACGTGCACGATAACTTCTCACAAATGCACGTGTTCTATGGTAAAGCATTCCCATTCATCATAGAAGTAGTAGAGGTCATTGGAAAGACATCTCAGCTATCGTCTGTGGACTTTTACACAGAGACGCAGCGATATGACAATGGTTGGGTAACAGTAAGAGAAAAGACATTTGACCAAATGTTGGCATACACCAACCAGCAATCGTCAGGGCTTGTAGACTTGTTACTTACGAGAGATCCTTATCAGCAAGCAGGATGGTTAGCAAATACAAAGATTGTATCTGAAGCAGACCAGAACTACAGAGTAGGAGGTTTGAGAGATATGTCTATAAATCAACCTGTTATGACTACTAACTGGCTTGATAGAGTTGCGTACTACAATGGAGGACAGGGGTATATTGACAGCGTTCCTACCAACATCAACTTCGACTTACCCCAGTTTGAACAGGTATATTTGAGAGACAAGTTTGTCAGATTAAGGTTTTTCTTTAACGACAACAACTCAAGGATTCTGTTCCTATCCCTTGTCAACCGTAACTTTCCAACACTCCGTTAAGTCGTAAGTTAATGTTAAGTATATGGCTGAAAAACTAAAAGACCGAGTATTACCAGCACATTATCGTCTCACTGGCGGTGATGTTGCTGGTATTGCAGGTCCACTTGCAAACATGGTGTTACCCGGACTGGGTTCTGTATTCCAAGTTGCAGGAGGTGTGTACGATGCTGCAAAAGCAAAGCAACAAAGCTTCCAAGAATTTGACAAACTCAAGACCAATACCAACTCTTTCGGGTATGCTCACGGAGGTAAACTGGACGGTGGAACCATAAAAGGTTCTGCAGATCTTGGGTTGTATCTCGGACCTTCTCATGCTAGTGGAGGTGTAAAGGTCAATAGTACTACAGGCACCCCTGATGTAAATGGCGAAGTTGAAGTTGAAGGCGACGAGACTGTATTTCGCAAGAACTACATTTTCTCAAAAAGACTCAAAGTATGAACGTTGTAGAACGACATAAAGGTAAAAGCTTTGCAGAGGCTTCTGCAGCAATTGAACGCAAGTATCCCAAGCGTGAGACTAATGCACTGCAGCAAAAGTCTTTCTTGGCTGAAATGGCTCAACTCATGGTACACCAAGAAGGTGTGCGCACCAAACACCAAGCTGCAAAGTTTCCAGATGGAGGCGTACTACCGGGTATGAACATAACTCCTGCAAGAGAGAGTACGTATGTTGCACCAAAGCCTGTACCCAGCGATCTTATGTTCACTAAGCAACAAGAGATGCAACCGGGTTATGGAGAGAAGCTGCTGTTTTGGCTTACGGGAAATAGTAAGGAGCTCAATACACAATACGACGCCATTAACAGTGGAGTGAGGCAATACAACACTACGCTTGCCAAGTCTGGTCTTGAAGGCACTCCAAAGATTGCAAGGATACAGCAAGCTCCACGAATGGACTTAGGGGGTCTAATGATTCCACAAGTAGCTTATGATAACATTAAAGCTGCTGCAAAACAAGCTGATAAATTTGGGCAATCGGTGAGTACACCAACATCTGGTCTAACTCCAACATCTGGTCCAAATCCTATTGGTAACTTCTTGCGTAACAACATCTATGCTCCTGTTGCCCTTGGTAAAGGGCTTGAGTTCTTAGGTAAAACTGCTATGTTTGCTTCAGGTTACGATAGAGTAAATCCTGAACTCAACCCATTTGAAGGAGAGATTCGCTCTACAATGCAAGGTAGAGGTGTGAATATGGACAGTGTTCGATCTGACATCGCTTCAGGTCTCAATGCTGCGATTGAAACATCAGGACCGGTACGTTCACAAGCAGTACGACAAGCTCTGGTACAAAATGCTTCATCCAATGCTATGGGAGCAATGGCTAATGCAGGATTGCAGCAACAGCAGATGAATAACCAATATGCTGCGGATTACGCCAGCGTACTCAACAACTTGGGTCAACAGGAGGTAGCAGCTCGCAATTATACGGAGCAGCTTAATAACCAAAGCAAAGTTGGATACCAGACTTCTGCACAGAACTTGCTTGAGAGCATTGGTGGAGCAGGTCAAGAGCTAACCAACTTCAGAGCTAATCTTGCACAGCAACAATTGCTTGCAGATACCATGCGTACAACAAACTTCCAGATGGGTAATGCACGCAATCTGCTTATGCAAGCTGTTAATGGTAAACGCATCAGTGTAGATGACGCGATCCAAATTGTACAATCCAGTACGGGTAAAACACAAGGTCAGGTAGAACAAGAAATTCTTGCTGCTGAACAACGTATGAACCAAGCTGTAAAAACGAACTAATATGTCACTTGCAAGGGGTAGTATTATACGTCCTGTAGAATTTAGTCTACCACAGTTACAGTTGCCATTTGAAGCAATCGCATCTACTATGCAACAGTACCAGACGGAGAAAGATCTGTTTGGTGAGTTGCAAGCATTAGCCCCGCAGTACCTGCAGCAAGATGTCAACGAAGCTACAGCTTATCGACAGTTCACAGAAGACATTTCAAACCAAGTTACAAACGCTTTCACTGAAGGTAATACTGCAGAAGGTATGCGAGCACTGCGACTTGCTGCACAAAAGCTGCGCAAGCAATGGCAACCGGGAGGATTAGCTAATTCGCTAAATCAACGTTACAGTCAATACCAAGGCGCACTTAAACAGATTGAAGATCATACAAAGGACTTCGTAGACCCTACTTATCGACAGTACTACCAACACTTGCTTGATAGTCAAGTGCAACAAGGTATGCAGTTTGATCCTGCATCTGGTAAGTTCAACACAATTGCTGCTCCTCAACTTGTCAATGAAGTTAAGTTAGGGGAAGAGGTAGACTCGTTTCTCAAAGGTTGGGCTGCAGATCAGGGTTACACACTTGAAAAATCTCCAGATGGGTTTTGGTTTCACAAAGAGACAAACAAAAGAGTATCTGAAGAGGAGTTGCGTGGTGCATTAAAGAACTTCTACAATCAACCGCATATACAATATGCTGTTGGCGTACAAGCTTGGGCTAGAGCGCAAGCTATTCCGGAAGAGCAAAGACCTGTATTGCTCGAACAAGCTCAACAGCAAAAACGTGCCGAGTTAGAAACTGCAGTAGATCAGCGTATGCGCGACTTACAAGGACTTGAAGATCGAGTGAAGAAGGGTACGCGAGCAGAAATACTTGCTGTACAAAAAGCACTCAACGAGCAAGGTTACAACTTGACTGAAGATGGTATTGCAGGTCAACAAACAATGGAAGCGCTTACCGGGTACATTCAGGACACACAAGCTCAACTTGAGGAACAAAAGCAGTTGATAGAACCAGCCGTGCAAGGGATTACGCTTGAAAGTATATTCAAAGACAGTTACCAAAGATCCCTTACAGATGCGTATGTACCCAAGTATGCGTTTACAGAACGAGACTTGGATCTTATTGCAGATCAGGTAGCCATTGCACGACTAAAGATTTCTGCTCAAAAGCAGATGATGGATTCACTGGTAGCTCAATTTGATCGACCTACTGCTACACTGGTTACACCTATACTTGCAGAAGACATCACACTTGAGAGCACAAGTCAAAGCGTATCCAGAACGCAAAAGGAGTACAGTCAACTTGAACGCAATACTGCAAGTCAACTACCTGCAGATTGGCAAAACACATTTAAGGGTATGGGTGTAAACTGGACTAACCCTACTCAAAGCTCTTCTATGCGTAGAGCCAGTACTGCTATGGAAGTAGCTGTGCGCAATAGCCAGACACCTGCAGGTATAGACCCTGTAAGGTACCGTGAGACTATGGCGTCGCAAGGATTCAATCTAACTCCTCGACAACTGCAACAACAGTTAAACCTGTTGGAGAATCCGGATAATCTCAACTCCTTGCAATCGTTGAATCGCAGACTGGAACCAGCATATACTGCAGTTGAGATTGCAGGAGACACACATAATAGAATTGTTGACGCGGCTGTAGCAAGCGATAAAGTTGATTGGCTCAGCATTGGGCAAACAATGTTAACTACACCCACTAACCAGTTTGCTACACAAGGTGCTCCACTATTAGATCCGTTTATGACGAAGGAGCAAATTGTAGAAGAAGCCAAGCGTAAGGTACGTGCAGGAGATCCTGCAGCGCTTCGTGCGTTCGATCAATGGCGTAGAAGTAACAACGTTACAGATGCTATCCTTGGCGT
>JACCDR010730957.1_pt1 | contig 14141 bp, 25 predicted proteins | sample 7446431 | NCBI WGS metagenome assembly JACCDR01 (sample SAMN15323443, study PRJNA562643) | freshwater metagenome | isolation source: river surface water | place: USA:Blue River Watershed | collected 2017-08-17 | reverse complement strand
CGTAGTCGTACTCGACCTTTTGCATCACATCCTCGAACAGATACTCGTCGCGCTCACGCGGCGTCATCCCTTCCCAGTCAGTACGGTCCACGAACACTGTGAACTTGCGCTGACAGCCGACAAGCCCGATGGTCAGTGTGACCTGAATCTCTACGTCATCACTCATGGTACGTCGCCTCCTTTGGCCACGATCCAGAACGTTACGCAGGGTAGCAAGTTAATGCACACCCGCTTGTGCTGAGGCGCGTAGTGGGCTCCTACCCAGAAGCTCCCCAGTCTGAATAAGAGCCCACATTTCAAGTAAATTCCCTCAACAGGTAATCCATGCTCAGTGGCATGATGTCGTACATCCCGTCTCGCACTTCGTTGAGGACCACGATCCCGCGCCATTCGCCAGTTCCCTGAGCACCCCGGTATCGCTCGTTGTGCGTGTAGAAACTTCCAGCCACAAGCCCGTGACGTGTAATCTCTCCTGGGAATTGACGGACGCCGTATAGAAATCCCTGCTCGTGACCCTGAACAAACGAACGGCCAATCTTGTTAAGCCGATTATCAATCGACCCACCGATAGGACGACCCGAATGCGTGTTCGCAAAGTAGTGGCTATACGCGATGCCATCTATGTCAACGATCTCAAGGAACTCATGTCGGGTAAAACCTCGGGTATCAAGCTGATCACGACTGAGGACCCCTTCGAGTTTGGGGTCTGACGATACAGCTCGATCAATCCGATATTCATGATTTCCAAAAAGAAAGTGCCGCTCGGGCTCCCAGCGCTTACGATGGTTTCTAGCGAGGCGTTCAATCTCCGCGTCCATCGGCTGTACGAGCCGTCTAAAGCCTTCATTTCCAGCATCAATGTCGTCACGTATGCGCTGGCCTTCAAGCTCCTTACTCCCCTTCTCTTCGTGACGGTTGAGCGACGGCATGTCCCAGTGATCCCCCATGTGCACAATCACGTCTGGCTGGTAATACACGATGGCGTTAGCAGCAGCGTCAATGTGCGTCAGGTCTTCGTCAGGTCGGACCTGCGGGTCAGGGATAATCAGGTGTCGTCGCTTGGCGGACTTGCTCTTGCGGGCCATTAAAACGGCACGTCATCAAGAGGCTGAGCCTTCTTGATCTCAGCAAGCCGACGAAGCACGTCGTCGTATGAGCGCTTCAGGGCACGGTGCTCAAGCACCAGCAACCGATGAGCTGCGTTTAAACGACGAAGATCCCGCTTGTAAGTCTTTGCCTTCGTCTTGTGCTTCAGCAGCTCTTGTGCTGCCTCCGCCCGGCCAGCCTGCCGCGCCTGCACCTTATCGCTGTAGCCATTACCCACCATCCGCTCCAGCTCATACATGCGGATCGCAAGAGCGTCGCTGATCATGATGCCGCCACGACGGCGGACATCTTCCATGTCCAGCTCCTTCACAACCTTAACGCCAGCGTTCGCTTGTTCAATCGGCGTCGTCATAATCGTCTCCTTCTACCTCTTCCGGCTCGTCGTCGTAGCCCAGGATCGATAAGCCCTCGGCGATCTCCAAGTAGAGATCACCATTCGATTGCTGCAACTCCAGCAGCAGGTCGATAAGGGCCTCTCTTTCCATCTCTGTGATACTATGCATTCGCATTCCGCTCTGCCTCGATGTCCAGTTGCAACTGTGCCATCTGTCTCCAGATGCTTTTAGCCAGATGGTACTGGCCATCGGTGTCGCGCTTCACGCCCCGTCCGTAGTCCCACATATGACGGAAGGACGTATTCATCTGATCCGTGCTCTTGCCGCGTGCCCAGTGCAGCGGCTGTCCGGGGTTGTGCTGCTTGTTCCCCTGGATGGCAACGTTCACCACAGCAAGCCATGCGTCTGGGAAGTATTCCATGAGGAACGTCCAGAGCTGTAGCTCTTTGCGTGCAGCGTCTTCGGTCGGTAGCCCTTGGGACAATGCCTTCTCCTTCAAGATGTCGGTCAATCGTGTGCTCTGTTGCGGCGGCACTAGCCAGCCGTGAATGTCCAGCCGATGCTTCTGCAAGCTCTCGGCTGTATCCCAGTATTGCCCTGGGCACATTGAACACTCAAGCACGCGGGACGACTCCGAGGCCAAGACATACGGAGCATCCCACAGCTTCCCGCTCCACGGAACGTCCGCGCCGGGTAACACGGACGCCTTGTCCGTTACACTCCGGGCATGTGGTATGCATCGCGTTGAACACCTGCTGGTCGAGAGTTGAGGCGAACTGCCCCTTGTACTCAGGCGACGTAGCAAACGACTGATAGAACCCCTCACTGTTAGGCAACCCTAGCGGCTTGTACACGCGCCTTCTCCTGGTGATACTCGTGACGACCACAGCCCGGCTTCAGTGTCGCCCGGCCTGTGTTCCAAATCTGATAGGTCTTGTGCCGCCACAGCGGCGTGACCTGCCTAGCTCTCTTGTGCCTGTTTGAGTGCGGCTTCCTTCGCTGCCCAGGCAATATCACCGAGACGGATGTGCTCAGCTCGGTTGTGTCCAAATTCATCTGTTCGTGCTCCAAAGTATTTCAAGCTCCAGGGCTGCTTGCCGCAGCGCGGGCAGGTGTGTGACTTCGCCCAGTCGTCGTACTCTTGCGGAGCAGGCGGGTCGGGATGCTCCCACACGAACCCGCAACCCGCATCGCCCGGAGGGCTCTCAGAGAACAGTAACGCTCGCAGGTCAGTATGACCGCAACAGTGCTGATGGCTCACCAGGGAATCCCCCCATTCCAGACGTGTACAGGAACCTTCAGGTACTTCTCAGCCCACCCTACGAGGGTTGACTTTCCGACTTTGTAATCTCGTTGCACCACCAAGCGGAGATCACATGGCGGCCCCGCTTTTCGGAAAGCACGGAGAAGCGACCGCCTATCGGCCCGTAGATAGCCCTTAGCTTCGATATAATAACCCCCACCTGCGGCATCGGTCCCCCCAGTTCGTCCGGGTGTAGCCACAAATAGATCCGGCGTGTACCGGTGTCTCTGAGCGACTTCTCCAGAACCGCATTGTGCGCAGATACCGCCCTTAACGGTGCTCTGATAAGCCATGCTATCTTCTGGCGTTGTTCGTCTAACATCGTAGCCCTGCTCTTTCAGCGCGACATACACGCTGTACTCGAACCTTGACGCCCAGACGTTACCGTCCGGGTCCTGCCATCTCATGTCCCTTCGCTTCGACCCTAACCGTGTACCCTGCACGGCTGGCAGCTTCGTGGAAGCGGAACGTCTCCTGCCAGTTCGCGCAGTAGCACCCACGCGGTTTCTTACCGAGGTTGACCGCCGCGCAGAGCGCACACCTGACCCTCTCTTGGTCATCTAGGCGTACCTCGTCCAAGCTACCGACAGGTTTTTGATGACCAGCCGATACTCGATGATGCCCATTAGCCGTCTGCGGTCCCACCAGATGTTCCTCTCGAAGAGCCATGATCGTATCCTGCTTCCCATTATCTTCCCCAGAACGTCTTCGCGATGTTCGCCAGGACAAGAAGCGCGAGCGCCATCCATGTCCCTCCCTTAACAGTATCGCCCAAAACGAAGACAGTTAGTAAAACCCTCATCAACGTGGTTGCGAAGGCCCACACGACGAACGCATCGAGCAGGCTAGTTCCCGGTACGTTCACCAGCTTGTACACGAAGAAGCCGATGAGAAGCTGTATTGGCACCCACAGGTACCAGTACCTCAACCACCCAGCGAGCGATCCGTCCGTCCCCGGCAGAGTCCTGTAAAGGTATTCTGCGGTTACGGCAGGAATCGCCGCTGCCAGTCCGTACCAAGCGCCAGTGCTCATCAATGACGCGAGGTGTTTAATCACGAAATGAAAACCGCCGGATCAAAGGGCGTGCCCAGCACGTACACTGTGTTAAGAGTCTCAACAAGGTCGCCTTCTTTGCGTTCCACAGGCTCTCCAACGACAGCAGAAGTATGAACATAAGTGCCATCTGGAAATCGCGGATGTCCATAAACGTCTCCGTGGAGCTGGTAGCCGTCAAACGTCCACTGCTCCATACGAACTTGTACTTTCTCAGTCATCGATGCCAGTCTCCATAGTTCCCATGGGAACTCCAGGTTTACTCCACAGCTCGCCAGCGTTCTGTTGCATGTACACCAGTCGAGCCGTCTCTAGTGCGACTTCCTCTGAGAGTCCCTTGGACTCGTAAAGTTCAACTATCGCCTTCCAAATAGCCAGTTCATCATCCGTGCCAAGCGCGTCGAGGAAGTCCCGAGCTTTGGCAGGCCCCATACGCGGGCAACCGGGGATGTTATCAGTAGCGTCACCTGCGATGGTTTGGGTCCAGAACCAGCGTCGGGCAGTGGCTTCGTCCACGTCATAGAATACCTTCTGCCGGTAATCAAAGTGTTGTCCGGGTATCTGGTCAAGGTCCTTGTCGATGGTCGCGACAACGTACTTCCGTCTAGCGCGTCGTGCTCTCCAGGCCAAGATGGATGCCTCATCGTCCGCCTCCCGACCGTGGATAACGGTCCCGCCTTTCTCTGTGATGTAGTCCCGAATCGCCTGATAGTGATACGGCTTGTGCTCTGGATCGCGGTTCCCTTTGTACGGACGTTGCTTCGCCAGTGCACAGCGGAAGTTGCCCGGCCCACTGAGCAGGATCACCTCTTCCGTGATGCGGCCCAGTTTCGACTTAACGGCAGAACGAATTCCATCGATTTCTTGTTTAACCAAGAAGAGTGCATGGTTGACAGGCTCGGGCTCCACGATCTTGTCCTTCGACAGCTCCGTGAGCTTGTACTGCGTGAGCCACTGGGCAATCTGTGCGCCTTGCTCCGTGCCTCTGAAATACCTCTCTGTCAGCCTACCGCCCGCATCCTCTGCCACAACGTGCTGTACTGTCTGCTGAGCGGCGAACCCGCTCCGGTATACCATCGGATCAGCGTCAATAATCAGGATCATGTACAAACACCAGAATGTCGTGATTGCGACCTACTCGGCCCATAAGGATGTACGTTTCGTGCTTCGCAAGCACTGGCTCTTCTGGTCCTATCGGCTCCCAGGGCGTGAAGCGCTTCGTGATAATCGGAAATGCAATCCGACTTCTGTGCGCCTGCTCTTCCGGTATCACTCGCTTAGTGAGGTCTTGGCTTCCGCCAATGAAATACGCAACCTTGCTGCTCACTGTACCTCCGTAACTGGCACACCCGCTGCGCGGGCTTGTGCGATCATGTGTGCGGTTCCTGATCCTCCTGGGAAGGCCAGCACTTCGCTGGGTTGTAGTAGCAACATGGCTCGATTACGGATAGGTCCGGCACTCTTACCATTGCGATCCCATAGAGCGTTAACTGTCGCAGTATGGACTCCATTGCGCGTTGCCCACTGACGGGCAATGCGGTCAGCGCCGTTAGCGCCTCCCTCGATGACAATGAGCTTTTTGACGCCATGTTGTGCCAGATACGGGTCGAGTATGCGATTCGCCTTCACCCAATCCGCGTAGTCCCTACCTCCGCAAACTAGTAGCCTGTAGCTCAACTGCGATCCATGGCAGCTCCGATCATGCCACCCAGGAAGGTGCAGATGAAGCCATTGAGGAACGACAGTCCGACGTGTTCACCCGGCATAGGGCCGATGATGTACACCATGATGAGCAACGAGGTTATAACCCCAATCACCCACCCGATAATCATGTTCATGCGTGTCTCCAAAAAGAGGGGATACTCTCTTTCGATTTCTCCCCTAACGCTTCCTCTCCCACAAGGAATTACTGAATGCGCGGCGCTTCCGGGCCACCCTGAGTCCGGGTAGCTTGCTCCATCTGGGACGCTTGAACTAGCTTGGCGAGCTGGTCCTGAAGACCATAAGCAGTCGCAAACGCCAGTGGCAAGGAATCCGTAGCAGCCTCACGCACACCTGTCGCCTTGTTGAAGATGCCGTACACGCTCTTGCGGTGTCCCTCGTCTGCACTATCCGGCAGACTCGTGATGCGCAGCTCGTAATCCGGCAGCTCCAACATAAGCGCCTGTTTAGATAACGTCGTCACCTGAATCATCTCCTGATCCGTCATCGCCCGCACTGGCATCGTCAGAATCTCCGTCACTACCGGAGTCCCCTTCAGAGTCAATGTCGTGCTTCTTCGGCTCTTCAGGAATGCCGCCATCCGGCGCAACATCGACCTTACCAGCATCTGAAACGGTCTCCAGCTTACGCAACGTCATGCCATCGTTGAAGAGTTCAACAGTCAGCTTATCAGCGGCTGCTTTAATCTCGTCGAACCGCTTAGCCTCTCCGGCCTTACCCGCAGCGCCCGTCAGGGGCAGCGCCTTGTTCTCCAGCAGAATGTTCAACAGCACCAGCGCATGGTCGCGCGCGTTGGCGTAGGACATACGCTTCACGTCTTCCGGGTTGCTCCGGTTCTGGATTCCAGTTCCGTCGAACTTATTGCCGCCAGAATATCCCGATCCACCTTTGCCGCGATATCCGCCGCCATTCGATCCACCGCCGCCTTGAGCTGCGGGCTTCTTTGCAGCTCGTGCAGGAGGATTCTTTGGCTTAGAGGAAGTCCCTTTAACGAAAACGAGACGGTTTTGGTCGTCGTTATCCGCTTGCAAAGTGATGTAGTCACCTTCCTTGATCTTGGGCGGCTCATCCATGAATCCGAGACTGATCCAGGGGTGGGTCGTGCCATCTTCCTTCTCCAGCAGCACCGAGTACAGGTTCCATGCCCGCTTAGCACCCGGCTGTGACTGCTTGTGCCCGATACGCTGCACGAAGCCTGTGTACGTTGCCATCGATTAAACTTCCACCGTGCGCAAGTTGTAGTCGTACTTACGATCTTCGTCGTCGAACGTGCCTTCAATGAAGTCCACTTCAAACGCATCCACGTCTTCGCCTTCGTCGCTCAGCGCGTTGGCGAGTGCATCGACCGTCTCGCCGATCACCGGCTCGATACCTTCCTCATTCGGCAACTGACCGAACACGAAGTTCAGAGCGGCATAAACGGCCTGGGCCTCTTTGACGCTCAATTCCAGGGCTACCGTAACAGCGCCCGTCTTCACAACTGCATTAACCATTGATTTCTCTCCTATGTATTAACAGTATCGAACAATCAGTCCTTAGACTTTACCGTGCTCTTGAATGCGCTGCCTATCACACCGATGATAAACAGGATTGCCCACGTCTTAAGGAACGTAAGCTCCGGCCAGCCGAAAGTTGCAGCCAACGCGAAGTTATAAAGGCCCATCACGGCCCACGCGACTAGCCCTCCAATGAGGGCGTACATCGCCAGGAATATCAGGATCGTTACCATAATTGCCATTACTTTCTCTTTACCTCTCGCCCGTCTTTGTAGATGTCGAACGCTTGCTCGTCTTTCGTATCGCCCCAGTGTGCGGCGACCTTGATGCCAACTCCCAGCGGAATCGCAAAGTCCATGCCGTATACAACTTCAAGGTAGTTGTAGACATCGTGAGTGAAGCACTGCTTAGCCAGTAGAATAAATTGCTCAACGTGATCAGGGTGAACCTCACAAGGTGCTGAGTCGTGAACCGTATTAACCAAATGTACATAGTCCTCAAGTCCGTACTCCGGTAGCTTGTGCCACAGATACACAATGGCAATCGGGATGATCTCAGCCGTCGCTAGCGCCTGGATAGGGTAGTTGTATACCGCACTCCCGACGTTTACGAAGCCATCTGCCTTCCATGGCCGCTTGGCTATCGGCCAGTAGTACCGAAGGCCCCACGGCGTTATTAGCTCGCCCTGGCCCCCTGCCTCCACTGACTGAAGAACCTGCTCTACCCACCCTTCCTGCGTCTTCGCAATTCCGCTATAGCGGCGTTTAAACGCAGCGTAGTAGCGCTCTTGCTCTGGAGTTCCCTTCGAGCCTCCGTATAGCGGCTTAAAAGTGTCAGGCTTTGCCTGCTGTCTCCAGCTATCGATGCCTCTCGCAAAAGCCTCTTGTTCCTGCGCCTTAACAGCTTCAACTGTTGTTCCGAAAATCTCAGACGCAGTAAACCTATGGCTATCAAACTCTGGGTTTGTAATGTCCTCAAAAGCTTGCTTGTCATGGCCTAGCTCCGCTGCAACTCGAAACTCTAGTTGCGCTCCGTCCACGTCCACCATGTACCAGCCTTCACGCTTCGCCTTAAACAGCTTCTTGAACGCGCGAGGCATGTTCTGGAACTGAACGGTCCCCTTCTTCGGCTTCCCCTTCTCGTCCTTTAGAGTCTCGAAAGTGAGAGTAATTCCGCTTGAAGAGAGACGATGAGTCGCTGTATTCGACTGATTGAAGCTAGCGTAAAATACGCCTCCCCTCTCTCGTACGACGCCGAGGAAGAAATCGAGGTTCTTTGAAATCGCCGCTCCAACTTTTCCAATCTCCTTCCGAATTCTAATAAACTCTCGCTGCTCAGCAGTGTCTGCAACGAGCTTGTCAATTGTCTTCGCGTCAGCCTTACGTTGGCCCTTTGCTGTTCGCTTAGGTTTTCCTCGCCAATCGGTAACTTCTCGGAATCCAAGCTTGTCATAGATGATGCCCGCCATCTGCTTAGGGGAACGCCAGTTCGCCCCGTCAACCAGCTTCTCCAGTTCCTTCTCTAGCTCCGCCAGTCGCTCCGTGTACTTCCTGTGCGTGGCTTCGACACGCTCAGCATCCAGCGCCATGCCTTCCGGCTCAATGTCGGCCAGGACAGGCGTAAGCAGTACACGAGTAAACAGCACAGGTAGAAGGTTCCGCTTAACCAGCTCCTTACGCTGGTCAAGGAATAGCTCTTCTGTCGTCTCAACGTCTTGCTCCGCACGACCCTGCAACCAAGAGCGAGGCAACCGCACAGGGTTGATCCCGTTCTTGATCATAACGTCCACTACGGGGTCCTTGATCTTGCCTCCACGACGCCGCACGCTCATGTCGAGCGAGAGGCTACGAGGACGCATGCCCATTTCCTTTGCGCCAGCCGCCAGATTGCCCAGCAGGACATACTCTGCGAGCTGCGTGTCAAATGGCAGCATCGTTCTTAGATTCGCCCCGAGGCGGCGAAGCCACCCGAGTTCATACTTCGCGTTATGCGCGACGAAGAAATCCGCGTCCGCTATCGCTCTAAGTAGTTCAGGCGCTCCGCCCGCCTCAGTAATCCAAGTTGAAATCGTGCCGACATCTCCCCAAACCTCCGTAAACGGATGCTTAGGGCCATAGCGCATTGAAACAAGCAACGGTTGATTAGCAGCATGAATTGGATTGCCGTAATCTCCATGGCTCGTGTCAATTTCAAAGTCAAAGACGACATAGTTATCACTCAGCAGAATCGTCGGGTCGAGATTCGCCAAGAACGACGGGAGCATTAATCCTCGTCGCCCACTGGGCGCTTCGCTGCGCGAGCATTCGCTGCTGCGAGCTGACGACGCAACTTAGTTGCCTCTTCCTTGTTGAGCCCACCTTCCTGCTCTTCAACGATTGCAAGTAGCTCAACGACCAACTGTTCGAGGTCTTGTGAAGCACCTGCGCCAATCTTTCCCCACTTGGCGCGGCGTGCTCGCAGGGCTCGTGCCTTGTCGAGTGTGGTAAGTCCCTTGAAAAAGTCATAGCTCACTGTACTTTGCTCCGTGATGTATCGAATTGCACGATGATGCTGTGCTTCGCATCCTTCGCACTGTTGAACTTGTTCTTAGGCAAGCTCAGTAGCCGCTGTCCCCGCACCAGCATATCGCGGTCTGCACCGATGCCCAGGATGAGATCAGCCGTTCCAGGTAGGCCCGTTCGGCTGCTGTCAATGTCTGACAGTCCCAGCTCTGCGGGCGGAAGCTCTCCATACTTGGTGCTCCGGTCGTTCGCCTGTGTCACGCTGGCCCACACCAGCCCGTACTTGGATGCCATGGCGCGCACTTCAATGCCCGCCTCTTCGAGTTTAGCCGTCATGCCGTCACCTTTGGTTCGCATGCCGCGAATCTGATCCATGATCACGACGGTAGGCTCAAACTCTTCAATCGCTCGCTCTAAGTCTCCCACGGTCGGCCGATGGAATTGCCGCATGAGTAGGCGGTCTTCCGCTTTCTCCTGTGCGATCCGCTCAGCCTTCTGCGGGTCCGCCTCGATCTCTTCTGGGGTCATCATGGATAGGCGACCCATCATGCGATACTTCAACGCATTGATGTTGTCCTCGTCGCCAGCGTACAGCACGCGCTGCTTGCTCCACAGAAAGCCCGCTGCCATGTTGATAGCGAACGTGCTCTTACCCATGTCCGTACGACCAAAGATGATGATATGTGACCCAGGCCACACACCACCACGTAGGCGCTCGTTTAAACGCCCTGGCGATACGGGGATGCGGTGCTTCGAGTCTACCTTGTCGTGCAGGGCAGACCAGTCGCAAGCATCTGTGTAGTCACTCTCGCCTTTGAGGTCGGTTGCGTCGAGTAGGTCACTGTAACCTCGTATGAGGCATGCTTGCCGCTTGCGATCTCCGTTAGTAATGGCTTCCGCAAGCTCAAGTCCGACGTTATGCCGCTTAAGTTCGAGAACGGCGTGCGTGACGTTATCTGCACTAACCCCGTCGGGTAAGGCATTGATGAACTCCACCAACGTCTCGACGTGCTTCTGGTTGCGAATGTTCCGCTTTCCATGCTCCACGAGTAACGCGAAGTCGATGGAAAGAGCCCCGCTGTCCCTCGCATAGTATTCCCGTACCTCATTCCACCAGAACTTTGCATAGGGGCCTATATCCTTGTCTGTTACGTGCGCCTGCATCCTCTCGAACGCAGCGCGCGACTCAATCGCTGCCGCGATCAGCTTTGCGTCTAGCATTAGAACTTCAGCGGGTCGTCCGCGTACGGATCGTAACTCTTGCGCCTTTGCTCCAGCCAGGGGTAATCCGCTTCTGCGCCAGCTCTGCTAGCTGGGCGTCCGTATACCCTCGGTCCTGTCTCTTCCACCGGCTGTTGAGCTTGGGGTTCTTTTTGGTCACGTACTTCAATCTCCTTGTCCAGATTCACCAGGGATCGATGAGGGCCGTAAAGGCGACGCCCATCAAACGTCAATGCCTCCCGTGCCTCGTGCTCTTCATACGTCAGCACAGCAAGTAAGGCTGTCTGCAATATCTCAGAGTCCACCATATGCTCTGAGAGTACCCACTTGCGGCCCTTCTCGATATTACCGTCACGACGCTGCCAGTGCTGAAGGAACGTGTGTCCTCCGTCCGTCCACACCCTGAAGCCGTTATCGAATACGATCCGATAGCTCAGGCGGTTGAGCAGGCTGCGCACGCGAGATGCGAACGTAGGCAGCTCTTCAAAGTCCGCATCCTTCTCGTAGTTTATACAGCCCGTAGGCCCACACTTCGTCATAGCCCTAGCACTCCTAACACTTTTTCCGGGTCCGTATCCTTAATATCGAACATTAGCATCGCAACTCGTACTTTATCGAACGCGAGCCCCCAGCGACGCGCGTGTTTAAACGCGGTCCCTGTTGCGTCCTGGTCGAGCGCGATGACTACCTCGGAGGGCTTCAGCATTGCGATCTCTCGCACCTTCGCCTCATCGATGTTCGTGCCTATCAGCGCGACGCCAGTCACGCCAGCTTGGGCCACCTTCATGGCCGAGATGTGATCCTCTACCAGTACGATAGGACCACGTTCTGCGTACGACCCCGAGAAGAACCAGCTCTGTGCTGCTCCTTGGGCGTGCATGAGAAGCTTACTCTTGCTCTTGGAATCGCTACCGATGTGGGGAACGGGAACACGAGGGCTTGCTGGTTCTCCGCTCCAGGGCTTCTGTCGTATGGTGTAGCCCCGAACCTTGAGTCCGTCCGGTCCACGGACGGCGAATACGTATTCGTTCCATTCGTTGTGCCCGATAGCAAACTCGGGAACGTGGAAGAGACCAAAGCGTTGCGCGAAGTATTCGCGGTCTTCGTCAGTGATCGGACGATATTCGCCATGATACGGTCGTAGGCCCTGGTTAGGGTCGTAGGGTTTTGCGGGGATGAGGATTCCCGAAGTCGGTACAAAGCCTCGTGTGCCGCAAGTCGCACGGTAGCAGTTATAAACCAGCCCGCCATCCACGCGCGTAACAGAGAACGTGCGCTCCGCATTATTGCCGCCTCCACAAACTGGGCATGTTAGGCCACGGGCGCTATCACCCTTGGCTAAGAACTGGCCCTCGCTTTCGACGGCCAGATTGATCTCTCTTTTGTTCACTACGCCACCTCATAGTTCCCATGGGAACTATATACATGAGATATATAATAAAAAAGCCCGGCCCCTGAAGGCCGGGCTAAGAATGTAATATATAAACCCATGTAATATCATTATCGAACATTCAGGACATTTCGCAACTTAGTTAACCCAAGCGTTAACCTTTTGTAGCTGGTCCCTGCCTTGATGCCGAACGTTTGCTCAACCTCGGTGAAGGTCATCGGGTCATAGCCCAGTAGGCCATAATGCATAAGCAACGTCGTACGCACAGGTTCATCCATACGATCCACGTAATAGGCAAGCTGGTCGAGCAGCACCTTGCCCTGCGCGTCTTTAAACGCATCTGGCACCTGTCCCGTGAGCGTGTCTTCGTAGGTGAAGGCATCCACCAAGGATGCCGCATCCTCATCGTCGTACACGTAATCGCACACGGTGCAATGGTCTGCGCTGTCCTCGTTTAAACTCACGACGTTGAGCGCTTTACGCTTTGATGCCATGCCCTGATTCCGCTCTGTCGCCACGTAGTCGAGGATGGCCCCACGGATACGCGGCACGAGTAGCGTGCTAGCCTTGCCCTGTGCTGCGTCTACGCGAGGCAGCGCCTCTAATGCGGCGAGGTAGCCTTCCTGCTGGATATCGGCGTCATCAAAGTCGTAGCCCTTGAGCTGTCCCGCTTTCTGCAATCCCGCGATCACGAAATGTACAAGCCCCGTCAAGTCTTCCGTCTTCAAGTGATTCTCCTGGTTTAAAAGCTGCTGTGTTTCATCGGGTACCCAGTTGCCTAGATACCCTGTGAATCACATGCGCGTCATGCGCAGTAAATCAATCAAGGTCGCTCCGTTACGTCGTGGCAGTGCTCGCGCGAGCGCACGGATGTCAGCAAAAATAGCTCGCCATCTGGTCTTCATGGCATCCCTTTGCCGCGATGCGTGTGCCATAGGCAAAGCATGCGCTGATAAACGTTGCCCGGCATGGCGGGTCCTGGCCATCGTGGTAATAGTGATACATCACCCGCGACGCAACATGATGGAAGAGCACAAGGCAATCCTCTTCGCACAAGCCGTCGCTCTTTGCGTGGTGATAGTGGTAGCAGGCCAGCTTGTACTCACCCGCGATGTCGAACTGATACCCGCCCTCCGCGTGTAAACGATCATGGTAAGCCTGATAGGCTGCGTCCGCCTCTTCGCTGAATGGGGAATCGTCCTTGTAAGGGAACACCGGAAGCGTCGCCTGCGCGAACGAATCCCCATGCAGTGCCCTGAAGTTTTGCAGCCCTTCAAGGCTATCGATCACACACCGGCCATCATGGCACACGTAGTGCGGGCCAGCTTGCTGGAGCAACCAAGCCTCCAGCTCTTTCGATGCTTTGTACTTAGCAAGCTTCACGGTCGTAGCTCTCCAATTTTTCGTGAGTGATAGGCGCGGAAATCGCGTCAGCAATACGGAACGCTATATCGTCCCGCTTCTCATCCGTGTCAATCGCGCCGCTAGGCTCAATGACACTCGCGTAGCCTTCAAGGTTCGTTGCAACCTCATAGACCGAGGTCTTTAACAGCTCTTTCGAGAACACATAGGCGAACGCATTCGACTTGTCCGCAGGGGGCATATCAAACGGGTGGCCAATCGCAACGATGGTAGGCACCCCGCCCCACGCATCCCACGCGGTCAGTGATTGCGCAAGAAGATCGAACGTCTTTACGTTCTTCTCGACCATGCGCTTAAGCACAGAGAGGTGCGAGCCTTCCTCATACCCTCCAGCCAAGTGCACCAGCGCGTCTACAGGTGCGTCTAATAGGCGGGTCACGCCCTGCACAATCTGTTGACGGTCGGTCAAGTCGATTTCCTTGCCCCAGGCCACAACATCGTAGCCCTCAGCTTTGAGAATAGGCAGCACGCTTTGCGCGAGCTTGCCGTTAGCGCCTGTTACTAAAACTCGCATGTTCTTTGCTCCAAATTGTGATGCCGATGCGTCCCGTATATGTGAGCTTAGGCCCCACAAAATCGTCCGGGTGTGT
>JACCDR011356012.1_pt1 | contig 14143 bp, 10 predicted proteins | sample 7446431 | NCBI WGS metagenome assembly JACCDR01 (sample SAMN15323443, study PRJNA562643) | freshwater metagenome | isolation source: river surface water | place: USA:Blue River Watershed | collected 2017-08-17 | reverse complement strand
CGAATGTACCGGCTTTATGTTCTTCGTCCCAGCCCATTTCGAGGATGGTGACGTCGAGCGTACCGCCGCCTAAGTCGAAGACCATGATCTTCTGCTCTTTGCCGGCTTTATCGAGACCGTAAGCCAGACACGCGGCTGTCGGTTCGTTGATGATGCGCTGGACTTTGAGCCCGGCGATCTCGCCCGCGTCGCGCGTGGCCTGACGCTGGTTGTCATTGAAATACGCAGGAACCGTGATGACAGCCTCTGTGACGGGCTCACCCAAATAATCTTCAGCAACTTTTTTCAGTTTTGCTAAAACCGCGGCACCAATTTCTTCTGGTGATGCTGTTTTTCCGCCTTGGATTTTGAAAGCCGTATCATTGCCTTTTTCCATGACGTTATAGGGAACGAGTTTTACTTCTTCTTGAACTTCGGAATATTTACGACCGATAAATCGTTTTGCTGAATAAATCGTGTTTTCTGGATTCGTGACAGCCTGACGTTTCGCGATTTGGCCGACGAGACGCTCACCATCTTTGGTGAAAGCCACAACCGAAGGAGTCGTGCGAGCACCCTCTTCATTAACCAAAACTTTGGCTTCTCCGCCTTCCATAATGGCAACGCAAGAGTTGGTTGTTCCTAAGTCGATACCGATAATTTTACCCATATACATTTACCTCACTTGACCGGATATTTTGGTCTTTGAGGTAAATGTGGGGTGAAGCGGCCCGCCGTCAAGGTCGGGGGGCTAATTTTTTGTATTTACGCCCTGCATTTCAGCTAAGGATTTAAGCAGTTCTTCCTCTTTTTTAGAAAGCTTTTTCGGGAAGGCCACGCCGATCTGGATATTGAGATCGCCGCGCCGGCTGCTACGAAGGGAAGGAACCCCTTCTCCAATGACCTTCAAGGTTTCCCCTACCTGAGTTCCCTTAGGGATTTTCAAAGTCGCCGTTCCGGTTACCGTTTCAACCTCGATATCAGCTCCTAAAAGAAGCTGAAGATAATTCACATCCATCCGAGTATAGAGCTGATCGCCTTCGCGCTCAAAACGCTCGTCATCAGCAACACGGATCTCAACAAAAAGATCTCCTGAAGGTCCACCTTTATAGCCGCCTTCGCCTTCGCCACTGACTCGTAAACGAGTTCCACTATCAACACCGGCTGGAATATTGAGGCTGATTTTTCGGTGCTGTTTTTGGCGACCGGATCCTTTGCACGGTTTGCATTTTTTCTTAATCACACTGCCTTGACCATGACACTGCGGACAGGTCGTCTGCATTTGAAAAAAGCCTTGGGAAACTCGGACCTGCCCGTGGCCACCGCAGGTTTGACAGGTTTCCACTTCGGAGCCTTTTTCAGCTCCCGTACCTTTGCATTCTGCACAAGTATCCTCGGTATCGAATTGGATTTCTCTTTCAACCCCGGTGATGACCTCGGCCAAAGTGATCTCGGTCAGATACCGAAGATCAGATCCTCGGCGGGAAGAATTGCGCGATGATCCTGAGCGAGAACGACCGCCACCACCCATGCCAAAAAGATCCCCAAAGATATCCCCGAATTGAGACATGATATCTTCAGCATCCGAGAAGCCACCTCCACCAAAGCCACCCCCTTGAAAAGCAGAGTGACCAAAACGATCATATTTGGCGCGTTTTTCTGGATTGGAGAGAACTTCGTAAGCTGCCGCCGCTTCTTTGAATTTCTCTTCCGCTTCTGGGTTTCCCGGATTTTTATCAGGATGATATTGCATCGCGAGCTTACGATAAGCCTTTTTAATACCGTCAGCAGTCTCGTTTTTATCAACCATTAGAATTTCGTAATAATCACGCTTCGACATCAGGGTCCTTCATGCTCTAGGAATGCCTAATATCGGGATGGCCGAGGAAATTGTCAATGTTTGCAAACCTCAAATAATAGATTGCAAATAATCTTAATTATTTAAACTCATCAATTTTGAGCTTCATACGCTGAAGGGTTTCTTCTGAAATCCCCTGTTTTTGGAGCTCCATGTATAACTTGTCAGCAGCATCTTTAAATCCCTCTTTTTTATATAACCTCGAAGCAAGAGAATACAGCCACTCTGGACCCCCTGCCTTTGCGGTCTGATTAAAAAGATGGGCTGCCTTGACATTATTTTTTTCCTCAATCATCGCATGGTAGCCAGCTCGATAAAGCAATTGCTGATCCTTAGGAAACATGCGCACGCCTTTATCAAAAATTTTCGTGGCTCCAGGATAATCGGATACAAGGACCGTTAAGGCTAATCCTCCGGAGCTGTAAGCAACCAGATAGTCTGGAGCTAAATTTGTCAGAGTCTCGAGCATTAAAAAAAGCCATCCGTTGCTTTCACATAAGTTCTTTGCGAGCAAATTCTCGCAGTAATCAAAATCTTGCAAAGACCGAATCCACAAAGAATCGGCGATTGGCATCTGAAAACCAAAACTAAAAAACTCGAGGTTTGGAGGAGGAGCAATGAGAACCCTGCTCTCCTCAAATGAAAGCGGCTTCCACACCTGGGAAGCCGCTATGAGAAAGACCGATAAAACAGATAAAAAAGAATGCATTTAGAAACTATGGGATACCCGGAGTCGAGTTTAGAAGAGCTTTTGCTTCATTGATCGTCCAAGCGTCCACAGTCGCATTAAAAATGGCCGCTCTAGCCATTGCTAGAAATGTGGTCGCTGTCGCCGTATTCGCTGCCGGGATTGCTAAACCAGCAAGCGCTACGCCATTCGTCGCTTGGAATGTACAAGTAACTGGAACAGCCAGAGGGCAGTACGCGCCAGAATTTATGCCTGCGGCTGTACCAACAGAAGCTGCGGGAAAGTTTGCAGGAGCAGGCCAAAAGTCAGCTCCAAATCCAGTGTTGTATCTAAGAGTTCCTTCGTAGTTTAAACCGAGAGGACGAAAGCGAGATGTGTATGTCGCCCACTCTGCATTAAAAGTTTTTTGAGCGGAGTAGAGTGAAGCCAAGTTTGTTTTTGCTTCAGACTGTCTTGATTTTGCAATTTGCTTTTGGACCTGACCTACTGACATCGCAGCCAAGATACCAATGATGGCAACAACAACCATCAACTCAACAAGTGAAAAACCTTGTTGTGATTTTAAAATTCTTTTCATTTTGTGATTCTCCTTAAAAGTGACTGTTAATCTTGTTAAATAAAATAATCTTCATGGTTCTGGTTGTGCTAATTTGAGACTCAAGAACTTATGAAGATGTGATAAGTCTGCACAACAATTCTTCGAAAAACAAGTCTTCTACAAATTAAATTGAGTTAACATTCCGTAAATAGGACAGCTTTTGGAAACTCGACCTAGATCGAGACATCCAGTCTTATTTACTTTCCAAAAGAGAATTTTCCACATCAAGGCTCTCAAAATTCGAGGCCCCGAAAGACTCATCCGCAAGCAATAGCGCCTGCAAGCGCTGAGTCTATGCCAAGAATCAACTTGGCAAATCTCAAAATGAACACATTTTATGTTAAACTCTTTTAGAAATTTGGTAAACTCAGACTAATGGATAGAAAATTGAATATTTACTCAAGTAATCCCCTGATCGCTAACAATGGCAACTCGCCGTGGGCTCCGGAACATGCTGGAGATGGATCGGTTGAGACCATCAATCGCCTCGATAGGCCTAAGATGTACAAAGTGATTCTTCTCAATGATGACTTTACTCCTATGGATTTTGTGGTTTTGGTTTTACAAAAATTTTTCGGTAAAAGCGAAGAACAAGCCACCAAGGTGATGCTCGATGTTCATCAAAAAGGCGCCGGCGTCGCCGGAGTCTTTACTTTGGAAATTGCTGAAATGAAGAGCATGCAAGTGAATCAATTCGCAAGAAACAATCAGCATCCCCTTAAATGTTCTTTGGAACACGAATAAAGAAGGAGCTCGCCATGATGACGAAAGATCTTGAAAGAAGGCTGGCTGAAAGCGCCGATGATGCTAAGCAAATGCGTCACGAGTTCGTAACCCTGGAGCATGTGCTTCTGTCTCTTTGCGAATCCCCCACAGCTGTTGAAATTTTTGAAGGCATCGGCGTGGATGTTCAAAAATTAAAAAAAGATTTAAGAGCCTTGATTAAAACTCATTGCGCTCCAATGACCAGCGAGCAAATGAATACTTATGGTGGCTTCGATTCTTGGCAGCCTGAATTTACCTTGGCTTGTCACCGCCTATTCCAAAGAGCTGCCCTTCAAGTTCGCAGTTCAGGAAAAAATAAGATCACAGAGGGCCATCTACTGGTTGCCCTTTTCTACGAGCAAGATTCTTTCGCCGTTTATTGTCTTTCTCAACAAGGCATCACTCAGTTTGACGTGATCAATTTCATTTCTCACGGAGTCGAAAAAGATGCGGAAGATCAAGTGAGTCTTGATGCGAAGGCGATCGGAGGCTCTTCAGAAACTGATATCGATGGCGAAGCAAAAGATGAGAGCAAGAATACTCCGCTTGAAAGCTTTTGCCAAAATTTGAATGAAAAAGCCAAAAGCGGCAGCAATAGCCCCTTGATAGGACGCTTCGATGTGATTGATCGCACGATGCAGATCCTTTGCAGAAAAACAAAAAACAATCCTCTTTTGATCGGCGAACCGGGTGTGGGAAAAACAGCCATCGCCGAAGGCCTGGCCGAGAGAATCGTACAAGGACAGGTTCCCGAAATTCTCAAAGACAAAGTCATTTATTCTTTGGATTTAGGCAGCTTGCTGGCAGGGACCAAGTTCCGTGGCGATTTCGAGGGACGCCTCAAAGGCGTCATCAAAGAAATTAAAAAACGTAAAAATGCCGTTTTATTTATTGATGAAATTCATACTCTGGTAGGAGCAGGATCGACCAGCGGCGGATCTATGGATGCAGCAAATTTACTGAAACCAGCGTTGGCCAATGGCGAGATCAGCTGTATCGGCTCCACCACTCATACCGAATTTCGTCAGCACTTTGAAAAAGATAGAGCTCTCAACAGACGCTTCCAAAAAGTCGACGTGAAAGAGCCCACGAGAGAACAAGCTTTTGAAATCTTGAAAGGATTGAAAGAAAATTTTGAAAAGCATCATGATGTGAAGTTCACCGAAGAAGCTCTGCAATCAGCCGTGGATCTTTCGGTCAAATACATCCATTCCAAATTGCTCCCCGATAAAGCCATCGATGTGATCGATGAAGCTGGAGCGAGCGCTCGTCTGAAAGGCCGCGCTGGAAGTACATTGAATGAAAAAGATATTGAAGATGTCGTAGCACAAATCGCCCAAGTTCCTGCAGCCAGCGTTTCATTGAACGATAAACAGCAGCTCAAAGAATTAGATCTTCAACTAAAAGCTCAAATTTTCGGTCAAGATGAAGCCATCGAGCGCCTTGCCGCCAGCATTAAATTTTCTCGCAGCGGATTAGGTCGCGAGAATAAGCCGATCGGGACTTATCTGTTTGCAGGGCCGACAGGCGTTGGAAAAACAGAAGTTTGCAAACAACTTGCTGAGGTCATGGGAATCCCGTTTTTAAGATTCGATATGTCCGAGTATATGGAAAAGCATACCGTTGCTCGTCTTGTGGGGGCTCCTCCGGGCTATGTGGGTTATGAAGAAGGTGGTTTACTCACAGAAGCTGTCAACAAATCTCCCTACGCCGTTTTGCTCTTAGATGAAATGGAAAAAGCGCATCCCGATGTTTATAATATTTTACTGCAGGTCATGGATGCAGGTCGCCTGACCGATGCCAATGGACGAACGGCGGATTTCCGCAACGTGATTTTGGTGATGACTTCGAACGCGGGAGCTGCGGATGTTGCTCGAGGTTCGATCGGAATCGTCGATCAGTCCAGTCAATTCCAATCCATGGACGCCATCAAGAAAGTTTTCACCCCGGAATTTATCAATCGCTTAGATGCGATCGTCAATTTCAAGCATCTTGATAGCTCTATTGTTCTTCGTATAGTTGGCAAATTTGTCAACGAAGTTAAAATGCAGCTCCAGAAAAAACAGGTCGATCTGCAAGTGTCAGATGACGTCCTTCAGTGGCTCATGGAAAAGGGCTATGACAAAGTCTACGGAGCTCGGCCTTTGGCGCGCACCATTGACGAGCATATCAAAAAGGCCCTGGTCGACGAGCTGCTCTTTGGCCGCCTCAGTCAGGGTGGCAAGGTCAGTGTTGAGCTTGAGAACAAGGCACTGGTCTTTCGCTTTTAATTTAACTTCCATTAGATTGAAGTATTCGATCAATACTATCGATGTGACCTTGACAGGCCGCCCCTGTAAACTCATGTTTAAGGCGTAAGATTTTTTCAAATGCCAACAGGAGTAATGAACATATGCAATGGTTAAAACGAATTGGTCTTTTTCTGATGGTGAACTTTTTGGTCATCGTTACGATCAGTATCACTTCTAATATCATTTTTAGATTTTTAGGTATTGAGCCTAGCTCAAGCACTCAAGGTCTTTTAATTCTTTGTGCGATCATGGGTTTTTCAGGCTCTTTCATCTCCTTGATGATGTCCAAATTCATCGCTAAGCGCATGTACGGAATGCAAATGATTGATCCTAATACGATGAATCTTGAGCATCGTGAAATCGTTCAAACGGTTCACATGATGGCGCAAAAAGCAGGTCTGCCAAAAATGCCTGAGGTCGGGATTTACGACGCTCCGGAGATCAATGCTTTCGCCACAGGCCCTAGCAAAAGCAATTCAATGGTTGCCCTGAGCACCGGCCTTTTAAGAGCGATGAATAAAGAAGAGCGTGACGGAGTCATCGGTCACGAGGTCGCTCACATCGCCAATGGCGACATGGTCACAATGACTTTGATCCAAGGCGTGGTGAATACCTTTGTTCTTTTCTTATCTCGTATTTTGGCGAGCGTAATTGCAAATTCAGGCGACCGTGAAGACAATCGCGGTGGTTCGATGACGCAATTCATGCTGACAATGGTTTTTGACATTGTTTTTGCTTTCTTAGCGAGCATTTTGGTGAATTACTTTTCTCGTTTGCGCGAATTCCGCGCCGATAGCGGCGGAGCACGCTTAGCTGGTCGAGAGAAGATGATTGCTGGATTAAGAAAGCTTCAAGCCCAATATGCTGCGATTCCTGCAGATAATGGCGCTGTGTCGACCATGAAGATTTCTAACAAGTCTTCAGGCCTTATGGCTCTTTTCAGCACTCACCCGCCTCTGGAAGAAAGAATTAAGCGCTTATCGACATTGCCTTTAGCCTAAGCACGTCCATTGGCATTGCAAAATCAATAAGCCATGATCTAACATAGGGAGATGTCTTTCCTCATTCGACTCTCCCTTCTTTCGAGCTTGATCACACCTGCACTGATTGTTGCAAGTTGTTCTCATCTCAGTCGCAATGAAGATCTCTTAACGGCAAAACAAGAAACTCAGTTGCTCGCCTTTACCAAAGCTAAAGAACTGGAATCCAGTGATTTGACAGGGAGCTGCTCTCTCTATACTCGTTTGAGCGAAGAAAATTTCCCTCTGAAAGAAGTTGCTCAGTTAAGAGCTCATCTCATTTGTCCAGAGAGCGATCAATTGCCTGCGATCAGCGAAGAGATTGTGCAAAAGCATCCGTGGCTCTCAAATCTTTCCCTGCAGGTCCGAGAAAAAGAAGCTCTCCAAGCAAAAGACAATCGCCGTTTGATGGAAGTCTATTTTCAGAAAGCTCAAAATTCTTCGAACATTAAAGAAAAGGTCTCTCTTGTTCAGCTGGCGATTAAAACCTCGGAGCCGGTTTTTTCTGAGCGCCCTCTGCTTGAAGCCGATCAAAAAATTGCCGATGAATTACAAGAACGTCTTTTGCAATTGGCTCCGAGATTTATCGAAAACCCTTCAGAGAAAGAATATTTCAAGGTCGCCAACGATTGGATTTTCGTTCGGCAGTTTTCAAAAGGCCGTGATTATTTACAAAAAATCTTGAAAAACCCTGACTTTTCAAAAGAAGAAAAATATCTCGCTGCTCGCGGGATCAGAAATAGCTTTAAGACTGAACAGGCGAAGCAAAAGCACATCGAAGAATCCGAACGCTTTACCCAGTGGCTTGAGAAAAACACTCCTCAGGCTTATCAGCGAATCAATGAAGCTGCTCTGATTTGGGCTCGCGCCGAATGGACTCAAGGAAATGTGTCCAAGGCTCAAAAAATACTTTCAACTTTTGAGAAGAAATTAAAAGGCAAATGGTCTCTGGAAGAGCTTTATTATATCCGCGCTCGCATGAGCGAAGAAGGCAAAGATTATGATGAAGCTTTATCCTGGTTGGAAAAAGGGCTCACTGAAGGAAAAGGCCCTCAAAGCCCTTTCCGCAGTCGTCTGCTTTTTTCACAAGCTTGGCTTCAGAGAAAAAAATTAAATTATAAAGAAGCGGCAAACGCTTTTGAAAAATTAAAATCAGAGACCACGGATGTCTTTGATAAAAATCGCTATTCTTTTTGGCTCGGAAAGTCTTGGGCACAGGCCGGTGAAAAAGAAAAATCAGAGACGGAGTTTAATTCTCTTATCACTGAAGATCCCATCGGCTATTACGGTATGGTCGCCTATCATGAATTAAAAAAAGAATTTCCGCGACTGAGCAATAAGCAGAGCTTGGGGACTTCGCACCTTCGTCAGCCTTCAGAGATTTCAAGAGATGAGTTCGAACTGATTCGCGCTCTCAGTTTCGTCAAAGAAAATGAAATTTTAGAAAAATTATTGGATCAAAAAACATTACATATAAAAAATAATTCTTCTTACGTCTCGCAAAATCTTTGGCTCTATTATTTGAAAGCCTATGCACGGGCTGGTTTGTACAATCCTTTGTTCCAGAAATTTTCAGGTCTTGATCCGGCTCTCAAAACGGCCTTTATCGGTGAACATCCCGATCTGCTTTTCCCTAGAGACTTTCTCAATTTGATCGAACCTGCTGCTCAAAAGTTTTCCATTAAACCCGAGTTGATGCTCTCCATCATTCGCCAGGAGAGCGCTTTCAACCCTGAAGCAAGATCCCAAGTCGACGCTCTTGGCTTAATGCAAGTGATGCCGGATGTGGCGAAAGCGCATAAAAAATGGACTCAAATAGAGATCGCTGATTACCACGATCTTTTCTTACCAGAGAAAAATATTCCGATTGGTGCTTCGGTTTTGGCCCAACTCGAACGCAAGTACAAAGGACAGTTTGTTTTGATGGTCGCTGCTTACAATGCGAACGATAAAGCAATTCAAACTTGGCTCAAAACAAGAATGCAAGATGATCCCTTGGAATTCATTGAAGACATTCCTTACGAGGAAACCAAGTCCTACATTAAGCTCGTTTTGAGAAATTTCATTTTCTATTCGCGCATGTCTCAGCCGTCTCAGACGATGCCTTTTCCCAATTGGTGTCTAGAAGGTTTGCAAAGCTTCAAAGTATCGACAAATTGAGCCCTTTGTATCAGTATGAAATACCAATAAATTCAAATACTTAGGGCGTATTTTCCCATCCCGGGACTGGTCCTCCGATTGCATCTATCAATGCATACGGAGGCATTCAAATGCAGGCATCATTGTTTAGTTTTAAAATGAGACGTTCACACTTCCTACTGGCTCTCTCAGCAGTCGGCGTGTTCTCTGTGATTGCTTGCACGAGCCCTGAGGGATCTTCTGAGTTGGCATCAACAAAGAAAGACAACCGACCTTTGGATTTGTCGGATGCTTCCTTAAAATCTTCAAAAACAGCAGCCGAAGAAAAAGTCATCATGAACGATCCTGCAATCAGTCAAGCTTGGGGAATTAAAAAATCAAATGCCATCAAAGCTTGGGAAGTCTCCAAGGGAACTCGCAGTGTCGTCGTTGCGATTATCGATACAGGTGCTGATCTTCAGCACGAAGACTTGGTTGGTAATATTTGGAAAAATCCAGGTGAAACGGGAATCGATTCCAAAAGCCGCGATAAAGCTTTCAACGGTGTTGATGACGATGGCAATGGTTTTAAAGATGACGTTAGCGGTTGGAATTTCGTTTCTAATAATCATGATCTTTCAGACAATCACGGTCACGGAACACATATCGCTGGAATCGTAGGTGCCGAGGCCGGAAATAAAAAAGGGATCGCTGGAATTTCTCCTGAAGTTTCGATGATGGTTCTTAAATACTATGATCCCAAAGTTGCCAATACAGATAATTTGAAAAACACAGTCAATGCCATCCGCTATGCTGTGAAAATGAAAGCTAATATCATCAACTATTCAGGTGGCGGAACCGAGTATTCGCAAGAAGAAAAAGATGCGATTGCTGAAGCTCAGGCTCAGGGAATCCTTTTTGTCGCAGCCGCTGGCAACGAGAGATCTAACTCAGATAAGCACAAATACTATCCAGCCGACTATGGTCTTTCTAATATCATCTCTGTCACTGCGATCGATCCTTCGACCGAGGTTCTTCCTTCTAGCAATTACGGAACAGAGACCGTCGACATCGCAGCTCCAGGGCAGAATATCTTATCGACCCTGCCAGGAAACGCTTACGGTTATATGACAGGAACTTCGCAAGCGACAGCTTTTGTGACAGGCGCCGCCGTTCTTGTGATGGCTCGTCGTGAACAGTACCAAGCGGAAGATGTGAAAAAATACATCTTATCAACGGGTGATTCTGAGATGAGCTTGTTGGCGAAATGCTCGACTTCAAAACAACTGAATCTCTTCAAAGCCGTGACGATCTTAGATTCCGGTGTCGGAGTATCAGGAATTGTTGCTGCTAATACAGTCAGCATGAAAACATTTTCTGGCGATCCTAATGCCGGAAATACAGATGCGACTCGGTCGATCTCTGGCTTCGGTAAAGCTTTGATGCAGAATTTAGAATCGAAAGCCGTCCAGAAGAAAAATTAATTACCGAGCCATTGCAGTCGGGATCAAAAGACGAGTCCCGACCATGATTTTAGCTCCGCGGCCCAATTCATTGCTTTGCTTCAAAGCGCTTAATGGGATTTGGTATTTTTCAGCAATGACGGAAAGATTTTCCCCGCGACGAACCACGTGAATCTTCTTTTTTGAAACTGGAGAGCTTTGTTGCCTAGCTTCGCTTCCTGTCTTTTCCGAAGATCCTGGAATTTTTAATCTCGCCCCAACCTTGAGAACAGAGCGCTTACCAAGATTATTCACCTGACGAAGAGCTTGAATGCTCACTCCGTATTTCTTCGCAATTGTTGTCAGATTCTCACCGGCTTTAACCACATGAGCGTTGCTTGCAGTTGAAACATTCGCCACGTTACGTAAATTCACAGATTGAGGCTCACGCTCTGAGTTTGTTTCTTTTGTGACATTGGCTGTTTCACGGTTTCCCGAAGGATCTGCAGGAAGCCCATCATCCTTAGGAACACGCAGCTTCAAACCCGCTTTAAGAACAGAACCGCGAGACATTTTATTCATGCGACGAAGCTCTTCAACACTGGAATCATAATCATCGGCAATCGCTGATAATGTATCACCTGGCTGAACCACGTAGAACACACCTTTGCTCGTCACAATTTCAGGATTTTTTGCAGCTGCTTCCGCGTCTTCTTTTTTCTCTACTTTCGCAACAGCTTTAACCACGACGGGCTTAGCTCCCGCGCGCTCTGGAACCGCTAATTTTTGACCAATTCTTAACTTACGACCCGCTTTGATATCATTGGTATCTCTCAGCCATGCCACCGTCGTTCGGTAACGACGTGCGATGCTGTAGAGACTCTCTCCGCTTTTCACGCGGTGAATTTGCGTTTCGCCGGCATCAGCGACGTATTCAACTTTGTCGACAAAAGATTTGCTGGCTGCAGCGAGAGCTTCTGCCTGACGGCCAATGGGGATCCGAAGCTCTAATTTGTCGCCTTTTAAAGGAGCAATTTCACCTTTAAATTTAGGATTGAGCATTTTCATATCTTCATAATCAAATCCCATGTTTGCAGCCATCGCTTTCAAATTGACAGGTCTTGAGACTTGGATGTGATCAAATTCAACAGGTGTGAGATAATCAATTTCTGTAAATCCATATTTCTCTGGATTATTACCGATCAATTTCGCCGCGATAAATTTCGGGACATAATTGATTGTCTCTTTAGGGAATCTTTTCTTGTGAGCTAATTCCCAGAAATCACGAGTATAGTGATTCATGACTTCTCTTTTGACGCGGTTTTCCCCGACATTGTAAGAAGCCATCGCCAAATACCATGATCCGAAAACACTGTAGAGACCTTTAAAATATTCTGCCGCAGCCTGAGTCGCCATCACCGGGTCACGACGCTCATCCACCAAGGAGCTGATCTCAAGACCGTAACGTTTTCCCGTTCCACGGATGAACTGCCAATAACCCACAGCTGCAGCACGGCTGGTCGCTTTGTGAGAGAAGCCGGATTCAATCAAAGCGATGTAAATAAGATCTTCAGGCAAACCGTTTTGTCGTAAGATTTTTTTCATCAATTTCGAATAACGAGTACTGCGAGCCAGATATCTTTCCATATGCGGACGACCGCGTCCTTGGAAATAGTTCACCCATTTCTCTACCAATGGATTCATCTCTGTTGGAATTTGATCAAGCTCGGTGGCCTTGACTTGGGGGCCTTCGGGATCCGTCACACGGAAAGATTCGACCTCACGCAATTTCACCACGGGATCAGCGTCGAGCGAGCCACCCGAATTTGACCGATCATTCTTGGCAGCTTTGTGCGCACAGGCGCTTAAAGCAAGAGCGAGCAAAGCAACAGATAACGAATAGCGAACAGGACTGGTAGATGAGCTATTTTTCATTCTTTTAGGTTATCGAAAGAAGCCATAATCCGCAAACTGAGATACCAATTTTTCTGTGATTTTGACCTCTTTCTAAGCACTTATTGCTTTAAAACCAGATCAGCCCAAAGCACAGGACCAAAAGTCACGAGACGTTGATCTGGTTGAGGCGCTCTCGCCGCTTCTGAGAGACGATACATGATCGTATTTCTGAGGATGGCTTTCACATAAAAACTGGTTTCAAACCAAGGAATTTCATCAAACCACATTTCATCCCATGGATCCGAAGATTGCTTTTCTGTTTGCGCCTGGACTTCGGTTCTTGATTTCACAAAAACTTTCATCCGAGTCGGTCCCGCATTATAAGCTGCTAAGCCCAGCGGAACATTTCCACCAAATTGAGAGATCATTTTCCCGATATAATAAGTTCCCATCTTAACATTGATGTCGGGTTGAAAAACTTCGTCCGGGATTTTCAAATTCTCTAAACCAATCTCACCGGCGACCTCTTGAGCTGTCGGACCAATTAATTGCATCAAGCCATAAGCTTTCGAAGAGCTCACAGCATAGGGGCCAAAAGCGCTCTCTTGACGAATCAAGCTCTTGACCAAGATCGGATTAAGCTTTTGTTTGATGGCTTCCGCTTCAACGATTTGCCGATGAGAATCTGGCAGTGACAAATTAATAATGTCCAGGCTGCGAAGCTCCGGCGAAAGATCACCCGCCTCATTAATAAGACGAATCGCTCCTGGATAAATCTGAAGATGATTCAATTTTTGAGCTAAAAGAACTTTGCCTTGAGGATCTTTAGGAATGGGCAGAGTCGCCGCTTCCGAAAAAGCTTCTTTTAACCAATTATTCTCAGCCAACAAAGTCATGCGAGCTAAAGCCTTTTTCTCGAAAGAAAAAAGGAAATACTGGCTCTGCAAAGGATCTTTTTGCTCTAAAGCCGTCGGCCAGGAAATTTTTCCGCCTGCTCTTTCCATAGCTAAACGCAGACCATAATAAGAAAATGGATATCTCTGAATGACCTCGTCAGCTAAAGGCAATGCTCGAGGATTGTTGGTCGCTTGCAGAGAACGAACCATCCAGTATTTAGCACTGAGCTCAAAGCGATCAATTTTTTTCAGCAATAAAAGCTTTTCAAAAGTTGCAATCGCGCTCGAAGCCTGAGTCTGTCTTAAATAAGTCAGCGCTAAACGAAAATAAACCTCGGCGATGTCTTCTGCCGCTGAATGCTGAGTCACATAGCTCTCAAAATGTTTTTGAGCCTTACTATAAGCTCCCGTAAATTGAGCAGAACGTCCGGCGATGTAAAGAAGAATGGCCCCATTCACTGACGAGGCCTGAGTGGCCAATGCCTTTTCTGATAGCTGAAGACTGGCCTCAAATTCACCTCGACGATGAAAGACTCGGGCCCATTCTAGCAGTCTCGAAGCATCTGATTTTAAAATTGACCGCAAGGCTTGCT
>JACCDR011305596.1_pt1 | contig 14144 bp, 36 predicted proteins | sample 7446431 | NCBI WGS metagenome assembly JACCDR01 (sample SAMN15323443, study PRJNA562643) | freshwater metagenome | isolation source: river surface water | place: USA:Blue River Watershed | collected 2017-08-17 | reverse complement strand
CTCATGTCCGGCCGCCACGAAGACCTCGTCTCCCCCAACCTGTGAGCCGCGCTCACACCTTCCATCCCATCCTTCAGGAGCACACCATGACCTCTCTCTACACCTCCCGCACCCTGGGCACCATCGTCCTGTCCGACGCTCAGCGCGCCCTGCGCGCCCTGCGCCCCAGCTTCCGCTCCATCACCCTGCCCCTGCGCTTCGTCGAAGTGCCCCAGCACTCCGTCCACTGCGCCTCCTCCCTGCACATGCCCCTCGCCGTGGCCCGCAGCATCCCCGTGTACGCACGGTCGCGCCGCCTGATTGCGTGATCTACCGAGGTTTTTGAGCATAAATGGCGGGATGCCAGTGATTCCAAGGCTTTCAGCACACATGAACCACGCTGAAACCCGCGTCGTTGCTGGCGTTCCGCCTACTACTACTACTATATCTCTATTATCTAAATATATATACATTGGAAAAAACGTACGTATCCGCACGCACCCTTTTCCCCTTGCCCTTTTGCTGTGCTGCGAAGCAAGAAAAAGTTGGCTGTATGTATTGTTTTGAGATTTAGCCACACGACCCGACTTGCCCGCGAAGCCGCGTCGTTACTGGGTTTTCAAGATGGTTGAGTCGCGCTGGAAGCCTTGGATCTGGTGGCCAGCCCCTTCCCCATTACCGAGAAATCTGTGCATAATTCGCCCATGATCCACCTATGCACCATCACCACCCCGCTCGACGGCCCCTCTGCGACCCTCTGTCCGCAGTGCTCTCGCATCCTCCCCGATGCGATGTTCCGTCGCCTTCTCACCCCCGCACAAGCCGCGGCCCGTGGTTTTCGCCCCATTCGCGAGACGCCCGAGCAAGCGCAGCAGCGTGCCGAAGAGGCCTGCCTGCGCCGACCGCGCAAGCCCGTGTGGCAGGGCGCGCAGCGTGTCTACGCCACCTGGCGCCTGTGTCGCGACTGTGATCCACCCCCGAAGCGCAAGACGCTCAAGACCATGACCTCGCGCGAGCTGTACGAGCAGGCGCTGGACAACCCCGAACTGCTGCGCACCGTGGATGTGCACCTGAAAGCGGCGCGGCAGCGCGAGAAGCGCGCGCGCAGCGAGAGTGCGTACAAGCGCTGGGAGCGTGAGTGGCGTGAACGCTGGCACTTTGCCCGGCAGAAGCTGCGCGTCGAGCTGCGCACCACCACGGATCGGCTGCACTACCTCAAAAAGAACCCGCCTCGCTTCGGGTACGAGGAAGGTTTGCATTTCTTCGACACCTACCGGGCGATCCTGCGCGACCTGATCGGCTGGTTCTCGGCGCAGGCGGGCAATCGGCAGGGCCGCGGGCAGATGCGCATGGCAGCCGAGGCCGAGGGTGTGCGCCCGTGGCAGGGCGGCCGTGGCAGGCCGCCGAAGGCCCGTGCGGGCGGCGACCGTACGCAGGTGATGGACAGGCACTCCACGTGGGGGGACTACCTGTCGCCGGCACAGGACAGCGCGCTGCGTCAGGCGTGGGCGGCTCTGCCTCCCCAGTTCCTGCGCTCCCGTGTGCCCCACGTGCTGCTCATCACGTCCGACGACGACCGGCTATGCCTGGCGGGCTATGGCCACGACGAGGACAGCGGCACCGAGCAGGAAGCCCAGGCGCGCAGGGACATGGTGCGCCCGACCAGTGTCAACCACGGAGAGGACGAATGAAGCGAGCACGACAACCCCTCACCTACAACAGCAGCAGCCGCGCCAAGTTTCGGGACACCGAGCAGCTGCGTGGCCGCTACGACCCGGCGCTGCTGCGCACCGACAAGGCCGTGCGGTGGGCACGGCGCGAGGACATCGAACCCTTGATCACCGCTCACACCACCGCCCGAGAGGGCACAACCCAAGGAGATAAGCAATGGCTCTGCAAGAAACCCACGACAAGATCAAGGCCCACCTGCTGGCGCAGGGCCGACCGGCATGGAGCAGCGACCTGAGCGGCTGCGCGTACCGCACGAGCGACGGCAAAGGCGGCCAGCTCATGTGCGCGGTGGGCTGCCTGATCAAGGACGACGTGTACGAGCGCTACCAGAACGCCAACGGGGGGGCCTTGATCGAGGGGCGGCGGGTCAGCCACTTGAACCTGCGCCGTGCGCTGAAAGAAAGCGGCATCGAGGCAGAAGAAGGCACGCAGATGCAGGAGCTGCTGCGCCTGTGGCAGCGCGTCCACGACGACGCCGCCGATCCCCTGCTGCTCGACGTGGACAAACGCGAGTGGGCCCAGCGGATTCACGACGGCGCTGCGGAGATCGCCAGCGAACTGAACATCAACCCGTGAGCGCTGCTCACATTTCCCAAGGAGAGAAGCCATGAGCAACCCGAGCAACGCCGCCAAAGCCGCGGCCATCCTGTGTTTCACCAGCGGTGTGCAGGGCTACGACACAGCCCTGCGCCTGTACGACGAGCTGGCCACCAGCGACAACGACATCGACACCGTGCTCGACAAGACCCCAGGCGCGCGCCGTTGGCACGTCACCGAGGGGCTGTGCGACGCGGACTGGTGGGAGAACGTGGTGTGTCTGGCGCTGTCGATCGACGCGTCCCAGCGGCACTTCAACAAGGAGCAGTGAGATGAAAGGTAAACCCATCGAGCCAGGATGCCTGGCCATGATCGTGCGGGCACAGATCGCCCCGGAGAACAACGGGAAAGTCGTGCGCGTGATCCGTCGGACAACGCCCGGGTACATGTCCCCCAACGCTCCTCCTGTAGTGACTGGCGTTGGCCCGACCCCCCGCGGGTGGATAGTCCGCACACCGACAGGCGCCAGAGACCTGGTGTGCACATCAGGCAAAGGTCGCGTGCGTTGGATGGACAGCGAGCGCTCATACCTGCCGGAACACCTCATCCGCATCGACGACGACGACACCACGCCCGACGAAGTGACCGAAGCGACCAAGCAACTGGAGCAAACGACATGAAAGCATCCGAAATCCTGCGGGCTGCGATCCCGCTGATCGGTACCGGAGACTACTTTGATAACCAGCCGATTCGTGTGTCAACGCTGTGCCACGCAGTCACGGTGGCTGCGCGAGACGCAGGCGATCAGGCGGCCAAAAACACCGCGCAGCGAGTCAAAGATGAAATCATGCGTCGGCTCCACCCGCACATGAGCCTCGGGTCGTGGCTTCGCCGAAAGCACGACGTTCCCAAGGAGAAGCTGTGGCATGACGGGTACGCGTCAACCGAAGCCCTCACCAACCACCGCAAACAGTGGGCCGAGCTGCTGGCCCAAGAGTTTGAAGCACAAGGAGACTGACATGAAAGCATCCGAAGTCCTGCGGGCCGCGATCCCGCTGATCGGCACCACGCACATCTATGACGGCCAGATCAAAGTCCGGGTGACCGGCATCTGCCATGCCCTCAACCTAGCCGCTGACTTGCAGCCGGAGGCTAGCAGCGCGAGCGCGGGCTCGGCAGCAGAGCGGGCCAAGCGCGTGATCATGAGGCGCCTTTACCCGGACGCGTACCTCACCACGTGGCTGCGCAGGCGAGGCATCTCCGACCACGATCTGCGCACGCGAGAGGGCGAACCCACCGAAGCCCTCATCAACCACCGCAAACAGTGGGCCGAGATGCTGGCCCAAGAGTTTGAAGCACAAGGAGACTGACATGAGCACCCAAAACACCATCACCCTGGCCTACGTGGTCAAAGGCTTCTTTGCCAGCATCGACAAAGTGATGCTCTCCATGACTCCGCAGAGCAAAAACGGTGGAGAGATCAGCGTCGTGCAACACTTGGCCGAGCTGGCTCAGCACGACGACGCCGTGTACAAGGAGCACGGCAACCCGGCCGGGCTCACGTGGGCCTACGAGGTCAGCGAGATGTACGGCGAGTGGATCGCGCAATACGTCAACGGCAACGGCGCCTTCCCGCCCGACGATGCCTGCACCGCCAAGCTGATGGCACTGGCCCAGATTCCCGTGGCCACCGTCGTCATTGAGGTGCGCGGGGGCAACGTGCAGTGTGTCTACACCGGCAAGGACGCACCGCCCATCCGGGTCGTCGTGCGTGACTTCGACAACATCGAAAAGGGTGACCCCGACCCGATCAACGACGTGCCAGGCGACCTCGCATACGAACCCAACACCATCTACCTCTGGTAAGGAGAACCACCATGACCATCAAGACCATCCTCGCCTGCATCACGCTCGCCCTGTCGAGTGCGGCACACGCTGACTTCCTGAGCGGCAACGGTCTCTTCAAGGAGATGACCGGCACGTCCGACATCGGCCAGATGTTTGCCACGGGCTACGTCGTCGGCGTGCACGACGCCACCTCAGGGACGAACCAGCACTGCGTGCCCAAGGGCGTGAACGCAGGCCAGCTGTCTGACGTCGTGCGCCTGTGGCTGCGCAACAACCCGGCGCACCGCCACCTGCCCGCAGAGCAGCTGGTCGTGTTCTCGCTGAGCGTGGCCTTTCCCTGCACAGAGAACAAGCCCCAGTCGGGGCGTAACCTGTGAGCGTCGCTCACACAACACCAAGGAGAGAAGCAATGACCATCAAGACCATCCCCTCCCGTGTCCCCAGCGTGCGTGTCGAGATTGAGTACGACCCCGAGCCGCAGTACGACCACGACAGCTACGCCATCATCACCTACAACCCCCACGCTCGCACCGTCCTGGGCCGTGTGCCCAAGACCGCCGAAGAGGACGCGCAGATCGCGCGGTGGGTGCGCGATGGCCACGCCATCGGCCTGCCTGTGTGGGCCTATGTGCACAGCAGCGCCACGGTCAAGGCGGCATTCACCAACCCTTTCGGTTGCCCATGGGACAGCGGGCGCAGCGGCTGGGTGTACGTCAAGACCGAGGACGTGCTCAAGGAGTACGGCCGCAAGCAGATGAGCCCCAAGCTCAAGCAGGCCGTCGAGCAGTACCTGATCAACGAGGTCGAGACATTCAATCAGTACCTCAACGGCGATGTCTACGGCGTGCAGCTCTTCGACGGCGACGAGTTGATCGACTCGCTCTGGGGCATCTACGGTGACAAGTACGCCGAGGAAGAGGCGCAGCTCATGCTCAAGCACTACCTGGCCACCCACCACCCGATGGCGCAGACCGAGCTGCCCATCGAATTTGCATGAAGGAGAACGGCATGAAGGTCTACACCCACTTCGCAGGCTCGGACGTGGTCGTGTTCAAGAATGAGAACGTGCACCACCCCAGCGCTTGGTACATCGACGCGCGGCGCGATGTGCGCAGCCCCCACATGCGAGACATCGAGCTGGTGCATGCCGGCCAAGTAATCTGGCGTGCTCGGGTGGGCTTGTGCGACGCGCCGGCCACCATCGTGCGCATCATGCGCAACGGTTTCATGCCCCCTGTTCTGTCGCTGAGCGACAACTGATCACCAACCCGTGAGCGCAGCTCACATCTTCAGGAGAGTTCAATGACCGACCCCACCTACTACGGCAACAACGTGCGCACCCGCACCCGCACCGTGTCCGTGCCCGGCGATCAAGACAACGGCGAACGCTGGTTTGCAAGCCCGGCCGGCGACAGCGACATGGGCTTATACGGCGCAACCCGACTCATTGCCGCCATGCGCTTGCACGTCATCCGCAAGCTCGGCGAGACCGCCGAAGTACCGGAGGAACTGGCGTAGGCCAGAAACCAACCAGTGTCAACACACCGGCGCAGCAGCGGCACTGCTGCACACCAACCCGTGAGCAACGCTCACACTTCCCAAGGAGAAAGCAATGAGTCACTTCACCGTCATGGTCATCACCCCCGCAGACAGCAATACCAGCCTGGACGCGCAGCTCCAGCCCTTCCACCAGTACGAGTGCACCGGCATCGAAGATCAGTACGTGGTCTGGGTTGACAGCACCGACGAAGTCACCGCGGAGTGGGAGGCCAAGACCGATGAGCAGAAGGCGGAGTACGGCAACGGCCTCGCGCAGTTCGTCGAGGACTGGTACGGCTACGACGTCAAGGTGGTCGACGGCAAGGTCACGTTCGGCCGCATGACGAACCCGAACTACCAGTGGGACTGGTGGCAGCTGGGCGGTCGGTGGTCTGGCTTCCTCAAGCTCAAGCCCGGCGCCAAGGGTGCGTATGGCCGGCGCAGCTGGACGAACAAGGACGAGGCCGACGACATGGACCGCGCCGACCAAGCGCGCAAGGGCGACATCGACGTCGAGGGCATGCGCGACGAGCAGGGGCAGCGCGCCAGCGCCCGGTGGGACAAGATGCAGCAGGCCATCATCGACGCCGGGCTGGCCGCGGACACGCGCTGGCAGGCGTGGGAGCACATCCGTGACACCGTGTGCAATGGCGATGTTGCCAAGGCACGGGACACGTACCACGCCCAGCCAGCGCTGGCTGCGGTGCGCAAGGCGTTCGACAACCCGTTCTTCGACGCGGACAACTTGCTGTGCACACGCGAGCAGTACGTGCAGCAGGCGCGGGACGAGGCCATCATGACCTTCGCCTTCCTCAAGGACAGCCAGTGGGCCGAGCGCGGCGACATGGGGTGGTTCGGCTGCGTGTCCGACGAGAAGGATCGCGGCGACTGGGCCCGGCAGTTCAACGAGATGTTCGACGCGCTGCCCGACGATACGCTGATCAGCATCGTCGACTGCCACATCTGAGTTCGGGGCTTCGGCCCCTTTTTCGTGAGCAACGCTCACACTTCCCAAGGAGAAAGCAATGGGTACCCGTTCCATCACCACCATCATCGACAACCAGTTCGGCCGCAAGGCGAAGATCCTGACCATGTACCGTCAGTTCGACGGCTACCCCAGCGGGCACGGCAAAGAGCTTGCGGTTTTTCTCAACAGCATGCAGCTATGCAACGGACTCGGGGGCAAGGCGCCGGAGGACAAAGTCTGGGCCAACGGCGCGGGCTGCCTGGGTGCGCAGATGCTGAAGTATTTCAAGGAAGAGCCCGGCGGCATCTACGTGACGGCACCACGCGTCAAGCTCGAATACGAAGACTACAGCTACGTGGTCACGGTGACCGAAGAACTCAAGCTGCACATCGAGGTGCGCAGCTACAGTGGCAAGATCTTCGACGGCACGCTCGAAGAGTTCGGCGTGTTCTGCAGCGAGGAGGGATGAGATGACCGACCGAATCGACCTGCCGGCCGACGGCATGTGCGTCTGCGGCTGTTCCGAACTGATGCTGGCCGAGGATAAGGTGCGGTACACGCCGGTCAGCAAAGCTGACGGCATGTGGGAGAGCGGAGGCACCTACCTCGAAGCGCTCGACAACGAAGACCCCATGGGCAACGTGCGGCTGTTCTGCACCGCATGTGGCCAGTACTACAACGTGCCGGAGGAATTGCAATGACCGACCCCACCTACTACGGCGAGCACGTGCGCACGCGCACCATCTACGACCCCAACCGCCAGGAGGACGCGGAGATCGTCGAGATCAAGCGCGGTGAGCACTGGATTGAGCAGGGCCGTTATGGCCACATGAGCAACGACTACGCGCTGACCGACGCGCGCCTGTGTGCCCAGGATCTGGCACGGCAACACATCGGAGGGCATTGAGATGGACGCAGCATGCAAGCACCACACCAAGTACGACGGCTCTTGGTGGGAGCACGACGCACAGAACATTCCGCTGTGCCGTGTGTGCGAGAAGTGCCGCAACGAGCGGCTGAGCAAGTACCGCCCGGAGATCCTGAGCGGCTACGACCAGCGCGACGTTGACGAACGCATCGAGGAGAACTGACATGAGCACATGGCACCAAGACCGCAACCCGTCTGCACTGCAGGCGCTGTGGACGCCGGACCCCGTGAAGTGGAAGTGCATCAGCGACAAGTACGGCAGGTTCGCATCCTGCATGACCTTCGATGACGAGGGCAGCGCACGGCAGTACGCCGCCAAGACGGGCGACATTGTGCTGCCCCCGAAGACCACCAACCAAGGAGAGAAACCATGAGCTTCAAACCCGCAGTCGAGGTCATCAACGAGCCCGGCAAGTACCACCACAACAACCTCGCCTTCGCCACCCGCGAAGAAGCCGAGCGCAGCGCCAAGGACTTGATGTCCCGCTGGATGCTGGTGACCAACTGGCGCGTCGATGAGAGCGACCAGCCCGTGAACTACCGCCTGACCGAAGGCGGCCAACTGGAGGAAGTGAAATGACCCCGCAACGCCACCCACGCCACTACCACCACGACGAGCTTGTCCGCACCTGCCACGTGATGCACCGCTTCGGCGGCAGCTTCGCGCACCACCTGGCGGATGCAGCACTCGTGGCCGACAGCGTGAACCGTGAGACCCTGCTCACAGCTTTCGCCGGGCTGTTCTATAAGTACGGCCCCGACTCGGACTTCTACCGCTACACGTACCCCGAAGCCACCTGACCCCCAACCCACCAAGGAGAACCACATGATCGACATCAACACCATCATCAACGAAGCCTTCGAGAAGGTCATCAAGGAAGTCGTGCACCAGCGCGTGTCGGCGTTCGAGCAGCGCATCAACCAGCGTTTGCTCGCGCTCGAAGAGAAAGGCTCCGCGTTCTACACGCTCAACACCCGCATGCAGCACTGGGAAGGGCGTGTGACTGCGCTCGAAAACCGGATGGGCAACTGGGAAGCCGCCGTGCGCCTGTGCGCCAGCCACGAAGACCTCATGAAGCTCGACAGGGCCGTCGGCGATCTCAAGAAGCAGGTCGAGGCCACGCCGTACAGCAACAGCACGCGCCTGCGACTGGACCGCATCGAAGAGACCCTCTCCGGCATGCAGCAACGCTTCGCCCTCAAGGATGAAGTCAACAACGCGCTCGAAGGCTGCGTGACCCAGGAGAACGCGGCCGAGTGGGTGCGTGCCGTCGACAAGCTCGAGCGCCGGGTCAACGCCATCGACAGCGCCACGGCAGAGAACGACGAGCAGCTGGCCCAGGACGTCAAGCAGATCCTGCGCGACCTGCTGGATGACGACGAGGACAACATCATTGCCAGCGCCGTGGCGCAGGCTTTTCAGAACGGCGCGCTGACCATCAGCGTCGACAAGCTGTGAGCGCAGCTCACGATTCAAGCGGCCCTTCGGGGCCTTTTTCATTTCAGGAGAACCTCATGGAAACCTCGTACAACCACACCCTGTTCAACGACGTCATCAACGACGCAGTGCCGAACGCACCGAAGCCCGTGGGCCCCTGGACGACCCCGGAGGAAGCCGTCGAGCGTCTGGCTTACATCAAGGGCGCCATCGCCGGGCTCAAGGAAGAGGAGCAGCGCTGCAAGGACGTGCTGATCACCAGCAACGTGCGCGTGGTGGAGACCGACTTCTACCGCTGCACCACCGCCGAGGTGGCCGAGGGCAAGAAGGTGAACTGGCAGGCCCTGGCCATGAGCATGAACCCGAGCAAGCAGAAGATCACCGCGTACACCGAGGCCACGGCGGGCTACTTCCGCGTGGACGTGAAGGCACGGAAGACTTCTTGAGGAGAACGACATGAACGGAACCTGGGAGATCATCCCCGGCAGCATCGCAGCGCTGCTCTACGTGCGCACACCTGAGACGCCAGGCGAAGCGCAGTCGGTGGTGTGGATCAGCAACGAACGGGGCGCTGTGACAGGGCGCCGCGACACGCCGCTGGCGCAGAGCGGCTGGCCGCAGCCGGTGCAGGAAACAGTAAACCGGTACTTCCGACATGTGTTCTCTCTGGAGCACGAGAACTGGAATGGCGCAGGCCCCTCGCCACGCGCGCAGTGCGTAGACCAAGCGAAGCCGTGGTTCGTCAACGTCAAGGAGAACGGAAATGTCTGATCAGCACACCAAAATCTGCGAAGCAGAGAAGTACGCGACACGCGCTCTCAACGACGCACGCTACTGGGCCGACGCGGTACACATTCAGGCTGCTCTTCAGCGCGCAGAGCACTTGCTTATGGAGGTGCGCTTCGCGGCGTACTTCCTCACCGACCCGGGGTGCACCGAGCAGCTGAAGCAGGACGCGCGCAAGCGCCTGGAGCAAGCCATCATCAACTGCAAGTGAAGGAGAAGTGACATGGGTATCGTCAGTGACCATCTGACCGAAGACAACAGCGGCATGTACTCGCACGACTTCACGGTCGAGCAGCTCGCCGACGAGCTGCAAATTGCGGTGCACCGCATCAACGACATGCTCAACGATCCCGATGGGCAGTCCTACAAAGAGGCGCGCAAGTGGGTCGACCGCACGTGCGCCAAGTACGGCCTCCAAAACGAACCGAAGGAGAAGTGAATGCCCGGATCCATCATCTTCGAGGGCCCGTCGCTGCTCGACGACCAGCCCATCTTCGTCGCAGCCGTCTGGTCCAGCGACAACCGCAAGACCGGCGACATGCTGCAGACCTACATCATGCGCGCCGACATCAACCCGCTGGAGGCGAGCAAGCTCGGCGAGGACTACAGCATCTGCGGCGACTGCAAGCACCGCGGCACCCCCACGCTCGACCCCGAGCGCAAGCAGGCCGAAGCGCGCTCGTGCTACGTGCAGCTGTACCAGGGCCCGCTCGTGGTGTGGCGCGAGTACCAGGCGGGCAAGTACCCGCGCATGGACAGCATGATCGCGCGCGCCGACATTGGCCGCGGGCAGCGTGTGCGCCTGGGCACCTACGGCGACCCCGCCGTTGTGCCTGCCGTGGTGTGGGAGCAGCTGATCAAGTTCTCCAAGGGCTGGACCGGCTACACGCACCAGATCGCGCTGCCGCAGGCGCAGGCCAAGGCGTGGATGACCATGGTGTCGGTCGACTCGCTCAGCGAGGCGAAGGCGGCGTGGCGCAGCCACCAGCGCACGTTCCGCGTGGTGCGTGAAACATCCGAGCTCGTCAAGGGCCAGGAGATTCTGTGCCCGGCCTCGGCCGAGGCAGGCAAGCGCGTGCAGTGCGCGCAGTGCATGCTGTGCGGCGGCAGCCATCAGGCAGCGCGCTCGATCGCCGTCGTGGCCCATGGGGCCGGGAAGGGGTACGTATGAGCTGGGTACACACCGTAGTTGACGCGCTGCACAGTGCCGGCCTGCTCGCAACCGCGCTTGGGTTTTTGTGGCAGAACAGCCGCATGCGCGAGCTGGAGACGCTGCAGTTGCGGGCCTACGCCGACCTCTGCGAGCAGATGCGCGCCGAGAAGCGCGCTCGCGAGCGCGCCGAAGCAGAGCTGCGCCGGTACCTGAATGATGTGGCGGCCATCACGCTGCCCACAGACATTCTTGACAAGGTTCGCCCCAAAGGCGACTGACCGCTCGTCGGAACCCACGCAACGGACTTGCCCACCGTTGCGTTTCTGTAAAATCTTGGGCATACTCTTTTTTCCCAACCCGGAGATTCACATGAGCCACGAACTGACCCTCAACACCGTCACCAACCAGATCGAGTTCGCCTACCTCGAGAGCGACGGTGCCCCTTGGCACGGCCTGGGCCAGCCGATGCAGGCCGGCATGACCGTCGAGCAGTGGAAGCGCGCCGCGGGCATGGACTGGCGCATCAAGCGCGCCAAGGTCCGCTACCCGTCCTCGATCGACGCCCAGGGCAACCCGCTGACCTACGCCGAGGTGCCCGACAAGCACGTGCTGTTCCGCAACGACACGCTCGCGCCGCTGGGCGTGGTGTCGGACAAGTACAAGGTGGTGCAGCCAGGCGAGGTGCTGGACTTCTTCCGCGACATTGTGCGCGTGGGCGGTCTGGAGCTGAGCGCGGCTGGCACCATCTACGGCGGCGCGCGCTTCTGGGCCACGGCCAAGATCGGCGAGGCCTCGCCTGCTTCGCTCAAGGACAAGATCGGCGGCTACCTGCTGCTGTCCACGAGCGCTGACGGGTCGCTGGCCACCGAGGTGCGTCGCACCACGATCCGCACCGTGTGCCGCAACACGCTGGCCATGGCCATGTCGGACGCGCCGGCGTCGATGAAGATCAGCCACCGCTCGGTCTTCAAGCCCGAGAGCGTGCAGGAGTTCATGAAGCTCAACCACGCCGCGTTCGACGCCTTCATGCACGACCTCACCGAGCTGGCCCACAAGGACCTCAAGATCGAGCACGCCGAGAACCTGGCGGTGGAGATCATCGGCGGCGAGCAGGACAAAGTCCGCGCAAGCCTGGGCTTCAACAAGGTCATGGACTTGTTCACCAAGACGGGTCTGGGTGCGAAGGAGGACGGCGTGTACGGCACGGCCTGGGGCCTGCTCAACAGCTTCACGGAGTACGCCGACCACTGGGCCCGCGCGCGCTCGGACGAGAACCGCATGGTGTCCGCCCAGTGGGGCCCCGGTGCGCAGCTCAAGCAACGCGCTCTCGAAGTGCTGCAGGGGGTGTGATGTCGCTCAAGATCGAGCATCTCGCCGGGGTGTACATCGAGCAGCCATTCTGGTATCCCGCAAACAGGGGGGATGACCATGCAAGAAAGTACGTGGAGCTTGTCGCCGAGGACCATACGTTCACGTTCCGCACTTGCTGGCAAATGTACGACCCCCGTGCGACTGAATCGTACGGACCGCCCATAGGAGATCTCACATGAAAACCAACCGACTGTCCCAAGCCCGCCGCCTCTTCAAACACCCCGACGTGCCGGCGTCCACCGCACGGCACAACATCCGCGCCTGGGTCCGCAGCCTGCGGCACCTGGGTGACAAGTGGCTCTTCGCACAACCCGTGCGTCGCGCACAGGGGTGATGTACCCCCACCCCCAACCGGGGTGGCCTTTCCCCGTGTGGAAGGACTACCCCTACACCCCACCCCAGCGTCCGCTGGATCCCGCCCCCTGGTAACTGAAGGAGAAGCCATGACAAACGCCCAACGCCAAGCCGAAACGCGGCCCATCGTCATGAAGGCCCGTGCCCGTCGTCACACGACTGCGTGGACGGAGAACCCAGCTCTGGAGCACCTCCGGCGGATAAAGGAGAGCATCGCCGTGCAGCGCGAGAACGCCCATCATTTGTGGACCATCAACCAGACCCTGCGCGAGATCGCGCGGCTGAGCTGAAGGGCCCGACATGGACTTCAACGCCGCCAAACGCGAGCGCGAGCGCGTCGTCTTCGATGCGTTCCAAGAGCGACTCGCACCGCTGCTGGCGCAGCTGTGCCCCGACTGGCTCGTTCACCACATGGAGATCAACCACCACACTTTTCCACACCCTGAAATCGAACGCGAGGCGCGCATCGTCATCGTGCTGCGCCCTCTGGGCTCCACACGCTTTGTGGACGACCCCGTCCCCATCAAAAACCGCGAACCCCAACTGCCCCTGTAAGGAGAACTCACCATGAAACACATCACCAGCCTCACCGTCCTCATCGCCGCCATCCTCGCCGGCTGCAGTACCACCGTCGCCCCGCCGTGCGACCCCAAGACCGACCAGTGTCAAGCCGACAACGGCAACAGCGGCCGCTCCAGCGGCTTTTCCGCAGCCGCCAAGGGTATGGGTGCCAAGCCCGGTCCAGCCGCGCCTGGCAAGCCCGGGAAGCCCAGCAAAGGTGAAGGCGGCAAGCCGGGCAAGGGCGACGGCAAGGGCGGCAAAGGGAGCGCGAAATGAGCACTAGCGAGAACGCCCAGCAGCCCGCGCCCCAGCCGCTGACGGATGAGCAGAAAGACGCCGAGCGATACCGGCTGCTCAGACGCGGGCAGCACTGGTCTGAGATTGACGGCATCGGGGACGAGCTTCGCGGCGACGATCTGGATTGCGCTATTGACCGCGCCATTGAACGCGCCCGCGGCGTTAAGGAGCAGCCATGAGCACCAACTACGATCCAAAAATCCCCGCCGCTTGGCAATCGTGGAGCCTGTCGGATGGCTACAAAGTATGGCCCACCGAACGCGAGGCAGCTATCCACTGTGACGCGGGTTTTGAGCCTGTGGCACTTGTTCCGCAACGGCCTATCCAGAAGCTGCGCGAGGCTTTGATCCGCTGCCAAAGCACGCTCTACATCATCTACTGCGATCGGGGCATGTCGCCCGAAGAAGCCCGCAGCATGTACGAGATTGCGCTGGCCGAACAGGCATTGTCCGCCGCCCCCCCGCAGCCCGCGCCGCAGCCGCTGCCCAAAGTCACCGAGTTCAATGTCGGGCGTTGGTGCTTGAGTGAGGATGAGTGCATCGCGCAGGGCATCAGCTTTGAGGCCTACGAGCGCGGCGTGGCAGATGCTGCCGCAGCATTCGCACGCAACGGCACCAAGGAGCAGCCATGAGCACCAACGACGACGCCAGCAGTG
>JACCDR011163025.1_pt1 | contig 14145 bp, 31 predicted proteins | sample 7446431 | NCBI WGS metagenome assembly JACCDR01 (sample SAMN15323443, study PRJNA562643) | freshwater metagenome | isolation source: river surface water | place: USA:Blue River Watershed | collected 2017-08-17 | reverse complement strand
GAAACAAATAAAAGCAAGGTCGACAAGTCCGATGATGGGACCTCGATCAACCCGCCGTGGCGTTTCGATGCGTTTCAAACGATTGTCGGTGTGCAATGGGCGCCGATCGCTGCGGAATTTATCACGATCTCTTACGAGCTAGCCTCGAACATGCCGACTATGCCGGTGTGGGAATTCATCAACCTCCCGTTTGCGCCCAATCAACGCCATGACTTGCTAGCGCACGAAGGGTTGATCTTGCACGATGGCGTTGATCCGGTGCCGGAGATTGCCGAATTCGATCCCGATCACTTGTTGCCGCCGGAAATGCTTGCGCTCCTGTACCTGTGGACAGAAGGTGCGCCGGAGCTAGACACGCAAGCCGGCGGGTTGAAACGCGGCTTGCAGTTTGTGATTGTCAATACAAAGAAACTGCTGGCCGACTTCCCGAATGGCGTTGATGATCGAGTGGAATTCGCGATTGCGATACCGCAGGTGCCGCCACCAACAAATGTTGTGTACACGGACTATTGGACCGTGAGCCAACCGGCGCTATTTGAAGGCACCGGTTTGCCGCCGCCGCGCGATAAGGTCATGGTTGAGGAACCGCGCGAAGTGATTTTTACATCCGATCCGGCCGTGCCGTTTCGCAGTTGGTATGATCTTGTCGCGTTCCCTGACTTGGTTGTCGGTTCATACCCGATCATGATCCACGGTAGCGGCGGCGATGCGGCCGCATTCTACAATGCCAACCTAGCTAGCGGCCGTGGTCCCGAATTCGTTCTTCTGAGTTATTTCCAATCGGTCGACAGCAATGAGTTTTATGTGCGCGGCCGTTTCTTTGTGCGACCATGGCATCAAGTCGGTGACCATTATGAGGCACTAACAACGGCCAAAGAAATTGACGATCGGGCGCCGGTTGAGAGTATGGAATTCCCGTTGCGTACAATGGTGTTCAAGATCACTCCCGGGCCGGTAGTGGTGAAGCCTAAGCAAACGCGACAGGTAGGATAGGGCAACCAAATGTCGATCATCTTTCGCACCGCCGGGCCATGGGGTGCCGGTCAAGGTTCCGATCTAGCGGCCGCGCAAGTCGACAACAACTTTTATGAGCTTGTCACGAGCATTGTGAACCTTGAAGACGTGCCGGCCGGTGTCGGCATCGTTTACATTACGGTGTCGGGTGCCACGTTCACGGTGCACCTAACCGATCACTCGATCGAAGGGCCGTTCCCGTTGCCTGTGGCGCAATGGATTTTCCGCGGCGAGTGGCAGGCCTCGACGCCCTATGTGGTCAACGATGTGATCACGGCCGGCGGAAGCCTTTACATCGTGATCTTTAATCACACGTCGGCGGATGTGTTCGATCCGAACGCCAATGACGGCATGGGGCACAATTACTATTTGCTGGTGCTGGAACCCTTCGGCGTGTTGCCGGCGGGTGGTGCTGCGGATCAAGTCCTAGCGAAGCACTCCGGCGCAGACTATGACACCTTTTGGAAGGATGAAGCTTCGCCGCAAGGCGTGCCGGCCGGCGGCACCGCCGGGCAGGCGTTGGTGAAGCACTCCGGCGCAGACTACGACACAGCATGGGGATTGACGCTAAGCGCCGATGGCCTCCCGGCCGGCGGCACGGTCGGGCAAATCGTGTTCAAGTCCGGTTCCGGCGACTATGTGACGGCATGGGGCAACCCGCCCGCGGGTGTGCCGGCCGGAGGGTTGACCGCGCAAGTGTTGGCGAAGCACTCCGGCGCAGACTATGACACCTTTTGGCAGACACCCGACACCGTGGCCACCACGTGGTACAGCGGGAACGGCGCGCCTACTACGCTTTTCAATGATGGCGATTACTACCTCGATTTGCTGACCGGCAATGTGTACAAACAAATCAGCGCCGTATGGGCGTTGCAAGGGAACATCAAAGGGCCGGCCGGAACCGCAGGCACCAACGGCACCAACGGAGCTAACGGAACCATTTGGTACAACGGATCCGCCGTGCCTACGTTTGGTTCCCCGGCCGCCGTCAATGGCGATTATTATTATCGCATTACGAATGGCGATGTGTACCAATTGCAATCGGGATCATGGGTGCTGATCGGCAACCTAACCCCGGCGCTTCCTACCGGCGGCACTACCGGGCAGGTGCTTACCAAGAATTCGAGCACCAACTTTGACGCGTCTTGGCAAACGCCATCGGGCGGCGGCGGAAGCGGCGCCAAGTGGCCGCGGCGCAATGGCTCGATCACGGCACCGGGTGTTGCGTCGGGGTGGACAACGCTAGGCACCGGCACGCTTGCCGACTTCACCGCCGGTTCCGATGCCGGCCTTAGGCTCACGGCCGCCGGCAATGGTAGCAACCATCTTTTCGGGATCTACAAATCGCAATCGTTCGGTGCCGACTTCACACTAAGCGCAGGCATCCGGCTTCACACGCCGATTGTCGATAGCGTCGGCTTTGGCGTGCTGCTGTGGCAAACGTCGAATTCCAAAGGCTATTTCATGGGGATCGGCAACGCCACCACGTTTGGCCGTTGGAAGTGGGACGGTAGCGCCACATCGTTTGACGGCACTAACGATTATGGTAGCTCCGGCCTCGGAGGGTACGGGAGCAAAACATTCATCCCGGAATTCTACATCCGGGTTGCCCTAGTCGGATCGAACCTAAATTTTTATTGGTCGTACGATGGCAACTATTGGATGCTGCTTAAGACGTTGACCACGACCGAATACAACGCGTCGAGCTTTAATTCGCTCGGCCTCGGGATCAATCGCAATCTCAACACCGGCAACTTTAACTTTGAGCTTGCGATGGATTGCGCCGATTACAATCTGGTCTAAAGCAACAGGAGGAACGACGAATGTTTGTGCTTATTCTTTGGATGACATACGCGGGAACGCCCAACACAATCGCGGTCACCGCGGCGGAATTCGCCAACCTTACCGCGTGCGCGGCGGCCGGTGCCAAGGTGCTCGAAAAGGCACCGCTCACTGTGCCGGCGGAACCTAATGTGCGATGGGTGTGCGTGGCCAAAGGGGATTGATGATGGATCGCATGTTGCGACACTTCGAATACGCGCACCTGCGGCCCGGCTTGCAGGCTTTTAGCAAGCCGTTTGGCGATCTAGCGCAATGCCTGTGCGAGCTATTGCCGCCATCGCCGGAACGCACCGTGTGCCTGCGGAAGCTTGTCGAGGCGAAGGATTGCGCGGTACGTGCGGCGCTCGATCTAGGGCAGGCCGAACCTACCGGCGATCCCGACTAGGCACAAAAGAAAAGGGCCGGCTTGCGGCCGGCCCGTTTCACGCGGCGGGTTGTTTCGGTCAATGGCGGGTGTGCCGCTCGACATACGGCCACACCGCATAGGCGATGCCGGCAATGCAGGTCACCGACAGAACGATGATCAAAGAAGTGTGGCCATCGCGTGCGCCGATCGCTTCCTCGAAAGCCTGTAGGATTATTCCGAGCACGGCCAACACCCAAAACCAACGTTGCCGCACGCACCACCCGATGAAGCCTGTAGCGGCGGCACCGCCAAGACCAGCAAAGATTATCCAAACAATCGCAGGCATGTGGTTCGCTCCCGGTTGCTCCGGCCGGCGGCCGGTAGAAAAGTACCGGGCACCAAAATAGCGGCACCGGCTTAACCGGCGGTTACTGCCATCATCCCGGGCGGATCCGCCGCTAGCCACTCGGCGGAAGGTGCGCCTAGCTGGTCGCGTGTCCAGCCGGAGCAAGACCGCACATAGGCCGCTAGGTGGCCGTGGTGCGCGAGCCATCCGCGGCGGAAGTCGATAGCGTTTGGCCAATCGCGATGCCGGAGGAAATGCCCGGCCGCCGGTGTCATGGGTATGCCGCACAAGATGATCTTGCGGTGACCGCTCGCAAAGGCCGCGCGCACGCCGAGCAAGCCGCTCGATCCACCCCAATCGCGGATCCAATGCGTTACCTGCGTTCCCGGGTGTGGTGCCCAAGACCACACCGGCCCGATGGCGTCGAGGCCTGCGGCCGCCCGGGCGGTTAGCCACATGTTGAGCTTAGCCGGATGCAGCGTCACACCGATGGATCCGGCCGGAGCGGCAAACGTGGCCATTTGATCGTTTATCAGAAAGTGTTCCGCGTGCGGCGCTAGCTCGACGGCTAGCGTGTAATCGTCAGCAAAGCCTTCGGCACCGCCGATAACAAGGGCCGTCATATGAAAACCTCTGCAACGGGCCGCGCGATCATCGAAGCTTTTGAAGGATGCGACAAGCCGGTAAATGGGCGGCCTGGTTTTTTCACCACGTACCGCGATGAAGTCAACGTTTTGACCGTGTGCTATGGGTGCACCAATCTTTCCGGCAACCATGCGCCTATCGTCGAGGGTGCCATTTACAGCAAGACGGATTGCGATGCTTTGCTGTCGTCCGATCTCGACGGCTTTGAAAGGCGCGTTGCTCGGATCATTGGCCAACCGCTCGCACAACATGAATTCGACGCGTTGGTTTCTTTCGACTTCAATACGGGTGGCCTCGATCGTTCCTCGATCCCGGCTAAGATCAAGGATGGTCGCAAGGCACAGGTGCCGGAAACCCTCGCGAGATGGAACAAGGCCGGCGGCCGGGTGTATCGCGGCCTTACCCGCTGCCGTACGGCCGAAGGTCAAGAATTCGTCGGTCAGGTGGCATCGGCGCTTAGCACCGCCGGGGTGCACCGCGTGAGCGGCGAAGGCATGATCCAACGGGTTGACCGGCCGACACCGCCGGCAAGCGAAGTGGCCAAGGTCACGAAGCGGGAACGTCGAGCGGCCGCAGGTGGCGCCACGGCCGGCGGCACAGGCACGGTGACGCAATCGACGGCACCGCCCGGCCCGGCACAGCCGGATGGCTCGACGGCCACTAGCGGGCTTTCCCTGGTCGCATGGGGCTTGATCGTGCTCGGTGCCGTGGTGGTGGTGGCGGCGGCCGTGCTGGCATGGCGGAAATGGCGCCACCTCGACGCCGATTGGGCATAGCGCCGTGGTGGCGATCGAGCGCTTGCCGGCGGCGGCCGGGCGGTGCCGCGTACGGTGGCCCGTGGTGCGCCGGAGCGGCCCGGCTGCGCCAAGACACCGGCCCGGCGGCCGGCCTATCCACGGCCGCCCTAGGGCCGTTTCTGAAGGTGGTATTGCAGGGAAGGGTTGACCGATGAAATGGGCAGATATCGCGCCGCTAGTGGCGGCCGGAGCACCGACGCTTGGCAAGATGCTTGGCGGTGCTGTCGGCACGGCCGTTGCCGGGCCATTCGGAACCGGCATCGGAAGCTTGCTTGGCGATCAGGCCGGCAAGCTCCTAGCCGGAGCACTCGGCGTGCCGCCTACTCCGGATGATGTGCACGCGGCCTTGGTTGATCCCGATCAAACGAAGGTGACGGCGGCGGTACAGGCCGCGGAAGCGGAAGCCGTAGCGCAATGGCAGGCTATGGCATCGATGGTTGCGAGCGAAGCGGACTTTGCCAAAACGCAGGTGCACGAAACAAGCGAAGTAATCGAAAGCGAGCTAGAGCTAGGCGCGCTCGCAACCGGCCGGGTGCGGGATTGGATTTTGTTTTGCCAAGCCACGTGGCGGCCGTTCGCAATGTTCGTATGGGTGGCAACGTGGCCGTGGCAATTGTTCTACGCCTTCTATCAAACCATTGAACCCGCCCGGGGTGCGGTCTTGACTAACCTGTCATGGTGGAACGCTACGCCTGCGGTGCTTGCTGGTGCTTACTCAATCGGCCGCACGATTGAAAAGGTCAAGGAAGTGCAAGGCAACATCGCCGGATCCGCCGGGAGCATTGTCAAAACCGTGGTCGGAAAGATCAAGCGATGAACACCGGAGCGGCCGGCCCGGATATCATGCACCGCCTTGCCATGTCGCTTGCGCCGGTGCTGCTGACCGCTCTAATCGGGCAAGGCGTGTATGTGCTGGTGTGGGGCATCAAGCTTGATGGCAAGGTGTCGTTCATTGAGGGGCAGGTTGTTGAATTGCGAACGACCGTGAACAAGCTTTCCGAAGGTGCCGCGCACCGCTCGCAAGCTAACGTCAACCGCTTCGGATCGCTTGAAGAACAGATGAACGAAACGCAATCGCGGATCGATACGTTGATTGCGCTTATGCGGGTGCGCGAGCGCAGCGACAATGACTATCAACGCAAGCCGGAGCGGCGCGAGGAACGGCCCGACTATCGGCTTCAATCGGATGACAGCAAGTGATCAAATGGCTTAGCCACATCCTCGGTGCCGATAGCTACTACGCGCACGCGGTGTGTCTTACGAATGATCCATCCATCATCACGCTTTATGTGGTCGGCGATCTTTCCATCTGGTTGGCATACACCGTCATAGGCGGATCGCTGGCGATTACGTTCACGGGCGGCACTATGCGATTGACGCGCGCGGCTACCGTCCTGTTCGGCACCTTCATATTTTTGTGCGGCCTGTCGCACCTGACAAAATCCGCAACGCTATTCGCGGGTGTGTATTTCCTCGATCTTGCGGTTGTCATGGCCACGGCCGCAGTGTCGGTGCTCACGGCTGGCTTCACCGCACGTGAGGCATACCACGCCCTATGGAACAGTTAAGCGACCTGCATTCATTCTTTGCGCTTGTATCGCCGGTGCTGATTACGATCATCACGGGATACTTCGCCTATCGCGTAGGTGCGAAGAAAGAAGATCGCAACATGCAATCGTCGCTGAATAGCGGCTTCAAAATCTTGATTGATGAACTACAGAAGGAACGCGCGGCCTTGTCCGCCCGATTGACTAGAACAATCGATCAAGGCAACGTCGAGCTTAAGCGCGAGATGCACAAACGTTTCACCGAAATCGAGGCTAGGATCGAGCACAACCGCGCCAACGCAGACTTCAATTTTCAGATTGTCAACGAAGCGCTAGCCGGAGCGGCCGCGGGACACCGAAGCGAAATGGACAACAAACGGCGCAAGGTGCCGATCATGCCTAAGCGTTTGCCGAAGGAATAGACCGGATCCGGGCGGCGTCCCACCGCCCGGTTAGGGCCGCTCGATCCTCCCCGATTGATGGCCCGACGTTCCACTTACCCGCCGCCCTCACGGGTGGCGGGCTTTTTTTATGGCGGGTGCTCGGCGACAAGGCGATCCCAACAATCATCGTGATAGACCCAATCGGCAATCAAGGTGTACGGGCCGCGGATGACACCTTGCGGCTTGCCGGGTTCATCGTGTTGCCAAGCGACGGTGACCGGCTTCCGGCAATATGGGCACTCGACTTCGAAGTGTTCCACGTGCGCGGTCATAGCCGCTCCCGTAGAGCTAGCCACACTTCGGCTTGATCCTTGGCATCATCGATATTCATCGCCCGGGCGGTGTTGCGTGTCGGGTAGGTGATACGCCATGGCGTTCCGAGCGGCCGCCATGATGTGCGCTCGATCTTGATCGTGCCTTGCGACGTGTAGCCAATCCACACGCCTTCGATTTGTTTCCAATCGATCATTTGCGTTTGCCTTGGTTTCGAAGCACCGCCAGACAATCCGGGCAATCGGCGTTCCTCGCATGTGAGATGGCCACCCGGCGGTGACCTAGTGGCCATTCGACCGTGTTCATCGTGAACCGGCACATAGGGTACATGCCTTGAATGATGTGCACCAACGGCGGGTAGTGGCACAGCCGCGCGCGGCCGATGCGTTGCGCTACCGCAAAGGCCGGCCCGACATTGAACGCCGCGCGGCACTCCGGATTGAAGCAATAAACATTCAGCGACGCACCGCCGCGTGGCCCTTCTATGAAGCCATAGTTTCCGCATGACGGGCACCGGTTGGCCATTAGCGCCGCGCGTTCCTCGACGGTGCAAGCCATGGTTTCGCCGTTGCGCTCGATCATTGGAACCGCTTCCCTTTCATCAGCACATCACGGTGCGCGATCAACATGCGCTTCGTTCGCTTGTCTGCCATGGCTTCATCGAATTCCGCCCGTGTGAGCGGCCGGAAGGAAAGATCATCGGCAAAGCCAAGCAAGGTGCCGCAGTAGAAACAAATCGCCACCATGCCCGGCTGTGGTGGGGCGTTGCCGAAGGCGTTCGTATGGGTGTCGGACTTCCGGCCGCAGGCCGGGCAGGTGGCCTCACGGCCGCGGAACACTTTCATGATGGCGGATCCAAATAAACCTTGCGGCCACCCTCGATCCGGTAGCGCCGTGGCTCGATCACAAAGCGCACGTGATAGCCGTCAATGACCGGGTGCGGCCATTGCACCACTTGCATGATGTGTGCGCTTAGCACCTTGACGCCGCTATTCGTGCCGACGATCGTTCCGCACGGCACGCCATCGGCCTCGATCACGACAACCTTTTGGCCCGGGATAAATTTATGATCTTCTATCTTGAAGGTGAATTCCATCATTCGCCACCCGTCAGTTTTTGTATGGCGCTTTCAAGCGCCGCTCGCTCGCGAGCCTGTTCGCGTTCGCTCGCATCTTCCCATGGCCATTCGTCGGCTAAGACAAATGCAGCGGCCCGTTGCAGCATTTCCTTTTCAAGCTTCGTAAGACGTTGCATCATTCGCCCCTATGGCCATTTGTTGTGGATCGCGGTAAGCGCCGCGACGATAGGCCGGCGCACATCACGGCGGCCATCCGGGCCGTTGCGCCACCAACGATTAGTTGGGTTGTCTAGCCACATGATCGTAAATTTGTACCCGGCATCGCTTTCATCGCCATCGGTGACAGCCGCGGCTAGAAGATCGAGGCCGTATACCCGGCCGCCCGGCACACCCGGCCGGGCATCGGTGATATCGATTTTGGCGGATCCATCCTCGAAACCAAGCGGCACCGCCATCATGCCCGGGAGGCCGGGCCATTGCGGCCGCTTCGCTTGGTAAAGCGTGGTGTCGACTAGGACGTTATCGACCAGCACGCACATGTGGCCATTCCATCGGGTGCGCGTGTGCTGGTAGGCGTTCGGCACGCCGATGCCACAGGAATGCAATTCTTTGCCATCTCGGGATGCACGCATAACCGCGACCACGGGAGCAACGCGGGCTTGCGGGAAGCCTACGCGGTGTAGGAAGTCCCGCACCGCAAGCGAGCACAGCACGCACGATTGCTGCGATATATCCGGCTTGTACAGGCCTAGCCGCTCGACGGCTTGGTGTAGGTGTAGCGCGACCACGGCGAGCGCTTTCGCAAGCAGCGGATCCACCCTGGCAATCATCAGCATGTCGCCGATGTAGGGTTCCTCGATCATTGCGCCGTGCCTCGACGCGGAAGCAAGCCTAGAAAGCGGCTTTCGTTCAAGCTGTCGCCGCGATCCATTTCACCAAAGGTGGCGGGTTCACCGTCGCCATGCCGGATGATCGGAATGAAGGCGTTTATAAATTGGTTGTTTGTATCTTCGCCGATTATGGATAGGACTTCCGTACGATCCGGATCCTTCGACAAGCCACGGCCGGCCCGATACCGCGCTTCATCTTCGGTCGCAACGCTTACCATCCAACTTTCCGACACCAGCACATAGCGTTGCGCGTTCATTGCTTCCATGCCGAAGCGCAATACGCTTAGCCATCGCATCTTGTCGGCATAGTCCCGCCATGCCGTGCGTTGAACGATCAATTGACCGTCGCCACAAACAATGTACCACGTCGGGAAGGTCTCACCTTCCACGGCGATGTTTTGCTTCGCGATCGCGGCGGCCGTTGCGGCCAGTTCTTCAAGAGGGTTCATTCTCCTGGTCCCTGTAATAGCGTTGGATGGCGTTCCCGCGCGCTACATCCGCCGCGTGATCAGTCCATTCGAGGCCGCAAAATGTGCACTCGCGCACCGGCACCACCACACGCAACAACACCCGCTTGCCTAAGATGCCGGGATCATCGCCGTACGGGAATTCTTCCACCTTGTAGCGGGTGTTTATTTGTTCGTTGTCGCATTCCGGGCATCCCATGACGGTCACCAATGTTTGTTGGCATAGTCGAGCACCGCGCGCGCCACCATCGGCACGCCGACTTCATCGGGTAGGCGCTTGCCATATTGCCAGTATTCAATCGATCGATACGGCTTCACCGGGCAAACGTAGGTTTCTAGCTTTTCGTTGTATGAGACTTTTTGTTCAACGGCCATGACGGCCACGAATAGCGGCGGCCGCTCCGGCAACATGGTGAAGTCGACAAGCGCGCTTTGCATCGCCTCTAGCTCGGTTGGTGCAATCGTCTTACCCGCGATCGAGCGGCCATAGTGCGGTGCGCCGAGATAGGGACACACCTGCAAGGCATAGCGCGCGCACTCGGCGTGCATCGGCGGATCAACATAAAAGCCGTGCGGATCGAAGGCGGATAACGGGCCGCCGATGAACCATCGGCCTCGGTGAAGCCGCTTGCCGCAAATGCCGCACAGATTTTCATAGAGGCATTTGACGCGTAGGGTATCGTTGTTGACGGTGAAGTGTGGCACCCCTTGCGTGTCGCGCAGCACAATGAACGGCACCGGTAGGCCGCGCGCGTCACGTTCCAGGTGCGCCATGGTGGCGGGTATGGGAACGGCTATCATCGTGCACCCGGCGGTATGCGCCCAATGAATGGCGGCGGCGGCGGTGCGGTGTCGAGGATAAGGCGCAAGGCCGTGGCTTCCTTCCATGGCACCGCGTATTTGAACGGCCACGGCCGCGTGTCGAGATTGCGGTCGATAGCCTCGATTAGATCGCGTGCGGCGATCTCGATTTGCTGCGCTCGATCAAGCATCATCGATTGCCTCGATCATGTCGGCGGGACTATCCACCATCGCAATCGGCACATCCGGGTGTTCATCCCAATAGATGAAGTAGCAAACAATATTCTGATCGTTGTGGATTGATCCGATCACGGTTCCCGTCGCGCCTATCTGGTGCACATCTCCCGGTCGCGTTTTCACCTTGCGTATCCGTTGGCCGTTCTTGACCTTGGCAAATGGGCTTTGTTTGGTGGTGTAGAGCGCAGCAACCATTGTTTTCACGTCACGGTTCCTCACGTCGCACCTTCGGAATGTATGGCGGCGGATCATCGCCGCGCGTTTGAACGATTGTAAATGTGGTGCTGTCGCTGGTGCGCACCACGTTGGCCCGGGATCCCCGGCCGCATTCCGTGCACACGGCCTCTTTCGTCATGGCATGTTCAAGCGCCAAGACGGGCCACGCCGCGAAGTCCGGAGCGGCACAAAACGGGCATGGCGTGTGGCACGTCAGATTAACGCCGCTCCCGGTGTAACGGAGGCTGGCATAAAACCGCGTGTTAAATTCATCCATGTTCGCTGGATCGCTCATTTGCTCCGGCCCTTGTCCCTTCGCCATTCGGCCCATTGTTCAAACGTGATGTAGCGGCCGTCTTTCCACGTCACAAAGTTGTGCGCGCGTATCAAGCCGATCTCGCCGTTGCAGTCCTGCCAGATGTATTCAAATATCCATTCCGGATCCGCACCTTGCCTTGCGCACTCGGCGCAGTAGGCGCACGAATAGGGGATGGATGTGCAGGCAACGCCGATCATCGGCCGCACGCCGCACACTTCGCACATTCGCTCATTGCTTGTTTCGGTCATGGTCACACGATCCAAACATCTGCGATTTTCGGATCATCGCCGGGCATCCGGCCGATATGCGTTGCATGCGCCGGGATCATTTGCTCAATCGCTTCCCGGGTATCGGCGCTAAAGCCGAAGGCTTCCACCATCATGCGCGGTTGATCAAATGACGGGTGGAACACGTGCGCGTGCCGCCGGATAACCCATTTGTCCGGAAAGTCCGTTGGATGATCGTAAATCACGTAATAGAGGATGTGGCTCATATCGTGGTGCGCGGCATGGCATCGGCCGCAGTAGCGGTTGCGCACGTCGTTCGCATTGAAGCTTGTCGCGTCGCACAGGTGGCAGGTGATACACTCGCGATCACTGCCATCCGTGGCCAAGCGGATCGTGTAGGTTAGGCCGTGCTCATAAGGTTCGAATTCATCAGGCGGGGCCATGTGGATCGCTCGCAAGCTTGATTAGCTCGATCACAGCACGCACGTGCATAGTCAACATTTCCCGCCGCACTTCCGGGTGGTGGCCAATGATCCACGTTGACAATAGCTCGGCGAGGATCGCGCCTTGCACATCCGGATCGAGGCGGGCAAGCAACGGATAGAACACGGTTGACCGGGCCATAACCTGTAGCGGCGCGCCATCCTCTTGCGGGTAGTCCGCCGGCAAGCGCAGCAAATCAAGCAACCAATCGCGTTGCTCGGCGGTGAACGTATTCGCCAACGCTATGCGCTCACGTAGATCGATCAGGTTCATTGCATGGTCCGCTTTGTTGCTTGCTCGGCCTCAATGCGCCGTATGGTTTCCTTTAGCATTTCGATGACTTCCGCGGGTTCCGCACCGTCGCACAGAAAGCTAACGGGCTTACCCGGCTTGCTTAATCGAAAGACCAGAAGGAAAAAGCCACGCTGTTTTTCCTGATAAGGCGCGTTCAAAAACTCGGCCATAGCATCGCCGAGATGGTGCATCCTGTCGGAAAAGTCTTGTATGCGTTCCATGCGTTCATTCATTGCAGCACCGTGCCATCTGGTTTTTGGTCTTGCTCGCGCACAGCATCGGCCATTCTGTTGACGGCCTCATAAACGGCTTCACCGAACCATTTGTACATTTCGGCCTCGGTGCCTGCGATGATGCATGCCGCCACGATCGCAAGCGCCGTCATAGCATCGTACGCCCTTTCATGCGTTGGTGGCCCGGCCCGGTAGAACTCGGCGAGCGGCTTATGGATCGCCGCGACCAATTGGGCGATTTCCGGCGGCATGTCGAAGGTTACTCCGGTCAATTGATAATCGGTCATTGCAGCACCGGGCCACCCGGCCGCCGTTCCGCCATCTCGGCGACATTGAAGGCGTAACGGCCGGGTTCATATTCTTCTGACCAGAAAAGACACCCGCTTTCCGGCGGCACCGACACAAAGCCGAATTCCCGTGCGATCATCGCCACGAATTCCGGCCGCGGAAGCTTGCCCGGCCGGTCAACCGATATCGACAGGTGGCGCACAAGGCCGGCCGGCTGTTCCTCGAAAGAAAACATGGCCATAAACCCGTAATCGATCGCCACCATTTGCCGCGGCGGCCGTGGCGGATATTCCCGCTTCGCCTTGTCGGCAAGCGTCAGGGTGGCCACGTGCTCGACGTGCGCCGATTGCATTACGGTTACCAACGGCATCGGCGTTTCGCGTGCTCGGCGCACGGCTTCCGCAATGGCGGTTTTGGTATCGGCGTTGATGATCAACAAACGGGCCATGTGTCACCGTTCAAGCTTGCCATGGTGTTTCGGATCGCTGCATCTAGCTCGGCGATGCCTTCCGGGCCGTCTTGTTCCGCCAATTTGTGCAAGAGCGGTAAGCCGCTTTCGATCGAGGCCTCGACTTCCGCCCGCGTTGCCGGCCGGCCTCGACACCACCAAGACCGGGAAACCGGATCGCCTATGCTGATCAAGCCGGGCCGGCCGTGGCTGTCGCGTTCCAGCGTATAGCCAAGGGTAACCCATATGAGCGCTACACCCGGGTTGCGCTCAATCGTGCTCCCGGGTGGTGCTCGGCGTTCCGGCAAGTTGGCCATGTCGCGGGTGCGTTGCGGGAAGCATAGGAAGGGACAAGCCTGTACCGCGTATTCGGCGCAATCGCGATGGCATGGCGGTTCCGCCGTGGTCCGGTTCACCGCACACATCGGCCCGATAACAAATGCCAGATACCGGCCCAATAGCTCGCCGCATAGCCAACACGTGCGAGCACGGAAACAGTGTTCCAGATAGCGGGTATCGGCAATGCGGAAATCAGGCTTGCCATCGTACCATGACACAAACCGCGGCACCGGGTAGCCGCGCGCGTCACGCGGAAGCTTGGCCATACGGCTAGGCATCTTTGCTTGATCAAGCATGCAACACCTTTCGCACCTGTACCGGCACCCGCCCCACAACAGTCCGGTAGGTGCCGTGATCTTCATCCCATAGGAGCGGCGCCGCATTGAAAAAACCGCCGATCACACCGGCGAATTCAACCAAGATGCCAACCGAATTCGATGATGCCATTACGATTGCCGCGCGGTGCTCGATCCCGTTCCACGTGAGTGTGACCTGATCGCCTTTCGCGAGGGTAGGCGGATCGATCATTTGTTTTCCTTGCCTTGCAGGTTCACCACCACTTGCAAGTTTCG
>JACCDR010962185.1_pt1 | contig 14147 bp, 32 predicted proteins | sample 7446431 | NCBI WGS metagenome assembly JACCDR01 (sample SAMN15323443, study PRJNA562643) | freshwater metagenome | isolation source: river surface water | place: USA:Blue River Watershed | collected 2017-08-17 | reverse complement strand
CTTCCACTACCTTACCTAAAACCCAGTCGGTGTAGTATTGAGCACGTTCAACAACCGCTTCTTTAGTTGCCTTGGTTCCTAGGTGATCTAAGGCACGCTCAAGGCTCGATTGCTTAATGATGTATACCTGCCTAGCTGCGCGCTCTTCAGGCGTCTCATAGTTCGATTTCGATTTATAGGTGTTGGTGGCGGTTGGGGGTGCTTCTTTTTGAGCAGATCCACTTACCACAGTAGTGGGGGAGGTCACAGAAGTGGCTCCGATAAAGCGTTCAAAAGACATCCACTGCCAATAACCATTATCATCTTTTTGTGTTGAGACTGCATAGACCTGCCCTACTTGTGCCTCTGCTACACTCTTAAAGACAGGACTATATTGCGTAATGTTTTTAGATTCTACCTTACCTTGATCTAAATTTTTAAAAGCTACTTCAGCATTTTGAAATGGTTTTCCTGCTTTAGAAGATTTACTTGTTACTTGAACTGAGAGAATTTGTATTTGCATTTATTACCTTTATGAACTCTATAGGGAGATTAACATTTTGTGGGGAATCTTTAAACATAGGAGCAATCTGTACTGGTTTAAAACCAGCTAAACCACATCCTACAGCAGTCACATTAAATGTTAGTTCTGGATGATCTTCAGCGTATTTCTTAAACTCGCTAACTTGTCTGTGTATATCAATTAATGTATTATTGATATATGGTGTTATCTTCGTTGATATTGCATAAGAGTGACCTTGGAGTCCTTCACCCTGACCATACTTAGCACCATAAAACTTGACAGCATGTAGTGCTGCCCCTTTACCGTGCCTACCTTGTTTGTTACTACCAAACACGAAAATTTCTGTACCCATACTTATAGTATATCATATGGTTGGTTTGACTTCAATAGCTTCTGCTTGATTCTTACCAATTTTACATTCACATTCGAGAGGAACTACCCATTCATACTTAAAAAGTTTGTAGATGTTAGATTGTAGATCGTGAAACACTTCATGAAACATGTTGACAATGTCTTGTGTGTACTTGTTAGGGGTGTCTACTACAATCGAATCATGCACAGTCTGTATCAATTTTACATCAGACCAGTTCTTTTTCATCAATCGATTATAAAAACTGATACGTGCAATCTTCATAACATCTGCCCCAGTGCCTTGTACTGGGTAGTTTGACAGTGTTGTCCATGGAATTTTTAATCCTACTTTAGGATCCATATAGACTGGGATCTTCCAGCTTCGTCCTAACGGTCCTTCAATAGGTTCTCCACTCAATATTAGATCCTTCCATTTATAATGTTGTTGGTCAATACCTTTATATTTCTTATAAAACTTTTCATTCACACTATCCCAATACTTAGGATCTTGAGATACATGAGAGAAATCATTATCATTAGCAAAACTCCACCCAGTACCTCTAAAAATAGTTCTAAACAAATATATCTTAGAAATTAGTCGAGAAGGTAAGTTAAAAGCAATACGATTTAGCTCATGTGTATCTTGTCCATCTAATACTTCCTGTATTCCTACCTCATCTCTACTAAGTTCTAATATTGTACGCCACTCAAGCTAAAGCTGCTTGGCATCACAAGATACAAGCATTTTTGTCACCTCCCCGGTTCACAAGGCACCGGCGTGTTGTATACGTGATGATTAAACATTGATTGTAGGAGGTTCGGGTGCTGCATTCAGCAACGCTGTCCATGCTTCGGCTGTTGTTTCTGAATAGTTGACTGCGGTGTCCATATCCGCGGTAAGCGTGATTGGTACCAACTTCCAGCCGTCAGGTATTTGTTTCTTTAGTAGCTCATTAGATAAGTCAAGTAGAAGTTGAGCGGTGATTGCTAACCTTTTTTGTAACCATGTTCCATGTGTTGTAGATAGATCAACACTTAAAAGCCACTTAGCTTCTGAGATAGCTTGATCTGCTATAGGGCTCATTGCTACTGTATCCTCACAGATTAATTTCTCCTTATCAAAAGCTGCATAAACAGCGGCCATTTCTTGAGCAACACACATCTGACGGTAAAATGTCAACTTACCTTCTGTTGCACGTCGCGCTTCCGCGACAATCTTAAACTCAGATGATTTCATGTGACCCCTGTAATCTTCTCTAAAGCTACTTTGAAGTAATCACTTCCACTATCAAAAGCTTCTTGTAGAGCATCAGCATCCTCTACTGATAATCCAGTTCTGTCAAGGAATGGATCAAAGTTAGCTCTTGAGAGAATATCACCAATTGCGCAGCGATTCCACCCTTTATATCTTATAATCCTCCTCTCTTTTTTATTTAGTAAGTAACCAATGGCACAACACTTCCCTTTACTATCTTCATAAGAACATTCGCCAAAAGCTTGAAGTTCTCCCTTATTAAGGGCATCAATCAATTTTTGACCTGTCTTTTTCTTTAATTCATTGGGTTCAATATTAATCATTGCTCTTCTCTCAATTTAATTTCTTCATCTATGGCTGCGTCTAGGCTGCGACTGGGGTCGTACCACCGCCACTCATCGTGCCAAGACATACAGTTTAATTTTATCCCTGGCCAAAACTCAGAACCCGCAGGAACACCCTTCTGCGTGTCGCGTATCCATCGATAGCGTGCTGCATCTTTTTGTTCCTCAGTATAGGCCTTACCTCCAGCTCGTAAGGTAGCAACAAATAAATCAAGCCCATAGCTATCAAATTCAAATGTTTCACGTCCACGGTGATCTTTAACTACATGGCCCATGTTTCTTGCTAGTTCAATTGGTGTCATATTCATCTACATCGATTATTTCAAATATTTCAAACTCTTCATAATCCTGACAGTGCTCATTCACCCATTCCTCTAAGGTATAGAAGCCAAACACTTCACCCCAAGCAGCAGTTGAGTCATAAGAATAGTCTACTTCTCTTCTAACCATGGACTTTACTTTTTCAAAGTTTGAAATATCCGTAGAGAATACTTGTATTTCTCCTTTATTCTTCCACACTAATACTTGCATAAGATTCCTTTCATTCATCAGTCTACTCCTTCAACATTCCACATAGACCATTCTCCATTCCTAAAGTCACCTCTAGGATCATTCTGTCCCTCAGTACCAAATGCATCACGCTCACGGTGGCGATCTAGAATATCATCTAGATCCTCTTCAAATATATATAGATATTCATCAGATTCTACCATCTCAATCATTCGTTTGAGAACAGTTATAGCTCTCAGTTGTGACTTATTCATGATTTTCTCTCCACTCAAGGAATGATTCTAATTAAATAAATACATCAGAGCGCATCATTGCTTCTTGAATCATTTCAATAATCTTTTCTTTTGATTCTCTAACAAGGTATTCAACCCCATTACTTAAGGTAAGATATGTCCAACCATAATTAGGAGAGTCTATATAAGAGAATGTCAACAGTGTAGTAATATACTTAACATTTATTAGCATTCCATGTGTATCACTCTCAGATGTATGCACTTTAATAAATTTCATCTTCTTTACCTACACACTGCTGGTTTATCTACTTCTTCTTGTAGAAGCTTTATTAGATTCTTTAGTTCACTAATAGTGAATTCATTATTGAATATGTGTTTCACTCTATACGGATCAGTAGAAAGCATTACTGATATATCATACAATGTATAGTCATAATCTATATCTTCCATTATCTTCCTTTACAGTTATTCATAATCATCATTCATAGAGTGATGCGCTTTTTCTAGAATTTTCATCTCATTTGCGGCATTATCTGCTGCATCTTGTATATATGTCCAAAAACCACCTATATCATCATCATTCCAATCTCCTGTGTAATGATAAGATTTACAAGCTTTAGCTATAGCAGAAAGTATACCATCTATGGAAGACTGTCCAGTAGTATGGAATGTATGAAAATAGGCATAGAAATCAGTATCTTCTTTAGTCATTATATCTACTCACAAAAATATCTAAACACTCACTACTCATATTCTGAAGATTAGGTTTACTAGAAGACAATCTGCCTGTAGCAGCAACTACTTGGTTAAACTGTCCATGAAGAAAACCTTCTGGCCAATTCATTTCTTTGTTAATTTTATTCATTCCTTCATAATAAGTTCCGTTGAGTTTTTCGAGTTTAGAGAGTGAAAGTAATTTGTTAATAATCTCTTTAACTTTCTGAGATCCCTTAAGTTTCTTGAGAGTAGATTCATCTGTGGCAAACAATCCTTCTTTCTTAAGACCACTTCTAGGCAAAGGATTGACAAGTCGAGGGAGTTGATGCTCGATCGTATGTATTCGATATCTTGGTTCTCCCAGTTTTTTACCTGATTTGTAGTGTCCAATTAATTCTCTCTTCTCTTCTTTAATGACTCCACCATATAGAAATGCACTAAGCTGATCAGTACTACCAAAATTAATGGGGATATCAGGATATATAAGAGACAACTCAGTAAGAATGTTTTTAATTTGTTCTTGTAAGTCTTTGCTCTTCTTCTCGCAAAGTTTGTTATCATATCTTAAACCATTCCATTCCATTTCTTGTATTACAACCATATCCTGACAATCCAGTTTAAATAATTGTAATTGTTTTCCGTGTAAAAGTTCTTTTTGTTGCTGATAGACTTTATATGTACTGATACAATCCCATTCTCCGTATTCTTTTAAGATCTCCCATGGAATTTTATCTGTATTTATACCTTTTGCCCAGTACTCTTTCTTAACTATATCGAGTTTAAGAGGTAATCTATAATTCTCTAAAGCTTCATCTAAACTAGGATATCGTTTTTGTTGATTAGATAACAAAAACTCCGCTAACTGACAATCCCAAAACTTCTTACCACTTAAATCTAATCCATACTTTCTTAACCAATGAAAATCAAACTTAAAATTAAATCCAATGATAATACTAGCTTTATCAATCAACTCTACTAACGAATCTATTGATTCTACACCATCTAACACATACCAACTATCTGATTTACCTTCATAATAAGAGTGGATTGAAACTAATCGATTATTCTGGTCGAAAGGATTTCCATTATTACTGGTGGTTGTCTCAACGTCAAGTACTAGCTCCATTGTCTTTAAACCCTTCTTGTGCCTTCTTAACTACATCGGACAATATCACTGGTGCATAGTCATTAGCATCTACACCTACATCATATTGATTATATTTATTCTGATAACCTTTACGACTATGCCAATGCCCATGTAGATTTATATAACCTCTTTCCCATGAACTAAAAGGAAAATGACATAGAACAAACTTATACCCATCTACTTTTAATCTAAAATACTCATGAGAGTCTACAAAGAAATCTTGCCAATTCTTATTAAAAAGTTTCTGACTACTTCCTTTACGATCGTGATTACCAACAATCAAATGCTTGTGCCCTTTTAATTGTTTAAGTATTCCTGCTGTTTCATCGTCTTTACCAAAAGAAAAATCACCCAACATCCAGATATGATCTTTATCACTCACTACCATATTCCAATTATCAATCAACTTCTGATTCATATGCTCTATAGAATCGAATGGGCGCTCACAGAATTGAATGATATTTCTATGAAAGAAATGAAGGTCACTGGTAAAAAATGTTTTACTAGAAGTCATAATAACAAGAAGTGACTACTTGAAATGTAATATCTTCTATACCTCTTTCTTTAAACATTTGTTGAAATACCCCTGCTCTATCTTCTGCTTCTGGGTATGTTCTAAAAGAATCTAAAACTACACCATCACTACGTAAAACTACGTAGATTATTTTTCTATTTCGGCTTGCCATGATGAGTACTTACGAGTAATTTTGGAAAAATATTCGAATTTAACATCTTTAGTAAAAACTAATTTTTTAGTATTAGCTCCACTTATAAAGTCATTACTTATAAACATTCCATATAAAGATAACATTATTTTAGACATATTACATGGAAAACACTCCCAATTTTCCTTAAAAGATTTAACTTGTAAAAGCTGAAGTTTGGTAGTACCTAATAATAGCAAATCATCATCACTATTTAGATTTATATTTATACATGATATCAATCTACAATCACCATAACAATTAATTACTTTACCACTGGAAGCATTAGGATAGGAAAGCAGCAGTGTCGGATGATCCAAATCACCTTCATAAAAAAGATCAATATCACTTGCAGGTTTATTAAACCAATTGTCTCTTAAATAACCACCAGCAATTACTGGGGTTTTTGCGCCACAATCAGATACTTTTTCTAATAATTTATTTAGAAATGTGAATTTTTCATTAGTAATCATAGGTCAATATATCTCACAATATTAGGATTAGATAAAATTTCCCACTTACCGTGGCGCATATTCGGATCAGATTGCTCCCATCCTGGTAGTTTGTTTTTAGATAAATGTAAGAACCTTAGAGTTTCATATCCACTATCGTGTATTTTCCCTATACCTAAAATCCAATCTGCTTCTGCCTGTTTAGCAGTAGCACTGTTTGCTACATGACCCATGTCAAGCCACTTAACACCCTCACCAGAGCCGTTAGCTTGTGTTAGACCCATCACAGGACAGTATTCTTTTGCGAGCTCTCTATGCCACCTATAAATCATTCCTAAGCGGAGATCCTCCCTATCATTAGCAAAGCCTTCAATCTTATCCATTTGATCTGATATGATTAATTTTGGTTTATATTTTTCACAGATTTTCTCTACCAACTTAGCCGAGATGTGGGCCTTGTCAACAAAAAGTAGCTTGTCTCCACCTCTCTTATAAAACTCATTTTTAGCTTTCTGTGGGTTTGCAAATACCTGCTCTCGAGTCCAACCTAAAGAAGCTTGATAATATCTTGGTAATACTGCTGTAGCAGCTTCTTCATTATTAAGGTGTAGAACATATCCATCAGCCTGCCCCATCATATACGAACCTTGATCGAGAACAAATTGTGTTTTCCCTGATTCAGGGCGTGCTACGATGAAACCTAAGTTACCCTTTCGTATAGGACCTAATGCTCTATTTAAACTATCCAATCTCCACAATAATCCAGGTTCTTGTTTATCATTAGCTATTACTTCTTCGATATCAGTAGAGAAAAAGTCAAAGTCATTTTCATCTCCAACAGAATTATTATTATTTATTTCACTTAGTGTCTTAAGAGCGTTCAGCGATGCTTCTAAAGCTTTCTTATCCCCTTCTGAAGCAGAATATGCAGACATGCTTAATTGTCGTAGTAATTCTGCTTGTTTAAGTGATAAACAAAGTTCTCGTACAGTACTTTCTTGTATTGTTATTGTTCGTAGATTTTCGAACAAAGTGACGTAGTATTCTCTATCCTTAGGTCTAGTAGCAAAGAATAAATTACTTAGATCATCAACAGAAAGTTCATTAACATCCTCGTGGTTTTCAAAGAATGCTGCTATACAACGAAATACTCCCTGTAGTTCTTGTGGAAAGTTGGTAACGTTGATATAGGATATACAGACATTGTAGTTCTCTCGTAGTAAAGAGTATTTTATGAGAGTTAATTCAGGAATCACTTTAGTAAGTATTTACAGTAATAATTTATATTAAAAACCTTTAATTATATTAATTATTCTGTATTTCTTATAATTATTAATATTATTATTAATATAATATTTAATATAATTATATTTAATAATATATTCTTTATATATATTATATAATATAATATTATCTTTAGGGTAACACACTTCTTTGTGTTTGTCAAGTACTTTTTTATCGTCCTCAATGTTTTTCATTTTGATACTACCTGTAAGCAACTCTGTTAGCATCGCTTGCCAACGATGTGCACGCGAGAGTGGTTCGTAGTTGACGTATTCCATTGAAATTCTTCCTTATATCTACAGTTTAACAATTTTCTAAGGTTTTGTCAAGAGAGTCCCACTGCCACTGGGTAGAACATTTCCTGACCCCATATGCTCCACCAGATCATGAACACCCCTGCGAAGGCATTCAGTGAAGACACCAAGATGAAGCACACCAGTGCAGCGTTAAGTAAAAACTTGTTCATTTTCTTTGTTGGAATGCAGGATTGTTCTGAGATCGTCATAGCTGTAGCACTTAGGGTCTAACTCTGTCATCACAACTTTAGTCTTCATTCCTAAGAGCTTTGCTTTGTTGGCAATCTTGATCGCTTCTTTACCCTTGTCATGGTCGAGCCAAACGACCAGATTGGAATAGAGGCGATTTAAGGCGTTTAATTTCTGAGTTGGTATGTGGGTACCCAATAAGGGAATTGCGTCGAATGTGAGGCCTCCTAGACCCCTTCCTGAGGCTATCTTGATGGCAGACAAACAGTCTTCAACCAAAACCACCGTATTTCCTTGAGTGTTAGGTACATTGTAATAAATGGTAAGTAGATCATCATGATTCCCTGACTTGAAGTATTTAATTTGTGTTGAATTACCGTGAGGTGTAGTTTTTGACAGATTTCTCGCTTGCCATAAATCTAAATCAGGCCAAGTAAAAATAATTTGATTACGACGTGGTGAATACCTCACTCCATTCTTTATGAGAGTCTCTAAGCCCATACCATATTGGGTTAACCATGTGACTGCCTCAGGACCAAAATGAGTAGTGAGATCATCGGGAATAACCACACTAGGTTTATCAGAATCTCCATCAATGTCCCGACTTCTTCGTTGTTGTAAGACCAAAGGAGATATGTTAGGACGACCATAATTATTACAGCCCCAACACCAAGAACTTCCATCATCATATTCTGCCTTGTTGTCTCTACTACCACATTTAGGACATTGGGTATTACGAATCCACCTTGCCATTATCGTAGTCTTCTTCTAGGTCATTGTGATTTAAAAGTACACCAGTTTTTAACCACACTTCTTCAATATCTTCTAAGTCATTCTGATTAAATGATCGATGTGGAGTGATCACAGGAACGTCCATCGTTTTAAGACACTTTCTACAAGTTTCTGTATATTCGCCACTATATTTAAATTTTGTACATGCTTCTTGTGGAGTTAAGATAACATTACAGCAGTAGCAGCGACTCATTTATTACCCCTCGTTTCTAACCATTTTTGATATAAACCCTTCACACATCCTAGAGAATAGAAATCTGAATTTTTATAGTTATTCCTGTGGTAATCATATAACCATAGATAGAAATCATCTATAGAATCATCCATTAGCTTTATTTCTTCTTCTACATGTTTAATATAAGAGTTTAATGTTGTATCTTTGTTGTTTACTATTTGACCAGGTGGATTATCTATATCTTTATGTGGTTGTTTATGGAAAGACATTTTAGTATGTTCCTTATAAAGGAAACGAATTTAGTTTATTATACATACTTCTCAATATAATCTGCTAGTTTTCTAAAACTTGTCCCACTATCGTTTTTCTTTGCAAGAACTTCTGAGACCCCTAGTGCGAGCCCTGCCCATTCTCGCACACGCGCGCTAGGAAACCCCAAACTCTTATCATATATCTGAGGATCCTTTTGTCGCTTGGCAAAGCTAGGATGCTCTTGAGCATGTAGATTACATAATACACCTAAACAACAAAACTTATTATCAATAGTCCTCAACTGCTCATGACATTGTTTATACTCTCCAGAACGAAGAGCTTCTATCCATTTACGCTTTATTTTAGGATTCATACGGACATATTTCATTTCTTTTTTCCTTTAGTGTTAGGTTTAATTTGTTCTATAACTGTTTTTATTTGTACGGGTATTTCAGTAACTTCTAAAAAGATCATACTATCAGTATGAACATATTCAAGAGAATAGTGATCACAATAACTTTTATATGCTTTATCAAGAGTGGCTTCTATTGGACCAGCCATTCTGTCATCATTGTCAAAACAAATATATTTTTTAGACATAATAATACTCCTTCTTTAACATTCTCTCTTTAATAAACTTCATTATATATTTATTAACAGGTGCTTGATTTTCCATCCATTGGATTTGACCTTGAATTGCTAATGAGTTCACATCAGGATAATACACAATTTCAGGTTCTTTCCAATCATCTGGTAACTCTATATCTGATTCTGTTTCTCCTAGATATAGATAAGATAGATTCATACTAGACCATGCAATCAACTCAAAGTTACCAGCAGGTAACATCATTTGATGATGCTCTGAATGTGTTCGCATTGTTTCGCCAGAATTTGTTGTTATATAATGAGAAGACATATGTCCGCGAACATGTTGTATTATCTTTCCATGTTGTAAGGTGCACAATAAATGAGCACCTCTCCCAACTCCTATGACAGGAATCCCTAGTTCTTGTGCTCTTATAATTAAACGTCTTTCAGTAATCTCTCTAGCTATATCAGGTGGTTCACAAAAAACATTAGGTTGTTCACCATAAAATTGTGGTGATACATCTGCACATCCCCATATTACCAATACCCCAACATTAAATGATTCTAAATCGTCTGGATTGACACAGACACGGGATGGTGAGAATAGTTCATCAAAGACTGATAAAGTATCCCACAACGCGGAGCCTAGGGTTTTCATGATTTATATGAATTCTCTCTCTATTTAGAGGAATTTACGAATTAACCAACAAAATTTTTGTGATGTTACATCCTTTATTTGATAATCAACAGGTAAATCTTCATTGATATAATTTGCTATAAATTGAGGCAGCTCTTTTAGAGATATCAAGCATGGGTCTTTTGCTAAAGCTACTTTACGTCCTACTTTTTTATTAAAAGTATCTTTTTTAGAACATCTAGCAACACCAACTAAGAGATGAGATAGTTGATTAGTATCTCCATTTTTAAAAATAGGTTCAATAGCAAATGTATATGCGCGTGATTTATGCAGCGCAAATTTAAAGTTTTGATGATGATAAAAAAGTGTAGAGTGTCTCATTTTTCAAACCTCTTTAAGTCTATCTAAAAATTGATTTAATCCTACAGCATCCCTCGCATAGTACATATTTAATAGTTCTTGTCGTAGTTGTTTTAAGTTACTAAGTAAAGGGACACTAATGATGAGAGTCTTTTGTTCCTTTCCTTCGTTAGTTGGTGTGGTAATCTTATCATTCATCATACTCATAGTCAATCCAATCTGTTAACCATTTAATGAAATAAAGATCTTTTTCCCAAGCAGAACCCATGTCGGTGATTTGACATACTTCAATACATAGGTTGTGTAAAGTTGTGGGGTATTTAAAAAGAGCTACTCGATATTGACCTTTTTTAGTCTTAGGTTTAACTCTCCATTCTAATTTAGGCTCATCAAAGTTAGCGATGGCGTCGAGTTGGCGCCAATCTCGCCATGCATATTCAGGGCTGAAACGGTGTTGTATTTCTTCTCCATCCGCCCATGCTTTAATAACATCAGCATATTTATGTGGTTTATTCATTCACAAGTTCCTTCTTTTCCCTCATATATTTGGATGTGTAAACTTCTACCCATAAAGCTACTTTATGGGTAAGAAATGTTGCACTATCACTTCACAGATTTAAACTCTGCCTGGAGCGCAAGCACCTCAAGCCATTCGTTTTCGGGTAATCGGCCAACAAGACGAGCGACTATCTCTCCGAGACAAGCCACTTCTGCTTTCAGAGTTTCCAACTCACCATCGACGAACCCGCCAGCAGCACTTAGTGCATTTCGTGTTAAGTCTTCAGCGCTCATGTCGCTCACTTGGTCGTACACATTTTTAACTCGCATGATTGTTTCCTTTCTCTGTTTAATGTCTAAACTTCTAAACGAAACGAATGTGTTCCATCAGCCATGTCACCACCCACACGGCACCGATAATGCCGGCGACAAGTCCGACTATGGTCAAAACAAATATAAACCCAAGGTCTAAATCAATATACCCATGTTGCTTATTCATGTCATACTCCTTCTTTTACTGAAAGTTGCTGATATCCGCTTGGAAGAGTAAGTTATGGAACATTTCTTGGAGGCAGAATAATCTTCCCCACAAGCGTTACAGGAGACTGTTGTATCGCCATCAAGGCCCCCAAAGTCAATTTCCCACGCGTCACGTTCTATGTGGCCACAATAGGGGCACCTTAGTTGCCTTGTGTTTTCACATAGCCGATTTTCATCATCACTCACAACCCCTCTCCTTCTTCGTATTCAATTTTGATGCAGGCAAGCCTATTATGTAACTGATATTCGTCAGCGTGCTGCTTACTTTGGTGGAAAACGGAGCCCACGCCGCGCCCATAAATATTTATCCAACCAATCTTCTTCTCTGGTTTGATTCGGTATTTTCCTGTGCTATTAAAACTAACATGAGGAGCGAGGTCATCCCATTTCTCATGTTTCATATATTGAATAGTCCTCCCTTCAGCATACGCTTGGATAATGGGTAACAGTTCCTTAGCTCTTTCGGGTGTCATGTTTGTTCCTCATCTGTGATGTCCAGCATTTTGTTTACAAGGTCCAGGGCACTAAGCTGCAATCGGCTGACCACTGGGTCTAAGACCCCTGCGGCGGCCCATGCGGCGCTCCCTGCGGCTTCTAAACGGGCGTGAGCTGATTCTGCGCTTTCTTCGTCGCTGATGGTGTCCAGGCCTCGGAGGGTCTTTGCATGCTCCCGTAACGACGGAACTAAGTCTAACCACTCCGGGGTGAAAACACGAACAAGCCAATCAAGCGCTAAGTAACTGCGCTTTGTCGCAACATCTGTTGTTGACCTCGAGCCTACCAATCTAGGGATAAGTGGCTTGAGAAGCTTATTTCGATCTGCGTCACACAGTGAATCATTCCAAGTACGCATGAAATCGGAGACGATTGGACAGGCGCACGCAGGGTTATCGCTCCATTCTTCGCCCGCCACGTAAGACACGGCTTCCATCACGCACATGCCGTCATCAATGTTGTCGTGTGACCCGTGACCCCATGGCTTGCTCATGGCTTCGGCTAATTTGGCTTCATTGATGTTCATGTTTGCTCTCCTTGAAAAGATATGTCCTCGTTATGACCTCCTGCTAAGACTCTTAGTTCTTGAAGTTCCTCCGCTGTGAATCTACTGATCACGATGAAATCGTCGAGGAAAGTAACACCCTCAACTTCTCTTACATGGTCTATGTATTTCTTGAGAAGTTCTTTGTAATGGTCAAGTACAAAATTTTTAGTTAATTCAAATATCTCATCCTCATCAAGAGTTGGCCATTGGTTATACTCATCGGCTTCTGAATTCCAACTGTCTTTGACATCTTGTAGAGAAAATTTCATAGCTTGCTCCTGCACGACTTTAATCCCAGTTCATTATACTCCCAGATACACGGCTGATTATATATAAATGCTATGTGGTTAATAAGTTTTTCATTAAGATGAAATAGTTGATTTCTTATATTATCTGATATGTCCATGCTTTTAATTTCCCTTATAGCCTCTAGAATTAAATTTACCTCTCTGATGGTCAATCGTATATACAGATGATTCATGATTCTAATCCGAATTTGGCGTAGACTGGGTCGTGCCTGGGGCGTTCCTACCGATCTGCGCTGCGGCTTTCACGATGGCCATGCGAACGGCTGCCCGAGTCTGCTGCACAGCATCCGCGAACATGACAAGCGTCGAGGCTGCCATATTGCCGAAGATCTCGTCCGCGTTCTGCGCAATCCAGACGGACCTTTCGGACACTTGACCCCATAGACGCAACTTCACAGCCAGTCGCAGCGCGGCAGCGTCATCATTGAGAGGATCCCAATAGAAAGGTAGCACGCCGGGGCCGCAAGCCTCGCACCAATGGTTTGGCCCAACGGGACGTCCAACTTCGGGGTCAGGCCGTACAAATCCAGCCGCTTTTGCAGCCCATGTTAGAAGTTCTTGGTCATTCATCATCTTTTCCCTTATCCGTGTACGATTGAAGCCAGCCTTGTTTTTCGCCGACATAACGCCAGCGAATCCAGAATGGGTCAATATCTGTTAACAACAAGCGTAGTTTAGCATCTAAAGCTTTTGCATGTTCATGATCAATTACTACTTCATCAACAATGTCTTGAGCTTCTTGTGAGAGTCCTTTAGGTAGAGGCATGTGATTCTTTTATATAAAATAGCCTAGTTAAAATTAGCTAATAAAAGCAATTTAGGTTCTTTTCCACAAAGAAGACGTAACTCTGTCTTAGCATTCTCAATCCTCTCTAGGAGACGATCCACTGTGATTTCAGTAGGGATGTAGTCTTCTGAACTCTCTATTATTTTACCAATAACAACATCTCTATTTTCAAACACAGTGTGAG
>JACCDR011600993.1_pt1 | contig 14148 bp, 26 predicted proteins | sample 7446431 | NCBI WGS metagenome assembly JACCDR01 (sample SAMN15323443, study PRJNA562643) | freshwater metagenome | isolation source: river surface water | place: USA:Blue River Watershed | collected 2017-08-17 | reverse complement strand
TTAATATAATCCATGTGTGAATCTCATCTAGTAATTACCGATAGTGGGGGGTTACAAGAAGAGGCTGCGTTCCTAAGAGTGCCATGCGTAGTTTGCCGTACATCGACTGAAAGACCAGAAGGACTTGGTAACTTCTCTCTTTTATGTGTAATGCCCGAATTTCTACCTAGAGTGGTAATTGCTGCACAAAAACTTAAGATGGAAGGAGAATGTCCCTATGGAGATGGAAATGCCTCCAAGAAAATACTCAAAATACTGGAGGAGTTGATATGAAGGACTTCAAAGAAGACATTAGAAAATTTCGAGATAAGCTCGCCAACTACGAAAGGTTCTCGTTTTCTAAGTATGCTGATGGAGAATGGGCCGTCATGTCTGGCGAAAACATGAATAACGGGGAGTTTTCCTTTGACTTTATGAAAGATGATCTTTTCCGATCAGAGCTAATTGCCTCATTCCAGTATAAGCACCCTAATTATTATGTTGGGGTATCGTGTCCATGCTGTCAGTCAGTAAAAACTTTCAATAAGATGAAGTGGTTCTCTGGACAGCCCGAGTCAAATCTAACATGGGCTAATCTCTGGGTCAACTCAAATTATGGGATTTTCCTAAAAGAGGTTATGCCGGAGTTTCAAAAGTATGACATATTCCTAGTTGCTAATGAGGCTTCCTGCTTTACTGATCTTCCGTTTACCCCGAAGAAGATTTATCCGGTATCAAACAATGCCTACAAGAACAACTACGATACAATTGATGAGATTAAAAGAGACATCCAACAGTCCTTAATAACAAGAGATGTAAAAAACTACTTATTCCTATTCTGCTGTGGTCCATTCGGAAATATTCTCTGTCACAAACTCACCGAATTTTACGATGGATATACCTATATGGATATCGGATCTACTCTTAATCCATTCTTAAAAACTGGATTCTACCGTGGTTACTATGGCGAGCATAGCTCGATGAAGGACTGTATATGGGGTTAATCGCGATTACCGGCTATAATAAGCCCGACCTTCTATATTTATACCTTGAGCAGCTTGAGAAGTCTGGCGAGCTTGATAGATATAAGATTAGATTTCACACCGAAGAGGGATATGATCCGGACGAACATCTCGTCATATGTGACTTCAAAAAAAGAAATCCTCATCTAGACATTCAATTTTTTGTGAAGGAAAAGAATAAGAATCATCCATTAGTTGGCTTCCACAATATACTTACGTCATATATCTCATCTGCATATGAAACTGACGACTTCATTATTATTGGCGAAGAAGATATGCTTCCAACTAAGGACTACTTAAGATTCAATCGTGAGTGCTATGAAAAATTCCTCTCTAAATATGATAGAATCTTTTGTGTTTGTCATAAGCGTAGACCAGAAGTTGAAAAGATTGGCGACCCATCGCTACTTATGGGTGATTATCAACTTACGTCACCATCGTGTATTTCAGTAAAAGCGATAAATAGATGGATCAGACCAGTCCTTGAGATTCCTGGCTTTTTTGAGAATCCAGTGGAGATTTACTTCAAGTATCTTAAGTGCAGAATAGGTCCGTTCACACATACACATCATGATGGTGCGTTAGAGCGGATAATGCTGGTGAATAATCTATTCGCAATTAAGCCTGATCAGGCCCGCTCTATGCACGTTGGTCTATCAGGTATATTCTGTGGCGGAAACCCCCCACAAGGCACTATGGCAGAGCGTGTAGCACAATGGAGAGAGTTAATAAAGGATGGCGAGAAGTTAAGATCCCTATCTAACATGCCGCAAGATATTGTTGTTACTGATCCAGAGGGGCCGGAGTGGTCAAATCTAGAACTTGACTTGGATAGAACAAGATGTCGTGCTAGTACGTGGTTTTACGATCCAAATAATGACTTTAAAAAGTACATAAATGAATAAACAAGACGTTTTGGTTGTCATTCAGGGTCCGGCTAATATTTCAAAGAATCTAGAGACTTGGTTTGGATGGAACTTCATCTTCTCTGGGTGGGAAGTTGAGATTGATAAATACGGCTACTTACCATTCCTGTCCAATAAGTATCCCGATAGTAATGGTCCCGGAAATATCAACCTACAGAAAACCACTACGCTGGCAGGATTAGAGTATGCCAAAAAGATCGGATATGAATATTCTCTGAAAATAAGGAGTGACCTATTCCCAACAAACCCCGACGCCCTACTTTCTTCTTTTACTGACGGCTTGAACTTCATAGCTAAACATAGAGACTCGATAGACGGACATAATGGCTATCTTGTCGACTATATGCAGTTTGGCCGCACGGACGATCTGGTTGGTTTATGGAGCGGTGTGGAGAGTTCTTCTAGTGTTGCAGAGATTTGTTTACTCAACAGTTTTATGAAGAATTTCACGGAAAAAGATTGCTCATTCATTCTTGATAAGCTGAATTCGTCAAACGATTTATGGTGGGAACGGTCTAAAATATTCATATCCAGCTACAAACACGATCCAGCCTACAGGACTTATTGGTGAACGAAGAAATAATCAGTAACGCTTTTTCTGAACACGAAAAGCGATTTGGCTTTACAAATATGGATGGTCCAACTGGACGAATCCTATCAAGTGATTTTATCCACTCAATCAAAGACATCATTGATTTTAGCAAGGTCAAAACTGTTCTGGATATCGGATCGAGGGATGCTTGCCAATCACTAGAACTAGCAAGATGGTTTCCAAATGCTACGGTGTACGCCTTTGAGGCCAATCCTGACGCATTGATCTGGGTTGAGAAGAATGCTGCGTTATGTGATAGAGTGAAGGTTGTTCCGTTCGCAGTTTCAGATATAGATGGCGAATTATCCTTCTATAAGGTGGTTAATGGGAATATTGGGGCTAGTTCTCTATATCAAGTGAATCACCTAAGAAGTTTCGAATGGAAACAGGTTGAGACTAAAGTCAAGTCAATAAGAATAGATAATTGGTTAATCGAAAATGGAATTGAAAAGGTCGACATTGTATGGGCTGATGTTCAAGGTGCTGAGTCCTCAGTATTTAATGGATTTGGCAAGTTTCTATCTTCCGTGGATGCCATTGCTACTGAGGTAGCTATAGAAAAACTGTATGATAGATCAACGCTTAAATCAGAGCTGGATGAAATACTTTGCGAGTTTAAGTGTATCTCTCAAAGAGCTGAGTCTACCAACACTGAAGTCGACGCAGTTTATGTAAATGAAAGATTGATATGAAAGATCAAAAAATACTAGTTACTGGTGGAACTGGATTTCTTGGGAATTGTCTCATTAAGAGGCTCTATCGAGATAATTATGTTCGCGTAGTGGCTAGAAATGAAGGAAATCTCATAAAGCTGAAAGATAAGTACAGGGTAGATATACATCCTGGCGATATCTCTGATGAGTTAGTTGCTAAACAGGCGTGCCATGGAGTAGATACGATTTTCCATTTGGCCGGATTTAAACATGTTGGACTGGCAGAAAAGTTTGTTTGGGAAAATACGACAACTAATGTGGTTGGGTCTAAGAATATCCTAGAGTACTCGCAGCACTGCGATCTTGTTTTGGGGATATCGACGGACAAGGCCGCTCAGGTGTCTGGAACCTATGGTGCCTCTAAGCTAATAATGGAGCGTTTATTTACTCAGTACGAGAATCTAAACTCTAAGACAAAATATCGAGTTGTGCGTTATGGAAACGTGTTATATTCAACTGGATCTGTTTTGTGTAAATGGAAGGACGCTATACAAACTGGTGGAACAATTAAGATTACTGACGGAAATGCCACTAGATTTTTCTGGACCGTAGATCAGGCCGTTGACTTGATTTTTGACTGTATTGATAATGCTAAGAGTTCCAAGCCGTATTGTCCGGTGATGAAATCCATCAGGATGTATGATCTTCTTGAAGCGATGGTAATCAAGTATGGTGTGAATAATACGAATATCCCAGTTGAAGAAATAGGACTACAGTCTGGCGAAAACCTACATGAGAAGATTTTGGAAGACGGCCCAAATAGCAGTGAGTGTGAAAAATTCACTATTGAAGAAATTCTGGAGATGATATGAAAATAGTAATCCCAATGGCTGGTTATGGCCGAAGATTCTCAGACGCTGGATATGACAAGATTAAGCCTCTTATCAATGTCCTTGGAAAGCCAATGATACAGAGAGTCGTAGAGAATTTATATTCTCCAGGTTGCGACTTTTTGTTTGTTCTAAATGGAGAAAATGACAATTCTGAAATTATTGATCTTATACATTCACTAATACCTGCCAAATTCTTTTTTACAAACGGAAAAACGGATGGTCCAGCAAGAACTGCTATGTTTGCATGTAATGAAGTATATGGAAAAGAACTCCTAATAACAAATTGCGATCAGATAATTGATGATTTTAGTCTTAATAATCTTAGAGCTTTTGCGAAAACCAAAAAAGCTGATGGTGTTCTTGGAGCATTTATATCATCGTCTCCAAAAAATTCATATATGAAGTTGAATAAAAATGGAGAGGTTGAGGAAATAAGGGAAAAGGTAGTAATTAGTAATATTGCAACTAATGGAATCCATTACTGGAGAGATGGTGGAGATTTTGTTGAATCTTTCACAAGAATGGAATATTGGAATGATATGACAAATGGTGAATACTATGTTGCACCAAGCTATAATTATATGATTGAGGATTGTGATTCGAGAATCTTACCATATTTTTATAACTTTCACTATCCTATCGGAACTCCAGAGGATCTTAAGAAGTATGAAGATATTCAAACTAAGTAATATGGTCGGTGGCTGGGCAGTGGGTCAATTTGAACCTTCGGCTCATAAGGCTGATTTTGAAGTGTGCTACAAGACTCATAAAGCTGGAGAATACTGGCAAGCTCATTACCATAAAAAAGCAACTGAGATAAACATTCTCGTAAAAGGAAAAATGACCATAAACGGGATTGAGATCAATTCCGGCGAAATCTTCGTGATAGAACCTTATTATGTAAGCTTCCCCGAATTTTTAGAAGACTGCGAATTAGTTATAGTCAAGACAGTTTCAGATCCAAAGGATAAGTACTTAATATGATTTACAGACAGCTATCAGAAATAAATAAGGAAGACTATTTCCTAGTGACATACCACCTTGAGTCTTCTACTAACCTCGCAGAAGCTGCTTGGCAGGTCGGCTGTGGGCAATCAATTGGCAATCCTAATATTCGTAATGAGTGGGAAACAGATGAACTGTTTGAAAAGCATTCGTGTCTAATTATAGATGATGAAGAAAGACTTAGAACCTTAAAGACTGGGACTGTCATTATAGCCTTCCCCACAATAAATACGGATTTTGAGACTGACGGCGTGTCCCACGTAATGGTACAAATCCTAGGAGGTCAGTTAGATATTGACATCATCCAGAAATGCCAAGTCAAGGATATAGAATTTCCCACCTCTGTACTTTCCTCCTTTAAGGGGCCAAAGTTTGGGATCAGCGGAATCCGTGAATTCACTAAAGTAAAGGACAAACCAATCCTTGGCTCTATTATCAAGCCCAAAACTGGAATATCTCCCCACGTTCTACTTGAGATGGTTAAGCAATTAGTCGATGGTGGAGTAAACTTCATCAAGGAAGACGAGATTCTTTCCAATCCAGCATTCTGTAAGATTGAAGATCGCGTCCCTTTGATTATGGACTACTTACAAGGCAAGGATGTGATTTACTCAGTTTCTATCCACTCTGACTACCCATATATACTCGATAGAGTAAAGAAAGTCCATGAACTTGGTGGTAATTCAGTTCATGTAAATTTCTGGTGCGGTCTTGGAGTTTATAAGTCCATAAGAGAGCTAGACTTACCAATCTTCGTACACTTCCAAAAATCTGGGGATAAGATCCTAACAAACCGTAATCACGACTTCCACATCGACTGGACTGTAGTTTGCAAACTAGCCGCACTAATGGGTGTTGATTTTATTCACGCCGGTATGATAGGCGGATACTATAAATGGGAAGAGCAAGAGACGATGGATGCGGTCTCGATTCTCAATCGGATGAACGTGATGCCCGCCCTAAGCTGTGGCTTCCACCCCGGCTTGACGGATTTCGTCACGAATACTGTTGGTCAAGACTACATGGCGAACGTCGGAGGGGCTATTCATGGGCATCCTATGGGCACTACGGCAGGAGCCAAGGCCATGAGACAGTCTATCGATAAAAGCTATGGTCCTGAGTACTATACCGCTGTGGAGAAGTGGGGATATGAGAAAACCTAATTTGGCAATATTGATTGCTGGACACATGAGGAGTTTCCGCCTAACCTCCCCCTCCTTTCTTCTTTTACGTGAATCTCTTAAAGAGAAGTACAACTGTAAGACATTTATTCATACTTGGGATATTAGCGAGTCAGATTCTACCTCCTATTACGATAGGCCAAAAGACTTCACTCCCGAGAAAATTGACTACAAGCTACTGTCTAGACTGTACGCTCCAGACGCAATGCTTATAGAAAGTCAGGTAAAAAGAGAAGACGAGATAGTCCTTCATAATCAGTCAAAATCTGGACTCTTATATTCTGAGTACTCTAAGTACAGAGTAAACAAGATGAAAAATGAGTATGGTGAATTTGACTACACCCTAATGACTAGGCCAGATATTCACTTCTATAATACAAAGCTACCAGATATATATGATGACAGCTTTTTCTTAGGAAGTGTAAACCATAGTGGTGCCGCATGTGATGTGATAACATTCTCAACTTCAAAAAATATGGATAAAGCCCGAGATTACTATCTTGTTTATGAACATTATCTGTCCTCATTCAAAATGAACAATAACGAAGCTTATTACCTAAAGTACCTTCACGAGAGCCTCTTGAATGTAAAATACGCCAAATACTTTATGCCGACAGATTGGAAGATTGTTCGGTCTTGGTGGCCATCAGTAGACCATTATGAATCAGATAGAAAAACATGGGATAGGAGTTATTATGGATAATCTAACGGTCTTAGTTGGAACCTGCGATAAGTATTCTGTTCTCTGGAAAAACTTCTCAAAGTGCTACGAAAAGTACTTTCCCTATGATGTAAAGACGTTGTTTGTGGGGGAAACTATCGCCTCATCAAAGTATGATACATACCTTCCGGGAAAATCAGAAGGAAGGCCCATTTGGGGCAAGAGAATAAGAGATAGTCTTCAATTTATACAGACTGACTACCTTCTCTTTTTACTTGATGACTACTTCTTGCACTTCGACTATACCAAGGACCGTCTATCTCAGTATGTCAGTGATATGGACAAGTATGGTATGAACCGTCTTCAAATAAGCAGGTCTTCAGGTCAGATTTATCTAGGAACGAACGACACTTATCTCAAGTTTCATCCACAAAGTGATTATCAGTTCTCCCTACAGCCGTCGATATGGCGTAAAGACTGGATCAAAGTAAACTGTCCAGACGACTTCTCTCCTTGGGATTTTGAAATAAAGAACAACGCTAAGTATATGGGTGTTGACACTAGAACGTATTTAGATCCATCGATTAACTTTCCTGTGTATTTTAACGCAGTTCGTTCCGGATTTATCAAGTCGGATGGATGGGAAGAGTTTCGAACAAGGGAAGGTTTGGAGGATTTCTAATGATTAAGATTTCGCATAGAGGAAATATTTGGGGGCCAAACAGTGGATATGGAGAGAACTCCCCAATGTCAGTGGACCAAGCAATTGCGTATAGATATGCCTGCGAGGTAGACCTCTGGCTCGTTGACAGGAGGCTTTTCCTAGGGCATGATAGACCAGAGTACCAGATCGACACGAAGTGGCTCCGAGAGCGTGCTGAGTTGTTGTATATCCATGCAAAAAGCCTAGCGACCTTAAATTGGCTGCTAGGCTCTGAGTATAATTATTTTTGGCATGAGAATGACAAGTTCACTCTCACAAGCGATAATAAAATCTGGACATACCCCGGAAATGAAGTTACCGGAAATAGTATAATTGTTTGTAGAGACGAAAATGAAACAAAAGAGTATCTAGAAAAAAATCTCTACGGAGTATGCTCAGATTATCTATTATACCTAGATTTATATATGTGATCCATCAGTTTGTGAACTAGCCATGTGATTATTTGTCTGGCTAGAAACCACCATACTACATAGGGAAGAAAGCCAACAGGCTTATTCTCTTGTACAATTCTCTCGTGACATCTCTTCCTTAAGATCTTCATTGAGATATTATCGTGTTCGTCTTGAGTTAGATCAGAGTACCACCCCTTTGCAGAACCAAAGCACTTATCAAATTCTTTGTGCTGTTCTTGGTTTGCTCCAAACTCGCTACCAAAATTACCGCCAATATACAGAATATCTTTTACGTCCATATCACACCTTGATATCAAGTAGAATATTTTTTTCGTGATTACTAGTTATGGGCATTGGTCTACCTTCGATAGAATGCCACGTATTGTTTCGCTCGAATCCGAGATGGGAGAGAATCGTCCATCTTAGGTCTTCAGGAGTACATACTCCATCCAAAGCAAATTCCGCGTTATCATTCGACTTTCCGATCACGCGGCCCATTGGATAGGAATCACAGGCGAGTAGCAGCGGTACTAGCCCACTCCAATGATCTCTTCCGCCCGTTCCATTTATCTTAGGTGTTCTTCCAAATTCGCTAGTCATAACAAACATAACTCTCTTAGAGAGCAATCTTCGTTCAAGCGAAGTCAATAAAAGAGAAAGATATCTATCGAGAATAGTTTGACGAGCGTTTAGGTTTGCAACGATATTATCGTGCATATCCCATCCGGGGAAGTTGATATTGACAAATTTTGAGCCATTTTCGACCGCACGAATCGCCGATAAAATGTCCTTACCTAGCTGATCATTCTTATATTGTTCAAATTCAGGATCTTCTTGAACCCTAAATGATTCTCCCGCTTTGCCCAAGATAGCATCAGAGGCTTGATTTTGGAACTCGCTCCATTCTTTGCCTAGACTTCCCAGCTTAGAGTTTAGCTCTATTGACTGTAAAACGGAAGTCCTCTCTAGGAACCTAGACTTTTCCGATCTGAGTTGTAGGTCTCCAACACCCACTCCTGCGTCATATCCCATATACTTCTGGCCCATCCAAGCCGCCCCATCTCCATCAATCCTATTCATCTTGATATAAGTGGGCAATCCATTCTTAGAGACTGGGCCGTAGTAACCTGCCGTCATAGCTCCGTAGCTTGGATATTTAGGGCTAGTCCCGCCCTGATTCTTTTCTCCCCCAATAACCCAATGAGTCGCCGTTTCATGGTTGGGGTCTTGATGGGAGAATGATCGGACTATGCTTACCTTCCCTATTTTACTTGAAAGTCCCCCGAATAGACCTCCAACTTCAATCCCCGGAATACTCGTACTAATATGACCAACTGAGCTTCTCCGCTCAACTGGGGCGTTTGGGATTGGATTAAACGTCTCGATGTGAGTCGCCCCACCACCAAGGAAAAGGAAAATTACGGCATTATCGTTTTTCTGAACATCTCCATAGGAAACGGAAACATTGCCATTGATTAGATAGGCACCACCAAGTGCTTGCATAAAAGTTCGTCTATTCATAGATCACCTCCATAAATATATACTCCAGCTAGTATACTAGGTGTCATTTAGTAGGCTCTTAAGTTTTTCAAATGGAATATATACTGGGGTTACTATCGTAAATATAGACAGGTCTGCAAATTTGACTTCCAAATTGGATAATTCTTCCTGCATCTCAAAGATAAGTGGATATTGGACTATCTCAATATAGAGAGTAGAGTCGTCCAGCACAGTCCCCCACTCAACATACTTTCCTTCCCACTTATCTAGGATGTCATAAAGATCGTCATAAACTTCATTAAGTCTTTTAATTTCAGACTCTGTTGTCATTTTGTGCCCTACTGTTCGTTTCGTTTATTAATTCCTTAAGTTCTTCAATTTGGCCGTTTATCAGCCCTATCGTTTTATCAAGATCGCTTGGACGATCATCAAAGTCCTCCCAGCTTAGCATATCAACTGCCATTTCTTGTATTTCAACAAGTTGGACTAATTTTTCTTGGAGATGACCAAGAATTAGGGGATAGTATTTGTCGTTTAACTTAGGTAGTTTAGGTAGTTGCTGTGCCTTTAGTCCCATCTCATAAGAGATTCTACATGGGGGTGATGAGTAAATCATTCCTTCGTGTTCGAACATGATTCCCCCTTAATGCTTTCTCGAAGTGACATCCATATTTTACCTAGCCAGTTTTCGCCGAACCACTTACCATCAATAAACGCTGCTCCCCAAAACAGTCCTGATCCATGCTGTCGTTTTGTGCAGTCTTCTATAATTAGCTGATCTCCAGTTTCAATAAGTTTCTTCCTTAACTCGGGATGCTGCTCTAGTTTCAGAGTTAATACCAATCTCATATTCTGAAGGTCTTTGTCCGACATTGGTTCAACAGACATCTTACTAAGATTGTCTTTTGCCCTTTGTTTAGCCCCCATTGGGGACTTTTCACTGCGTATTTCTTCTCGAATTTTTTCATCTTCAAATCGTAACGCCTGAAACAAAGCTTCCGATGTTCTCCATGATCCTTCATACTCTATTGGAAATGGTGCCATATTTCCCCAGCATCCACCATCATCTTTTACTCGTCTGATTATTATCATTTTTGTACTCGCTAGAGTCCCAAGTGCTTCTTAACGAATGGAATAGCCATCTCTCTCCACTCAAGAGCTTCCTCTCTCCATCCTTCATCCGGATCAGCCTCTTCAAGTCCACGAAGTTTACCCTCGCTAAAGGCGTTCTTTTTACATGCTTCTAAGTACATCTCCTCAGTAACAGCAAGTTTCTCTTTCATGTCTTCAGCGTTCTCAATCCTATTAATGTAGCTTTTAAGCTCAGTAATTGATGACTGAAGGCCAAATGTCCGAAGGAAAAGAAAAAGACATATGACCGTATTGATTGTCAAAATTATTTCCATGTTACTCATAGATATTGTTCCCATTCTTTTGGTACGCATCCATGTATCAGAATGCTAGTTTGTTTCTTCGGCATGTGCAACAACTTCATTCCCGACTCTCTAGGAGTCCGATCTGCCTTTTTGTTGTTACACTTACGACATGCCGAGACTTGATTTTCCCAAGTGTTCGCATCTTTCCTATGAGCGAATCTGCTCACGGGAATAATATGATCGACAGTGAACGTGTGTTCATCTAGGTTAATGCCGCAGTAGCCACACTTGTTCTTGTCTCTAGTGCGAATATTACGCTTACTTGGAGGAATATGTCTAGGGGCGTTGACGTAATGATTACAGACGATGACGGCTGGAATAGCCGTACTAGTCTTCTCAGATCGTACAGAGTGAGAGTAGTAAGAAAGAACGGTTACGTTTTTTGAATACAATCCTAGAACTACCGCACGTCTGGTTGAAATTACCGAGAGAGGTCTGTAGTCTGAATTTAGAACTAGAGTTTTCAATATGGCACTCTGCCCTTTTGGATTGTTTCTGATACACTTTCGAGTTCTCTCGGAGTTAGCCCGTCCTTATAATGAGGGTCGCATCCCGCCTGAGAAAAACGTCCATTTACAACAAAACCGACGACCCTACTTAGGCCGTCGATAACGATTTTCTTTTCTTTCAACTTGAACATTTACCTACTCCAACTGATACAAAAAATGATCTACTCCAAAATCAGAAAAGGTTCTGCGTGATTCCATGATTGACTTTTCCCAACGACTTAGTATTTCAAGAGATGGCTCGTAAGATACGACTCGCTTAATGCCCTGATGACAAAATTGCTTAGCACACTTAGCACACGGCTCAAATGGATAAGTATATAAGGTGCAGCCATTTACGGCGAAGTTTGCAAATCTGAGGGCGTTGATTTCTGCATGAATTACCTTCGAGTACTTAATTTCCCGATTATCATAATCTTCCTTTAGGTCTAAATCACTTTTTGAAAAACCGTTATACCCCAGTGAAACAATCTCGTTTACATTTCGAACTATGACGGCTCCGACCTGAGTTGATGGGTCTTTGGACCACGAAGAGACTTCCTTAGCGAGCTTCAGAAATCTTAAGTCCCACTTTTTTTGTCTATTCATTATTTTTCCATAGTAATATGAATTATCCCACGAACAAAGTCATTGTACGAGAAGCGAAAGACCTGTTTTCCATGTACTTGTACTTGGTAACCAAAAGTGCTAGTCTGTACTAGAGTACCAGTATGATGATGATCTACAAAGGTATCCTTTCGGACCTCTTCTCGCCAGTCTACAGAGACTTTTTTATCCAGTGCCTCTTGTAGTGATTTTATCTTTTGCTGCATTTGATGAAATTCCTAATACCTTCAGCGTTTACGAAAACTACGTCCCTATTACTAAAAGCGGTATAGGAGTTGATAATCCCAACTAATTCACCCTTAGTATTAAGCACCGGCCCACCCGAGTCGCCCTTTTCAATCCCGATATCCATTAGAGACCAGTCAAGTCTCGCCTTAGCGTCGAAAGTTCCGCCAAACTTCCCAGATGATCTAGTAGTATGTATTATATCACCACTTTTGGGATTATCAAGTGATATTTTCGTAAAATTAGTAATCCCATCAACTTCCAGTATAGCAATATCTTTGGTTTTACTTACGAACTTTAGTTTTGCATTCTTCCATCCGTTGATATCTACTTGGATAACTGGATACACCAGCCCAGAATAGGTGACGGAGTGTTTCGCCGTTAGAACGCTGGTCGAAGAGATCGCGACACATTTTGACTGAATAAATTCTTCCCCCTTGTAAGCCCTTAAGTCGTACTGAGCATGACAGATCGCAGGTAAAAGGAGAAGTATAGCTATTTTCCAGACCATAGCCACACCTTCTTAATTGCTACAAAAGCTTCCCAGCAACCAACATGTCCCCATTCGTTACAATAAATACGCCACCCTCGACTATTAGAGACATCTCCATCGTCATATCGCTCATCACAACCGTCCGTGTCATTTGTGATGTCCTTGTCGTCAAGAAAGGAATTGATGATGGGCATAACTGACTCAGCCGACATCTTAGATGGAAATGGAACAAATCCATCAACACCAGAACTGGGTTTGGCCCAGTATAAAACTATCCCATACTTTTTAGAGATTGAATATCCAACTATAGCCTTAGAATAATCGCCATAACCATCCTGTCTACATCTAATCTCCAGAAGCTGAAGAAGAGTTTTACGGTCTCCTATTTTTCCGTTCACATTGAATGTTGGATTATTCATGCTACTAAAAACTCCTCATGACTAATAATTCTTACAGATTCACTTCCGTCATACTCGCTAATCTCAAACGCTGTTCCTCTTGGAAGCCATCGCACTCTTAGGTCTTCAGCCCCCAGCACACAACAACGTCCTTGCATTTTTTCTTCAGCGATTTTTGCTGCAAGACCTGTCTTGCCATCTAAAACCGCCTGAACTATATCCTTATCGAAAAGAAGTAGTTCGGCGTTCGATCTTCCTTGATTCCATGAATACCATCCCGCCCCAAATCCTGGAGAGTATAGAACGGCAACATTTCCATCTTTGTAGTATTTCTCGTAATTCATATTATCTCCCCAGCGAATGTTCTTTTACACATATCTACAACATTATCAGTATACTTTGAATGAAGTCGCTCACGAATCTCCATTAGAATCTTCCCAAGCATATTCTTCCCTGAGCCATCTCCTCCGTCGCCCCAATAGGAGTCATTCTTAGTATGCTCAACTAATTCGGCGTCCCCAGTCGAGAGTAGGATAGATCGAAGCTCAGCATGTTGAGTGAATTTCTCTTTTACTGCCAAACGCATAACCCAGTCCTTGATCTCCTCCCAATCTTTTCGAAGCGGCTTAGATCGATCTCTACCAAGTTCTGCCGCAATAGCGGGTGTTGCAGCCTCTCGGATTTCATCCTCGTGCTCAGTTCCCTCAAACTTCATCGCCTGAAAGAAATGCTCAGTAGTAGGCCACATCTTATTTAGAATGTAAACTGGATGTCTGGAAAAGTTGGAAAAGCACCCATAGGCTTCGTTAGTTTTGTAAAAATTGATTAAATCCATCTCAACACTCCCCCAATTCCTTCTTTTACCAGAAAATTCTTAACCTCTTCCTCTGAAGAGAACCCTCTCTTGCATCCGTACATTTGTTCAGCCCCCTGTCCCATTATGTATAGAACATAGG
>JACCDR011007278.1_pt1 | contig 14149 bp, 7 predicted proteins | sample 7446431 | NCBI WGS metagenome assembly JACCDR01 (sample SAMN15323443, study PRJNA562643) | freshwater metagenome | isolation source: river surface water | place: USA:Blue River Watershed | collected 2017-08-17 | reverse complement strand
CTTCAGCTATAGCTACAGCGATTGGTTGACCTCTTTGAGACACCCAGTAGTAGCAACAACAGCGGGCTGGAAGCAAAGACTACTATAGTGGTGGTGGTGGTGGTGGTGTAGTCTCCTGGTAACTATAGCGATTAACTTTATATATATATAGGTGGTCTCGGTGGCGCAAGCGGTTAGCAAAAGTTGATGGGGGAGAAGCTAAAGGTTGTTATATGTCATAGCCACTAGCAAATGTTTACCGGTAACCAATGGCGGCATATATATATATAAGTGAGGCAATAATCATTGGTACTTGGTGCGGCTCTAAATACACCATGAGCACCAAGGCTACTCATTGTTGTTCGTTTGTTTAGCTAAAGGAAACAGAACAATCTTCTTAGGTCGATTGTTCCTTGTGAGTTTAACAACCACTGTTTACCCGTCGCGGCTATACTTGGTGCTACTGCTACTTGTTGTTTTTAGTTACTAGGACGAAGAAGCGATAACAATAGTTCCCGATAGTTCCAGGTAGCTAAGATGATTTATACTTATTGTTACCTTTATTAGTATAAGTAAACCTTATAGGTTACTACTAGATGCTGCTGTTGGAATCGCTTATAGCGACCAGCTTTTAGCTGAAAGACGCTTATAAACAAGGGTTGCCGGCGAAGCTAGCTACAATTGGTAGTTATAGTAGTCTCTAAGTAACTAGAGTTACTGATAGAAACATAAGTGTTTCATTATGGTAACAACGGTATTGATTACTTTTACTTATAGTGATAACAACGGTATGTTTGCTTGGACAGATGGTAAGGGTTCGCAGCTGCCGCCACTTCCCGCCACTTCCCGCTACAGTAACCAGGTAGCAAGGGTTTTAGCCACCGCTACCTTGGTAACTGTTATTAAGAACGGTTACTTAATGTCGAGCCATGTGTTACTATTAAAAGACAATCTTCATTTGTTAATTAATCTTATGCGATACCAACGCTACCTTAGTGATTTACATCAAGTTAAGCATCAGCTACTAGTAGATATTGAGCAAGACTTAGTTATTAACTCCAGAATGCGGCAATCGTTATTTTCTGATGACAGCGACCCTTTGACGTTTGGTTACTCCTGTAACTTCCACGTAGTTAATGATGACCTTGAGTCTATCGCAGATGCTGTTAAATGGTCGATGATGGTTCTTAAGCGAGGTGGGGCACCTAGTTTAGACTTAACTCCATTGCGCCCTTATGGTACATCTGTTAGAGGACATAAGGCTGTTTCATCTGGTGTGGTTCCTTTCGCGCATCTACTAGATTCAGCAATGGCATCTGTTACAAAGCCTAACAAGAACAGCGCGGGGTTAATAGGACTAGATATTAACCATCCAGACTTAAAAGCCTTTATAGACGCTAAATTTACCAAAGCTTCTAAAGTGGTTTATTTCACCGGTCAAGGTGCCATCAACGGTGAAAACGTAAGTTACTTTTTGTCTGCTTATAATAACCAAAGCAACCTGTTTGCTCATAAGCGCAAAAGCCTTGGGTTAGGTACCAATCTTTGCACTGAAATTGAGATGGCAGATAAGGATACTTGTGTGCTCGGAACCTTTAACCTAGCTCGTTATAAATACGAGTATGACTTTATCACTAACTTCGCTGTTGATTATCGTAACGCTGCTGATTCGTTAATAACAAGTGACAAGTTGCTAACAGATAAGTATAAGAACCACAAGTTGTTTAAATTCACGGTTACAGAAGACACCGAAAGGAATAACCACGTAGGTTTAAGCTTCATTGGTTTAGCTACACTACTAGCTAGGTTTGGTGTCTCTTACGAAGAACTAACATACCCTGAACATTTCATTATAGATACTATTAGAAAAGGGGTTGTAAAAACAGCCACTTACATTAAGGAAGTCTACCCAGAAGTTAGACGTATATTCACACAGGCTCCTACAACAAATAGCCATCAGTACGTTACTACCGATGATGGGTTAGCTGTATCAGCAGGTATTACCCCTGTGGTAGGAATTGCAACGACACTTAAAGATGGTAGAGAGGTAGTCCTACAAAATGTAGTATCCAAGGATAGCGGTAATAAGGTACTAATTCACCCTAAGGTTGAGACGATTTATGATGTACCACAAGAAGTGGTAACTGAAGTAACCCAGATAATTTATGACATCTATTGCTCTACCGGTTTACAACAGAGTATGAGTTACGAGTATGTAATTCAGGACACTCCTGGTAACACCTTTACTAAGGAACACTTTGATAATTGGTTCAACAGTGCTTTACCTTCGCTGTACTACCTGCGTAAAGTAACTCCAGTTAAACAAGACTTACAAAACGAACTTAAGTTTGGTAATGAAGAAATTGACATAGATGACGCTGAACTGGATGACATCATTGCTGCCTGCTCAATTAACCGCAATGAAATAGGTGGCACTGATTGCGATTGTGCTGGCTGATTTCACGCCGGACTAAAGACTTTTAACTTACCGTTAACTAAAATTTAACCACACCTTAACCTCAACTACTACTGGTTGGGGTTATTATTTAGAAGTCAACCAAACGAAGACAAGGACAACAATGATTAATCATTACGAACTAAAGTACAACATAGCTAAAGAACCAATCGATGGTAACTTTATGCTTGGTACAGGAAGGGTGGCTGTAGTTACAGGATGGTCGTTTCCGGATGATGGTAAACAAGACTCCACCGGCAAAGTTAAACCAGGGGAGTTGAGACACTTAAAGGATAAACAAGAGTTGTTTGCTATCATTGGTACTTGTTTAGGTGTCTCTGGTTTTGTTAGCACACTGCTTAACCTTTATCACAATGACTATGTAACAGATTACATCTACTACAGAAGTTCAATAGGGCTTAACCTGAAAGCTAAAGTTGACACTTTTCTAACTAACCCTTTAGATTGCAACTACTTACCTAATGGTTCACTCAAGTACCCTGATGATACAGTAATCAAAGGTGTACCTCACGCTGTGATTGAGGAACTTAAAGTCTCACTTCGCGTCTGGGAACCGGTTAACAATAAGCAATCGTTACTACAACTACTAGAGGAGATTAAAGATGACAACCACCACTAAAATCACAATTGCTGGAATAGAATTTACCGCTATTAAAGTGAACGACACGCAGTACGGTATAAGTGTTATTGAGTACCAAGACTACTTAGGTTTATCTAAGGATTTCACACGGAACTCAAACAGGGGTAAATCGCCAGAACTCTTACAGGAAGCGGGTATTCACGCGGTACTAAAAACCTACAATGTACGTGTTGGTCGTTCTACTCAGTCGTTTATTGATACAGTAGATTTCGCTAAGCTAGTTGAGGCTTTTGCTTTCCGTGGTAACCCTACTGCCCGCGCTTTACTAAAAGCAGCATTAGCTGAAGCTATTGAGCGACGCATTGATTCTGCTTTAGGCGTCTCCAAAACAGAAGCCGCTTATGAACAAAAGACTACTAACGAGTTCAGAGAGATGTTCCGTGAGGACTATCAAGGCTTATACGCTAGCTGGGCTTCTGTTGACGGTTTAACTAAGCGAGTAGAGTTTGCCATCAGAACTAATCAACTTAAGCTCACAGCCCACGTTCCTCTTGTTAAACCAGACGACCAAACACAAGAAGATATGCAACGCTACTACAAAGCTATCGTTCGCTATGACACTTACCGTAGGCTTTACATGAGCCACAGTGAAGCAATAGCTAAGCTATCTAGTTCTAGGTAGCATTGGTCGCAACAGTTCATTAATCGGTTTCATCCTTAATTGCCTAGCTTCATTAAACACAGTTGGCGCTGGTACTCCAAGTTCGGAGGCTCTAGCGTCAATTTCACGTTTATATAAGTCAGCAATAAGCGCCACCTCCAGCGCGTTTCTAGCTTCTTGGGAGTCTCCTCGACCACTAGCGGTGAGTGACTTAACAACCCGGTTACTATCGGTAATGATAGTGTTCAGTTCGTTGTAGTTACCAACAAGGTTTTTAACGGTATCAATTTGAGTGGCACGTAAGCCAAGTGCTCCTAAGTTACTATTTATGTCTCGGTTACCGATGCTCCCCCCTTGTTCGGGTATTACACCCATCCATCCTGGTTGCCCTGGAACAGTATCCACACCTGCTGCATTTTTAACTGCTCTGCGCCCTGTAATAGCCTCAGGAAGGCTCCTATCTAAGCTGTTAAGGCTAGGAGCAGCAAATAGAAGTACACGCCGCGTCAAGGGGCTTACAGGTACGCCTAAGATGGTTGCTCGCTTATATTGTTCCTCAATTACTTGTGCTTCTCCGCTCCAGGGATTTTTGTTAGTTAGTACCTCATAAGCGTTACTTAGGTAAGTACCCTCAAGACTGTTAGCAAAGAAATCACCAATTGTTTTAGCAGGGTCAATCTTCGCTTGTAAGTCAGCTACCCGGTCATTGGTGGTTCCTAAGCCAAACAAACGAGCGCTAGTATCAATACCGTTTTCAATCATCTCCAAAAAGCTTATTTCACTAGAGACACTACCAGGAGTAATGGCTACTTTCTGTCCAGTGATTGGGTCAGTTGCTACTTCAATCATTAACCGCTCTTTCTGCCAACTAGCCTTATCATAGTAACTTAGGTCATCTCGGTCAGCTTGTTGCTTGTAAGCACTATAGAATCGATAAACGTTATGAAAACGTCTAGGATACCTCCAGGCGTGGCGTACAACTTGTCCTGGGTAATTCATCATGTAACTAAAGAATGGCATTACGTAACGTCCTACAGAGCTACTAACAGTTGAACTACCATCAAATAACCCAAAGTACTCATCAGCGTGCTGTAGTAGCTCCTCAACGTTGTTAAACCTTTTAGTACCACTTCTGTAACCATTATCTGCAATGGTCATTATTGTCGCGTAGCGTGCTGCTGTGTCACTAAGGTAATTACTAAGAGCAATTGGTTTGAAAGCAGCATTAACTACATCTCCTGGTAAGCCAAGTACCTTTAGTACTTTTTCGCTTACTGGTAGCTCCTTAGCGTTCCACTGTGCTTTACGCACTATAGCTGAGTAATCAGTGTTTTTAAGAGATAACAATAGACGCTCCGGGTTTAAAGCTAAGCTACCTGTACCAACTTGGTTAAAAGGGTTAGACGCTCTGGTGTTTAGTAGTCTCTCAAGTAACTGACGCTTTGTTAAACTTTCACCACCAACCTCAATTACTACTCGTGTGTTGTCTATTTTATCTAGTCCTTTAAACAACACTTCACCAACTTCATACAAAGCCGTTGGTAACCTAAATATACCACCGTAACCTGTAGCGGCATACATTTGCACTGCGTTTTGTGTTACTTGCGCTATAGCTGATACTGGATTAGCCAACATTGACTTACCTAGATAAGCGTTGAACTTACCAACAATTTCTACTACTTTACCCATTGTTCCTAACAAAGCAGGGTTAGTGTTGAAGTCAACTATTGCCGCCATAGCTTGTGCTACGGACTTATGTACGTACAGTTGTTTTGATGCGTTAACTACATTTGGTGCGTTTACGTAGCTACTTATAAGTTCTGTTAACCTAGCATCGTTACCTATGTTGATAAAATCATCTACCAGCCCTGTGCTATCAATAGTGGCTTTATCTAACAACCACCCCTTATCTATACCGTTGCTAAGTAAGTCTTGCACAACCATTGATTCTTTAAGTTGTGTCTTAAGTTTAAGCGTATACTCAGTCAATGCTTGCACTGGGTTACTAACTAAAACATCCTGAGCTAGCCCTAGCGGTACACCTTCTTTATAAACAAACTGCTCCACTAGTGTTGAGTACATGGATGGTATCTTAGCCACCGCACCAGAGTCCATTAACTGCTGCACCGCGTTGTTACTTAGGTTCTCGATTACCTCACGTTTAAAAGCGGTAGCGTCTGTTGACCACCGTAGGATATCAGTGGTGTAAATCTCACGCCCTAGAGACGTTTTAAGCCCAGATAACATGTGAGTAGCAGTAGCAACGTCACTCACTATGAAATCTGTGTAAGACATTCTAGCAGTTAGTGGTTTACTAGCGTCGTTACCTAAATCACCAAGAAGAGCATCAAGGTTGTTGTACTTCTCTTGTATAAGACGCGTAAAGTCACCATCAAACGTTACGGGTACATAACCCTCTAGCTGCTTAATAGGTAAGCCTGCGTTGCGTAGGAAAGTAAAAGCATCATCATATACTCGCTGGTAATTATCACCTAAGTTTAAAATGACGTTAACTTGCTCATTTGTTAACCCGTAATCACTAATTAACCTGTCGGTAAACTGCAACGTTCTATCTTGTATAAACCGGGCTACTACTTCGCTACCGCTGTTTTGTGTGATAATACGCGAGCCACTAGAAACAATAGCTGCATCATGCAGGATAACTTGTGCATCCTTGAGACTACTAATACCGTAACTTTTAATAGTCTCCAGCATCTTGTAAACCTCGACTGTTTGTGTTTGTACGTAGTTACCGAGTACGCCATTCACACCTTCAGTCATCCTAAGCAACCGCTCTTGAACCTCACCTGTAGTACCAAAAGCCTCACTTAACAAACCTTTACGCCAACCTAAAGTTTGACTCATCCAAGCGTTAAAGAACTCATGCTTTGTACCTCTACTTATAGTAGCGTCTACTAAGCCAGCAAGAGAGTTTTGTAACGACTTACCTAAATCCATCGCTTGCAGTTGGGCTTCTGTTGACACACCACCACTAAGTGTTTTTAATTTGCTGTAATAGTTGTCAATAGTTTTAGCAACGATATCAAGTGTTAAGTCCTTCTTGACACTTCTTTTATTAACAGGCTTAGGTAGCTTACAAGGTTTATTGCTCATGATTCATTATCTCCAGTGGTTGTTATGTAGTTAAAGCCTTGGTTAGCAAGTAACTGTGAATATTCCGTGTCTCTACCGCTAGCAAAAGACGCTTTACGGTAAGGTTCAATTGATGACCGTCGTTGATTAGGAACAGCGTAGCGCCTACCAGCGTATCGACCTAACATTTGTAATTCTTCACCAAACGTTTTGGCTCGGCTAGGTCGTATGTTGTAGTCAAATGTTTGGTTAAACCGCTTACGGTCATTCCATCCCATACGTATAGCAGACCATAAAGTATCAATACGTTTTCTTTGCGCCGGTGTGGTGTTGGCTAGAATGTACTCCTTGACTACATCAAGCTGTTGTACTGCATTCATCTGAATTATTGCTTCTGTGGTCCTATTAGCTGGTGGTCTGTTACCAAAACTACTACGGTTAAATCCAACAAGTCCAACAGAGTTGATTGTTCCTTGATGTAGTAAGTTAGGTGTAAACTGTGATTCTTGGCTTATGATATCAGCAAGAAACATAGCAGAAGTACCCATTTCATCAGCAATAGCTGCAAGCTTACGTCTAAAAGTAGGATTATTTGCAAGAAACGCGTAGTTATAATTAGCTTCTGGTTCATTACGGAAACCGACAGGTTTATTAACATCAGTAAACGTCCTAGGTAGAGGATTCTTAGCAAAGAATCTAGCTTGTTCGTCGCTGTACTTAGCTGACGGGCGGTCAACTCTAAGAGCAGCTTCTACTTTTACAGAGGTGTTATTCGGTAACAACACCCTACCGTTACCAATAGATAACAGCGGTTGGTTGCTTTGTAGAGCATTTTGGTTAAACACTTGATTATCTTGCCGAGGTGGTGCAGGCTGCTTAACGCGGAGACTACCATTAGTGTTATAGAGTTGATTCATATACCAAGTAGGGTCTATAGAAGTGTTACTATTCATACCACTACTAAAACCAGCATCCCTGTTAACCTCAAAGTGAAGGTGAGCACCGGTAGAGGTGCCTGCATTAGGATGACCTGGCGCACCTCCTGTTTTACCCAACACTTGTCCTGCTTGTACTCGTTGACCTATGTTTACATTTGCCGCGTTAAGGTGTGAATAACGCAGATAAAAACCATCATCCTGCTTAACAGTAACGTATAAACCATAACCTGTGCTCCTACCGTCTTTACCTCTTTGAACTGAAACTTGAACTACCTCACCTCCCATTGGCGAAACAATAGGGGTGTTAGGAGGGGTAGCATAATCTATACCCCAATGCCTTCTAGCGCCTCTACTACTTTGTCGTACTTCTCTCCACTGCCCAGTGGTAGCAAACCATGTTCTGCCGTTTATAGGCTTAAGAGGAGTAACAGAAACAACTGTACCTCCACTTTTAGCGGTAGCCAATTGCCCCGTATAAATTGGGCTAACAGACGACTGTGACTGTTGGCTACCGCTCTGAAAATTTAGCTGCTGGCCTTGCTGGTTGTTAAGTTGCTGATTCCGTAACCGCAACTCTTGAATCTGTTGGTTACGTTGCTGTACTTCTGCTTCAAGCACAGGGCGAGTCTTGGTAACTACACTCCTTAGTTGGGCTTCATTTTGGCCAAGTAAGCCTAGCGCTTTTAGTCGAGGATACTTTACATCAAGATTATCTCGTTTAGTGTTTAAGACCCTTAATCTAGCGTCTCGTAGTTGGTCTAGCGACTGACGTTTGGTGTTAATTTGATTCTGGATGATAGCCCTAGCTTGTGCTCTAGTGTTAGCGTCGTTACTTTGTGCCGCTTGTATTTGCTCTGGAGTAATACCTAATATCTGCGATTGCTGCTGGATAACAAGTGCAGCTTCCGGTGACATAGAGCCAGTTTTAGCTAAGTCACGCTGTAACCTAAATACGTCATCTACAGTGCTTACTTGGAGTCTGGCAAGCTCTTCATTACTTTGTGCTAATTCTAGGTTGTACTCAGCCCTAGCAACGTTAAAAGCGTCATACTCAGCTACACCTTCACGTACCTGGCGAATAAGGGCTTCGTTGCCTTTATAACCAGGGGTAGTCTCTAATTGTGTAATAATGTTACGGTCAAGGATAGCTGATGCTATTAATCCACTCATTGCAGAGTTACTTAAAATTAAAGGGTTCTTTTTCTGTTCATCCTCATCTAGCGCTTGGTTTTTATTGAGTAGCTCGCGTAACTCAGTTTGCTCTCGTTGTACAGTACCAGGAGGCTTATAAAACTGGCGTAACTTAGGGTACTTAGCAAACAGTAACTCGTTCTCTTTATCAAGCTTATAGAGGTCGTTATCAGCTGCAAACTGCCTCAAGTTTTCCAGCAGCTTAGGCATACCCTCGTCGTACTCACGTTGGATACGTTGATATTCCTCGTAAGACTGATACTTCTTAGCTAGTCCATTCTCCCGTAACTGGGTTAGTACTTTAGCAGTTGCTTCTATTCGTTGGATAGGTGTAAGGGTAGTATCTTGTGCTATACCAGCTAGTACGTTGTTTTCAAACCAAGCAATGTAGTTTCCACTCTGTTCAGTATTTAGTGCGTTACTCAACTGGGTTGTTACTTGTAAAGTCTTAGCTAACCATTCTTCCTCGCGCTTTTTACCGATGGCAACTTGGAGCTTATCTTGCTCTTCAATTGCTTGTTTCCTTCTATTGCTGTCGAAATCATTAGCAACTGCGTAACTTCTATCAAGAATTCGGGTGTAATCATCCGCTCGAAGGTACTTATAGGAAGTAAGTTTATCTTGAACAGCATTAAGGAAACTAGCAGTACCCGAAGTACTAAATTTACCTTCTGCGAACTCTCTAAGTATTTCGTTGTATGTTTGATTTGCTTGCGCCGCTTCTGTTTCATTAAGTGACGCAAGCCTTTCTTTTTCCGTGAGGCTTTCAAGCCTTTGCCGCTCTTCAGTCGCTTGGTCATCTCGATTAGCCTTTTTTAGTTTGTTGTCATAATAATCACCTGCGTAATCTATTGCGGCTTTTGCTATTCCTTTCCATGGGTTTTCTTGTGCAGCTTTCTGTGCGTTAGCTTGATATAACGCTGTCACACTAGACGCCATATTACTGATAGTTTGAGCGTTGGTCTGGCTTATGTTAGCTACTGTTTGAGACGCCCTATTAGTAGTCTCTGAAGCGCTACCGACTATTTGCTGTGTGATGTTTGCGCTGTTGCCTAGTAACTCAATCATAGGGTTACTTAGGTCAGTTTCACGTGCTTTAGGAAAGCTTTGTTGCTGGTTTACCATTATCTTCCTCCTTGGTATCGTCTAAAATCAGTTGTTGTTGGGGGTCTCCAGTTAGGTGCTTTCCAGTCATAGCTGGTTTGTTGGCGGGTTGGTGATTGCTGCACAGGTCTGGTTAGGTTAGCCATTTGGTCAATAGTTAAACCACGAGTAACGTTTGCTTCTATAGGTACCATCGGGTCGGCTAAGTCGTAGGTTAATCCAGAAGAGAAACTACCACTACCACTTAAGTTACCGTTATAGCGAGTTGCTGGGTCCACGTAAAACTGGTTTTGATACTGACTTTGGTTAACTGATTGACGCTGCACCGGCGGTCTATTATTTAAAGCTTGTTGCTGTTGATTGAGACTACTATAAACATTGAAAACATTAAAACCACCTTGTAGTAAATCAACGAAGCCGGGTCGTTGAATCATTGACTCTTGTGCGCTTAAAGCAGTCATATTGCTAGCTAAACCTTCCTTAGCTGCTCTTTCTTGCGACCTAACCTGCTGTTGTCTCAATTGCTCACTAAAGTTAGTATCAGTTAACATAGTGTTCTTAAGTACGTCAATGTTAGCTAGATACTCTTGTAGTATCAAATCAGCGTTGCGGTCATTATTGTTAATTACATCCTCTGTGTCGGCTAACTGTGCTTCAGCTTCAGCGTTCTGTGAGTCAACTACTCCTAAGTTCGACTGCTCACTTTGGTCGAGTAACCCTAGTTGCTGGTCGGTAACTCTATTAACCCGGTTACCCTCGTTGGCGATATCCTGCATACTCGCTTGTACACCGCTGACTTGGTTCTCTAGGTAACCCATTTGACCAGAGCTAGAGTCAGTCCCCATTGCAGATAGCATCCTAGTGCTTCTAAGTAACCCAGCGACTTGCGTCGCCTGCTCACCTAAGCCTAGCTGTGATTGCGCTTGTGATAGTTCAGCCTGAGTTTCAGCATTAGCTCCTACTAACTGGCTACGTCCTACTTGTGCTTCAGTTGCTATTGTTTCTTTAGCTGCAGTAACCATCATGTTGTTAAGCATCCTTTGTTGCTCAACAGCAATTCTATTACCCATCTGCTGAGTCGCAAATTGCTGACGTTGTAAGCTAGCGGCTTCTGATGCTAATTGGGCGTCTTTTTCATTCTTAGTTAACGCTATGTCGTTTTGTAACCTAGCTATCTTGTCTTGCTGTTGTACGCTAGCTTGCTGTATTTCGCTATTAATAATAGCTGCAGTACGCTCGTTAGCTATTGCTGCTGCTTGCGCGTTAGCCTGTCTATTTTGTTGAGATATAGATGACAGAGTGCCAATAGCCGACACACCTGCTGCTATAACCGGAATTGCTGCCATAAGTTTTACTTATAAGTTTACTACCTTTACTTCATTGTAGCTTCTATATCGATACTGATGTTGCTTATGGCGCCATTAGCCCACTGAAAGTAGTGAACCGTGTTGGTATAGGTGGTTCTGGTTACAGCGGTATACTCGTTAGAAAATGCTCTAGGAGACACTTCGAACAAGAAAGTCCCTGTTGACGTATTAACAATAGTTGCGTTGCGGTAGTAAGTAGGAAAGTAGCTTAGATTTATTATTGGGTTGCTGTAGCTAAAGCTAACGTCTACCTTACTTTGTTTAAACATAGCTATAGCATCATTACCTAACAATTTACCGTAACTCTGTCGCGTGCTAAGTAGTGAGCAATAGAATGGCATAACACCTGCGTTACTGGTGAAGTTATTAGTACTTGCAGCAATAGCGTTACCTGGTGCGATGGAGGCTACAAAGTTGAAGGGATATTGTCGTACGTCTGTTTGTAAAGTTAATGAAGCAATGCTACCACTACTCCAATTACCAGTAGTAGCAACAGACAGAGAATCGATAGTATTAGAACCTGCTGTTACTTGGCTAGTAAATCTAACCGGAAGAAAAGTATAGTTGCTAAGGCTGTTAGCTATTGTCGAAACATATTTACCAATAACCTGTGCGTAGGGGCATTCATAAACGTACTTGTGGAGTATTTGTTTACTTATAAAGGTAATCCAATTATTACCTATACCGCATATCCTACCTAATGTAGGTAGCGGGTAATCTTGGTATTTATATAGGGCGTTAGTTGTAAAGTAATTAACACCGCTTGGTATTTCGGTAGCACTAATTTCAACTACTGTCTTGCGCTCATCATCGTAGTAGTAATTATAGATAGTTGAATCAGAAACAACCTGTATAATACCATCGTTGTTGATAACCCCAGTATAATTACCAGGCTTAACTAAGGACACCACGTTGAAGTTAGCGTCGTATTGGTATAAACCATTGCTTGTGGTTATTAAATAGCCGCCGTTAGGTATTTCAATAATACCGGTGACTTGAGAGTTTAGCTTAATCTTAACTGCGTTATTAAGGGCATCGGTGCCGTCAAGTTTAACCTGGAAATCAAATATTGGTGGATAATCGGAGTGTGTTTGACCAAGGGTACTTAGGTAAAGGGAACCGTCGTCAAGCACCACTGCTAGCCTGTTACTAAGCTTAAAGAAGCTATCTATTCTTTGAGTGTCTATACCGAATATAGGAAAGTACCTTGTATCGCTACCAGACAAGCTGTCAACGTCATTTACCCTACCTAAAGGTGATATAGGGTTAATAATATAAGTAGAGCGCTGTATAGGCGTCCTGGTGTTAAGTGGGTTACTTAACTGCTGCCTTACACGTACAAAAGTCACTATGTCTCCTTGTTGCCCAAAAGCACCACTCGCTAAATAACCACCCACCATCGAAGGATTAATACTACCAAAGCTGAACACATCGGTTCCTGAGGCAGATAATGTGTACATGTAGTGAGGGGTGTTACTAGCTGTAAGTACTACAATACTATGGAAGTTACCGAGTTGGAAAAAGTACCTAGGTCGAGTCACACCAGTCATTAAGTAACTACTACCGGTTTGGTTAGCCGCGAAAGACATGAAGTTTCTGCCTAGTATAAATCGGTTATTACTAACTGTTACTGGCGACTCCGGTATAGTTCCTCCTTCTGTTATTGCGTAACAGTTAGCTGCGGGTAACCCGAAAGTTACTACTATTTTACCTACACGCCCATCTGTTGCTTGAGATAAGCCTGCAGGATTAGAGACTACTATAAATGGACTTGTGTTAGGTTCATCAACAAAGAAACGCGACGCCAACCCCGTTGGTAGTCTAGATTCGCTAGTATTTTGTATCCTGGGAACGTCGCTCACCCAATAGGACATTGGGTAATAAGTAGCTGATGCTAGTTCTCCAGCAACAGAGACTACTAACAGGTAAGTGTTGTTAAACCCAGGACTTGGGTCGGCTGCTGTGGAAAATGTAACGTTAGTGTAGTTGTTACTAGTTGTTTCTGGTATGAAGTTGTTCTTACTAATAAAGGTAAGGGTATCTGTCAACACACCGCCGTTCTTAATTAAAGTAGCAGACATTGAGTCTGATGATAGCCCTTGCACACCATCTAATCCTTGAAACGTGGATGTAGTACCGGACGTTAATATACTAGCTAATGACACACGAATGTTAACAACAAAAGATGACTTAGAATCACCATTTAATAAGTTAGCGACAATAAAATATAGCTGCTGTTTATCGCTAAAACCTAAACAAGTTGAATAAGCGTCTCTTAACTTCGTGGAACCTATAGTCACTGTATGTAGCACTTTATTAGTAAACAGTGAAGGGTTAGCTGTATTTAAATAAGTAACGTTTAGCGTAGCTTGTGTAGCGTTTATACGACTAAGAAACAAGAAATAATCGCTGGAACTAGCAATAGTACCTGTATACAGCAAGTGATAGCTATCGTCTATCGGTACGCTGGATTTGGTTGTAGGAAATCCTGGAAACAAAGCAACATTAGTTACAGCCGCTCGTGGGGTAACATTTAAACTATCATCTTCTCGTTTATTAATGTTGACGTTTTGGGCGTAGCGAAAGCCTAAATCGCTAACTTCATTACTTAAGGATAAAGTGTTAGTTAGCTGCTTAAGTATGTTTATAGTAGCCATTAGTTATTTAGGTGATAAAGAACGTTTTCTGGTAACTAAAGTTGTAGACCTTAGCTAACTCTAATAAGGTGTCTTGGAACATTTGCTCAAGTAATTGCGCTTT
>JACCDR010868776.1_pt1 | contig 14150 bp, 11 predicted proteins | sample 7446431 | NCBI WGS metagenome assembly JACCDR01 (sample SAMN15323443, study PRJNA562643) | freshwater metagenome | isolation source: river surface water | place: USA:Blue River Watershed | collected 2017-08-17 | reverse complement strand
TTGTATGAATGTTTGCCGTCGAACAAATGTGAATTCTTTTTCATCTTGTCAATAGACTCACGTATAAATTCTGGTGTAAAGCTGTCACATTTGCTAAATATTAATATTAATATGATCAGCACCACACTGCATGCTACAACTATTGGTATAACCATCGTTACTTATCGGATTATTTTTTATTTTTTTATTTTAATTTTTATTTAATTATTTTTATTTTCGGAACAGGTATATACTCGTTAGCAACCGAATCATCATGCCTGAAGGTGGAAAGAAAAAACGCGGAAAGTCCCGCACAAGATCTAGATCTCCTAAGTCCAAAAAAGGAGGCGCCAGACACCCATCACCATCTGGTGGCCGCCGACGCCGTAGTCGTAAATAAACATGCCTAGTTATATTATTTTTTTGTCATGATATCACGGATAAACGCAAGCGACCACTTAGTCACCTCTTCCGTGCCATTGTTAATCTCGCATACAACAGGAATGCCTAATTTTTTCGCATATCGTAACAACAACACACCACCACTTTGCTTGTGTTTTTCCGGAATAATATCACCGCGCGCATCAAATATATCGCCAAATAAATGGTCTTCGTCGCCAAACGCAATAAAATGTTGATCGCGCCCGGTGTTAAAAGTCTTTTTATCTGAGCCGTTGAAGTGTATCAGCTTGATTTTATTAATCATATACTCGCTGAGTCCACCAAACCATTGTTTCACTGTACCGGCTTCGTTAAATGATATACCGCCACCCCACAAATGAGCTGTGTCAATACAAAAGCCCCACTTGTCATCTGGCAATATATTGATAAGTTCATCTCCGAGTGAATTAACAGATGCTGACATCAAGAACGAAGCATTTCGGGGCGCATTTTTATTTGGCGTCATCTCGAAAATAATGCGAGTCGAGCCTTTGCGAAGAGCAGTTATTAGTTTTTTGTTTGACATACACTTTGCTACGTGTTTAGCGTCCTGCCGCGGTAAATGAACAACAAGGCCTTCAGCACCAAGATCTTCACATGTTTCTAATTGTTCGATGATATGGTCGACTTCTTCGTCATTCCACACACTTGCAGTGGGATAAGACGAATGAACAAATAAGCGAACTTTCTTTTCGCGAACAACATCAGCAAACTTCTCATCTATTTTTATAGGTTGACGGCCTCGTGGACCATGAGTCTGTATCTGAACGACTGACACTTCGTACTCTTTTAATGCTTTAAGAAGTGCTTCAGTTAAGGTTTTATCTTTTCGTATATGTAAGCCAAACATGTTAAAAGTAATTTGCTTATAGATATAACTAATTTTCAATTTTAACATAATGTCATTGGAATACTTGTTGGACCTCATCAAGCGCGTTAACGTGAAAGTCGACGACGTTGATATCATTAATGAAGATGTCAAGTTTGAAGAAGATAACTTTGGTATTGACGTGCAGGCAAAACAAAAGAAAGACGCGAAGGGAAGCGTATATCAAGAGATATATCTCACACAATACCCCGACATCATCTTCTCTTTCCATGAATATAAAATTGGATGTCTTTTGCCAGTGCTGTCGAAGATGAAAATATTCTCCGAAGTTATCAAGTCAAAACCTCTTAGCTATGTGCCCTCTGAGCGCAAGCCATACAACGCAACAACGTTGATTGACGACGCTAACACAGCACACTTTCTTGCTAATTTGTTAATAAAGCTCCACTCAAATGACTACGAGTTGTCATTTACATTTTCGGATGATGACTTTTACATTAAACTCGGCAACAAACTAATCCCCGGAGATAAGTGTATGAGTATCTTTGCGAAGATAGGATATGAAGACCAAGACTTTTTTAAGACAGCATCAGAACAATTTTCTACGAAGATACAAGAAGTCAGGGCTAATCGTTACAAGATAGAAGCTAATTTCTTGTTGTTGCTTGGATACATTGAGGTAATGGAGAAGATAGAAAACTCTATCAAGACAAAGTTGTCTAGTGCCAAGGCTGCTCAAATAAAGATAACTGACGACATTCGAAAGGCCATTAGTGTCGACGAAAAGGCAAAACCAGCAAAAGCTGCTCCCACTCCTCCAAAAGCGTCAAAGAAAATAATAGCAAAAAAGCCCGTTAGTGACGAAGTTGACGACGAACTAAAGACAGAAATCGAGAACAAAGAGCCGGACAAACAAAAGAAAACAGAAGAAATAAAGACCATGATTAAAGAAGCACGAGAATCACGAGCTTTGTCAGAGCGGAATAGTGTTGAAGCGTTCGATGTATATGCGAAGGCTATCACTCTTCCTTCTATTCAAGGATTTGACAAGAGTAAAATTCGCGAATCATTAAAACTTGCCTTTGATGACCGCCCTGTTGCGACAAATGACTTGATTCAGTTAGCGGAAATGCATCATGTTCCCATACAATCACAACGAGGAGCCGAGCCGGATGCTATTTTGTCGGCGTTGTCTCATTATGACGCAGTTCTCGAGTTCAAATTAATAGCCAATATCAAAAAGTTACTCGACAAAGTGCCCAAAGACCACTATGATGACAGAGTGCCAATGTATGAGCAGCTACTAAAAATGCTCGGAGATGATATGTCTTACATAACAAAGTTAAAGGAAACAAAGTTCCCTACTAATGCGTACAAACAAGTCATATATATAGAAGAGAAGCTTGCTGTTCATGTCGGCGGTCTCATCAGACATTATTGTATTAAGATTAATGGGTTATCGCGGAATTATAAGTGTATCAAAATGATACTGGATGTGATCCGCAAGACAAACCTTTCGGCCTTCGAGCGAAACAAAAAAGAAATAGAAGAATAATCATTTGAGAATTGGACAAGTAAGCTTTCCGGTTGACTCAAAGACATCATGATCCGCCGGCAACTCAAAGAAATGACAAAACGGACATGGTCTTTGTTTATACGTTTTGACCTTCTTAGAAAGAGAAGAGCTTAACGCTGCTGATTCTTTGCCCTCGGACTTATTTTTTTCATCTAATACTACTCCGTGACCGGCAGCGATAGCATCCGCGAAGAAACACATCCATAATCTAGCATCGTCCCACGTAACATCAGAGTCCGGAAGCCATGGTTTTGTAACACCCATAAAATGAAGAATACTTGGGTCTGGCAATCCCTTTGCGTCCACTGTTATCTTGTCTTTGTGTTTCCACATAATAGACATGTAACTGCTGCTCAATACTGTCCATTCTACTTTCTCTTTTGAGTAAAACTCAGCAATAGACTGCTCGTCATACCCGGAAAACCCATTATGTCCATATGGCTTTTCTTTGCTCGCTGCGAGAATAAAGTCATAATATCGGTTGAACACTTCGATAGACGGCTTAAGGACAACAACAGACGCTGACCCAACCATACTCTTTTCTAAAAGATAATGAATAACATCCGGCACTATCTTCTCACCAACATAGAATTGATTGTTGTTTTGCCACACAAGATTAAACACAGCTGCCGGAGGTTCGACGTCGAAGATATGATCAATATTCTTGACAACTATCTGGTCAGCATCAAGAAAGCATACTTTGTTGAACTTTTCAAGTTGAAGGCAATTCCATTTAGTGTATGAAGCGCCGATCCAGTTGCCGTATTTCTCTGTTTGACTTTCAGTCTTTAGTTGTTTTGATGGAAACGACAAATAGTCGACGACATATACATGGTCTACTACTTTCTTTATATTTGCTTTCATCTCTTTTGAGACGTCATTTGTGACCATACATACTATCTTGTGTTTTGTATCATGTAATCGTAATGAGTGCGCTACAGTTATAGCACCATAGCCATAATTATCTCCTTTCATTACAAGCATAACAAACGCGTTCATTTCGTTATTAAAATTGAAAAGAGTATATCTTATTATAATATCTTTTCAATTTTAAAGAAAAAAGATGAAGTTGGCATCCATTGTGTTGGCACCGGAGCACTATATTGTGCCGTATAACATTGTTCGCCGTAACAAGATATTACTTATATCGACTTGTTTGGACTCACAGGAACTGTATGAAAAAATGAAATCATCTGAGCGGCTTGAGTTATGCGCGGCGGTGGAACGAGTATGCTATAATATAATAGTCGGTAAAGGCTATATTCCATGGCAAGAGGCGTTTACTTCCGCTTATGAAAGCTTGACGCAACAAATATCGCTGAATATTGACAAAGAAATAACAAAACAAGATTTCGGCAAGGCCATATTATCTGGTGAGATAAAAATCGACGATGATTTGCCGAATGTATTAGTGTCCTCTGAGAATAAAGAGATATTATCACGTATAGAATACCAGCGTAACCTCGAGACAAAGGTAAAGTATAGCACTATGCACACATGTTCAAAATGTAAAAACGAAAAAACTACTGAACAGCGACACTATAACCGATCACTAGATGAAGCTGTGAATATATTAGTAACTTGTCTTGCGTGCGGGTATCGTTGGAAGTCAAACTAATAGTTTAAAAGTCAAACTAACAGTTTAAAAGTCAAACTAACAGTTTAAAAGTCAAACGAGTAAGCCACTTAATTTTTTCAATAAAATAATAACTAAGTAAATTTTATAATGATTATCACATCAACTAAAGTCCGCGGGAAGTATAAAGACTTCGAACCAGTTATAATTTCGTCAGATATTCACCTCTGTCAGAATAGTGCGTTCATAAGAGTCGATGAAATAGAAGTCGCCGACATTGACAAGATTAGAGAAAAACTAAAGATAAAGGTCACCAATAATGCTGTTGGATTTAGTCGAACATACTCTGAGTCAAAGATAGCCGTATGTGAGTCTGTAAAGTATCTTCGCATTCCGCGATTTGCTGTGGGGACTAACGTGTCTTCTGTCGCTAGGAAATGTGCTGTCGTCATGACAACCGGTGTTATTCATTCGTCTCTTGGTAAGTCAAGTAAGAGATTGGAGATAAAATATACTGGTACACCGACAACAAATCAGCGAATATCAGTCGCCGCCATAGTAAAACTATATAATAGTTTATACGACAAAGGTCTCGCCGGCTGTACATTAGTCGCTGACGCAGGCCAAGGCAAGACGCATATCATGATGATGTGTGCTGCGCGCGTAAAATGTAAGACATTAATAGTTGTTCATATAAAAAATATCTTGTTACAGACAGTTGCGGCTTTTGAAAAGTTCACAGCTGGTGCTACTATTGGAGTAATGTATGACGAAGAAAAGAAAGATGGTGATGTTGTTGTTGCTATTGTTAACACATTAATGAAAGACACATATAAATTTAGCAACGGAGATATCATTACCGCCGAAGAATATCTGAGTCAATTTGACTTTGTTATATATGATGAAGTTCACTTATTCTCGTCAGAGAAACGATCAAGCTTCCAATCAAAATGTCAACGAGCGTTCTCTCTTGGGCTCACAGCGACACCTGAAGAACACGAACAAGGATTAGACCCTATTGTTTGGTGGAATGTTGGGCCACTTGTCTTTATGAATTTATTACCAGGATACGAAGCACCACCTCCAGAAGCTAAGTTTGCTGTTCGTATACATAAAATAAACTATGTCGGCCCACCACAATACACGAAACAATACACGACTAAAACAGGAATGACTTGTCATACACATAATGTCAAGCAGCTTGCATATGACCCAAACCGCAATAACCTTATTTGCCATTACGCTCGTGAGTTACTAAATGTCGGGCATAATGTCCTCATATTTGCTGAACACCGCAAGCATGCTCAAATATTATTTGCGTTATTAAAAGATAAAGAGCCAGAGTATGATGACGAGTTTTACCAAGCTATTCAAGCCGACGCCGTGGAAGAAGATTCGGACGATGAAAAGGAAGACGCCAGCAACTCAGATGAAAAGGAAGAACCTGATCCAATTAGTAGTTTGCCAGTCGAGTTTGGTAAAGATGGTAAAATGTTTGAGTTGATGGGCGGTATATCGAACGAATTACTAGCCAAAGCCAAAGAAAAAGGCAAGTTAATTGTCACCACATATAGATATATGTCAGTCGGACAATCAATTGCGAGAATGACAGCAATGATTCTGGGAACTATGAGAAAGCGGTATCTTAATCAAATTATTGGAAGAATCACAAGAATTGACAGCGAAACCCGCCGCGAGAGACAGGTTATTGACATCGTTGACAAAGCGTTGTCATTAAAATCACAATGGAATATACGCTCAAAAACATATAAGGAATGTGGTTATCCTATTGAGTCTTATGAGGTTACTTTCAAGACTTTGGTTTATCCGGGGCTGAAAAATTGAATTTATCTGGCTGATTAATATGAGCTCGCCAATATGCACGCAGTGATACTTAATCCAAAAACACAACAAATCATCACGCCTATAACCAAGTATGACATTGCCGTTACATTTAGCATAAAAAAGACAAAGAAAGTACTCGAGTATGAACAAAACAAAATGATAGATCATAATGATTTATTATCAGCAAAACGCAACTGCGTCGTCGCACGGATGAAAGATCAAACAGGTGTATTTTATCCCGCGGTTAAAGCATATTGTATTTCAGCTGTAGACGAATATTGGGTTATACTCGACAGCAGCAAAGACTTATTAAAGCGAATAACGACAAAAGAGAAAAAATACAAGTCTGTTGTTTCGGTTTCATTAGATGAGTTCAAATATAAACCAAATTATTTTCTTCTTGGTTTAGTAAAAAATATTAACGAGAAGTTACCGGATATTGACAAGTATATTAAAATGCATTCAATGACTGGCGATATAGAAGACATTTTTATACAGACAGCTCCTGATTCACCGCAAAAAAAGAAAGCCCAAGAAAATAAAACAGCGTGGGATGAATAAACAGTTAAAACCAGCACATTAGCAGCACATAATTAAAACCAGCACATCGTTAGAACCAGCACATGTATTCGTCGTTCTTGATATAAGGTAAATTACATATATATTTTTTATAATTACCGGTAACAAGTCGCGGTAGTATTTCTTTGTTTATTTTCATTATGTCATTACTGTCACTAGACAACTCAGACGGTAATATATGTCTAAATAAAGCAGTGAACTTGGGTGGTATTGTTATGTGAATAGAGATAATGACAGCTTTATTATTATTACATTGAGTTACCATAGGCCTTACACATTTGTCAAATTTCGACATGACAATGACTTGTGTTTCATTAAAGTGCTTGATAGAACTGTTCTCTATTATCTTGTCACTTACATCAACAACATTATGTGTCGATTTCAAGTAAGCTGTTATTATCTTACATATATATTTGACGCATATGTCGCCTGTCACAATAACAAATGATCGACTTGGTACGATGTCGCGGACATTAACAATTTTACCTTCACTATCTTGTATGTGTAACTCAGAATTGGCTATTATGTAGTTTTCGCGTTCTTTCATAGTCGGCAGATACTCATTACGTATAATCATCTTTTTTTCTTCGCGTCCGCACACCCAGTTGTCAAATGAAACAAACTCTACACCAACATTATAAGCAAATCGCGCTTCTTTAACACCATAACCACAATAAATAGAACTTGCAGTATCAGCTGGTATACCCAAACGTCGGCATACACTTATTAGTCTAGCCCATTGATATTTGTGTGGACGTAGCCTTAACTTGTTAATACCTTGGTATATCAATATGATAACGTTACGCAAAGCGGGATAAGATCTGTCGATTATTTGTCTTGCATGAGCTCGGGCACTTTTTTCAGTCGACTTACTATCCGCCGTCTGATGTAAGTATACTGCACAAAATTCGTTTGACCTAGCAACGGCATCTATGCGCTTCTCGTGTTCCGTTAGTTGTTTAGGCGGTATATCAAAGACGAATAATGAGCGACACTTGTTATATACACTAGGACTATATAGTGCCATATCACCGTCGACAATCCATTCGCCTTTTGTCGTTGGTGCTGATGCGATAGATCGGGGTGTTGGTGTAAGAGATCGAGGTTGCGGTTTATATTGCGGTTTTGGTGGTGTTGGTGTAAGAGACCGCTGTGGTTGTCGACCAAATATATCATGTTTTTGCGTAAAAGATGGTGATGGTGTTCTCCCATCACGAAGACTAAGTACCATGTTGTTAACCGAAGACATCTTATATTGTTCTAAAATTGATTATTTTATATAAATAATACTAGAGATGCTTGGATTATCAAAAGACTGGGAAAAATTGTTGTTAACCGAACAATTAGCCTTAATACTAGAAGAAATAGAAAAGAAAGACATATGTCCACCTTATCATAAAATATTTGAGTTTGCTCGCTTGACAGACATCAAATCAGTGAAAGTAATCATCCTCGGACAAGATCCATATCCGAGTGAACACGCTCATGGTCTCGCTTTTAGTAGTAAAGACTCAAAGACACCGGCCTCGTTGCGTAACATCTTCACAGCGTTAATACACAGCGGGGAAATGGACGAGATGCCCTCGACAAATGACCTTACATGTTGGGCAAAACAAGGTGTTCTTCTTATTAATTCATACTTGACTACTCTTCGTGGATCGCCAAAAGCACATAAGTCATTATGGAGCAGCTACACAAAAGAATTATTTTGCCGGATATCCGAATACCTTCTGCAAAATAATCGCCAAGTCGGTGTGTTCTTGTGGGGACGCGAAGCAGAGTCATACAAAAATTGTTTCACTGGTCATCTTATATACACTTGGTGTCATCCAAGTCCATTAGCAGCGGTTCCAGAGACAAAACGATTCAAATATTGTGATCATTTTACTCAAATAAACAAAGAACTCGGCGAACAAAAAATATGCTGGAAAGTAGTGCCAGTACCGGCTGCTACTCCGCGCGTGTATGGAAAGACATATCCAGAAGGTTATGTAGCGAAGATAGAACATGAAGGCAAAGTATTCATCATGACAGGACACTTGTCAGAGCAGAATAAAGACAAAGGAATGCGGCTAGTAGTGTCGAACACATTAAAGTTTCTCGATGTAAAAAAGATAGATCTGGTAACTGACGAACTAATTAGTCACCCGAGTATTAATTTAATAAAAGAATCAGTTTCACTTCCGGGTGATCATATCACTGAAATAGAAGTGGGTTTTTGTGAAATTACTGAGGTCTCTGACCGGCATCCCTGCGATAGCCACGACCTCGACCGCCGCCCTGAATATATTTGTTAAAGTCACGGAGGCTCTCGTCAAAGTTAAGAGGCTTACCGCGACCACCTCCGTGGTGTGCTTGTCTTTCGCGACCAATATGAATATAGTAGGGACGCGAACGATCATATGTTAGCATTTTTTTTACTACGTGCTTGTCGGCGCCTGGAATTTTGTATTTATAAACGAAAGCAGCTTCGAGACCTTCTTTAGGTAGAGGAAATTCAATTCCATATAACACGGTTGATATTTCTTCTTGCTTTTCAGAGCCACCACCATAAAATTTTGCTTCGTCAGCCGAAAAGTTGATAATCATCGTCGTTGGTCGTGTGCGCATACACATATGAGACGCAAGTTTGCCATTTTTAGTATCCGCGAGGTCAAAGTATGTGTACTTAGTGATGAGTTTGTTTAAATTAATTATATCTGCTGTGTGCAGCATTAATTCATCATCACGGCTGTCTTCTTTTTCTGTGATATATTGCGCAAGGATACCAATTTCGCGTGTGCAATCAAGGCACATATCATACATACCATTGAGTTTTCGCACCGTGTTTTCGTATTGAATACAATAACACACACTTCTAGCCATAGAGTAATAGAAGAATTTGTTTTCCCAGACAAAATTGTCATACAGAATGAACTCACGGCGACTCATAGACTCAAAGCTCACGAACACGCGTGTCTCCGATGAGACGACTGGTGCCCATGCTTGTGTGAAGATAGTGCCTTTATAGTACATAAACTTTCCGTCTAAGTACAACTTTACCATGTCAAGACCTGTTATCTTTTTGACGGCGGCGAAGTCATCCCGCATTATTTTGTATATTCCTTCCTTCTTTTCGTCAAGTAAATTACGAGTCGGTTCTGTTTTGATGCCTTCCATGTATGGAGTTCGGAACTTTAGCATTGACCATTTAGGTTGGAGAGCTTCTAGATAAAGAATTTGAAGCGCATAATTCCAAATAATATCCAAATCATGAGGCTCGGAATCGAACATAACAGTACGGATATCACTAATAAAATACAAATCTGGCGTCTTCTTGTATGCCGCGATGGACTCCGCGACGACTCGTGCAAGGTCCGCGGTCATGTAATCTTGTATGATATACACACGCGAGTCACCCTCGACTATGTCACGAACAAGAGTTTTATACTCGCCACTCCAAAAAGCATCACGAATAGTCGTCATTTCTTCCATATATTTCATGTCACCTTTCTTCATAGGCATGATAATGTCACGCGTCAAACCACTACGGAACTTTGTTGCTAACATTTTCTTTGTCACTTCGTATTGATGGACGCTGCGGCTGTATTTTTTTCTACTATCTAGTTGGCCATAGAATGTGTCAATGTTCTCGTTGTTTATCTTTGATGTGTCTTGGTAGACATACGTGATATTATCATAGTCTATACAATGATAGTTCGGGTCAACAAGTAAAAACTTGATGTTCGGGAACATCTGCAAGATAACCGGCAAATGTTCGCATGACGCAGACCCCGCGTAGACGACTAAAATATTCTTATTCTTTCCGGCCATTTTTGAGAGGAATTCTATCTCTGTTAAGAGTAGTTTTCTCTGTCCGAGATGACAATTTGCTTTGATTTGTCCCGCGTCGGGTCCATATGGAATATTCTTCAAGTCTTCGAATTGAATAGGGAGCTTTGTCAGCTGAATATCCGAGAAATGTTTACACAACATTTGATACGAGTGCAAGCTTTCGACGACTTTACAATCTTTCTCGTTGTGTTGTTGATAATAGCCGGAAGGTTGTGGAATTGAAATCATTCGAGCGTTGTTACTCCAACTATTTATTCAATTTTATGATGTATATTAAGTTAAAAATTGAAAAGTTATATACATAAAATTAAGCCACTGAAATTAAGCCACTGAAATGAGTCGCCGTAGAACTGAAGAAAAAGACCGCCCTACTAGTCGCCGCAAAGCCGAAGAGAAAAAAGAGTCAAAAAAGAAGAGTTTTCTTGATGCCGAAATACCGCGACAAATAGAATTATACGGGTATATTCGATCAAAGTTACCAATAGTTATTGGATATGATCTTGATAGCACTCCAGAGAACTACACAAATTTCTTACTTCAAGTGATTGAAGCGGCTACAAAATTACCACAGTTTGACGCATATTCGGAACTCAAAGACGGGTTCAAATTCATTGAAATGATCAAATATTATAATGAATTTATTAGCGCCGAACACATGAAAGAACACAATTACTATATTAATCAGATACTCGGGCCACATTACATGAGAGCACCGACACCAGATTCATTGCGCGCTATCTTATTCCCATACCAACGAATATCGCTTCAAGCTATGATTGATATAGAAACATCTCAAAATGTTGTTGTAAAGAATTCAATGGGCGTTAAACTCAACATTAAAACTAACTCTGGCGTGTTATCTGACCCTGTTGGATCCGGCAAAACCATAGTAATATTATCATTATTACTTGCAAGACCATCATCTGAGAATAATATAGTATACTCGCGTCTTCCTTTAACATTAACTAAGAACAACTTTTTCCCGAATATGAGTAAAGGAGTAGAGTATCGAACAGACACAATTATCACTAAAACATTCGACAGAGTATCACGCGCAAATCTAGTGTTAGTTGGTGCAAGTTTCCTCGAACAATGGAAGAACTCTATCATTGAGTTTACTAATTTAACATTTTTAGAGATTCATGATGTATATGGACTGCGGAAGTTAGTACAAATCATCATAGAAGACCGATTAGACGAATATGATATCATTTTATGTAAGAATGGTCGTATAACAGCACACTTAGACTTATCTGAAGTGTCGGACGCATCGCCTGAATTATATAGTGGCGGCTCGAAGAAGATAGCTTATCTATTAGGCTTAATGAATAGAGTGTGTTTTAATAGATTTATATGCGATGACTTTGATGTTATAGGTATGCCAACATTCTACTATAATGTTAATGCTGGCTTTTATTGGTACATAAGCACAACCTTTAATTGTCCATCCAAGACGCGAAAATCATCAGACGCACCGCAAGAATTATCAGATAACATAGTGCTAAATCCTCAGTATTCTGATAGTCTTACTAATAATATGGTGTTATTCCACTTATTTAATGTTCGTAACTCCGAGAATTTTGTGTCAAGTACAAATAATTTGCCAGACTTATTCTTCTACAAGTACACGGCAAAGAACAAAGACGAAAAGTTCATCGGCATCATTGGGTCTATTGGTGACACAGCGACTCGCGAAGTCATGGAGGCACTTTATTCAGGTGCAGTTGAGACAGCCGCCCAAAAGATCGGCATCGAAGCCAAGAGTGTTGAGGAAATTTTCAAGAAAATACTCGGTAATAAGTACTTTCGCTTTACTGAACTTTCGACTTTATTAAAGCACATTGACATGATTCGTGAATTGGACTTAATAACAGACGACGACTATAAATTTTACAAGAAACGTCTTATTGCGTTGGAGACACCAGAGTATATGAATAATGTTATCATAGAGACTATGAAAGTGACGGAAATTGAGTCTATAAACGAGAAGAAGAAGCTATCAGTAGAACTTGAAAGACTAAAAAGTAACTTATCTAATGACGATTGTCCGTTATGTTTTGACAACTACGCCGAAAATAAAGTTCGTCCGGTTGTCTTTAACTGCTGCAAATACACTTGTTGTGAGACATGTTGTTTTGGTATTATATTCAAAGACAAAGCTGTTGTAGCTAATTGTTGCAACTGTCGAAATGATATAAGCATGGACAATTTGCTTTATATCGGCAAAGACTTTGACAAAGAAAAGATAATCAACGAAGACATGTCATTCAAGTTAGACATTAAAGCGACTTCTGTAAGTGTTGAACTTCCGACAAACTTGTCAAAAACCGACATATTACTCGGTATTATTAAAGGTGATAATTTCAGCGACAAAATCCGCAGTAGATTCAACATGAATGTATATGGATTAATGCGTGGCAAGCGCCTGATAGAGAATGACTCTAAAATCCGCAAAGTCATTGTGTTTGCTAACTTTAATGAGAGTCTTCGTGACATATCAAAGACATTAAAAGAAAATAAGGTTAATTACTTACGGTTATACGGTAAATACTCAGAGATCGCCGAACAAGTAGCCGCGTTCAAGGCAGCCGAAGCCAGTACAGTGTTACTTGTTAATAGTATTACATACTGCAGCGGTCTTAATTTACAATTTGCAACTGACATTGTGTTCTATCATAAAATTAGTAATGATCAGACTGAGTCTCAGGCTATGGGTCGCGGTCAACGTGTCGGACGCACTAATTCGCTGCGAGTTCATTACATTCTATACTCTGATGAAGAAAAATCAATGACAAATCTTAATAAGTTCCTCCCGTATGTCGAAGTTGAGGCTGGCGTGTTTGACCCAAAGAAGGAAGATCTTAATTAATTATTATTTTTTATACCTTAATATAGCGATGAGTCGAGATAAAGAAGAATACAAAGGAATCCAAATTGAACAGAGATTTGGTGTGAACTCTGTGTATAATAAGTATACATCACATAAGAACAGTAGCGGCGACTTGAAGGAGACATATACTAAAAAAGAAAAGAAAGGAGATGTGTTCCGATCAGAGTCCGGAGTATCGAAAAACAAAGGTGACTGGGATGTAATTATCACCGAGTCACAAGGCAAAGGCAGCAAAGAAAAATCCGAGAAGACTGCGAGTTACAAGTCTATTAGCGCTGATCAATTGTTCAAAGAGATTAATCATCCGAAGATTGCGGGTGGTGCAAAGAAGAAGAAAAAATCAGGACCCGGTCCTCGTCCTCGCACACGATCTCGGTCACGATCACGGTGAAGCATTACCTGATATATAATTTAGCTAGTTCTTCTTGATGTTTCTCGTTGTGTATCGTGCGCGGCAACACATCAGCCAGTTCTGGTATCCATTTTTTTATGTAATTACACTTCGGATCTAGTTTTGCACTTTGCCGGAATGGATTGAACACTCTAACATAAGGCTGTGAGTCAGCACCCGTGTTTGCGCACCATTGCCAATTACCATTAT
>JACCDR010531820.1_pt1 | contig 14156 bp, 11 predicted proteins | sample 7446431 | NCBI WGS metagenome assembly JACCDR01 (sample SAMN15323443, study PRJNA562643) | freshwater metagenome | isolation source: river surface water | place: USA:Blue River Watershed | collected 2017-08-17 | reverse complement strand
CCATAAACACATGTAGCATTAAAGTGTTTTTCAGCAAATTCTTTTGCATATATTAACATTTATCTTCCAATAGCGGTCGTACTTGCCGCCAAATCAATTAGTCCTATTGGACTAAAACGAGAACCACATTATCCATAAAGACTATTTGCCGATACTTTTAAAGCAAGTTAATGAGAATTTAAAATCCCTTTTTAAAATGCATTAAAAGTATCAGTTTTATCTTAAATATTTTCTATTGGTTCATTTTCTAAAATTTGATTATTATCATCAACATCATATACATTAAAAGTTGTTTTATCTTTATTTACAGAATAAAGACCAGTATATTATTTTTAATTATTATTGAGAGTTATTGTTTAATATCCAATCTTCTTTCTTGTATTTTTTCTTTCTTTTAATAATTTTTGAAGAATAATAGGCATTAAACCTTATATTTTAACACCGTCTTTATTGTGTGTCACATAATGTTTTGTTTCTTGTATTCCATTAACTTCATAGCAAACTTTGTTAATTTTATATCCTTCGTTTTCAAATTTATGAATATCATCTTCCTTAATAAGAGTATCATGAGATATATTTTCTGCTATCATACTTGATGGATATAAACTTCCATAATCACATACACTTACAGGTGTATCTAAGTATAATCCTATTTTGGGTTCAAATACTATTGCTCCTTCGTATTTGTCTTCTGAATCTTCTTTAATATAACTTTTATCTTTAATTAAATATCCTTATTTACGACAAATATCCGCAACCAAACTATAAATTTTAATACTTTGACCACGAAGAAACAAATAACTAATTGGTACTTAGCATACATTGCTCATACCAATATTGTTTGTAATCATTTCCAATTTAATCATTAGGTGATTACATAATGCACAATCTTAAACACAATATTTAGCAATCAACGCTCTCTTATCACATGTTTAAAATTAGAACGCATTCATCTATTTAGGTGTAATATCATCTTTTCTTTCACCTGTAAAATGAAAAGCTACATTATCTAATTTATAGCTTTCAAGTTTAAAATCTTTTTAAACTATTTTCATTACATCCATATGAACACGTCCTATACATGGTATATAATACCATTCATTGCTTCCAAGAGCAGAACTTGCTAATGTATGTTTAACTATTTCAAATACACTCTTATTTTAAAATTTTTTTTCATCACTCATGAATTCATCATATTCACAATCATTTTTAGATTTAATTGTTGATGCTTTACGTTAATATAATGAAAAATCATTTAAATTTAATTTATTTAGATTATCAACGACTTCATTGTATATAACTTTATGAATTGATTATTTATAATCTTTTTCGTCAATAATTTAATGAATTCCTATTTCTTCACAACGTTCATAAATATATTTGAAATCAAAACCCATAATATTATAACCTGTAATAATATCCGCGTCAATAATTTTCATAAAATATGACCAGGATTATATCATGTCTTTTTCATCTTTAAACGCATATACAATGGTGTCCGGAACTTAACTACATGTATCTAATGTAAATATATATTTGTCCTAAACTTTTTATTATCCATACATATGTAAAGTTGTTCCTATTTATATACAAGGATCACCTCTAAACATAGTTTTAGGAAATGTATTATTTAAAAATTTTACAAAACTTCGTTTAGTTTCATAAATTTGTTTCTTTTCTTTATTTAATAACAGAGCGACAATATAACTATGAATTTTTTAATATTATTCAATGATTTTATTTTATATATCTTCTATTGATTAAAATTTATTGTGAATATTATCAATTTATATAACACCTATTGTTTGTTTTTTATCATTCTATGGTTCAAACGCATATAATATATCATCTAACAATGTTTCCTTAAACATTTCTGTTTAAACTATTTGATTATCAGGAAGTATTCCTTATTCTTAATCCATGCGATTATATAACTCATTTTTAATATAATTCAAAATATTTTGTCCAGCATTTGTAAAATCATTTATAATTTTTTCCCAGTCTTTCTTTGCCATTGGGAAACGATTTTCTAAACTAACACATTCTATATCATAAGAAGCAACCAAAAATGGTGCCATATCATGAGTTGAATATGGTTAAACATCATTATAATTAATTTTAATATCAAATGATGTTTTTGAACGAATATATTTTTATTCACCAACATATGAATATTTAAATGCTGGAAGTTTAATCCAACCACTTGGAACAATATTTTTTAAATGCATAAATCTTAACTATGGTTCAATGTTACCTTCATAAACTTTAAAGTCTTTGTTAGTAATTTCACTACCATCGATTTCTGTAATTAATTTTTCGTCTTTTCCTGAGAAAAAATATTTAAATTATTTCAGATGTTGAAATGTATTAAAAGTAAATTTAAAAAAATATTCTTCTTTTAATCCATTAAAATAAAATAGATCTCTTTTTTTAACAACTTCAACAGATTTAATGTTTTTAAATACTTATTGTGCCGATTTAGATTAATAGTCATTATTTTCTTTATTAAAATAATGTCTTATTGTTTTTAATAGTTTTTCATATTCATGTTCATTATTAAGATCTTATGGTGGTTTGATAAAAATATATGGATTAAATTCTGTTATATTAACAGTATAACTTTTTCCATATTTATCTACACCAAAAGCTTTTATTAAGAAATTTCTACTATATTAATCTTTATAATTGGCATCTAATGAATACCAATCTAAACATTGAATATATATATCTTCGTCATTTGTTTATTATTATAATAAATTTTATGGACTTTATTGACTTCTATGCCATAATGATTTTAATTTTTAATCTTATTCTTATTGTTTTTATTAAACATAATTTTTAAAAGTTTCATAAGTATAAAGTTAATTTGAATCTTCCATATTTATATCAAAAACAGGTAAATGACTATTATATATATAATATTTATACTCTATAATGATTAAAGTTCCTTATATAAATAAATATGTATTTTTTTCAATTTTAATAAAAATGATTTATTATATAAATACAATATAAAACAAGAATTTTTATATAAATAATGGAATTATAATTACTTGAATGGTTTATTATTGCTATTGTATTATATTTTATATTTAGTTATTTTTAAACATAAAAATAAGAAGTTATTTTGGTAAAAAGTAATATTGATAATAATGAATATTTAGTATTAAACTTACCCGATAAACAAAAAGCTGCAGATAGATTAGGAGAATTTAATAAAATGGTATTAGAATTAATTTAAATATTAGAAAAAGATTATCCAAATAAAGAAGAAGTTAAATTTTTGAAAAATAATTATAAAAGTGGTTCATTAAGTGAAGCTTCTGAAAACGGTGGAAGCAGTACAAGTTATACTATTAATAAAAATGAAATATTTATGTGTTTAAGAAATAGTGATGGAACACTAAGTGATTTTAATACTACTGCATATGTATTATGGCACGAAGTATCACATCAAGCATGTGACGAAATATCACATACTCCAAAATTCTGGAAAATATTTTAATTCATTAAGTAAGAAGCTATGAAAAACGGATTTTATAAATAAGAAAATTATAGTAAAAAACCAACTCCATATTGTGGAATTATTTTAAATAGTGGAGGGTGAAAATCATTTATGAATTTCATAAAAATTATATAAGAAAAAACTTATTATTGTGTCCACAAACGAGAACATAATTATAGTTGAAATCAATGTTTAATCTTATTAATATATATTAATTGGTTTTTACATTTTTTAAGATTATTAATTATAATTTTTTTTTAATATTTATTTTAATAATTAATGCTTTTAAATTTTGGTAATTTTATTAAACATATTTATCGATTGAATTTTATTCATTTTTTTGTATTGTATATTCTACAATATATTGTATTGTATATTTATTAATAATTTTTTAAAATAAAAAAATCAATTTTAGATTTTTAATTAATATTAAATAAAAAAATATTTTATTATATAAATTAATAGAATAATTTTAAAAATGAATTAAGTAAAACCTGTTGATACAAAAAATCAAAAAAAATCCGAAGAAGTTAAAGAAGTTAAAGAAGGATTTGAAATGATGATGTCATAATAATAAATTCTATCATGGGTTGTATTGCTATTTGTTGGTCTGATTGTAATGAAATAAATGAAAGTACCAACAACAAATAAAAATGTTTTTATGCTTGTTGTTGTAGTATTTCTTTTTAAACGTTTTATGCCTGTATGGGACAATGTTGTATATAACAAAGTTGTAATGTATAAACGCGTATGGATTGTTCTTATTTTAGCATATGTTGTTCTTAATAAAGCATAAGTAATGAATAAAGTAAAAAAAATGATTAAATGATTAAATGATTAAATGATTTATATATATTTCATTATAATGAATAATTGTTGTTTTCTTATATGTTTTCATTTTAAAAATTAGATTTAATTATTTATTATATCCCTAATGAACTAATAGCACCCATTTAAATCAATTTTAAAATTTAAATGAAGAATTTTCTTCTTTTTGGCATTACATGTTTTTCTAAATTTTCAGTTTTATCATCATAAAGAAATGCGTATAATACTAAAAGATTTTTAGAAATCCATACTGATATAATACCAGCAATATTTAAAACAGGATATAGTTAAATTCCTGGTTTTTTTATTTCGTCTATTACTTAAATAATGGTCATAACTATCATATATAAATCAGATTAATTATTTTCTATTAAATTTTATATATCTTTAAAGGTCAAATCATAAATACTTTTTTAAATTTTTTCTATGTTTTTTACATTGGTTGGTTCATACAAATCATTAACTATTATCTAAACACTTGGGTCATTTTAAATATCATTTGTTTATGACTAAGAAGGTATCAACTCTTCTTTCATTTCATTTATATTTTATGATGACATTGGTAATGTTTCTGATTCAGATTATTCAAATGAAGAATTAGATAATGTTATATTATGAGAATTCATATTAATATTGTTATTATTTATATTATTTATATAATAAATAACTTTATATATATTTATATATATTTATGTAATTCTTTTATAATTTATATTATATTAATTAAAAAAAGTAAAATAATATTATTATATGCGGCAATGATTATTAATCGTCATATTAATGATAAAGAGATAATACAATATACATTTAAAGGTGGTAAAACTTAAAATAGTTTTTATAATTAAAAACACACTGGTGGAAAAAATGCATATAAAATAATTAAAACTATTAGTATAGATTAGGAAATATTTTCAGACGATAATATAATAACATTTTTACAAAAATTAGTTTATTATATTGGTAATGTTGATAAAACATTTTAAGTGAATGATATTAATGAATTATATGTATTGTTTCCATAATTATTTAGTAAAAATGATATTGATATATTGTAAATAATTATTGATAGAATTTTTTAACAATAAAGCAATATTACAGTAGAATATTTTGAAAAAATGTTAAATATACTTTGGAGTTTTGGAAATTATAATATGCCATCAATTCCAAAATCAGGAATTAGCACATAAAACAATAATTTAAAACTTAATAAAAATGATTTTATTGACAAATCGGATGCTATAAGATTATTAGAATATATTATAGAAAAATATAAATTAAATAATTTTTATGAATTTAGAAATTTAGTAGAAACTATTAATATGGATTATGAGTTGATATATCGCAAAAACCCGTATTACTTATAATAAGAAGATATTAAATTTAATGAAACAAAATAATAATAATATTTTAAATTTAAAAATAATTATGGAAATTTATTATTGACTCATATTGTGGATTTAAAAGAATTAGATATTTTTTGGATTGAAGATTATTGGAACGAATTAAATAATAATACATAATTATAATAATTGTCTATGCCAATTAATTAAGAAAATATTTAAAAATATTATAATTATGTATTCAAATTTTATTGGAATAAACTCCCTGACTTATTAAATACACAAATTGAATAACTTCTTAAATATAAAAATAATTTTAGAAATTATGTTAATGAAATAATTTAAATAAAAAAATAAGATTTTTCATACTTGAAATAAATTGATAGTGTTTTAAATGTTGTAGAAAACGATGATATAGAAAAAGACAAAAATATTGAATATTAAGAATGGATTAATAAAATATCATTTAAAGTTTAAGGAATTTAAATGATTTCCAAAAAAAATAAATTAAATATGACAGACTTATTTAAATTGTTTAAATTATCTAAAAATGTTCCATATATTAGATTATAAACAACAACTGATAGATAATACAAAATTAATTTGAAATAATTAAATATTAAAAAAAAGGAATTATAAGGTATTGAATTATAAGATATATATGAATGGACTGGATTAAAATAATTTTTAAAATAACAAGAAGAATAAATTGGAGAGTAATATACTTTTAATATTCTAAAAGGTACAAATTATGGTTAAAATATATAATTTAAAGTCTTTTTTGATATTGTTTATGATAAAAGTAGTTTTATTACTTTAACAATTAGTGAAGATTATTCATATACATTAGAATATTAATTTGGAAATAATTTTAACAAAATTACATTTGAAAAAATTATTGAATCATTTGATAATGTTAATAATTTTATAAATGAAGTAAATATAATATTATCAAGCAAAGATATGTATAGTCCATATGGACTATATTATTTAGATAAAAACTTTTTTAATATGAATACGATTTAAACATCAACATAATTATAATTTATATCATTGAGTTTTTTAATTAAAATTTAAGGTAAATCATTTAATATGAATGAGATATTAAATTTATCTTAAAAATTATATCCGTATTTTTATGTATATGATGAAGATTTGGGTAAGTTTTTTTATAAACGCGTTGATAATTATGATAATATGGCAGCATTATAAAAATTTATTATTAAGTCATATGGAAAATCAAAAGATTATATTATTAACAAATTATAAGATTATTTTGGTTTAACATAGGAAAAGGCAATTATTGAATATAATAAAACAATGGATTAAAAACTTTTAGAATTAAAACAAGGAAATTAAGGACAAGGTAGTTCAAATTTTTAATAAAAAACCGCTATGGGGCATATGATTAATATTAGTGTTGATAAAAATTTTGCAAAGGGAGATATTTTTGGTTAATAAAATATGAGGAGTATTTTAAAAATGATTAAAAACATTATAATACTCATTTCTAAATCAAGTTTATCTGATCCAAAATATAAAAACTTACAAAAATTAAAACAAATAGATTAATAATAATATGATAAAGCAAGTAGTTTTTAATTAGAATAAAAACTTTTATAAACAAATGTATCGAGAGCGAATGTTGATTTTTCAATCAATCAAGCACTTGACAATATGTTATAAGATATTAATATTGATTTTGATGGTTCTTCATCAAATAAAAAATCTTAAAATTTTGATAAATTGTTTTAACAAATTAAAGAAATGAAATAAGATTCTTAAAACAATGATTCAGAAGATGAAGTTATGGATTTTTTGGATGGAGATGTATCATAAAAAGATTACAATAGATATATTATTACTAAATTGAAATAAGCAGATATTAAACTTTTTAGTTATAAAGATACTTCTAAGTTTGAAAGATATAGTCGTTAATGTTAAAGTTTTCACAGGTAACCAATTGTTGTTGATAATAAAACAATGGAAACTATAAATTAAAAATATCGTAAAGGATATACTAATTTTATTAAAACAGGTAGTAGTATTGAAAAACATGATACTAATAATTATTTATGTCCATAAGTTTGGTGTCCTAAAAGTTAAATACCTATGACAATTGAATAACTAAAAAATAATAATATGAAATGTTATGGAAATGACCCATATGAAAAACCGATTATTTTAAGTTAAAAAGGTGATGTGTCGTAATATGCTGGGTTGTTGCCATTTTCTAAACATCCTGAAAATATGTGTATGCCTTGTTGTTTTAAAAAATTAGGTAAAACTGAACATGTATAAAAAAATTGTTATGACGCACTCTTGAGAAAATAAGGTACCGGAAATACTAATAATGATTATAGTAGTATATAAAAAATTACGGAATTTTCTAAAAAAAGTAATCTTAAAAGAGAATTTAAATATATCAAAGGTTAAGAAGACCAGTAAGCAGAATATTAACGTTTTACTTTATTCCCAGAAGAAGTTGGTAAGATTTTTAATTAAAATTCTGGTACATTTGTTGCTGGTTTTAGAAGTGATGGAACAGGTAATATTAGTAAAAAAACATAAACATTTGTTAGATTTGGAACATATTCTACAATGAAATTATATAATAGTTTGTTGTATTCAGTAGATAATAAAGATATATAAAATGTTTAATAACTAATTGATAGTTTTATAAATGGTATTACTATTATGGAATTTATATATGTTAATGGTGGTTAAATATCAAGAGTATTTATAAATAACGAAAATGAAAATTATAGATAAAATGAAAATTACAAAAATTTTAAATTATGGTTTTCACAATAAGAATAATATAAAAATAGTTTCGAAGAATTATATGAATTTGAAAAATAATTTTTAAATAGGATAAATGATATAGAATAATATTTTAATGTTTTTGATTAAAAAATTTAATAATAAAACTGGAAATATGATGATGAAATGTTAATGATTTATTAAAGAGAATATTTACTTTATGAAGGTTTCAATAATTTTAAATAATTTATTTAAAGTGAATATGTTGAAGATAATTATGACTTAATAATACCATTTTTTGAAATGAAAACATAATATTTTAATCCTAAAAGTACTAAGAAAATTATAATAATTGAATAAATGCCAGATGGAACACCGAGTATATAGTGTTCTAAATATAATTATAATTATAGTTCTCGATACTTTTTATTATATAAATCAGGTTTAATTTTTGAACCAATATTTACAATTACAAATGATAATAAATAATTTGTTAAAATTGATTATATTTACAATAAATATAATTAGAATATGGTTTATAGTTAAATTACTGATATTAATAAAATATTAAATAATATTTTTTATATAGCAAATAATAATTGTAAAAACATTTCTGAATAAAATATTATTAATAAACTTTTTGTATTGGGAATTCACAAAGATATTTAATATTAAGTAATCGATTTCAATTATTCTTTAATCGGTTTTGTAATTAAAGGTTTATTCATTCCTCTTCCTTATCCATATGTTATAAATTATAAAATTGTTATATAACACAAAGATAATAGTATTTTATAATAAATTCCAATTATTTATACATATCAATTATATACTAAAAAAATATTAAAATTGGGTAATGATAATACTATTAAAGAATATTTAAATATATTTAAAGAATTATATAAATTAGGTATTATTGACAATAAATATAATTCAGAATAATATTAAAAAGATTTATCAATAACATAAAGTATTAGCAAATAAGGTGCATAAAATGTTAATTCTAAAACTAAATCTAAATCTAAATCTATCAGTAAAAATTAATCAGTGTATTAAAGCAATTAATCAATTATAGAATTCTATAATATTAATTTTAATGATGGTATGATTAAAATTATATAAAATAATGATGGAAAATTCTTATCAATGTAAAACAATATAATTATTCCAATTATAATTAAAAACTTTTAAAAAATTTAACTTTAAAGTTATGATAATTTTAAAATTTTTATTAACTATCAGGAAAGAGATTAAAGAGTTTTAGTAATAGATAAGTTTAATATTTTAACAAACTCTTATGATATTTTTAAAGATTTTTTACATAAAAAATATTTTGGAGACAAAATTATTCAAGAATTTATTAATAGAGAATATACCACAATGTAACATTATTAAGGTTTAATTAAAATAGCATAAATAATGTATAGTGATAAAAAAACATAATAATTTTTTGAGCAAATAAAAGTATATGATTGTAATAAAGACTTGTTGAATATATGTAATGGTTCAAATACATAAAAAATGAATTAATAAATTATGTAATATTTTATACTATTATATATTAATGAAATTGTTTAAGATTTTAGATTTTCTGAAAAATTTATCAAATTTACAAAAAAAGAAATAAACAAAATAGATCTTGAAAATTATATATAAGATTAATAAGATATTTACCAAGGACAATTTAAAGATATTATTGGTTTATTTAAAAATCCATATAAAATATTCTAAAAAAATATTAATGAAGCGTTTTTAACTTTGGAAAATTAACCATATTCATTGGAAGGACTTGGTATAGATAATTTGAGTTTAGAAGGTAAAATGTTAAATGAATAAAATTATTACACAGTATCTGATATAATATCTACATTCAAGCGTCTTGGTTATGATTAATTATCTATATTGGTTCCTATATTAAAAATAGAAAATGTAAATGATATTTAACACTTTTTTATGTAATTTAAAAATATTCTTGGTTAAGAATATAATCAAGAAATACACAAAACACTTATATAAAATTTTTATTCTCATTAAAAATAATAAAAAATAAACAAAACATATCAATTATTAAACATTATTATATATGTATTTAAATATTTTTAAATTGGAATATATGATATTACAAAATCAGGTTAAAGTAAAGACAATAGTTAAAAAATATATTTAAATATATCAAAACATAATACATAATTTGATAATTATTTAATTATGATACATGATAAAGAATTAGATACACTTATTCCATTATTTGATTTATTTGGTGGAAAATATATTTATAATAATGTATCACCACAAATATAATAATTATAACAATTTATGAATATATAATAAAAAACTAATAAATCTTGAATATTATTTTTTTGTTTCAAGTGTTCATAAAGTCTTATTTTTTTTTATAAATTAAAAACATATAAGGATTATTTTTAATTTATAAAGCATTTAAAATTAAAAATTTATTTAGTTTAATGTTTTCATTATAATACCATTAATTTATGGATTTATTATAATCATATGTATATATTCTATTTTTATTATTTTTAATTATAATATTTTATAATTAGAATTATTAATATTGAGTTCTTAATCTGAATTTTTTTAAATTGTCATTATTTACATTATTTTTTACAAAAACAACCATTTCATTTAAATTAGTATTATTGTTAATCATAATTGCATGACAATCAATTATGTTGTGTATGTCTTATAATTTTTATATTTATTTTTTTTAATTATCTTGATTAATATACTATATTATGTCTTATAATTGTTTTGTTTAATATTTTTAAATATTGTCAATATTATAAATACTTGGTCTGTCATCATTTAATTCCATTAAAATTGTATTCATTTTAATTATTTTTATTTTTAAACTTTTTTTAATAATTTATGTATATATAAAAAATATTTATATATAATATTATTATTTTACTTTATTAAAATAATAATAAATTATTTATAATGGAGTTTTATTAAAGCGTTAATATATTAATGTAAAGATACTAAATGGGTAATTGTGCTTAATAATATAATCATAATATTAATACATATATAAATGAAAAAAATGAAAGATTACAATTAAGAAAAGAAATATTACAATTGAGAAGAGAAAAATTACAATTGAGAAAAGAAAAATTACAATTGAGAAAAGAAAAAGAAAATATAATTGAATACTTAAAAAATAGAGGTTTTAGTGACGAAGAGATTAATGATATGATGAATAAAAAATGATGATTTAATTATATAATTAATGTATTTATAATATAAGAAATATTTATTTATAATATTATACATCTAATAAACTTAAAATATAGTTATTTTTTAATAAAGTAAAAAATTGAATTATTTATAATGGAGTTTTATTAAAGTGTTAATATATTAATGTAAAGATATTAAATGGGTAATTGTGCATAGTAATATAATCATAATATTAATATATATTCAATTATTACATTCAAAGATATTTAAGAATTAATGAGTGGTTAATAAAATAATCCAAGAATTTATCTTGGAGACAAAAAAGAACAATAGTCATATTTTAATTTATATATAAATGAAAAAAATGAAAAAGAACAAGAAAGAAGAAAAAATGAAAATTTAATTAAATAATTAAAAATTAGAGGTTTTAGTGACGAAGAGATTAATTATAATATAAAAAATCATAATTTTTAACAGAAATTATAGGTTTAATAAATAATAAAATTAATAATTTTCCATATAAAATAAATAATATTATAATAAAGGATAATAATGAAAAGTATAACGCCTTTAAAAAAATAACAATATCCTAATAAGAAATAAAAAATTATAGTTAAAGAACCAGTTAAAAAAACATAGATAATATCTAAACTTGAAATGTTTAATCTATTTATGTTTTTATCCTCATAATAAGGATATGTTGCATATGATGAAGAATATCCGTTATATGATACTTCTGAAGAAGTAGATGAAAATGATATATATATGATAAGTAAAATTAATAATTTTAGTGAATATCCTGATAATTTATAATTTATTAATAATTATTATATAGTTAAGAATATTTAATAATTAAAAAAAGATATTATTAGAAATGCTAAATATATATGGGATTGAAAATTCAACTTGAATATTTTTATTACAACTTTTTGATTCGTTCTTACATATAATTTTAAATCCACTCTTCTTTTGCTGTTTTTGGGGCCAAATGTTAAGAATCTTCTTCCTTTTCTTTTTGTTTAATATTTCCTATTATATCTTAAATTGAAATATTGTTTTATCTTAATCTTTCTTCATATTCTTTCAGTTGTTAATCTTTCTTTTATAATTTTAGAATGAGTTATTCTTGTATTGTTTCATCTGCTTCATGGCGATAGTTATGTATTTCTTCTCTATCATATGCTTCTTATAACTTTTTTTTAAGTTTTTGTTTTTCTTTATATAATTGTTGATATGACTGTTGCCATTCCTATTATTGTTGCTCTTAAAGTGTAAATATAGTCTATACTTAACTCATATTACAAAAATTGAAATTTATAATCTTTTTAATTTATAGTAATATTATTTAAATTGTTTTTTATACTAAACAAATATATAAAAATGGATATTGAAAGGTAAGTTCATAAAGATTTAAATGAATTTATTTGAAAAAAATATTATATGAATATTAAATCATACTTTTCTATACTCACCTTTTTTCAAATAATTCTCTCTTGAAAGTAATAATTCTGTATTTACTGAACCAGTATCCTGATATTGAGTGTTTTAAGGAATATTTTTAATATAATTCTCTAAATGTATGTTTTTGGATGGTTTTTTTGGTTAAGTTTATGGAAAATTCTTATCAATTGTATTTTAAATCTTCTATAAATTCACTTAATGATTGTTTTTTGGTTCTTTTTTCCTTTCCCACTCTAATTATTTAGCAATTTTTCTTAAATGATCCTTTTAAACTTGGTATTTTTTCTATAATTCTATAAAATTAGTCCCTTAACGGTATGATGAATAAAAAATGATGATTTAATTATATAATTAATGTATTTATAATATAAGAAATATTTATTTATAATATTATACATCTAATAAACTTAAAATATAATTATTTTTTAATAAAGTAAAAAATTGAATTATTTATAATGGAGTTTTATTAAAGTGTTAATATATTAATGTAAAGATACCAAATGGGTAATTGTGCATAGTAATATAATCATAATATTACTATATATTCAATTATTACATTCAAAGATATTTAAGAATTAATGAGTGGTTAATAAAATAATCCAAGAATTTATCTTGGAGACAAAAAAGAACAATAATCATATTTTAACCTATATATAAATGAAAAAAATGAAAAAGAACAAGAAAGAAGAGAAAAATTACAATTGAGAAAAGAAAAAGAAAATTTAATTAAATAATTAAAAATTAGAGGTTTTAGTGACAAAGAGATTAATGATATGATTAATAAAAAATGATGATTTAATTATATAATTAATGTATTTATATATAAAGGTTTTTTTTTAATTTTAATTAAGTAAGTATTAGTTTTTTATTTAAAAATTAAATTTGATTTATAATTAAATATATATGTATTGATATAGTATTACATATATTTATAATTTAAGTTATATATTAAATATTTATTATAATTTATTATATAAAAATACTCTATTATTTTTAGAATATATATATAGACTAAAACAATATGAAACTTATTCCAAAAAATGAAGAAATTTAATTTCATTCTG
>JACCDR012384676.1_pt1 | contig 14157 bp, 10 predicted proteins | sample 7446431 | NCBI WGS metagenome assembly JACCDR01 (sample SAMN15323443, study PRJNA562643) | freshwater metagenome | isolation source: river surface water | place: USA:Blue River Watershed | collected 2017-08-17 | reverse complement strand
GCCAAAGCCAAAAGATCAGAAGCCGATCCAAGACATTTTTGCCTTAAATTCTCAAAAATCGCGTATTCAAGATCTGCGCGCTTGCTCTGCGAAGAAAGAACTTTCTTCTCCAGCTCCAAAAGCTCTTCCGTACAATATCTCTCCGCATTGGTGAGAGTTTGCTTACGCATATAATTCTTGGGAACTTTGTCTTTATGAGTATTGGTGATTTCGATATAAAAACCAAAAACCGAATTATAGCGAATCTTCAAACTAGAAATTCCGGTCTTTGCTTTTTCCTGCTCTTCCATTTTTTGCAGCAAGCTTTGCCCATTGGTCGCAAGCTCAATCAACTCATCGAGCTCTGCCGAATATCCAGAGCGGATCAAATGCCCCTGACGAGTCAACAAAGGCGGCTCATCGACAATAGTTCTGGAAATCTCATTTTGTAAATTTTCAAGAGCGATCGAGGCTTTTATTTTTTCGCCAGCAATTTCCAAAGAAGAAAGGCCTGCCCCTATAGCATCTGCCATCGCCTGAAGATCACGAGCATTGCTTTGCGGCTGGGCAATTTTTCCTAGTCTTCTTTCGATATCACCCATTTTGGCTAAAACTTCACGAAGACGTTTTAGTTGAGTGAGGTCCCCCGTCCACTTTTGAACTTGATCAAATCTTTGTTCAATTTCCTTTTGGTCTAAAAGGGGAAAAGAAATCCATTGTTTTAATTTTCGAGCACCACCCGATGTTTTGGTGCGATCAACCGCTTCAAACAGACTGCCTTCTTGAGAGCCCTTATAGTTGGCAAAAATCTCAAGATGCCTTACCACCGTGGGTGATAATTCCATTCTCTTTTGCAATTGACGAGCTTCAAAAGGTCTCAGAGTTTTAAGGCCCTCTTTTCCAGATAAGCTTTGGATATACGCAAGCAATCTCTGCGCTGCATTTGGCAGATCAGCACCGGCCTCATCATCCACTACCACCTGAGCACTCACAAGCCCCTGATAGAGGTATTCCGATTTTGCTTTCGCTTCTCCGGATTCCTTTTCAGAAACCACAAGCTCAACGATCGGCAAAAGCGAGATCAGTCTTTTTATTTCATTATCTGAGAGCTTCGAGAGATAAAAACTCTCTCCTGTGCTGGTGTCCACGCAAGCCAAGACTCTGTCTTCAGCGCAGGCGAGATAATTGCTTTCTTGCTGATTCAAAGTTTCAGGATCATAAACCATTCCTGGCGTTAGAACCCGAGTCACCGCTCTTTTCACGAGACCCTTTGCTAATTTGGGGTCTTCGATCTGATCACACATGGCGACCTTAAGGCCTGCTTTTAACAGTTTGTTGATAGGTCCAGCTATAGAATGATGAGGCACCCCGCACATCGGAGTCTCATCCGCCGATTTCTTATTTCTCTGAGTCAGTGCAATTCCAACAATCGGAGCCGCTTTGACCGCGTCGTCAAAAAACATTTCATAAAAATCACCCATCCGAAAAAGAAGAATTTTATCTTCATGGGCCGCTTTGATATCCCAGTATTGTCTCATTAACGGAGTCACTGAGTATACCCCGTCTTTCCATATTGCAGATGGCGCTTGCTGGGTGCGCTTCCGTCGAAATTTTCGCTCGCCTCACCCAGAAAAAGTTTTTGATCACTGGAGAGCTTGAAGATCGAGTAAAGCTTTGTTCCCGCCTGATAGACTTCCCCATCGCCACAATCTTTATTCAGCATGCTTTGGCGGACATTCAGCTTCCAGTCGCTGACTCCGCAAAATTCAATTTCATTTAAAGCCTGGGCGCCCTCAGCTGTCATCGACGTATAGAAAACATTCTGCAAAGTCAGATCCCGATTATTATTATTGATCACCAAAGCAAACTGCTTTTCAAAGCGAATATAAGGTAAAGTGCAATCGGCATTTTCAAAAGCCACCTGAGATTCGCTCCACGAATTTTTATCGACATTCATTTCTTCAAGCAGATAATCCCCATCGATATCTTGGCAAGCTTTCTTCCACTGTCCTATCAACGACATTAAAGGCTTTGCTGGCAAGGCTGCCATTACCACAGGAGTTAAGAAAAAAGAGGTCAAAACAAGAGTTAAAAGCCGCTTCATAGACCCATAAAAATCAGGGCCGCAAGCTTAGTCAAGCAAGGAATGCGGCTTGATTAAATGAAAACTTCGGTCTTAAATTGAGGCATGCTCCATTTGCCTCCACTTATCTCTGATTTAGCTACGATTTTGATGACCGCAGCGATTATCAGCCTGCTTTTTAAGCGCCTTAAGCAGCCCGTCATTTTAGGATATATGCTCGCAGGATTCTTGGTAGGCCCTCACACCCAATTTTTTCCGACAGTCGCTGACCCCGAAAGCATTCAGGTGTGGGCCGAAATGGGAGTGATCTTCATGCTCTTTTCCCTGGGCCTTGAGTTTAGCTTCCGCAAAGTGGGACAAATGGGATCCACGGTCGCTCTGATCGGCGTTTTCGAAGTTTTGCTTATTATGTCAGCAGGTTTTGGATTTGGCCTTTTTCTCGGTTGGAGCCCTCTGCAAAGCTTCTTTTTGGGCTCTCTGATTTGCATCTCCTCGACTTCGATTATTCTCAAGGCGTTCGAGGAATCCAACGTCAAGGCCAAGCGCTTTGCTCAGCTTGTTTTCGGAGTCCTGATTGTTGAAGATTTACTGGCCATCATCCTTCTCGTTCTTCTCACAACTTTAGGGCTCACAAAGCAATTTGAAGGCAGCGAGCTTTTACTGACCATGGGGAAGTTGGGATTTTATTTAGCACTTTGGCTGGTGGTCGGGCTTTTCGTCATTCCCTGGGCACTGAAAGAAGTCAAAGGCGAGCTCTCGGATGAAACTCTTCTCGTTCTGGCTCTGGGACTTTGCTTTATGATGGTGGTTTCAGCCGCCAAAGTTGGCTTCTCTGCAGCCTTAGGAGCTTTCGTCATGGGTTCGATCTTATCTGAAAGTGATGAGAAAGAAAAAATTGAGAAGATTTTTTTGCCGGTAAAAAATCTCTTCTCCGCCATTTTCTTCGTCTCCATTGGTATGCTGATCAATCCCGATGCCTTAGCATCTAGTCCAGCCATGGTTTTGGGCCTTTGTGCCATGATCATTTTTGGAAAAATCTTTTTTGTCACGACGGGCGCTCTGATTGCGGGCCAGCCAGTAAAAACCGCGATCTCCATGGGTTTAAGCCTTGCGCAAATTGGCGAGTTCTCATTTATTATGGCGACCATTGGGATGAGTGTCGGCATTACAGATGAGACTTTGTATTCAAATATTATCGCTGCTTCAGCCCTGACGACCTTCACGACCCCTTACCTGATTCAGTCTCGTGGATTCTTAGGAGAGCATATCGAAAAATTAATCCCCGAGAGAATTCAAACTTTCTTCGGGCAGTATTCAAGATTTTCCAATCTGGTGCAGGCCAACACCGAGTGGAGAAATCTTGTCCGTCATTATCTGTATCGGATTTTGATCAACGCGATTGTTATTGTCGCGATTTTTATCATTAGCGCCAAAGTCGGAGCTCAATTCGAATTCGACCTTTGGCTGACGGCCTTTATCGCCCTTTTGCTAGCCAGTCCTTTTTTCTGGGGAATTCTCTTTTATACCTCGCGAGATCCCGAGCTCGCGGGCTTGATTCAAAACCAGCTGACGAAGGGCTTTAGGCAGTTTCTCTTTCTCATCCGTTTAGCTTTGACGCTGACTCTGCTCTCCGCTTTGGCGACTCAGTTCGTTTCTCTCAAAATCGCTATCGTCGCTTTTTTCGGAATTTTTATTCTCTTCAGCTTTCTCATGTCCAAATACCTGGGACCCGTTTACATCTGGTTCGAAAATCGCTTCCTGAAACAACTTAACCGTGAGCAAAAAGAAAAAATTCTGAGCCAGGCGATTGCGAAGAATTTGCCGGTCTTAGCTCCATGGGATGTCCATTTATCTCAATACGAAGTCTCACCGAATATGGACTATATTGGAAAAACCTTGATGAGTCTAAAACTGCGAGAAAATTTTGGTATCACCATCGCCCTTATTCACCGCGGAGACAAATTTATCACAGCCCCAGGCGGAGAAGAAAGCTTGATGCCTTATGATGAAATCTCCGTGATCGGCGGGGACGAACAGCTCGAGCAGTTTGAGTTATTTCTCAAATCCCATCGTAGTCAGAGCGCAAGTGATGATCGTTTAAAAAACTATTCTTTAGAGCAATATCTGGTCACCGAGCAAAATGAATTCGTGGGCAAAGCCATTAAAGATTCAGGAATTCGGGAAAAAACACGAGGACTTGTTGTCGGAATTGAACGGCTTGGAGAAAGGCTTCTAAACCCCGATTCGAGCTTCCAAATCCAAGCTGGCGATCTTCTTTGGATCGCCGGAGATCGAGCTAAAATCAGATCTCTCTAGCTCTTTAGCCTTTCGTCTAGGTATCCAGTTGCACCGCTTACCTTCATAGGAAGAATTCGATAAACTATCTCTGTCATCATCATTCATGAAGGAGAATGCGAAATGTTCAAAAAGCTCAGTCTTTTAATGGCCTCTGTTTTTCTTATCACTAGCTGCTCAAGCCAGCCCGTTTCCAACTCGGGCAGAAGTCTTGCGAGCGAAGTTGAATCCGCGCGCGAAATCAAATTCACAGAAATGATGCAATCTCCACAGGCTTCAAAACTTTTCATTGCCCACGTGGATAAGGTTTTCGATCTCTTGATTGAAATTAATAGCGATATTAATAAATTTGATAAAGAATTAGATTTAAAATTAGCGAATAAAAAAGCAAATCCTAAGGCTAAAATCGAAGAGCCTCTCAAGTCTCCCACTTATGCTCGTCTTTGGAAAATGTGGCAAATCAAAGATAAATACACCGATGAGGTGGCGTGGCATTACAGCGAGCTTTTGAAATATAAAAACAATCCAAACTTGAATCCTGAAGATGCCGCCAAAGTCCAAGTCGTTCATGCGAACTTTGAAAAATATTTGGCAAGCACTCGGGATGCCCAAAGAGTTGAGCTTCAGCCTCTCATGCAGGAATTGTCTGAGATTTCGACTCAGTTCACTCAAGAAAAGCCTGCCTATTCAAATTCTATTTTTAAAAATGAAAAAGAACTGAAAACCTATCTTAGCAAACAGAGAATGAAATCCATGCCCATCTCTTCCCCAGCTTCCATGGCTCGTCGCCAGGCTTTCTTGGCAGAGCTGAATCAAGAAATGGCTGCTATCCCGGATCTTGTCATCGCTGACAGAGAGCCCCAGTCTCAAGATTTAAGTTGCTCTGATGGCAAGAAAATCTGCGCCAGCGCTAGCGACAGCACAGGAAATATTATCGGCAAAGTTTTTCCTCCAGGAGTCTGGACATTGACTTATGATGATGGACCCAAAGGTCCAGCCACCGGAGAGCTTCTCAAGCTTCTTCGCTCTTATAGCGATCCGGTCAATACAAAGTTGAAAGTCACTTTTTTCTGGCTCGCTCAACAAGCTCCCAAGTTTCCACAGTATGTCGAGCAAGCGGCTAAAGATGGTCACTCTTTGCAGAATCACTCTTATAGCCATGCGAATTTAGCGCTGAAGACCACTGATCGCACTCGTGAAATCATTCAATCAACAAAAGATCTCACGGCGATTTATCAAAAGTATATTCCAGGACACAAAATCCAGTATTTCCGCTGCCCGTATGGCTCTTGCTATGCTCCCAAAGTTCCAGAGGCCCGTCAGATGATTGCCAATCTGGGGCAGGTTCACGCTTACTGGCGCATCGACAGCCTTGATTGGAAATTGATGAATGGTCCTAAAATTGCCGATCTTGTGATTAAGCAAATGCAGCTTCAGGACCACGGAGTCATCTTGATGCACGATATTCACACGCCGACAGTGGAGGCGACTCGTCTGATTTTACAATGGCTTAAAAAACAGAATAGCGGCTCAGGAACAAAATATCGCCTTGTGACTTTACCTGAAGCTATCGATATGGTTAACGGACAGTAATGAAAAAAATCAGCGCCGTTGTCTCTGTTTTATTTATAACATTCACCATGGCCTGCGCTCACAAGCAGGCCTCAAAAACAGGCGCAATGGATTCGCCAGCAACTACTAAGGCGGAAGCACCTGTTGATCCCGCTTTAGATAAAATTCTTCAGCAGTATTCTTATGAACAGCTTCATGCCGTAGCTGGATATAGCTCTTATTTTATTATTCAAGATGTGTCAGCTCGTGCGGCTAAAAAGAAAATGAGTCCTGTTTTAAAATGCGATCCGGATACTAAAAGCCTTCAATCGATGGAGAAATTCAACGTCGAGATGATGCAAATCAAAGGCTTGATTGATATCAAAGCCCCTCAAGAGACCTCGAGGTACACCGCTCAGACAGTCAGTCAAAGAGTCAAAGACGGCAAATATGCCACTTGTTTAGCTGATTGCATGTGCGGCGCTTATGCTGATCTCTTGGAAAATATCGAGCCCGAGAAGCTCAAGCCAGAAGATCTGGCATTGATTGATAAAATGAAGAAGCAGCATCTGAACCTCACAGATGCTCAAGAAAAAAAATGCGCTCTTAAAGCTGCCTGGTATTGCGAGAGCGATTTGCAAAAATATTTACAAAGCCTTCATTAGCTTTTCGTAAATTCCGTCAAAACCACCGTTGCTCATAATCAGGATTAAATCCCCTTTGTGAGCCGTGCCTTTCAGAGATTTTACGATTTGATCGGCATTTTCATAAACATCCGCTGATTTTCCGTACTTTTTGAGATCATCGACCAATTCTTCGCTGGAAAAACGGTCTGCTTCATCGATTTTAGTTTGATCAAAGGCTTTTGCGAGCAAGATCTGATCACATTCTTTGAAAGCCTCGACATAATCTTTTTGAAAGACTTTCCGCCGGGAAGTCGCTGACCTTGGCTCAAAGACGGCCAAAACCTTGCGCCCTCTATAGCGTGATTTAATTCCCTTCACAGTCTCTCTCACAGCGGTCGGATGATGGGCAAAATCTTCGATCACAAGAATTCCGTTGGGCTCCCCTAATACTTCCTGACGGCGCTTTACGCCTTCAAATGTTTCGCAGGCTTTAGACACTTTGGTTAAATCCCAACCCAACTGATGAGCAAGGCCAATCACAGCCAGGGCGTTCAAAACATTGTAATCACCCGACATCTGAACAAAGAAAGTACTCAGCTCCTGGCCTCGGAACCAAACCTCAAATTTTGTTCCTGCCGAGTCGATCGATTTGATGTTAGCAACATAGTCTACTGAGAAGCTCTCGCTGACTTTGCCTTTAATACCATAGGTGAAAGTTTTCTTCGCTTTACATTTGGAAACAAGGTCCATGACATTTTTCTCATGAGCGCAGGCCATCAAACTTCCATCAAGTGGAATTAATTCCATTAATTGAGCAAAGGCCGCTTTGACAGCGTCCAAATCTTTGTAGATGTCGGCATGATCAAATTCACAGCTCGTAAAAATCACGTGCTTGGGCTTGTAATGAATGAACTTGGGGACTTTATCGAAAAAAGCGGTATCGTATTCGTCCCCTTCGATAACAAAGAAATCGCCTTCTGGATTCTTGAAGGATTGTGAGAAGTTTTTTGGAATTCCTCCAACCAAAAAACCCGGCTTGGCTCCTGCTATCTCGGCCACCCATGACATCAAGGATGTCGTTGTTGTTTTTCCATGAGTCCCGCTGATGCAAATGCTTTGGCGGTTTTCAATAATAAATTCGCCCATGGCTTTAGGCAAAGAAGTATAGGGGATTTCAAGCTTCAGTAATTCCTGGGCCTCTTCATTAGATTTTGAAATAACATTTCCCACGATCACAAAATCTGGCTTTGGATGAAGATTCTCTTTTTTATAACCTTTTTGGATCTGAATTCCTAAGCCCTCCAACTGAGTCGACATCGGTGGATAAGGATTTTGATCGCTTCCCGTGATTTTATAACCACGGCTTTTCAAAAGACCTGCCATTGATGCCATGGCCGTCCCACAAATTCCCATCAAGTGAATATGACTTCCTGCTTTGATCATTTTCTTCTAATCCCTTCGACGATCCAATTATGAATATCTGGACGAAGCTGCGCAAATTCCTTTTTATCGCGTCCTAAAAAAACCCGATTACTGACAATGGCAACACTCAAATCTTGAATCGGATCATACCAAAGAGATGTTCCGGTGAAGCCTGTGTGGCCGATAGAATTGGTCGAAAAATATTTTCCTGAGCTTGAGCTTCCCTTCGTGGGCATCATGTAACCGAGGGCCCAATCCCCTTTGCCTAAAGGTCTTGCGCGTGAGGCAAAGGTCACTGCTGTTTTTTGTTTTACGGCTGTCTTGGAAACGCCTTTTAATTGGGATCTTAAAAATAATCCAAACCATCCGAGATCATCGATGCTGCCAAAAAGCCCTGCATGCGTCGAGACACCACCCATGGCCCAAGTATTATCATCGTGAACTTCGCCTTGCATGGTTTTGCCGCGCCACTGACTGCGCTCTGTGGGCGCGTAAAATTTCAAATTCTTTTTCGGAATATTGTCAACGTTAAATTCAAAAGTTGAGCCGGGGTAAAACTCTTCTTTTAATTTTTCCCAAATATTTATCAGCGGCAGAGCATACATACTCTCAATAACGTGACCCAATACAATAAAGCCGATATCCGAGTAGACACTGCTGTCTTGTTTTTCTAATTTAAGATCTCTTAAAATTCTTGCGGTTTCAGTCCAGCGATTGATTCGGGATGTATTCAGATCTAATTTTTCATAGAGCGGAAGCCACCAAACAAATCCTGCTGAATGACTGAGGAGATCTTTCACTAATAAGTCTTGATCAGGAATCCAGGGGCAGAACTCACTCACTTTGGATTTGAAATTCCACTTTTTTTCTTCAAAAGCTCTCATCATGGCCTGGACGGTGAAAATAATTTTAGTCAGGCTGGCCATATCATAATAGGGAAAGGTCGTTCCAACAGAAATGTCGCAAACTTTTTTGCCGGCATGATGAACTTGGACCTGAACCCCTGGAGCTGCCTCACTTAAGCGCTCTTCAATGGATTTAGTCAGGTTTTTTTCAAAACTCGAATTCCCGCTCATAATTTAAATCCTGTATCAAGCGCCAGGCTTGCCTGCTCGCCGCCTTTCAATTCTGCGACAACGCCGAAAGGCAAAATGCGATTTCTCTCTCCGTGACCAATTTCTAAACCTTGATAGCAGGGGATTTTGGAAAGCTTGGCAAATCTCTCGATTGCAAACTGCACATGATTCGTTCCATCGGGCTCATTGCCTTTGGTGAAATCACCGAACAAAATCGCTTTACAGTTCTTCAGCGCTCCAGACTGGTTAAAATGCTCAAGCATGCGATCAATGCGATAACCTCGCTCACCCACATCTTCAATGGCGAGAATATGGCCAGCCAATTGAGGCGCATACTTTGTTCCCAAAGAAGCGTCGAGAACGACCAAGTTTCCACCAGTGACTGGAGCTTTGATTTTTGTTTTCTTTTTGGCTGCCGAATTAAGAGCTCCTAATTTAAATTCTAAATTCATTTTCTCACCAAAAAGAACTTGGCGCATTTCTTCCATCTGATGAATCGGAAGCCTTCCAGAAATGAGAGTCTCCAACAAAGGCCCGTGAAAGGTGGTCCACTTCCACTTTGTTTGTAGCCAAATATGCAAAGAAGTAATGTCGCTATACCCAATCATTGCTTTCGGAGTTTTACCAACCGGCCAATTCCAAATTTGCGGAAGCAAACGATTGGCTCCATAGCCCCCGCGCAAGCTCCAAACCGCTTTAGAGTCTTTGGCGTACATGGCTTTCTTAAAAAGATCGAGGCGGACTTTGTCTTCATTGGAATGAAAGGGATGCGGAGAAAATGTCGAAGCAGGCAAACGAACACGAAGGCCCCAGCTTTCAAGCACTTCGACGGCCGAATTAACATCTTCGGGTTTCGAACTGGACCCAGGAGAAACAATATCAACGAGATCGCCAACTTTGAGAGCAGGAATTTGCTTTAGATTCTTCATCCTTCTAGGATAGTCGGATACTTGCCGTCGAAGCAAGCGGCGCAGAAATCCCTCTGGGAATTGAGCGCTGCGTACAGACCTTCTGTAGAAAGATAGGCCAGAGTATCCGCTTCAACGAATTGACGAATCTCTTCAATGCTTTGGTTAGCGGCAATGAGCTCTGATTTTTGCGGCGTATCGACTCCGTAATAACAAGGCCCGGTCGTCGGCGGGCTGGCAATTCTCAGGTGCACTTCTTTCGCCCCTGCTTGGCGGATTAAAGACATAATCTTTTTCGAAGTCGTTCCGCGCACCAGTGAATCGTCTACAACGATAACTTTTTTCCCTTTTAAAACCGCGGTTTGCGGGTTCAACTTAATCTTAACTCCGAAGCTTCGAATACTCTGAGTGGGTTGGATAAAAGTCCTGCCGACATAATGGTTACGAATGATTCCCTGCTCATAAGGAATCCCGCTCGCAGCGCTATAGCCTAAGGCTGCCGCAATTCCTCCGTCTGGAACAGGGATAACAATATCTGCATCAATAGGACTCTCTTTGGCTAAAATTTTACCCATCGCTTTTCTGGATTCATAGACCGAGCGACCAAAGACAATCGAATCAGGTCTTGAGAAATAGACATGTTCGAAAATACATTGGGCCTTTTTTTGATTGGTTTCATCAAAGCGAGTCCAGCGCTCACCGCTTGCGTCCACAGAGAAAATTTCTCCTGGTTCAATTTCTCGCACAAATTCAGCGCCTATCAAATCCAAAGCGCAGGTTTCACTGGCGACCACCGTCGCCCAGCCTCCTTGAGCATTTTGTTTTTTACCTAAAACCAGAGGTCGAAATCCCAAGGGATCCCTGACAGCAAGGAGCTTATCATGAGTCAATATCACAAAACTGTAAGCGCCCACCAAATGGGGCAGAGCCTTTTTCAAACACAAAGCCATGTCCGAGCTCGGCACTCGGGATAATTGATGCAGTAAAATTTCAGTGTCATTGGTTCCCTGGAAAATAGCCCCTTGAGCTTGAAGATCTTTCTTCAGAGATTCTGAATTCACAATGTTTCCATTGTGAGCCAAAGCGACGGGTCCTGTAGATAAATTTGCTACCAAGGGCTGAGCATTGGTCAAAAGATTCTGTCCCGTCGTTGAATATCTCACATGGCCGATGGCTGCATCACCTTTTAGATTTTGTAAATTCTCTTCATTGAAGACATCCCCTACGAGCCCCAAGCCTTTGTGGTTGAGATGCTTTTGATTTAAAAGTGTAACAATGCCCGCAGATTCTTGACCTCGGTGTTGCATGGCATAGAGCCCCAGATAGGTCAGCCTTGAAGCCTCTTCATGATTCCAAATTCCGAAAACTCCGCATTCGTCTTTTAAGCCCATGAAATCTCCTAGAGCCCCTGAAAATAAGGAGCTAATGCCTGCTGATAAGACTCTTGCATACTTTTAATTGGAAACTTCACGAGCGAGGAAAATGAAATTTCATCTCCGCCTGTTATTCCAATTTCAACCACTTCTAGCTTATTTCTCAATTCTGATTCAGCAATCTGCTTTATCAAAGCCTTTGGCTGATCGCTGACCAAGACCACTTGATAAAGAAGATCCTGCATCCATTCTTTTTCACTCAAAACCTCATGAGCTTGAAAGCCCATACCATCTGCTGACATTTTTGTCAGACACCAAGCCAAGCCACCAAGACCCACGACTTGACTGCTTTGAAAAAGATTTTGTTGATCTAAAGAAATAAGACGCTCGGCCAGCTTTTTGTACCCCTGAAGATCCACTTCGCCCTGATAGCCATTGCTGCTGAGCTCAGCCGAATTCAGCCTGAGCAGCAAAACGGTCTGACCTGGATTGGTAAAATAATCTTTCGCTAAACGATCAACATGATCTCTGATTCCGATCAGACCTGTCGCCGGAGTCGAAGTTATATTCTTGCCTTGGGTCTCGTTATAAAAACTGACATTGCCACTGACCACGGGAGCTTCAAATATCATAGCCGCATCGACAATTGCCTCCACACTGGCGACAAATTGAGACATGATTTCTGGCTTTTCAGGATTTCCGAAATTCAAACAATCCGTTATTGCCACAGCCTTGGCGCCCTTGGCTGCCATTTGCAGGCAAGGATAGACAATACTATCAAAAGCTCCCAGCTGCGCATCGATTTGCATCAGCTTTGGACGACAACCCACGGCTGTCGCAAGACCTCTGCCAGAATCACTGAGTCTCTGAATAGAGACATCGCTCTCAGCGCCATGAGCTGTCTGCGCTCCGACCCGCTGGTCATATTGGCGATAAATAGGTTTTCTACTGGAAAAGCGAGGATCTTGAATTCTTTTTTCCAGAAAATTTTTAAGGCTCTCTTTGGAGGCCTGGGCAGATGTTTTTTTCGGCTGCCATTTCTGATAGGGCCTTTCATAAACAGGCGCATTTTCCACTAATAGGTCAGGATCAAGACTGGTGAGAATTTCGCCACGCCAGCTCAAAGTGACTTTGCGATCTTTAACCACTTCGCCAATGACGGCCACATCCAATCCCCAGCGATGAAAATGTTTCTCAATTTCTGAAAACTTTTCTGGCTCACAAATGAGAAGCATGCGCTCCTGAGATTCAGATAAAAGAATTTCTTCAGGATTCATGGAAGAATCTCTTAAGGGAACTTTGCCTAAATCAATTTGCATTCCCAATTGGCCCTTACTGGCCATTTCAAAACTGGAGCTCGTCAGCCCCGCAGCACCCATGTCCTGAATACTGACAACCAATTGCTTCTGAATGACTTCGAGACAGGACTCGATGAGAAGCTTTTCAAAATAGGGATCGCCAATTTGCACATTGGGCTTTTTGCTCTCCGAGTCCTCGTCAAAAGATTCTGAAGCCATGGCAGCGCCGTGAACACCATCTTTTCCGGTTTTGGCTCCAACATAAACAACGAGGTTGCCAACGCCTTTAGCTCCTGAAAGCGCGACTTGATCATCGCCTTTCAAAAGACCCACGGCCATCGCATTCACGAGAATATTTTGATCATAGCTCGAATCGAAATTCGTTTGCCCCGTGACGGTGGGAACTCCGACACAGTTTCCGTAACCACTAATACCCCTCACCACACCGTCCATCAACTCGGGCATTCGAGGAGAGTGAATTTCTCCGAAGCACAGATAATTGGCCAATGAAATGGGTCTTGCTCCCATCGTAAAGATGTCTCTTAATATCCCACCCACACCCGTTGCGGCCCCTTGATAGGGTTCGATAAAACTGGGGTGATTATGAGACTCCATTTTAAAAGCTATGCGCTCATTAAATCCCAAATCGACAATACCCGCATTCTCGCCACTGGCGTTCACCACACTCGAGTTCATGGTTTTGGCAAATTTTCTGAGATGAATTTTTGAACTTTTATAACTGCAGTGCTCGCTCCAAAGAGCCGAGAACAAGGCCCATTCCACACTCTGAGGCTCGCGATTTAATAAGTCGCAAATTTTATGATACTCAAGTTCGCTGAGCCGATAAGTCTTTAGTTTCTTTTTCAAATCAAAGCTCATAAAAACTCCCATCCATCCATACCGCCCATCCATTCTTCGATGGCTCTTTCAGGATGCGGCATGAGAGCTGCCACGTTTTTCATTTGGTTCATTATTCCTGCGATATTTTGATAGCTGCCGTTGGGATTATTTTTATACTTAAGCCAAATCTGACCCCGATCCATCATCGAAGGCAAATTCTCCTCGGCAACATAGTACCGCCCATCACCATGAGCGACCGGCAGTCGCAAATTCTTTTTTCCCGCTTTTGCAAAATAAGGAGAGCTTGAAATCAACTCAAGCTCCACCCAATCATCCACGAACCTTCGGTGTTCGTTTTTTAACAGAGCTCCCGGAAGAATTTCTGCCTCACAAAGAATTTGAAAACCATTGCAAATCCCCAGAATAGGACCGCCTCTTTCAGAAAATTCTTTCACCGACTTCATGGCCGGAGCCCGTGCGGCCAAAGCACCCGATCGAAGATAGTCCCCAAAGCTAAAGCCCCCTGGAAGCACAAGCGCATCAAAGGCTTTGATGTCAAAGAGATCTTGGTGCCATAAATAGCTAGCATGGTGTTCTCTTTTTTTAAGCCAAGACATCACATCTCTGTCGCAATTCGTTCCCGGGAATTGTAAAACCCCGACCTTCATGTCTTCACCACGGCCAATTCATATTTTTCAATCAAAGG
>JACCDR010983285.1_pt1 | contig 14158 bp, 11 predicted proteins | sample 7446431 | NCBI WGS metagenome assembly JACCDR01 (sample SAMN15323443, study PRJNA562643) | freshwater metagenome | isolation source: river surface water | place: USA:Blue River Watershed | collected 2017-08-17 | reverse complement strand
GTGTGCCGCGACAGACACAGGACGCACCCTGCGCTTGCCGCGTCCGGGACGTCCGCGATGCTGCGCCGCATGACCGCCTCCGCCCTCTCCCGTCTTGTCTGGCTGCGCAGACTGCGTGCGCGGCTGTACCGGCACCTGCACCGCACGCGTATCCAGCGCACAGGCACGGCTCACCGCCTGGACTTGGGCGATGCCCTGCTGGACCGCTGCCAGATCGAGTTGTCCGGCCCCGGGCACACCCTGCTCATCGAGCCCGGCGCCCGGCTCTGGGACGTCACACTGCGGCTCATCGGACAAAATCACACCTGCGTCATCGGCGCTGGCGCCCGGTTGCGCGGCGGCCATTTCCTCATCGAAGACAGCGGCGGCCGGCTGGAAATCGGCTCCGGCACCACGATGATCACACCCATGGTCGTGTGCAGTGAAGGCGGCACCCTGCGCGTCGGCCGCGACTGCCTCATCGCGTACGGACTCGACCTGCGCAACAGCGACGGACACAGCGTCCTCGACGCCGCCACCCGCCAGCGCGTCAATCCGCCGGCCGACACCACCATCGCCGATCATGTCTGGCTCGGAAACAACTGCCAGGTTCTCAAAGGCGTCACCGTCGGCGCGCACAGCATCGCCGCCGCCCGATCCGTCATCACCAAAAACGTGCCGCCCCACACCCTCGTGGCCGGCGTCCCCGCCAAAGTCATACGCGAAGGCGTGGACTGGGATCCCCGCCGATTGTGACGACCACGCGTCCCTCTGGAAAAAAACTGGCTCCGCCTGTGCTTTAGCGCCTTCCTGAGCCCATGTTTATCGCCCGCCACCGCCTTCATTCACCACCCGCCACCCCGGCCCGTCCCGCCGCCGTCCCACGCGCCGCCCGCGACTGACCGATGGCCGCGCCGCTCGTCAGCATCTGCATCCCCGCCTACAAGGCCGGGCCCTTCATCGGCGAAACCCTCGCCAGCCTCCGCGCCCAGACCTTCACCGACTGGGAGGCCATCATCGTCGAAGACGGTTCGCAGGACGCCACCGAGGACATCGTGCGCGCCTTCGCCGCCACCGTTCCGCAGCCCGTCCGCTTCCATCGCCACACCGTCAATCAGGGCCTGCCCGCCACGCGCAACACCGCCATCGGTTTCGCCTGCGGCCAGTGGATCGCCCTCATCGACTCCGATGATCTCTGGACACCCGATCATCTCACCCACGCCGTTGCCCGGGCCCGTGAAACCGGCGCCGACCTCGTGCACACCGGCGTCATCATGTTCGACAGCGACACCGGCCGCGACCTCGAACACCGCGTGCCCTCCGCCACCGCCCTCGCCGAGTACCCGCTCTCCCTCTTCCGGGGCGACTACCCGATCCAGCCTTCGTCCACCCTCATCCTCCGCGAGACGCTCGTGAAGGCCGGCGGCTTCGATCCGAAATGCAAATACGTCGAGGACCGCGAGCTCTGGCTCCGTCTCGTGCGTGGAGGCGCGCGGGTCAGCTACGCCGACACCCTCACCTGCCGCTACCGTCAGCACGCCGGCGCCATGACCCGCAACGCCCCCGCCATGGCCGTCGGCGTGGCCGAAGTCTTCGAGCGCAACGCCGACTGGGCCGACATCCCCGCCGCTCTCCGTCGTGAGCGGGCCGCCTCCGCCTGGCTCGACGCCGGCCGCCTCGTGCTCCGCGCCGATCCCCGCCTGGCGGGCACACACATCGCGCGCGCCCGCCGCCACCGCCCGCTCTCCCCGCGCATCCTCGCCTACAGCGCCGCCGCCGCCCTGCTCGGCCTGATGAAAGGAAAATCCTCATGACCGCCACCGCCCGGAAGACCATCGCCGTCTGCACGCTCTTCGAGGGCGATTACCATCTCGGCGCCGGCGCGCTGGCCAACTCCCTGCACGCCTCCGGTCACCGCGGCATGCTCTGGGCCGGTTATCGCGGCCCGCTCCCGCCCTGGGCCGCCGCCGCCCGCGCCGACGGACCCGGCCGCCACCGCCTGGCCGTGACTCCCGACTTCGAGGTCGCCTTTCTCTCCCTCGAATCCGCTCCCCACTTCGCGTATCACAAACCTGAATTCCTCCAGCGCCTCCTGCAGGAGCTCGCCCCGGACGCCGACGCCGCGATCTACTTCGATCCCGACATCGTCATCAAATGCCCGTGGTCGCTTTTCTCCGACTGGGTCGAGGACGGCGTCGCCCTCGTCGAGGACATCAACCCCTCCCTTCCCGCGCGCCATCCCACCCGTCTCGCCTGGCTGCGCGTCCTCGCCGCACGCGGACTCGCCCCCCACCGCGAACTCCACCGCTACTACAACTCGGGCTTCGTCGGCCTCGCCCGCAGCCAGCTCGGTTTCCTCGAGGAATGGCGGCGCATGATGGCCATCGTCCGCGACGTCCTCGGCGCGCAGCACCACCACATCAAGGCCGGCGGCGCCACCACCCTCTTTCACTCCACGGATCAGGACGCGCTCAACATGGCGCTGATGCGCACCGCCACGCCGATGAACACCGCCGGGCCCGAGGCCATGGACTTCGTCATCGGCGGCCACTACCTGTCCCACGCGGTCGGCACGCCCAAGCCCTGGCAGGGCAGTTTTCTGCGGCAGGCGCTGCGCGGCTATCCGCCGTCCGTGCCGGCGAAAATCTTCCACCAGCACGCCGCCGGCCCCATTGCACTCTACAGTCCCTCCGCCCTGAAAACACGGCTGCGGGCGCTCGCGCTCGCCGCGCTCATCGGCCGGTTCTACCGCCGCACCTAAGGCCGGTTCAGCAAAACCCCCAGCAACGCTTTTCCGACCCATCTGTCTGCGCGCCCCATGAACCTCCTGTTTGTGTGTACCTCTCTGCAACCCGGCCGTGACGGCGTGGGCGACTACACACGGCTTCTCGCCAGCGGCTGCGCGGATGCCGGACACCGCTGCGCGCTGCTCGCGATCAATGACGAGCATGCCACCCAGCCGGCGCTGCACGAAACCCAGCACGAGCGCGGCCACTCGTTTCCCGCCCTGCGCCTCGCACCGACCCAGACCTGGACGGAACGTTTTCAACACGCCGAGGCCTTCGTCGCCGCCCACGCGCCCGACTGGCTGAGCTGGCAGATCGTCCCCTACGGGTTTCATCCCAAGGGCATCCTCCCGGATTCCGCCTACGAGTTCACCCGGCTCGGACAGGGGAAAAACCGCCATGTGATGCTGCACGAGCTCTGGATCGGCCTCTCCCTCGGCGAGCCCTTCAAGAACCGCGTCTACGGCTTTTTTCAGCGGCGCGCCCTCGAAGAATTCATCCGCCAGCTCGCGCCGGCCCTGATCGACACCACCAACCCCGCCTACCGCACCGCCCTCATCCGGCGCGGCATCACTCCAGGCATCCTCCCGCTGTGCGGAAACATCCCCGTCGAGCCCATGCCCCCTGCGCCGGGCGGCGCCGAGTGGGTCGGCGGCATCTTCGGCACCGTGCACCCGCAGCTCGATCCGCATCCCTGCCTCGCCGCGCTCGCGAACGCCGCTGCCGCCGCGAAACGCGCACTGCGCATCGTCGGCTTCGGCCGGCTGGGCGCGCACGGAGACAAACTCTTTGCGCAGTTGAAAACCCACTACGCCGGGCGCATCGCCTTCGAAAACCTCGGCGAACGCCCCTCCGGGGAAATCTCCCGCCTCCTGCAGTCGCTCGACTTCGGCATCGGCACCCACCCCTGGGCGCTCTTAGACAAAACCCGCGCCGTCGCCGCCATGCTTGACCACGGCCTGCCCGTGATCGTCCCGCGCGACGACTGGGCCCTGCGCACGCCGCCCACGCCGCCGCCGCTGCGCGATCCGCTGGTCGTGCGGCTTTCGGACACGCCGCCGGAGCACATGGCCGCGTGGATCGCCCGCCGCCGGCCGCCGGGCTCACGGCTGCCCGCCGTCACCTCCGCCTTTCTCGCACGCCTGCACAACGCCCACGACAGCCAGATCCTCCCGCCTTGAATCTGCTTTTCTACGTCCCCCAGATGGCCGCCTACGGCGGCATGGAACGCCATGTCTGCGTCCTCGCGCAGGAGGCGGCCGCGCGCGGGCATCATGTGCGGCTGCTCACGACCAGCGACTCGCTCAACGCCGCCAGCCGCGCCGCCCTGGTCTCCGCCGGCATTGATTTTCGCGAGCTTTCCCGGCCGCGCGGCGAGGCCACCAAACTCCAAAAATACCTCTGGCTCTGGCGGCAGACCTGGCAGGCGCGCTCGCTCCCCTGGGACATCATCTACACCAACGGTCAAAGCGCCCTCGCCAGCATCGTCTGGCGCGCCGCGCGCCGCCAGCGCCGCACCCGCATCATCCACCACCACCACACCGCCGCCGACGCCGGTGAGCAGGCCACCTGGGCCGCCGGCTTCCGCCGCGTGCTCGCCGACGCCCCGGAGATCGTCGCCTGCAGCGAGGCCACCCGCACCGGCATCGAGCAGGCGCTCAACCGCCAGGGCATCCGCTTCCTACCCTACTTCACCGCCTGCCCCGTCGGCCGCGAGGAAGTCATCGAGCCCGGCGCGGCCGGCGACCGTCCCCTGCACATCGGCTTTCTCGGCCGGCTCGTCTCGACCAAGGGCATCGACATCGTCTGCGCCCTGAGCCGCCGCCCCGAGCTCGCCGGCGTCCTCTGGCACATCCACGGCGAGGGCCCCGAGTATCCGGAATCCCATTTCAAGGCTTTCCCCAACATCCGCTATCACGGCCCCTACCGCGATCTCGTCCGGCATGGGGAGATCCTGCGCTCGCTCGACGCCGTCGCCCTCTTCTCCATCCACAACGAAGGCATGCCGCTCAGCCTCATCGAAACAATGTCGGCCGGCCTGCCCTGGATCGCCACCGACCGCGGAGGCACCCGCGAGCTCGCCACCGCCGCCGCGAACTGCGCCGTCCTCGACCACCCCTGCACCGCCGAAAACGCCCTGCCCCGCGTGCTCGATTTCGTGCGACGTCTGCGCACGGGCGCGACCTCGCGCCTCGCCCAGCGCGCCGTCTACGACGAACGTTTCGCGCCCCCCGTGGTCTCGCGCCTGTGGTTCGCCTACTTTGAAAGCGGCGCGCAGCCCGCGCCGCCCCGTCGCAAATCTCCCCTCAACGCCGCCGCCCTGCAGCCGCTGCGCCGGATCGCCCGCCTCACTGAAAAAGGCATCCGCTTCCTCCGCGTCTGCACCTTCGCCATGCCGCGCGAACTCGCCTCCACGCGCACCCGGCTGCGCCTGCCGCGCAATCAGTTTTTCCCCCTGCAGACTTCCAACGCCGACGGCGTCAGCCTGCGCCTCGTCGATCCGGAGGAAAGTTTCGAACGTCCCCTGCCGCGCATGCCCCGGGAAAAAACCTGCCACCCGGTCTTTTTGCAGCATCAGCACGTCACCGTCCCGGCCTCCTTCGTCGCGGAGATCCGCGACGCGCGCGTCTGGGGCAGCTACAACGCCGCCACCCTCACCGCCGACGGCCGCCTCATCCCCGAGCTCTCGAAAGACATGTGGGGCCCCGCGCTGCACAACATCTACACCCGCGCCCACCTGCCGGCCCCCCGACGCCTCGCCGGCCGCACCCTTTCGCTCATCACTCCGGAGGCGGCGGGAAACTATCATCACTGGATGATCGATCTTCTGCCCCGCGTGAATCTCGTGCAGCGCGCCGGCTGGGATCTCCGCTCCTTCGACCATATCCTCATCAAAAGCCGCCGCCTCGCCTTCCAGCGCGAGACGCTGCTCCGCCTCGGCCTCGACGAATCCCGCCTCATCCACGTCGGCGAACACGACCATTTTCAGGCCGACACGCTCATCGCCCCCGCGCTTCGCCTCAACAACACCCTCGTGCGCCCGGCCGACCTGGCGTTTGTGCGCGGACTTTTCCTTCCGCCGGATTCGCCGGCCCCCCGGCGCCGTCTGTATCTGAGCCGTCGCGACGCCGCCCACCGCCAGATCCTTCAGGAACCCGCCCTCCAGGCGCTGCTCCGCCGGCACGGTTTCGAGGAAGTCACCCTCTCCGGACTCAGCGTGGCGGAACAAGCCCGCCTCCTCGCGGAAGCCGCCGTCGTCATCGGCCCCAACGGCTCCGCCATGACCAACCTCGTCTTCGCACCGCCTTCCTGCCGTGTCATCGAGCTGTTCGCCCCCGCCTCGGTGGTCGTGTACAGCTGGATGCTCAGCGCCCACGCCGGCCACGACTACACGGCGATCATCAGCCGCGGTCCGCGGCCTTCGCCAAAAAAACCGCCCCACGGCCTGCGCGACGACATCGAGCTGGACCTGGGCGTGGTGGAGCAAGCGCTCGCCAGCCTCCCGCCCAAAACCTCCTGAACGTTTTCACTGTGAATTCTGGCCAAAAACCAACCGTGGCATGCGCAGCGATCGCCGAGCCGAAGCAGACTTCCTCCGCGTCCTCCGCGCGCTCTGCGGTTAACCCAACCCGAAGCTACTCGAGCGAGCAACGCAGGCTTTCTTGAAATTGTCCCCGCCTTTCGCCCAGCGCCTTTCGCACTTAGCCCAAAGCCTTCCTCACCGTCCGTGCTCCTATTCACGCATCCCACCGGAAACGCCAACGTCCGCCACGCGGCCCTCGGACTGCACCGCGCCGGCCTGATCGCTGAGTTCTGGACCTGCCTCAACTACCGCGGCACGCACCCGCTCACCCGGCTTTTGCCCGCAGGCGTGCGCACCCAGCTCGCCCGCCGCTCCTTTCCCGACGAGCTGCAGCCCTTGCTCCACGCGCATCCCTGGCGCGAGGCCGCGCGGCTGTTTTCCCACCGCGCCGGACTCGGTGCGCTGGCACGCCACGAAACCGGCATCCTGAGCGTGGACGCCGTTTACCGCTCACTCGACCGCCGCGTCGCGCGCCGCCTGCGGTCGGGCAACTTCACCGGCGTCTATGCCTATGAGGATGGCGCCGCCGATGCGTTCCGCGCCGCCGGAGCGCGTGGCATCAAAAAACTCTACGACCTCCCCATCGGCTACTGGCGGGCCGCCCGCGACGTGCTCGTCGAGGAAGGCGAGCGCCAGCCCGCCTGGGCCTCGACCCTCATCGGCAACAGCGACAGCCCGGCCAAAACCGCCCGCAAAGACGAGGAACTCGCCCTCGCCGACCGCGTGTACGTGGCCAGCAGCTACACCCTCAAGACACTCTCCGCCGCCCCCGGCTTCACCGCGCCGGTCGAAGTCATCCCGTATGGCGCGCCCCTGCGCCCGGCCTCCGCGCCACGCCGCACCGCGCGCGACGGCGCCGGCCCGCTGCGCGTCATCTTCGTGGGCTCACTCGGGCAGCGGAAGGGCCTCTCCTACTTGTTCGATGCCTGCCGTTCCCTCGGCTCCGCCGTCGAACTCACGGTCATCGGCACCCTGCCGCTCGAAAAATGCCCGGCCTTGGAAACCGAGCTCGCCCGCGAACACGTTCGCTGGATCCCGTCCTGCCCGCACGCCCAGGTGCTCGCCGAGATGGCCGCGCACGATGTCTTTGTTTTCCCCTCCTTGTTTGAGGGCTTCGGCCTCGTGCTGCTGGAAGCGATGGCCATGGGCCTCCCGATCATCGCCACGCCGCACACCGCCGCCCCGGACCTCATCGACGACGGCCAGGAGGGTTTCCTCGTGCCCATCCGCTCCTCCCAGGCCATCGCGGAAAAACTGGATCTGCTGCGGCGCGACCGCGACCTGATCAACACCCTCGGAGCCCGCGCCGCCCTCCGCGCCGCCACCTTCACGTGGGAAAACTACGGCACCCGCCTCGCCGAAAGCGTCTCACGGGCTTGCCAAGCCTCGGCGCGTCTCGGCTAATTCTCCCCATGTCATCCGGCCGCCCGCACGCCCAGCGCCCACGCGCCCCCCGCCCATGACCCGCGCCATCAAATGGGGCATCTGGGCCTACCTCCTCCTCCTGATCTTCGAGGGCTCGCTGAGGAAATGGGTGCTGCCCGGCGCGGCCGACATTCTGCTGATCATCCGCGATCCGGTCGTGGTCGGCATCTACGCCCTGGCGATCATCCAGGGCATCTTTCCCCGCAACAGCTTCATCACGCTCACGCTGGCCTTTGCGATCGTCTCGACGGTCTTCGCCTTCGTCAGCGGACACGCCAATGTCTGGGTCACGATCTACGGCGTGCGCACCAACTACCTCCACATCCCCCTCATCTGGGTGATGGCCGAGACGCTGGATCGGCGCGACGTGCGCCGCCTCGGCTATGCGATCCTCACCATCGCCATCCCCATGACGATCCTCATGGTCATGCAAAACCGCAGCGGCCCGGACGCCTGGGTCAACCGCGGCGTCGGCGGCGGCGAGGGCGGGCAGATCCACGGCGCGATGGGCCGCATACGGCCTCCCGGATTTTTCTCCTTCATCACCGGCCCGATGGTGTTTTTCCCCGTCGCGACCGCCTTCTGCCTGGCATTCCTGCTGGAGAAGAAAAAACTCATCGCCACATGGCTCGTCATCGGCTCCGGCCTGTGCATCGCCCTCGCGCTGCCGATCTCCATCAGCCGCGGCGTCATGATCATCTGCGGCTGCGTGTTCGCCGCCTTCCTCGTGTGCATCATCCTCAAGGGCGCGTTCAACGCGGCCTTCGCGCGCGCCCTCGTCGCCTGCGTCATCGTGGTCATCGCCCTGCGCTTCATCCCCGTCACCCAGGAAGCCTGGATGGTGTTCATGGACCGCTGGGATACCGCCGCCGCCGAGGCCGAAGGCGACGCCTGGGGCAGCCTGACCTCCCGCGTCGCCGCTGGCTTCACCGCGCCGCTCGAGCTCATGATGAACGAGCCCCTTTTCGGCCGGGGCATCGGGCTCGGCTCCAATGTGGCCGCCAAGCTCCTCACCGGCGGCATGGGTTTCCTCCTCTCGGAAAACGAGTGGGAGCGCATCATTCAGGAGCTCGGCCCGCTCCTCGGCGCCGGCTTCATCGGACTGCGCGTATCCATATTTCTGGTCATGCTCTCCGGCTCCTGGCGCGCGCTGCGCCGGCGCGGGGATTTCCTGCCCATGCTGGTCACCGTGGCCAGCTTCCCGCCACTCGTCATGCAGCAATGGTCCCAGGCCTCCCAGCTCGGCTTCGCCGTCTTCGACGCCGGTCTCGTCTTCGCCCTGCTGCGCGCCGGCGAAACCGAGGCGCAGGAGGAGGCCGGGGAGGCGGACGAGGACGAAGAGCTGACCGACGACGATTCGGATGAAGCGGACGAGGAACCCGCCGATGAAGAACCCGAGCCTATCGACGAAGTCGAAAAACGCCGACGCCGTCTGCGCGGTCTCGCATGAAACAACCCTCCCGCATCGTCCTCATCGGCAATTTCCGGCCCGACCGCCAGGAAAGCATGCTGCGCTTCGACCACGCCTTGAGCGCCGGCCTACAGGCGCGCGGACTCCCCGTCGAGACCATCCGCCCGGAGCCGCGCTTCGTGAAATGCGTGCGCCAGTACCGCTACGGCGGCCTGCCCAAATACCTCGGCTACCTCGACAAGTTTCTGCTCTTTCCCCGCCGCCTCCGCCACCTCGCGCGCCAAGCCGCGCCCGGCGCCGTCTTTCACATCCTCGATCACGGCAACGCCGTGTACGCGCCGCACCTGCGCGACGTGCCGCTGCTGTGCAGCGTTCACGACCTCCTCCAGATCCGCTCGGCCCGGGGGGAATTTCCGAAAAACCGCCTCGGCCCCTCCGGCATCCGCTATCAGGAGTGGATCCTGCGCAACCTCGCCACACTGCGCCGCGTGGCCTGCATCTCCGAAAAAACCCGCACCGACTTCCTCCGCCTCACCGGCCTGCCCCCGGAGGGGGCCGCCGTGGTGCCCATGGCGCTCAATCATCCCTACCGCCCGCTGCCCGGCGCCACCGCCGCCCCGCTGCTCGCCCGCGCCCTCGACCGCCAGCAGCTCCGCTGGCCGTCCGCCACCGGCCCACGCCGTGCCCGCGAGACGGATACACCCACGCCCTTCCTCTTCGCCATCGGCGGCGGCCAGTGGTACAAAAACCGCACGGGCCTCCTGGAGATTTTCGCGGCCCTCCGCCGCCTCCCCGGCCACACCCCCGCGCTGCTTTATGTCGGACCGCCCTTTGACGCCGAACAGCAGGCCGTGATCGACCAGCACTGCCTGCACGACGCCGTGCTGCGCATCCCCAACCTCGACAACGACGAACTCTGCGCCGCCTACTCGCTCGCCAGCGGCCTGCTCTTTCCCTCCTGGGAGGAGGGCTTCGGCTGGCCCGTCGCCGAAGCCCAGGCCTGCGGCTGTCCCGTCTTCGCCTCGAACCGCGCCCCCATGACCGAGGTCGGCGGACAGGGCGCGCGCTACTTCGATCCGTTGCATCCGGCCGCCGCCGCCCGGATCGTCGCGGACGGCCTGGCCGATCCCGCCCCGCTGCGCGCGGCCGGTTTTGTTGAGGCAAAACGCTGGAACCCAGAAGCCATGCTCGACGCCTACCAACATCTCTACACGCTGCTTTTGGAGGCACCACTCCGGGAAACACACTCGACCGCCGCATGAAAATCCTTCGCGTCATCGCCACCGTCGACCCCGCCACCGGCGGGCCTGTCACCGGCATGCGCGCGATCACCCCCCTCCTCACGAAGCTCGGCCACGAGACAGACTTCCTCACCGTCGACGACCCCTTCGCCGTCTACCTCCAAAGCTGGGTCGGCCACACCTACGCGATGGGCCCCGCGACCAACAGCTACGCCTACGCCGCCCGCCTGCGCCCCTGGCTGGAGAAAAACATCGACCACTACGACGCCGTGATCGTGCACGGCCTCTGGCAATACCTCGGACTCTCGGTCCGCGCCGTCACCCGCCACCGCAACGGACCGCCCTACTTCGTCATCCCCCACGGCATGCTCGATCCGTCGATCCGCAGCACGTATCCGGTCAAACACGTCAAAAAATGGCTCTACTGGATGCTCTTCGAGCGCCGCGTGCTCCGCGACGCCCGCGCCGTGCTCTTCACCTGCCAGGAGGAGCGCCGCCTGGCGCGTAAAACCTTCCCGCTCTACGAGTGCGACGAACGGGTCATCACCTACGGCACCGCCCGCCCCGAGGGTTCGCCCGAGGCCTGGAGCGCCGCCTGGCGCGCACGCAGCCCGTCCTCCGCCGGCCACCGCTACTTTCTTTTCCTCGGCCGCATCCACTCGAAAAAAGGCATCGAGCTCCTCATCCGCGCCTACAGCAAGATCACCCGCACCTACGCCGTCAGCCACGGTGGCACGCCCCCCGATCTCGTCATCGCCGGCCCCTGCCTCGACGACCGCTACCTCACCACCTTGAAAACCCTCGCTCAGGCCGAAGGCGTCGAGGCGAAGGTCCACTGGCCCGGCATGCTCACCGGCGACGCCAAATGGGGCGCCCTCGCCGACGCCGAGGCCTTCGTGCTGCCCTCCTACCAGGAAAACTTCGGCATCGCCGTCGTCGAGGCCCTCGCCTGCGGCACACCCGTGCTCATCTCCGACCGCGTCAACATCTGGAGCGAACTCGATGCCGACAAAGTCGCCCTCGTCGAACCCGCCACGCAGGACGGCATCACGCGGCTCCTCGAACGCTGGCTCCTGCTCCCCGCCGACGCCCGCACGCGCATGGGCGAGGCCGCCCGCACCTGCTTTGAAAAACGCTTCGAGATCGGCTTCGCCGCACATCATCTGACCGAGCAGCTCGCGAGCCTCGTCAACCAGCCCTACGCCACCGCGCGTTGACGCTCACCCGCCTGACCGACCGTGCGCATCACCATCGTACAAGGCCCTTTTCTCCCCGTCCCGGCCATCCTCGGGGGAGCGGTTGAAAAAGTCTGGTTCTCCCTCGGCCAGGAATTCGTCCGCCAGGGCCACGCGGTGGCGCATCTTTCCCGCGCCCATCCGCAACTCCCCTCGGCCGAGACCCTCGCGGGCGTCCGCCACGAACGCCTCTCCGGCTTCACCTCACCCTCGTCCTTCCCCCGCCGCCTGCTCTGCGACTTCTGGTACAGCCTCCGGGTGCTGGGCCGGCTGCCGCCCGCGGATATCCTGGTCACCAATACATTCTGGCTGCCCGCGCTCTCCCGCCGGCGCTCGCGCGGCCTCCCCTACGTCCACGTCGCCCGCTACCCCAAGGGCCAGCTCAAGCTCTACCGCCGCGCCATCCTCCAGACCGTCTCCGCCCCCATCCGCGACGCCATTCTCGCCGAAGATCCCTCCGCCACCGCCCGCACGCGCGTGATCGCCTACCCGCTGGCCGACCGCTATCTCCTCCCCGCGATCGATGCGGGCGAAAAAACCCTGCTCTACGTCGGCCGCGTGCACCCCGAAAAAGGCGTGCGCCTGCTGATCGAGGCCTTCGCGCTGCTCCCGCTGGAGCTTCGCTCGCAATGGCGCGTGAAAATCGTCGGCCCCTGGGAAACCGCCTACGGCGGCGGCGGCGACAGCCACCTCGCCGAGCTCAAAGCCGCAGCCTCCTCCGTCGCCGACCGCGTGGAGTTCGTCGGCCGCGTCTTCGACGAAGCCCAGCTCATCAGTCACTACCGCGGCGCCCGCGTCTTCGTTTACCCCTCACTCGCGGAAAAAGGCGAAACCTTCGGCCTCGCCGCCCTCGAAGCGATGGCCGCCGGTTGCGCGCCCGTCGTCTCCGGCCTCGCCTGCTTCCAGGACTTCATCACCCCCGGCGAAAACGGTCTCGTCTTCAATCACCGCGCCGCCTCGCCCCCCGAAGCGCTCGCCCAGACCCTCTCGCGCCTGCTCCCCGACGACGAATCGACGGCCCGGATACGCCGCGCCGCCTGGAAAACCGCGCGCGGCTACACCCTGCCGCGCATCGCCGGACTCTTCCTCGACGACTTCGCCGGACTCTGCGCCGCGCCTGGACGCCCCAAGCCATGAGCCAGCCGGTCACACCCCTCAAAACGCACACCCAGGCCACGCCCTACGACTCGCCGTGGACATTCCGCCAGCGCGTCGCCGCATTTGTCTGGGACTATGCCTGGGCTCTTCTCTGCGCATGGACGCCGAAGCCGCTGAATCCCTGGCGGCTTTTCATCCTCCGCCTTTTCGGCGCGAAGCTGAGCGGCACGCCCTTCGTCCACCAGCGCGCGCGCATTCAACTGCCGTGGAATCTCACGATGCACCACCGCGCCTGCCTCGGCGACCGCGCCAATGCCTACACCCTCGCGCCCATCGTCATCGATGAAGGCGCCACCATCGCCCAGGAAGCCTATCTCTGCTCCGGCACACACGACTTCGCCTCGCCCGCGCTTCCTCTGCAGACGAGCCCCATCCACATCGGGAAAGATGTTTTTGTCGGCGCCCGCGCCTTCATTTTGCCGGGTGTGACCCTCGGCGACCGCGCCATCGTCGGCGCCTGCGCCGTCGTCACAAAAAGCGTCGCCGCCTCCGCCATCGTCGCCGGCAATCCCGCCAAGCTCATCGGCACGCGCCCGCCGCCCACTCTCTAAAACCGCTTCACTCCGACCTTCGCGTCTTCGCGTCTTTGCGATTCAACCAAACCGCCGCCCACTCTCCCGCTCGCGTGAACACAGCCACTGCCAAAGTCCCCGTCTCCATCCTCATCCCGATCAAAAACGAAGCGGGCAACCTGCCGCGCTGCCTCGCCGCGCTGGCCTGGGCGGATGATATTTTTGTCGTCGATTCGCACAGCACCGACGGCTCCCAGGCCATCTGCGAAAAAGCCGGCGCGAAAGTCGTGCAGTTCGACTTCAACGGCATCTGGCCCAAGAAGAAAAACTGGGCGCTCGAAAACCTGCCCTTCAAACACGAGTGGGTCTTCATCGTGGATGCCGACGAAGTGCTCCCTCCGGAAACCGCCGCCGAGTTCGCCGCCCTCATCGCCGCCGACGGCCATGGGAAAACCGGATACTGGATCAACCGTCGCTTCATGTTCATGGGCCAGTGGCTCAAGCACGCCTACTACCCCAACTGGAACCTCCGCCTCTTTAAGCACAAACTCGGCCGCTACGAGCGCCTCGTCACCGGCGCCACCGGCAGCGGCGACAACGAGGTCCACGAACACATCGTCGTCCAGGGCGACACCGGCCGGTTGAAATCCGAGATGGACCACTACGCCTTTCCCTCGGTCGATGTCTTCGTCGAGAAACACAATCGCTACTCCAACTGGGAAGCCGCCCTCGACGTCCAGGAAAGCGCCCACGCCGCGCAACACCTCCAGATGGGCGGCACCAAGTTTAAGCGGAAACTGAAACAATTCGTCCGCCGCCTGCCCTTCC
>JACCDR010746001.1_pt1 | contig 14158 bp, 17 predicted proteins | sample 7446431 | NCBI WGS metagenome assembly JACCDR01 (sample SAMN15323443, study PRJNA562643) | freshwater metagenome | isolation source: river surface water | place: USA:Blue River Watershed | collected 2017-08-17 | reverse complement strand
GCCGTCAGGAATCTCCGACCAGTACGCGCTCGCCACCGCCAGCAGGGCCGCGCCGTCACGATCACTCGGCATCGGGGGCCTCCGCGAGCGCGACCAGCGCGGCGTACTCGGTGGGGGTGGGGGTGTAGCGCATCGCGTGGAGCAGGTCGTACAACTCGTACTCGAAGCGCGTGCCTGTGTGCCCATCAATCTTCCCATCGGCTTGCCACTTCGCCGCCATCGTGTTCGGGTCGTATCGCACAACCCATCCGTTGCCCAACCTCACGCTCGGCGGCTCCGGCGCGGGTGGGGCGTAGTGGGTGTCGCGGAACTTGGCGACCTCTGACCCCGTGTGCGGCGAACCCCACTCCACCTCGTACTTGTAGGAGAGCTTCGTCAACGCCTCCCACGCCCCCGCCCGCTGCGCGTCGGCCAGTGCGGATTTGGCGGCATTGAATCGGCGTTGCCACTCCTCGGAGCTACGGCGGTAAGCGTGGCTCGCGCTCTCCGCATCACGGGCCGACTGCGTCAGCCGCGCCACCTCGGCCTCGGCGCGTTCGGCGCGGGCCTGCACCTCTCCAATCCTCTTTGCTAGCGAATCCACGGCGCGTGGCGTGACGGTGTGAACGCCCAATGCCTCCCACGCGGCGACAACTTCCGTCCAGAGAAGCGGGTCGCGCTTCATCGCGAACTCCGCGTCCTTCTCCGCCACCACCGCGTCACGCAGGGCGGCGAGGGAAACTGTCCACGGCTCAGACGCGCGGCTGGCGACCCACCGCCACAACTCCTCCGGCGTGGCCCGCACGAACGACTCCGGCTTAGACATTGCGGGCCTCCTGCGGGACGCGGACGGCGCCGATCGAGACATACTCGCCATCGCCGCGCACGACGAACACCACCAGGTTATCGGCCCCCCACGCGATGTCCTTAAGACGCTGCGGGATGGTCGGCAGGCGGGTCGTAACAATGGTCTGGTCGTGACTCTGCCAATAGCCGGTGATCCGCTCCACAAACTCCCGGAGCCGCCGTAGCTCACGGCGGTTCCGCACGGCCTCGCGCTGGCTAATCTTGTTGCGCGCCATCGATCAGCCCTCCACCGGGCAGTAGAAGTCCTTGAGCACGATGTACGCTGGCACGATGACCGTCTCGGCCGCGATGACGCCGGCGACGATGTTTCTCACCGAGACCTCGTAGGTCAGCGTCGGATCCCTCGGCTCGGTCACGCCCACGCACGGCACCACGCGGCCGGCCACCGTGCGCTCGCCTTCGTGCAGCCCCGCCACCGTCGCGAACAGCACCGCCACGATGAGGACCGCGCACCCGATGGCGCCCAGCAATCCCTTTGTTTCGGAGTGCATCGGTCAGCCCTCCTTGCCGAGTCGCGACATTAGCCGCTTCGCTGCCACGCTAAAGCCGCTCATAAACCGATCGTTCCGCTTGTCCTCGTGCGTCACCGCCTCGCACTCGCCAGTCGCGTGATGGCGCACAACTTTCGCCTCGCACGAACCGCAGCTGTAGAACGAGTAGTCCCGACTACCGCCCGTCTCGGTCATTCGAGGGCCACAGAAGCCACAGGCCGGATGGCCTCCAAGCGTCTTGTCGAACACCGAGATCCCAAACCCGCCGCGGTACGGCTTGTGACCGACCCGACAGAAGTGCGCGAAGATGCGCTCCCGCGCGGCACGGTCGAACTGTTCAGCGAGGACACCGGACGAATCGCCCCCGTAGAACACCCGCGCGTCAGGGATGCGCTGCTCGAGCCATTCCGCAATCGCCAGGTAGGTCGTTATGCTGCCGCGCTCGTACCCCTCGCCGTAGTAGCGCCCCATCAGCGACAACTCGATGAACGACTCGCCCGACTCGGGATGGATGTCCGGCCCGTCCTGCTGATAGAACTTGATGAGGCGCAGGGCGTGACGGCCGGGCGCATCGGCAGGCGGCGTGAACTCGTTTTCGTAATATTCGTCCGGCACCCAGTCGGGGATGAGGAGGAAGGTGTCGGTCCCGAAGGCCTCCACCAGATCCACCGACAGATTGCGGACCTCGCGCGGCGTGAACTGCTGCCGCGTCCGCACCAGCATCTCTGCGTCGATGCCCATCGGTCAGCCCTCCACCGGCTCGTAGGTGGTTGCGAAGATGTCAGGCTTGCACGGGTAGAACTCGCCCTTCACGCCACGGATGATGTAGTCGCCCGGCGATGCGACCATCTCGCCTTCCAGTGTCGAGATGACCGCGTTGCCAAAGTCCTCGCCACTCGTAGAGCGGAAGGTGAACGCGGCGCCGAAGTGCTTGTTGATGGCCGCGAGGTGGCGGATGTTTCCTAGGAACTGCACCGCCTCAATCACCACGGGCTTCTTGCGGAACATCGGCATCGGTCAGCCCTCCTCCGTCACGTCCACGTCCGGCGCCGACGGGCAGCTCGGTTCGTGCTCGTCCCCGATCCCGCCGCAGTCGGCACACTGGCCCCGCTGGCGGTTCTCCCATCGCGCCATCCGCGCGTCGTCCTCCCGGCCCTCTCGATCGCTCATCTCTGCCCCCACGCAGAAAGGTGAATGTTGCCTGCACTGTCACGGTGACACTAACCACGGGAACGCGCCGGCGCAATGCCCGTCCCGATGCTCCATCGCCACGCCTCCACAGGTTCCAGCCCTTTCTGCCGCGTGTGCGGCCTACCAGTCTCCCCACTTCGTCTCCATCCGAAGCCGCTCCTCCTGCATCCGGCGCAGCAGCTCTAGGCGGCGGTACTCTTTAGCCTGCTGCTGGGCAGCCCTCGCGCCGAAGATGTAGCCCCCGATAAATCCGTGCGCGCCGAGCTGATTCAAGGGCGACTGTGCGCGGACATCGTGCATCGCATCGAGCATCTGGCGCGGGGTGGCCTCAATCGGTGCGCCGCCCTGCGCGCGGCTAATCATCTGCCCCATTGCGGTGAGGTTGGCGTAACTCGGCCTGCGCCACGCTGGCCCGAGCCGACGCGCCCGCCGGCGCACCACCACCCACCGCCGCGCATCGCTGTACCAGACGCGCGCGAGCAGCTTCACCCGCCACCACAGGTTGCCCCAAGTGATCTCTGCCATAAGGTCCGGGCGGGAGTCGAACCCGCTACGCTGCTCCGTGGGCGCCCACGAAGCCCGCCGTCTCCGACGCCGAACCAATGCGCGGGGGAGGGGACGTTCGCCCCTCCCGACACCCTTGCAATCGCACGATGCTAGACCCGTGAGAAGGTGCCCCTTACGGCCGCGCGGGGTACTACAACTGCGACAGCCGGCGCGCCTGCGCCTCGGCGTGGTCGAGGATACGATCCACGTTGTGAACCAACTCGTACAGGCGCCCGAGCATACCGGGGCCGTGCGAAACGCTCGGCGACTTCTCGGCCACCTGTGGCGTCGGTCCGAGCACTCGCTCTGCCGTGCCTTCAAGCATCTGCGCGATGACCGCCGCACGGGTGCCGAGGTTGTCGATGCGAGTCCCGAGCGTGACCAGCTCCGGCTCGTTCGTGGGCGGCGCAAACGACGGCGCGCCCGCCGTACTCATCGGCCCATTCATCGACCGCAGCAACCCTGCGGACGGCCCTGCGTCTGATCCTCCGAACATCATCCTTCCTGCGTTGAGGGTTGGTTACTCGGTGCCGATCGCCAGGTTGAGAAACACGATGCGATCGCGCTTGCCGGTGGTGATGTACTGCTCGATGTTGGCCTCCATCGAGGCCGCCATCACTTCGACCTGCGCGCGCGCGTCCGCGAGCTTCGCGCGCATCGTCGTGGTCAGGATGCGCCGCGCCTTGTCGCGCAGCTCCTCGAACGGCACCAGCACGTCGCCCCAACGGGCGAGGATGTAGTGCCGCTTCTCCCACTCGCGCGCCGGATGGCCCTTCACGCCGACCAGCAGCGGATCCTCGGCCACATTCTCGGGGTGCCACACTTCCAGCTTCTCGAACATCGGCGCGGCGTGGGCCGCGACCTGCAGCACCCGCAGCGGGATGGGCGAGAACCCATAGGCCGCGAGCGCCGTCACGCGCGGGAACACCGTCCGGTACACCGCCATCTCCTCGGCCGTGAACTCGCGGTAGGGGTTGCGCCGCTCGACCTGCTCCCCTCCGACCTCCTCCTCCACCGTGAACCGCCGCTGGCCTTCCAGCCCCAGCGCCTCGACCAGCGCCAGCGCCTCCTCGGACACCAGCTCGTTCACGATCTTGCCGTCCTGCTCGTCCAGCGAGATTGCCTCGAATGTCTCGACCTGCATTTCCTGTCCCTCGGTGAGTGGTGAGGGGCGCCCTTACTGGGCGCCCTCGGTGTACCACGGGTTATCCAGCTTCCACTGCCGCAACTCCTCGGAGGCCTCGTCGGAGAGCGGCTGGCCGGCCTTCTCCTTCGCCAGCAGCCCCTTGATGATCGGCGGGATGACCTGCTCGCCGGCCTCGGCCTTCTTCGCGCCCAGCCTCGCCGCCAGCTTCTCGGTGCTGGTGGCGTTCGGCTTCGGCTGCGCGCCCTCCTCCTTCGCCTCGCCCTTCTTCCCGCGCTTGAGCTCGAGGACTTCCGCCCAGCTCGTCCCCTCCTCCTTCATCCCCGTGTACACGCTGTGGAGGAAGTGAATCTCGGCCTTCGTGATGTTCGCCAGCGGCTTGCCCAGGAACTCCTCGATGTCCTCGGGTCCGACGCCAATCTGGAAGAAGGCGTCCACCATCCGCTTCCGCGCCGCCACGGGATCCTTATCGACCTCGCTCTTGCGCGTCTCGAGAATGAGCTCGCTCGCCTCCTCGGCGATGTCGCTCGGAATGTGCTGCAGGATGAGCTGGCGCCGCGCCTTCGAGATCAGCGCCGCCTGCTTGTTGAGCAGCGCGTCCTCGTCGGCCCGGATGAGGTACACCGTCTGGTTGTTGCTGTTGGTGCGCGAGCGGATCACTTCGTCGCCCTGCTTCGGGCTCCGGCGCTCGACCGTCTTGTTGACCGTGACCTCGAGCGAGTAGGCGTTGTTCGTCTCGAGGTCCGTGGCGGTCACGCGGATGATGCGCTTCTCGCCGTCGTCGTAGATCACCTGCGCGTCGATGGCGAGGTTGCCGTAGTGCCGCGCGCACTCCTCGGCGAACCGGATGGACAGCCCCTCGATGGGCTTCCCGCCGACCGGCTTGGAGTACCACGCGCCCGCCGCGAAGCGCGACCGGCGGCAGGCCTCGAGCAGCGCGAGCCGGAAGCGCTCGACGTTGCGCGGGCGGTTCATCGCCACGATGGCGCGGGCCTCGATGTCGGCCTTCGCGCGGGCGGCGACCGCCGACGCCGCCGTCTCCCCCTGCGCCACGGCCACGCCGGCGCTCGGCTGCGGGATTGTGGCCGGAACGTTGCTGGTGCCCATTACTTGTCCCCCTTCGCGGGAGTGAACCGGAACGTGCGCGACTCCGGCCCGACCGTGGTGTGTGCCGCGACCTGCGCGGCGAGTGCGTCCGCGCCGGCATCGCCGAGCGCCTGCGCGAGATTCCGCGCCACGGCCTCCCACGCGATCGTCGCGCGGCCCTTCGTCGGCGACCAGAGCGCCTTGCCCGCCACGCCCTCGATGCCCTTGTTCTCGCCGATGATCTTCTGGATTTCCAGCTTTAGCCGCTCCTCGTCGCGCTCGAGCTCGTCCTTCTTCCTGCGTACCGCAGCGTAAACCGCCATCATCTGGTCGGCCGTGGCATCGGCCTTCACCACGTCGCCCGTCACCTGCGCGAACTTCCGCGCGAGGTACTTGCCCGCGTTCGGCCCCTCGATGGCCGGCTCGATGCCCTCGACCATATGCCGCTGCCACCACGACGCCGCCGTCTCGAGCAGGGTCGCCTCGATCGCCGCGTCCCGGTGCAGCGTGTAGATGCGGAAGTCGTTGCCGCCCAGCAGCGCCGCCACGTCCGCGCGATCCATCCCGTAGCAGGCCATCTGGATATGCACCTGCACGGCGATGTAGTCCGGCACCTGGTCGCTCCCGCCCTCGCCCCAGCCCTGCGGGATGCCGCCGCGGTTCTTGATCTCCACGGGGTACAGCCACTCGGGACGCTCGCCGGCGATAATCCGCTGCACCGAACCAGTGACCACCATCCGGTCAGCCGACGCGAACAGCGTCGCAAGCTCGGGATGCCGCGCCGTGGGCACGGTGGCGAGTACCGCGCCCGTCTGCTCGGCGTACAGCGAGGCAATCATCGCCTCTGCGAACCGCCCCACCTTCTGCGGCATCGTGTCGCCCGTGCGCGGCTCGGCCAGCCCCTTCTTCTCGAGCCAGATGTCCAGCCCCGACTTGTACGGGTCGAGCCCGAGGATCGCCGGCACTTCCGACGCCCCCAGCCCATCGCGGCGCGCGGCCAGCCACGCCTCCGACCCCGGCAGCGGGGTCGCCTCCATCGTGTCGCTCACTTGCTATGCTCCCTACGGGGGCGGTATGTTGAGCCCGCCGGCGTCCATCGCTGCGCCGGCGAGTCTCTCGCGACGGCGGCCCCCCACGGCCGCCGTTCGCGTTCCTGCGCTACACCAGCGCGTACTGGGCGTCGATGAACCGGCCGATCAGCGCATCCAGCGGCGCCGACGCCCGCCGGCCGTTCAAGACCTCGTAGACCGTGGTGCGGCTGTAGCCGTGCCGCGCGCACCACGCCGTCATCGTCGTGCCGGCCAGCTGCAGCGCGCGCCGGAACCGACGCTTGCGCTGGGCCAGCGTTTCCCTGCGCCTCATTTGCCTCCCGTTGAAGGGTGAAATCGTCCGTGCCACGCTGACAATGTGTCACCGTGACGGCACCCTGTCAATGGCGGGGACGGCTACCGCGCCGAGGCGCGCCCGGCGGCAAAGAACAGGACGCGCTCGGCCCACCGCAGCAGCGCGCTCGGCGGCTGCTCGCGCGTCTCCCAGCGGCGCTCCCACGCGACGAGCTGGCGATCGCGCACGGCTACTCGCTCCTCGCAGGTGAGCAGGGCGGCGGTGCAGGCGCGAATCGTGGAGTCGGCCAACTGGACGTAGCGCACGACCTCGACCGTGTCGGTTTTCCACTTCTCAACGTGGACAACGGCCGTGTCCCACCGCTCGCGCAGCCGCCAGAGCCGCACGGTGTCCGTCCGGTACAGCGTATCCACCCGCCGCGCCACCACACGCAGCGAGTCAAGCTCCTGCTTCCACCGCGCCCCCTCGGCCTCGGCCGCGCCGCGCCGGCGCTGCTCCGCACCGTAGAGCGACAGCGACAGCACCGCCGTCGCCGCGAGCAGGATCCACCAGCCGAGGCGCGTCATTCGGGCTGGCCTGTGGCCGCCGAGGCGCCACCGAGGCCGAGCATCCCGAGGATGGCGTACTTGTAGCGCGGGTCACGCGGGTCAAACGTGCCGCGATTGTGCGTGGCCGACTTGATGATGTTGGGATTGAGCGCAACGTAGTTGCGCCCCGGGAAACCTTGCTCGGGCGGCGCGACCACCACATCAAACCCTTGCCGGCGCAACTCGGGGACGATGTTGTTGTTGCCGTACTGGTTCTCGAGCAGCTCCCAGAACTGCGTGATGGGGTTCGCGGCATCGCCTTCGGTGAACCCCGACCACGGCTCGGCGCGCATCGCGGACACATCGGCGCCGCCCTGTCGCATCGCATCAAACCACTCGCTGCGCGTGGCCGTCTCAAGCGGTGGCATCATCAACGGGCGCTGACCGCGCAGATACATCTCGTACAGCCCGCCCTCATCGTACATCTCTCCGTGCGCGCGATCCCCCGCGAACCAGCCAGCCGACCCGTCCATCGTCCGGTTGGGGTCAAACGCCTCAAAACCGCGCCGCGGGATGCCGCGCCGACCCGTGCCGTGGTACACGACGAGGGGCCGCCCCGCCTCATCAAGCAGTTCGGGCGCCGGCGCGGTGCGCCAGAAGTTGCGGATGCCGTCCTCTGTCGGGTGGATTAGCTGACCTGCGCTGTTTAAGCGTGGGCGCAGTACGCCGTCCACGTTGATGAGGTTGCCTGCCGCGCGCGCCGCGCTCGGGTTCCCTGGCACCCCAGGCACCGCCATCGCCGCCAACGCGCCCGATGCCAGCGCGCGGCCCACGTTGCCGCGCCCTGCGGCGTTCACCGCCTGACCGACCAGCTCGCGCGCCTGTGCGCCCGCACGGATTGGGTTGAGCGTCTCGTTGAGCCGGCCCAGCGGCGTGTCCGCGCTTGGCTCCGCAGAGTCCAGCACCGCCCCTATCACGCCTGAACGGGGGCGCGGGAGGCGCTCCCGCGCGGCCGCGCTCGGCGCCGGCCCAATCGTCGGCTGACGCGGCGGCGCAGGAACGGGCGCGCGCGTGGCGTCTGCCGGCACTCCGAGCATCTGCCGGAGGAGCGCCTCGAGCTCCGGGTTCACGCGGCCCCCACCAAGCGCCACACGGCCTCGGCGCCGCTCTTGCCCAGCACGAAGCGGTGGTTGTCCGTCGGCGAGCGCGGCGCGCCGCCCCACTGAATGTGCGGGAGATCGATGAACTTCCACCGGCCGCCCCACACCAACCCGTGCCGCTCCGCGGCCACGCCGATGGCGTTCCAGAATGCCGGCGTGGCGTTCCACGGGGTCTTGTCATCCTCGACGAGATCCGCCGCCAGGCCGAAGCCGTGCCACGTCCGCAGATGGCTCTCGGCGTGAGTGACCACCCCGCGCCCGTCGTCGTAGAGCCGGCCAAACCCGTGCAGGAACTTCTGCCGCTCGGCCGTGCGGAGCGTCTCGAAGATGCGAACCGCGTGACCCACCGCGCGCACGTCACGCACCGTGGCCTCGAGCGCCGCGCGGAACTGCGGCGCGAGGCCGTCCAGCGACGCCTGCACCCGCACCTCGGCCGGCACCACCCCGAATCGCTTACCCATCCTGCGCCACCTCCCGCACCGTCCCGCTCTGGCGAGGCGCCGGCGGGAGCTGCTTCGTCGTGTGCCAGTCCTGCGCGGCGTTCGCCCCTTGATACGCCCCGACGCTGATACCGCCGAGGATGCCGAAGGCACTCACGATGGTCGCGACGTGCGCGGCGATGCCCGGCACCGCGGCGGCCACCAGCAGGCCAATCAACGCCAGCAGGAAGCCGAGCTCGAGCGTCCGGATCACCACGGCATACTTGCGACCGCCCGCCTTGAGTAGCATAAAGAGGGTCACGGTGTCACCGTTGCAAAGTGGCGAGGTTCGCGATAGGTTTCACCCGTCCCCTTTCCTGCGAGAACTGCCGTGGCCCGCAAGCGCGTTGAGATTGTCCCAGGCTTCTTTCTGGTCACCGGGAAGATGACCAAGGCCGAGGAGGACGCCTTCTTCCGCGCGCAGGATCGCGTGGCGTCCATCACGGGTTCGGCGGCAACTCGCCGCCCTCCGACGCCGCCCGTGCCGCCCCCAGCGCGCCCACCGCAAGAATAGGCAGCGCCACGCCCTGCTCGAGCGCCTCAAAGAGGCCGCGCAGGCCGCTGGTGGCAACAATCTGCCGCGCGCGCTGGATGTCGGCGCGCGGCACCGTGCCGAGCCGCTCCGCGAACTCGATGTCCCGCGCGAAGCGATCAAGCGCCGCCTGCCGAATGCGCGGGTCGCGGTCGAGGTTGTCGAGGAGCGCCGGCAACGCCGGGTCGGTCAGCAGTCGCCGGAGTTCGGCCGTGGCGCGGCCAGAGCCGGCGTTTTCCGCGCGCAGCAGCGAACCCGCGTCGCCATCCTGCATCAGGAAGCCGGAGTCCACGCGCACTCGCTCGGCCCCGGTCGCATCGGGGAGCGCCTGCTTGATGGCCGCACCGAGCCCCTCCTCGGGGCGATTGCGCGGCCCCTTCAGCTCCTTGCCCAAGGTCTTGCCGGTGCGCTGCTTGCTGGAGTTGAGGAGTGTCACCCCTTGGCCGGTGTCTACCACATCAAACCCGCGTGGCTCGACCACGCCCGCGAGCCGACGCACCTCGTCCTCGGCCAGCTGGCGATCCATCGGCAACCGTAGCGACGAGGACTCGGCCACACGCCCCTCGGGCAGCACCTTGTGCCACGCGCCGGCGTTCTGCGCGTCCAAGTAGGCGCGCAAGCCTTCCACGGCATCCAGCGCCCGTTGATCGGACGCGCGCACCCGTGCGCCACTCGGCCCAGCTTCCAACGACACCAGCGGTCGCGCCACAAACGCCGGGTTCGTCTCCAACGGCGCATCAGGGGCCGCGCGGAAGAACCCCGTGGCCTCGCGCGTCGGGCGCACATACATTCCGGCGGCGTCATACAGAATGTCGCGGCCGTCGGCGGCGCCGCGGAGCGGTTCCGGCAGCTGATCGCGGAAGGTGCGCTCCTGGTCGGTCAAGTTGCTCCACGACGAGCGTGGATCGGCGGAATACGCCGCGCGCACATCGCCCGGCGCACCGGCCAATCCCTCGAGATGTCCCGTGCCGATGCCTGGCACCGCCTCAAAGGTCGCGTTGGCCGTGTACTTCGGCATAAACTCAAGGTACGTCTTGGCCGCTTCCTGCACACCCGCCTCAACGGTCGGGTATCGGTTCGGGAACCGTTCGTGGAGCGAGACGCCCTTGGCATAGACCCACGGCGCCGCCTGAATCGACGCGGCATCCCAATCCGTGCGACCGCCGAACGCAGCGGCATTCGCGCGGTCAGCCGCGAGCAGGCTCTCCGCATCGGTGAACGAGTGCATCTGCGGCGTCCCGCCGGCACTCCACGGCTTGCCGTTGGCATCGGTATACTGCCAGTTACGGAAGTGCCAGATGTCGTTGGTCGAGATGTGCGAGTTCGGCGAGGTCGGATCGAACTTGTTCGTGTACTGCCCGGTCTTCGGCCCGAGGGGGATCTCGCGCCCCGCATCCCGCGCGGCGTTGTAGCGCGCGGCCTGCGCCCGCGTCCGCACCTGCAGCGCCGGCGTCCCGAACTCGTAGGCATTGTGGCCGTGCAGCATCGCCCCCAGGTTCACGTCGGGCGTGGCCTGCGCGCTCCAGAGTCCCGCCTCACGCGCGAACAGGCGCTGACGCTCGGGGTTGTAGCCCGCGGCCTCCACGGTGGAGCGCATCGCACGATTGTACCAGTCGCCGCCGGACAGCCCCTGCTCAACCAGCCGGTCATAGTTGTCGCGTATCTCGCGCAGTTGCTTCGGGCTCTGCACCCCGCGCGGCGCGCCGACGTACTGGTTGCCCTCACCGACGCGACGCAGGTGCGCGCCGTTGCGCGCGGCCAGCATTGCCTGCTCCGGATCCATCGTGCGGAAGTTCGGGATGGCCCCCCCGCCACGGCGCGCGCGGGTGATGGATTCCCCGGCGCCCAGCGGCTGAATATTGATGCCGAGCATCTCGGTCAAGGTGCGCGTGGCCTCGTCGGCGGCCGGTGCCGCCTCGGTCGCCGCCCGCCCCACCCCGCGCGCCCCGCGTCGCGCCGCGTTGATGGCGTCCGCGCCGGCACCAAGGATGGGAATCGATCCCGCGAGGTTGAGGCCCGTCAGGGCCGCGTTCCCAAGCGTGGCGCCGAGGCGTCCCTCGCCCGCCGCCTGCACGGCATCGCGCCCCGACCGGAACGCATCGCGCAAGGACATCGCATCACCGACGATGGGCGTGAAACCCAACGCCATCTCGCCGGCCAGCATCGGGTCGAACCCGTCGCCTGCACCTGGCGTGACCGCCGTGGCGTCGGTGGACGCGCGGCGGCGATCCCAGTCCGGCGCAGGAGCCGACGTAACGATGGGCGCGCGGGACTGGATGCGCGGCGGCTCGGCCGCGCCCAACCATCGACGCAGGAGGGCGTCCAGTTCTGGGTTCATCGATCCAGCCCTCGCACGGGCATACTGCGTTGCAGTGCCTTGACGGCATCGGCCGCCGTGGAAGCCACCAACTGCGCCGACTCGGCGGTGGCATTGGCGCGATCGACGCGATCCTCAAGCGACTGCAGTTCATCGAGCCGCTCGCGGATGGCCCTGGCGTCCTCGACCAGTCCGCCCGACCGCTTGCCGTTCGCGTCCCGCGGCCCCCACAGCGCAACCAGCACGTCCGGGAAGGCCTCGATCAGTACGTTCAGCCGGTCATACAGCTTCTTGATCGCAGCGAACGCCCAAAGGCCGATGGCCGAGAGGAACGCACCCACGGCGACCTCGGGGTTGACGGTCATCACCGCCACGCCCGGACTGCTCGGGGCAGCCAGAACGCCCACCGCCATCACGACCCCCACCGCAATCCAGAGACGCCGCATCGCTCTCGAGTGTTGAACGTGAAACATCGTCAGGGGCGGGTGGCCTTGCCGATCATCGCGTCGATGGTGCCGGCGGGCGGGTTGTCGCCGCCCGTATCAAACCGCGAGGTCGGCGTGTACGGCGTCGGCACCGCGCGCTCGGCGGCGATGGCCTCCATCGCCCCCATCCGGCCCGTGAAGAGACGCCCGGCGGCACTGCCGGCGGCGCGACCCGTGGTGGCGCGCTGGGCGTCCAGCTGCGTCACGGCGTCGAAAATGTCGAACGTCCGCGCCACGGCCTGCGGGCCGCGGGTGCTGTACATCTGCGCCGCCGCATTGGCCGTCTCGCCAAGCGTCCCCGTGAAGGCCGCGCGCGCGTAGCGGTCGCCCCGCTGGAGCGCCCAGTTCGCCATCGCGGCCATCGGGCCGTTCGTGGCCGTCTGCTGCAGGACATCCAGCACGGCGTTGTCGCCCATATGCAGGGCGTCGAGCAGCTGGCGCGTGGTCGTCGAGTTGCCGCGCACGATGGCGTTCAGCGCCGCCGCGCGGATCTTCGGCGACAGGCGCGTCATCAGGTCGTGGTACGCCTGCTCGCCGAACATCTCGATGAAGCGGTCACGCTTCTCGATCGTGCCGGCCACCGACGCCGCCACGTTCCGGAACGGCGCGTTCTCGCCGAGCTCGGGGTTGCTGGCCTGTCGCCGCGCGTCCTGCTGCAGTTGCGTGGACATCCCGAGCCGGCGCGCGCGCTGCTCCAGCGGACTGTCCTGCTGCAGGGCCAGCGTAATCTCGCCAGGGGCGGCCGTGGCCGCGCCCATCCCCTCCTGAAACGCCTGCCGCGGCCCCATCATCCCGCCGTAGGTCTGCACGGCGCGCGGATACGTCCCCATTGTGGGGGGTAGCGGGAGCGCCGTGGCGCGTGGGTCACGGGCGAACGGGGCCGGCGCCGGAACGCTGGCCTCGGCGGCGCGGCGATCGAGTGCCTCGCGCGCGGTCTGCTGCATCACCGTCCCCTCGCCCCGCGCCACGGCCGCCCCGCGCTGGGCGCGGAACCGCTCCAAGGCCTCGCGCAACGATGGCGGCGGGGACTGGGCGACCTCGGGGGGCGGCACGACCAGCTCGCCCTCGGCCGACAGCGCCTCGAGCAGTTCCCGCTTGGCGCGCTGGACGCCCTCGAGCGACCATCGCGCCGTGTTCAAGGGACGCTCTGGGTTCGGCGGCTGCGGCAGCTTGAGGGCGCGCTCGGTATCCGACAGCGACTTGTAGAGGGCGTCAAGGAAATCCGGATGATGCTCCGGCAGGTCGGCGAACTGGCGATAGCGCCGGAGATCGGCGACCATCGCCTGCATCTCGGGCGTATCCAGCAGGGCGCGCAGGGCCGGGGCGGTCGGCTGCTGCATCGCAGCCAGCCCCTCCTCGCGCGCCTGCCGATAGAGCGGCCCCGCGGCTTCCTGCGCCTCGCGCACCATTCGATCTAGGGCGATGGCCCCCGGTTCGTCGGTGGCGCCCGTCACGCGCGCGATGTCCTGCGGCACGGCCTCGCCGATGGCCGCCCCCTGCCGCGCCAAGGCGCCGCCCAGGATGTCGTTCGCCGTGGACGGGGCAAACGGCGCACCGGGCGCATTCGCGACCGCGCGCGCGCCCCGTGCCGCCGACTCGCCGCCTGCGTTGAGGACCATCGCCTCGTCACCCATCCCGGCATCCAGCAACTGCTGATAGCGATACCGCGCGGCCTCGGTCGCGAGTGCGGGGTCGATTGGCGCACCGCGCGGCGTCGGCCCCACGGCGCCACCCATCGTCCGCGCCACGGCGCGCGCCGCCGGCAGATTCACGCCCTCGAGTACGTCGATGGCCCCCGCCCCGCCCCCGCGCGCGAAGAGATCCGGCGTCAGCTGGCCGGTGTCCGACGCCAGGTCAGCGGCCGCGCGCGCCCCACGACCGGCCGCATCGATGGCGCGCGCACCGTAGGAGCTCCGCGCCACGCCCGAGATGACCGGCGGAAGGACGGCGCCGAGGGCCGCCCCCGCCACACCAAGCCCCGCGCGCTGGGCGTTCGTCTCGCCCGCGCCG